>Ga0208717_1000027_pt1 | contig 106272 bp, 90 predicted proteins | sample NGESurF53shallow_FD_184489 | JGI IMG/M metagenome (GOLD analysis project Ga0208717, IMG submission 184489) | Arctic peat soil microbial communities from Barrow, Alaska - NGEE Surface sample F53-3 shallow (SPAdes) | ecosystem: Environmental > Terrestrial > Soil > Wetlands > Peat ... | reverse complement strand
GGGGGGGGGGGGGGGGCAAATAAATTTCCTTTCAACGATTCATGATTTTTCTATCAGCATTCATGCTAATTTTATTAGTCGAATTCTTGGGAGGAAAATATATCTTTTTTACCTTCTTCTCTTAACTGACCACAGCCCACCTTTATTTTTTTCCTCTATAAACATTATTTCAATAACTAAATGAATCATATACATGAAGCCATTATTTTTTACTATATTTTATTATTGTTTTTTTAATTATAACGCAGATGCCCAATTGACAAAGGGCTGCTGGCTAACAGGGGGAGATGCAAGTTTTAAGTCAATCACTTCTTCTCCTCATACATCAACAGGAAGTACACAAAGCATTACTGAAATATCACCAATCATTGGATATTTCTTTTTTGATAAATTTTCTGCTGGGTTAAAAGCAGATATTCTTTTTAACCATTATTCAATAGGTGATCCAAGAATTACTTCTAACTCAAGTAATTACCTTTTTGGTCCTTATTTACGCTATTACTTTTTAAACGGAGATAAGATCGTGAACCTGTTAGCAGAGGCAAATTATGAATACGGAATTTCTACGATTAAGAATGATGGCGTTAGTCAAAAACCCTCAAAATATCAACAATTTACTTTTATGGCAGGGCCTGCTTTTTTCTTCACTAGAAGCGTTGCACTTGAGTTTACTGTGGGTTATTATTACGCTAATGAAATCGGCTTCAACTCTGGCAACAGGGGATTTCAAATGGGCTTAGGTTTTATGATTCATTTAGAAAGAGACAACTAAATTTATTTAATTCTAAAAAGAAATTTTATGAAACTAAAAATATATTTGCTAAATCTTTTTTTAGCTATTTTACTATGCACAAATGCATACACGCAAAATGTTATCAATTATACTACATCAAGTCTTAATACTGGTAATTCTTGTAATGTTTTTAATGTTTCGCCCCCTGTTAGTGTAAGCGGCTTCGTGCACTATCCTGTTTCCGGTGGAGCTATCTTCGGCACTTACGGCGGCAGCGCCAAGTATCTGCAATTAAACGCAAGTTATAATTCTTCACCTTCTAGTAATCTTGGGACTGCTTATGCCATTAGTTATCCTTTCACTACCGGATTCACTTATACCACAAAGGTTAATGCCGCATTTGGTGGCGGCAATGGTGCGACTTACCCAACTATTCAGTTCGGAATTCTCCAATCTCTGCCTAATCCTAATTACACTAACGCTACTGCATGTGGTGACGTAAACGAGAATTATTGGGATGATATTGGGGGAATACCTTTTGGGCCATATATAACAGTAAGCCAGTCCGGAAACTATACTTATACCGCACAGAGCTTTGTAGCACCAAGCGGTTACAACTTCCTATATGTTCTTATTAATAGTTTTGGAACACCTAACATACCTGTTGTTGCCTTATTAAATTCAATAACAATAACTAAGACAGCCAATCTTCCCTTAACACCTGCTACGTTGCCCATACAATGCGGCAACACTACTGCTCAAACATTTACTGTAAGCAACCCATACAGTATTCCCGGCATTCAATCATACACGTGGAATCTTGGGGCGAGTAACGGTTGGCTTTACAATGGTAGTGCTGCACCGGCCACTATTACAACTACCACAAATACAATTACGTTGACACCTGTTTGTGGTGGTACTCAGAAAAGTATTACCGCCTCAGCCACTATAAGTGGTACAAGCTATCCTGCAAATAATCCTGCAACTGTTACAATTACTCCGGCAACACCAACTATGAGTGGGAGCGGTCTTCTCTGTAGTGGTTCCTCAACTTATTCTGTTACCGGCCTGCCGTGCAATGCTACAGTTGCTTGGAGCGTATCGCCTTCAGGTCTTGTGAGTTTAACTCCAAATGGAAGCAGCGCTACAATAACTCAATTGGGAGACGGCAATATTACCCTTACTGCTACAATCACAAGTTCATGCTCCGTATCTCCGCTTTCGAAAGGCATAATTATCGGGCAGGCTCCCCCTGTTAATATATACGGTTCTCAAGAACCTTGTATTGGTAATACAAATCCCTGGTCATTATCCGCTGAACCATCGGGTTATGGGTCAAATTGGTACTGGTATGTCTCATTTTTAGGTACAAACGCTTCTATCTATTTCAGTTCTACGGACAATCCAAATACTATTTGTAGCGTAATTGGTGGTGGCATTGTATCCCTGAACTACACAGATCTATGTGGGGTTGCGCGCACCACTACAATTACTGTTTATAGCCAATGTGGCCCGGGTCAAGATGGTGTAATAGCTGCGCCAAATCCTACAACAGGCAGCCTTACTGTATCAACAACTACTTCGCCGCAAGCAAAATCTGAAGCCACCACAAGTGGGGGACAGCGTATGATTTACCAGATTAAAATAGTGAGTCAGTCAGGCGCCGTTTTAAAACAGTTTGAATACCCATCGGGCATTATTACTACTACTTTAGATATTAGTAGCCTGCCGAATGGCATCTATACAATGCAGGTTTACGATAATGTGAAATGGAGTAGCCAGCAGATTGATATCCTTAAATAAATTTTTGTTTTTAGTAAAAAGCCTTCAGGATTCCTGGAGGCTTTTATTAAAATAATTTTTCAAATAACTAAATGAATCTTACATGAAGCCATTATTCTCTTTTATTTTTATTTTTTGTATTTCTAATAGCAATATTGCAAAGGCTCAAATAACTAAGGGCTTCTGGCAGGTAGGGGGTGATGCAAATTTCATTTCGAGTACATTCTCCCCTTATTCATCATCAGCGAATAAGCAAAGCAGGCTTGAAATAGCTCCAACCATTGGATATTTCTTTTTCGATAAGTTTTCTGCGGGGTTAAAAATAGATATAGCATTTTCCCATTCAGCAACAGATTCTACTGCATCGGGTTCAGGATTTACTACTAATGCAAGTTCTTATCTTTTTGGCCCTTATATGCGCTATTATTTTTTAAATGAAGAAAAGGCTTTGAACTTTTTTGCAGAGGCAAATTATGGATATGGATTAGGTGTGAGCAAAAATTATGGCATGAGTCGAAACACCACAAAATCTCAGCAATTTACTTTTATGGCAGGCCCTGAATTCTTTTTCACCCAAAGCGTTGGCCTGGAGTTTACAATTGGTTATTATTACTATAAACAAACCGGAATTAACCCTGGCAGCAAGGGATTTCAAATGGGCTTAGGTTTTATGATTCATTTAGAAAGAGACAACTAAATTTATTTAATTCTAAAAAAATTTGTTATGAAACGTGTTTATGATAATGTGATATGGAAAAGCCAGCATCTTGTAGTAAAATAAAAATTTTTGTTTTTAGTAAAAAAGCCTTCAGAATTCCTGGAGGCTTTTTTTTTTAAATAAGGTAATTGATCCCTGATTGACTTTATATTTTGAGATATGGCAACCATCCGTTATTAATAAATAACGTTTGTATGTTTTCTATAAAATTTCTTTGTTTACTGCACGGTTTACATAAACAAAATTTATATAGTATGAAATTAAATAATTCAACAATTTGAAAATATTTTATCAACGGTAAATTATTTTATACAATTAATCTGTACATTTAAACTTTTAAATTCAGTTTTTCGATTGTTACTATTTACTGATTTGAAAAAATAAAATTCAATAATTTTAATCATTAGCCACCACCATTTAAAATCCATCCCGATAGCTATCGGGGCAAAACTAAATTTTTGTAAATGAAACTTACCATCCGGCTTCAGCTTTCCACCATGATGTTTCTTGAGTTTTTTATTTGGGGCGCATGGTTTGTAACTCTTGGCACCTTCCTGATAAATAATCTTCATGCAAGCGGTGCAGAAACCGGGGCCGTGTTTTCAACACAATCCTGGGGAGCTATTATTGCTCCGTTTATCATTGGGTTAATTGCAGACAGATATTTCAACGCAGAAAAAATTCTGGCTATTTTACACATTGTTGGGGCGGTGCTCATGTACCAGATGTTCAAAGCGACTGATGTAGCTGTTTTCTATCCTTACGTCTTAGGGTACATGATATTATTTATGCCTACGTTAGCATTAGTTAATTCAATTTCGTTTAATCAAATGAAAGATACTGAGAAAGAATTTCCTCCTGTAAGAGTTTGGGGTACCATCGGTTGGATAGTTGCGGGGCTGGCGATTAGTTTAGTTTTTGTATGGGATTCGGCAGGAAGCATACAAGCGGGGTTAATGAAAAATACTTTTTTAATGGCGTCAATTGCTTCTTTGGTTCTGGGTTTATTTAGTTTCACCTTGCCCAAAACGCCTCCCAAAATAGCTAAGGGGAGCAAAGTGAAAGTCTCAGAGGTATTGGGTTTGGATGCTCTAAAATTATTAAAGGATAAAAATTACCTGATATTTTTTATCGCTTCTATTTTAATTGACATTCCATTAGCATTTTATTATCAATATGCCAATCCCTATCTTACCAATATCGGGATGACCAACGCGACCGCGAAAATGTCTATAGGACAATTTTTTGAAATATTTTTCTTATTGATGCTTCCATTCTTTTTCAAAAAATTTGGATTCAAAATTACCATTATGGCCGGCATGCTGGCCTGGGCAATACGGTATGCTTTATTCGCTTATGGAAATACCGGTGATCTTACATTTATGCTGATAATAGCTATTATTTTACATGGCATTTGTTATGATTTCTTTATGGTATCAGGGCAAATTTATACAGATGCCAAGGCTGGCCCAAAAATTAAAAGCGCTGCTCAAGGATTGATCACCCTGGCAACTTATGGAATTGGAATGCTGATTGGATATGAAATTGCAGGATTGATAAAAGATGCTTATACCACTACAACAGTTGTGAATAATGTTTCAACAGTTATATCTGATTGGAAAATGATATGGATCATTCCATCAATAATCGCCTTTATTGTATTTTTATTATTTGCTTTTTCTTTTCATGATAAAAATGAAAAGCCTGTTGAGCAAGCTGTGAATATTTAATAGTATGGAAAACAAACAGAGCAGAAGAACACTAATTAAAAATCTTGCATTGGGCGCCTCAGCGCTTGCGATAACGCCCGCTTCGGCTTTTGCTTCATATAATATAACAGATGATGCAACTGAAAAAAAACTTAAATTGAAAGGGAATATTAACCACTCTGTTTCAAGATGGACTTTTGGATACCTTTCTTTAGATGATTTATGTAAAGCGGTAAAAAAAATTGGTTTTAACGCTATAGATTTAGTTGGCCCTAAAGACTGGCCTACTTTACAAAAGTATGGAATATACAGTTCTATGTGTTATACTGCCGGCGATAATAATTTATATAACGGACTGGATAATCCTATCTATCACGAAAACCTGATAAAAGAATATTTGGAAGTAATTCCTATAATGGCCAAAGCAGGATATAAAAATTTGATTTGCTTTAGTGGCAAGCGCGAAGGAATGGACGATGATACCGGGATGAAAAATTGTAAAGATGCCCTGGAAAAGATCTTACCTTTTGCAGAAAAAAACGGAGTTACGATGGCGATGGAAATATTGAACAGTAAAATTGATCACAAAGATTATATGTGTAACCATGTGGAATGGGGAGCCGAATTATGCAAACGAATCAGTTCAGATAATTTCAAATTGCTTTTTGATATTTATCATGTTCAGATTCAGGAAGGCGATATTATTAGAAACATCAGGGATTATCATCAATACCTGGCACATTTCCACACAGGTGGAGTGCCGGGAAGGCATGAGATAAACAATACGCAGGAATTGTATTATCCTGCAATAATGAAAGCTATTGTGGATACCGGTTTTAAAGATTATGTAGCACAGGAATTTGTACCTACCTATCCTGATAAATTGGACTCTTTGAGAGAAGCGATAAAGATTTGTGATGTATAAATTAATTAGCTAATTAGCTAATTGGCTGATTAGCTAATTAAAACCATTCAACAATCAAACAATTTAACAACTTAACAAATGGCACAAAACACTTACGACGCAATTGTAATCGGCTCCGGAATTTCCGGAGGATGGGCTGCAAAAGAGCTAACCGAAAAAGGGCTTAGAACCATCATGCTGGAAAGAGGAAAAAACATTGAGCACATAAAAGATTATGTGAATGCTACCAAAGGCCCGTGGCAGTTTCCTCATCGTGGCGGGCGTACACAGGAAATGATAAAAGACTATCCTGTATTGAGGAGAGATTATCCATTAAACGAAATGAATCTTGATTGGTGGGTAGATGAAAAAGAAAGCCCTTATACTGAGGTAAAACGTTTCGATTGGTTCAGGGGTTATCATGTTGGTGGCCGCTCACTTCTGTGGGGCCGGCAAAGCTATCGCTGGAGCGATTTCGATTTTGATGGCAATGCAAAAGATGGTATCGCCGTTGATTGGCCCATACGGTATAAAGAGATAGAACCCTGGTACACTTATGCAGAAAAATTTGCCGGAATTAGTGGTTCAATAGAAGGCTTACCTCAATTGCCCGATGGCCATTTTCTTCCTGCTATGGATATGAACGTTGTAGAAAAGGATGTGTCTGCACGCATCAAACAACATTACAATAATAAACGGGCTATGATCATTGGCCGCACAGCCAATATTACACAACCCATACAGGAAAGAGTAAATTGTCAATACAGAAATAAATGCTGGCTGGGATGCCCGTTTGGCGGATACTTCAGCACTCAGTCTTCCACACTTCCGGCTGCTATGAAAACGGGAAACTTAACCGTAAGGCCCTGGTCAATCGTTACAAAAATTTTGTATGATAAGGATACTAAAAAAGCAACCGGGGTAGAAGTGCTTGATGCGGAAACCAACCAAACGTATCAATACTTTTCAAAAATAGTTTTTTTAAATGCTTCTACTTTAAACAGCGCGTGGGTGTTAATGAATTCTGCCACAGATGTTTGGCCCGATGGTTTAGGAAGCTCCAGTGGAGAATTGGGTCACAATATTATGGATCATCATTTGGGTGTCGGTGCTTCCGGTACTGTTGAAGGGTATGATGATAAATATTATTATGGACGTCGTCCAAACGGAATATACATCCCGCGCTTCCGCAATTTATTAGGAGATAAAAGAGATTATATCAGGGGTTTTGGTTACCAGGGCGGTGCCAGCCGGGAAGGTTGGAGTCGTCAGATAGCGGAAATGAATATCGGTGGTGACTACAAAGATGCATTGGCAGAACCGGGACCATGGACTATAGGCTTGGGCGGTTTTGGAGAAATACTTCCTTACCATGAAAATAAAGTGACCCTGGATAAAAACAAAAAAGATAAATGGGGCTTGAACGTATTGGCTATAGATGCAGAATGGAGGGATAATGAAAAGAAGATGAGAGTGGATATGTTGAGTGACGCTAAAGAAATGCTCGAAGCTGCAGGTGTGAAAAATGTTTCTGGGTTTGAAGGAGATGGAACTATGGGAAGAGGCATTCATGAAATGGGCTCTGCACGTATGGGATTAGATCCTAAGACCTCTGTATTGAATAAATGGAACCAGGTGTGGGATGCACCAAATGTATTTGTTACAGATGGCTCTTTTATGGTATCATCCAATTGCGTAAATCCATCATTGACTTATATGGCGATGACCGCAAGGGCAGTAGATCATGCAATGAGTGAATTGAAAAAAAGAAATATTTGACTTCTGTTGTTGACGCTCCCAACAACAGCATTTTAAAGATGTTGATTGATTTAATTAAAGGAGCAACTACACATTTCTAATAAAAAAAATAGAATTATGGAAGACCAAAAAGAAAAAGTTTCGTCAGATAATTCCAGGAGGAAATTTTTAAAGAATTCAGCTTTGACCGCTGCAGGATTTATGATAGTGCCACGGCATGTATTAGGAGGGAAAGGATTTTTAGCCCCGAGTGACAAACTGTTAATAGCCTCAATCGGGGTTGGAGGAAAGGGTGGAGATGATATAGATCATTTTTTCAGAACCGGCAAAGCCGATATCGCTTTTCTTTGTGATGTAGATGATAGAAGCGCCGCTAATAGTGTAAAAAAATTTCCAAAAGCAAAATATTATAAAGACTACCGGGAGATGCTGGATAAGGAGCATAAAAATTTTGATGCAGTATCAGTTTCCACTCCCGATCACACTCATGCAGTAGCAGCTTATTCTGCAATGCAACTTGGCAAGCACGTTTATGTTCAAAAACCTTTGACCCATGATGTGTATGAAGCACGCATGCTAACGGATGCTGCAAAACGCTATAAAGTGGTAACCCAAATGGGCAACCAGGGAGCATCCGGGGATGGCGTACGTCAGCTAATGGAATGGTATGATGCCGGAATAATCGGAGATGTTCATACGGTTTGGTGCTTTACAGACAGGCCTGTTTGGCCACAGGGAATTCCAAGGCCTACAGAAGCAGTTCCTGTACCAAAAGAATTAGACTGGAACTTATGGCTTGGTACAGCACCCGAAAAAAACTATTTTAATAACCTTGTTCCCTTCAACTGGCGTGGATGGTGGGATTATGGTACCGGCGCTCTGGGCGACATGGGATGCCATATCGTGCAACCTGCTTTTGCAGTGCTTGGCCTCCAATATATAAATTCAGTACAGGCGAGTGTTGGAAGTGTTTATGTTGGAGAGTTTCAAAGAGGTTATTTCCCTGAGAGCTGCCCTCCTTCAAGTCACGTTATTATGAAGTTTCCCAAGACTGATAAGACTAAGGGCCCCGTTGAAGTCCATTGGATGGATGGAGGCATACAGCCCGAAAGGCCGGAAGAATTGGGGCCTAACGAAACATTTGGCGATGGTGGCAATGGCACTTATTTTATCGGTACAAAAGGAAGTATGATGTGCGCCACTTACGGAGCCGATCCGCAGTTACTTCCTACATCAAGAACAAATGAAGTAAAAGTGCCTCAAAAATATCCAAGAATACCGGGAAGTGCTGAAGGCCATTATGGGCAATGGGTTGAAGGCGCAATTGCCGGTTATGGCAAAATGAAAATGGATTCAGATTTTGCGGTTGCAGGTCCATTGACTGAGGCTTTGTTGATGAGCAATCTTGCCATTCGCGGCTTTGACATTCGTACTGCAAAAGGAAATGGGCAAGGCTATAATTATCCCGCCCGATATGTGGAGCTTTTGTGGAACAGCAAGGATATGAAGGTTACTAATGTTGATGAAGTAAATCAATTCATTAAACGTGATTACAGAAATGGATTTGGAGTCAACTATGAAGTGTAAATTTTAATAAATAAAAAACTATGAACAGAAGAGATGCAGTACAATATATTTCGCTCCTGGTAGGAGGAACTTTAATTGGCAGCAATGTGTTTTTATCAGGATGTAAAAGCGCTACAGGGGTTTCCATGACTTTTACAGATGCAGACATTGCATTACTGAATGAAATTGCTGAAACCATTTTACCCGCAACCAAAACGCCTGGCGCCAAAGCGGCAAAAGTTGGACAATTTATGACAGTGATGGTCAATGATTGTTACGAAGCTCCTGATCAAAAAATATTTCATGAAGGAATAAGTAAAATTGACGTGGCATCAAAAGATAAAAATGGTAAATCCTTTATGGAAAGTACTCCACAGCAGCGGCATGATTTATTGGTCAGTCTTGATGCAAAAGTAAAAGACGACAACATGAAAATAACTAAATATATCAATTCGCTGACTCCTGATCAAAGAACCCAAATGAAGATTCAACAGGATTTTACCAGTTCTGATCCTCTGGCAGATAAAAGACGTGAGAATCCTGATTACTATTTTCAAATGATGAAACAACTTACTTTGCTTGGTTATTTCACTTCAGAAATAGGCTGTACTCAGGCAATGCGCTATGTGGAAAGGCCGGGAAGTTACAATGGCGATCTTCCTTATAAAAAAGGTGATAAAGCATTTGCTTAACAAAGTAAATTTCAGATAAAATTTTTTTTAGTGTTGCGGGAGATAAGGGATTTTATTTCCTGGGGAATTGTAAATCTTATAGATTCCTGTTTCTGTAATGAAATAGAAATTTCAATTATTTGCTTGTTTACTGTGGCAGCTTGTTATACTCAATTACAAAAACTGAAATCTAAATTGTTCAATGGATTTTTATAGATTGAAGAAAAATTGACCCGATATAAATTCCCTATTATTTGTTGCTTTACTGTACTATAATAATTTGCTTTATTTATTATCGTCCTGCGCTACTATCTGCCATCCATTGTCTTTTCTTTCAAGGTAAATATATCGGCTGAGCGTACTTTCATTATTGGTTCTTGTAAGTGCCGTTGCAGCTATTATTATTTTATTTTGACTGTCAGGAATGTTTTCAAAAATAAAATGATAAAAATTATTTCCTGATAAAATGATCTCTTTTATGTTTTTTGGATCATTTTGATCCATATCATTTACATCATTAAATTGATAAATAACATAACGGTTTATCAGATCGTTTTTCACATTTTCACGAAAATACAAATCAAGAGAAGTGCTAACGAATGTGGGTTTTGAACTATCATATAATAAAACAGGCGACTCCGGTTTTACAGAATCTATCCAGGGCATAGGGGGCGGTATGGCAGGATATTTATAGTAATTATTTCTCAGGCTGTCGCTCCATCCATTGGGATTGCTGCTAAAAGAACTGCTGCTAAAAAAAATACTTCCCTGTATTTGCGGGTATTTTCGTAAATATTTTATTTGATCAGGGAGCTCATTTTTATTTTTCCACGCATAAGATCTTGCTTCCAATGCCCGGTAAATCCCTTGCCCGATGTACAATTGCCGCCCATAAGCATGATTGGCCCACCAATCAGTCAGTACTTTAAAGCCCACTACTTTCTGGCCAATTTCCCAATACAATTGTGGCGCTACATAATCAATCCATTTGTTTTTCAGCCACAATAAAATATCTGCATAGAGATCATCATAATTTGTTTGTCCCGCTTTTGTATTGCTTCCTTCGGGATCTTTATCAATATTGCGCCACACTCCAAAAGGACTTATTCCGAACTGGCAATATTTATTTTCTTCTTTTATCGCTTTGCTCAGGTGAAGTATGATGGAATCTACATTGCTTCTGCGCCAATCGTCCCTGCTCATTCCGTTTCCATATTTTTTAAAAGAAGCATCGTCATTAAACTCTTTGCCTGCGATACGATAAGGATAAAAATAATCGTCGAAATGGATTGCATCAATATCGTAACGTTTTACAACATCCCGTACTACGTTTACCACAAACGCCTGTGCATCTTTATTTCCCGGATCAAAATATTTGACGCCACCATAATTGATAAACCATTCAGGATGCAGCCTGGTAATATGATCAGGAGAGATAGATGATTTTCCTATTTGAAATTCTGCGCGGTACGGATTCATCCAGGCATGAAATTCCATTCCGCGTTTATGCGTCTCCGTTATCATGAATTTTAGCGGATCATAATAGGGTGAAGGTGGCTGGCCTTGCTTACCTGTAAGAAATTCGCTCCATGGCTCGTACTGCGAAGGATAGAACGCATCTGATGCAGGCCTTATCTGAACTACTACTGCATTCATCCCATTTCTTTTATGCATGTCCAGCAGCTTGATAAATTCATCTTTTTGCTGTTGAGTACTTAAAAATTTAGACGATGGGAAGTCAATATTATCAACCGTTGCTACCCATACACCCCGAAATTCATATTTTGGTTGGGCAATCAGTTGTTGGGAATTGAAAATAAATAGTAGTGATAAAATGCAGCCTAACTTCTTCATTGAACTAAAAAAATTGTAAGGGGGCAATTTACAAACATCCGGTTTAACAATCATGGATAATCAATCATGAAATGAAATAATAGTTCTTTGTTAACAAAAATATATTTCAATAAATTTTTACATCCCGCTCCAACTTATGTTTCCATCTTTTTCATCCTTCATTTCTATTCCTAATCCCGCCAGTTGTTTTCTTATTTTATCTGAGGTAAAAAAATCTTTTTTTGATTTGGCTTCTTTCCGGATATCTATGAGCAGGTCGAGTATTCCATTCAATTGTGTAGAATTTTGGGAAATATCTTTTAACCCCAGTATTTGTTCCAGGTAAATAAAAAATGAATCTTTTAATTTTTGAAGTGTAGATGCCGAAATGGAATCGACAGCTATCAAACCATCTTTAATTGAATTAATTATGGGAACAATTTCAAACATATTAGCAAGCACTTTTGCAGTATTGAAATCATCATTAATGAATTCTTCAAATTCATCAACCAGCTTATTTATTTTTTCTTCCAGTGCCTTGTCTTTGGCTTCCTGGCCTATGCCTGCTTCCATTTTCTTCAGCGCTTCAAAAGCTTCCATTAATTTTTTTAAACCTTTCTCTGCTCCTACCAAGGCTTCGCTGCTAAAGTCGAGTGTGCTGCGGTAATGAGTTTGTAAAATAAAAAAACGAATTACCATTGGCGCGAAAGCCTGTGACAGTAATGGATGTTCGCCGGTAAACATTTGTGTAAGCGTGATCTGGTTATTATAGCTCTTTCCCATTTTTTTGCCATTCACAGTTATCATATTATTGTGCATCCAGTATTTTGCAGGAGGTATACCATTGCATATCGTACTTTGCGCAATCTCACTTTCGTGATGTGGAAACATGAGGTCCATACCTCCACCATGAATATCGAACCGTGATCCTAAATATTTTGTAGCCATAGCGGAACATTCAATATGCCAACCTGGGAAACCTTCGCCCCACGGGCTTTTCCATCGCATGATATGTTTTGGAGGCGCTGATTTCCATAGAGCAAAATCAGCTTTATTTTTTTTTTCATCCTGTCCTTCCAGATCACGGGTAGTTTCTAAAAGATCATCCACTACGCGCCCGCTTAATTTTCCATAATCATGATTGGCCGCATATTTTTTTACATCAAAATATACAGAACCATTTACCACATAAGCATAGCCTGCGTCTATCAGCTTTTCAATCATTCCTATCTGTTCTACGATATGCCCGGTAGCAGTGGGTTCTATATTTGGATCCAAAGTATTTAATTGCCTGAAAGCCCAATGAAATAGATTGGTATATTTATGAACAAGCTCCATTGGCTCTACTTTTTCAAGTATTGCCTTATTTGAAATTTTATCTTCAGCTTCTCTTCCTTCTTCTTCAAAATGCCCGGCATCAGTGATGTTGCGAACATACCGGACTTTATATCCAAGGTATAACAGATACCTGTATACGACGTCGAAAGTAATATATGGCCTTGCATGACCAAGGTGGCTTTCGCCGCTTACCGTAGGGCCGCACACATACATTCCTACAAATGGAGGGTTTATAGGGATAAATTCTTCTTTCTTTTTGGTTAATGAATTATAAACTTTAAGCGGCATAAAAAATTTAATATTTATTAATTATTTCTGTTTTATAATTTTTATAATAATTCCAAATACTCTGCTCAAGCAGTTCGGCAAATTGTCTTCTGTTTTATGCTAATACCTCATTAAAGTGGTAAAGATATTCTACCTTTTACAATCTTATTTTAATTAAAAAAATTTCATGGATTAGACGGTTCAAATCGAATATCAGCAATGATAGGAAAATGATCGCTCAATAATTTTTTGATGCGAATATACTGGATGATCTTAAATTTTTTATCAGTAAAAATATTATCTATCCGCAATGTGGGAGAAATAGAACTGAATGTGCGTGAAATACCTGAACCCCTTTCTGCAAAAGCATTCTGAAGCCCTTTGCCTATGGTTTCATAAGCGTAAGAATCGGGCACATCATTAAAATCACCGCAGACTACTACCGGATAGGGGCTATTGTTTAATTCGTCTTTGATAAAAAGCGCTTGTGATGCCCGCTTTAAAATACCTAATTTTATTTTTGAAATAATATTTTTTGATTCTGAAATATTGCCTGCCTCTGGTACTCTTCCGCTATCCAGGTAACTCAAATTTGTTTTAGAAAATTTTAATGACTGAAGGTGTATATTAAATATTCTGAAAGTATCTTTCCCTGCCAATATATCTATGAACTGGAAAGTAGAATTGTAACTATTAGGATTATTAACTAATGTTTGTTTTCTTAAAATCGGGAATTTTGAAAAGACGATAATTCCAAAATGATGGTACCTGTCAAAATCATCTCTTACCCTGTAAGAATATAAGTAATCTTTGAACTTTAATTTTTTTTCAATATCCGGAAAGTAATTGATGGCATGTATGTTTTCGCCCGCTACCATTTCCTGGAAACAAGCTATATCCGGATCGTATTTATTGATCAGGTCAATCATTTTCTGTTTGTTTTGCGGCTGATCTTTGTAGTGAAGAATATTAAACAATTCTACGTTCCAACTCATTATACGTAGGTCGCCGCTTTTTTTATTAAGCGAAAAATCCGGAAAAAAATGTATTGGAAAAACATTTTTTATGGCACCAGGAGAAGCAATAATTATTAATAGTGAAATGACACTCCATAAAGGTTTTATAAGCAACCACAACAGGATAAATAATATCAGAAAAAGTAATAAATACGGAAGTAATAATGTGAATAAGCTTAGAAACCACCAGTGTTCGGGATTAAAATATTTTACATTAGCGCCAGCAAGGAAAAAGATGCCAATAATAATATTGGCTATTAAGAGCATTTTTTTTGTAAACCTGCGAAGAAAAGGTTTTTTCATTGTAAGACAATCCCAATTAATGATGAAAAAATGATGAAAAAATGATTAAAAATAAAAGCATTAAAAATCAGCTTCGCGGGCTTTCTTCAGAATATTTTTTTCCTCTTCCGATAAATGACTAAAACCTTTTTGATTTATTTTATCGAGGATCTCATCTATACGTTGTTGGGTGATCACCGGCCGTTTTACAAATGGCTTCTGGCCACCTGTGTTGTAAAAAACTTTTTCTTTTATTTTTTCTTTTTGAACCGGCTTTTTATCAGGATTAAACAGGTTCAAAAACCAATCGTAAACATGATTCATCCAAAGGCTCCAATCGTATCCTTTGCGCAAACTTACGATAAATAGAAAACCGGTAAGGCCACCTCCCAGGTGTGCGAGTTTATCAGCGGTACCAACGCTTCCGGCGACATCAATAATAATATAAAGAACAGTAAGTATCCATAAAGGAATTCCTCCGTTCAGCATTTTAAATAAACGATAATCAGGAGAAAGCGTAGTTGTAGCTACCGCAATAGCCATGATAGCAGCATTGCCTCCAAACATAAAAGAATATTCAATTTCATTATGCAATTGAGGGAAAGCATAACTGGCCGCAATAAAAACGACAGCCCCCGCGAAGCCACCATATATATAGACAGGAATTATTTTTGAGTTTCCGGCTAAGTCTTGTAAAATAGTTCCAAAAACCCAAAGCCAAAGCATATTGATAACTGTATAGATAATCCCGACATGCACAAACATGTAAGTAAAAACGGTCCACGGCAAAGTAGAAAGAGTAGAAAGTTTTGCAGGAATAATAAACCATCTTAAAATTTCGTAGTGAAAGGCAGTAGTGGAAGATTGTGTGAGATAATATATTATTTGAATAAGGCCAAACGAAACAAAGATCAGTGCGTTGATACCAACGAGAGCCATGAGGGCATTATTATCATCTCCAAGAGTAATCCTTTTCAAACGATGGTCCATATATCTTTCTGATTCACCCATTTGATTAGCTTCTGATTTTGCTTTGTAAAATTACCGAATTGCCGGCATTTAAAAACAGAAAATTGTAATTTTTAATAATTACTTTTTCCTGGAGTTTTCCATAAAAGGCATAAAATAAAACCCATAGCCAAACCTCCAAGATGTGCAAAGTGAGCTACATCACCCCCCCCGGAAAATCCCCCGAATAGATCAATGGCAGCAGCAATAACTGCAAGGTATTTGGCTTTAATAGGAAATGGAATAGGTAAAATATAAAATTGTATATTAGGAAAAGTGTAGGCAAATGCTGCAATCAAACCCATAATCGCTCCTGAAGCTCCGATGGCTTCACCATGGCTTACAAGGAACATTTGAGTTAAGCCGGAAGCAATTCCGCAGACGAAATAAAAAATCAGAAACTTTTTGGCCCCCCATAACCTTTCTAATGAAGAACCAAAAAGCCACAGTGCATACATATTAAAAAGGATATGGAAAATACCTCCATGTGCAAACATGCAAGTAATTAACTGGTAAGGCTTAAAAAGCCCGGTATCGTAAGAATAAAGTGCCAATATATTAGTAAGCCCAAAGGATTTATCAAATACATTTTGCGCTACAAAAACGATTACATTTATTATGATAAGATTTAAAACAACAGGAGTAGAAGACTGCGAGGGCCGGTAACTATTATACGCCATTCAATAAAAATTTAGGGTGCAATTTAAAAAATTGTTTACGGAAAAGAAGTATTATAATTTGAACTTAACAAAATTAGTGAAGCGATCAGAACCGAAGGTCGCGGTATGACGCCAGGCTTACCGACCGCTATGAATGCGGCCAGCACCGAGATGTTAGGAGTAATAAACAAACTTTCCAAAAGTTTTGTGATTAAAGTTTATTAAAAAAACAAAAACACAAATCTGCAATATTTGTTTTCTTACTGTGAACTTTTGGAAAGCTATCGAATTCTTTAATTTTAAAAGACTTCTTAAACAAATCTTCCAAAAGTTTTGATCGAGGTATAAAAATCAATATCAAAAATAATTGAGTTAAATTCTTACCATACATATAATATATGTCGCATTACATAAAAAAATAGAGTTATTTTATTTTAGAATTCTTACTTTCATAAAATTAAAATCAAAAACTTATAAGAAATTATTCTATGGGAAATTTTCAAATTAAAGTTCAACCAAAAAAATATGATGCAGTAATAATCGGATCGGGTGCTGGGGGAGGCATGGCAGCTTATGTATTGGCTAATGCCGGTTTAAAAGTTTGCTTATTGGAAGCAGGCCCTAATTTTAATCCTGCCATAGATTCCAAACAGTTACAAAATCCTTGGGAGTCGCCGCGAAGAGGCGCCAGCACCAAGTACCGTCCCTTTGGTGATTTTGACGGTTGCTATTGGGGGTGGGAAATTGACGGGGAGCCTTATACCAACGCCAAAGGTTCGAACTGGGAATGGTGGCGCGCGCGAATGATAGGAGGAAGGACCAATCATTGGGGGAGAATCTCTCTTCGCTTTGGGCCAAAAGATTTTAAAAGAAAAAGTATTGATGGATTGGGCGACGACTGGCCAATAGGTTATGAAGACGTAAAACCTTACTACGATAAAATTGACAAACTGCTGGGAGTATTTGGAACGAATGAAGGATTGGTAGATGACCCGGATGGGATTTTTCTTCCTCCGCCAAAACCACGTTTGCATGAGCTGATGATAAAAAAAGCCGCCACGGGTATTGGCATTCCTGTGATTCCTTCCCGCCTTTCTATTCTTACCAAAAAAATAAATGACACCCGCGGAGTTTGTTTTTACTGTCAGCAATGTGGACGCAGTTGCAAGATATTCGCTGATTTTTCATCTTCTTCCGCATTAGTACTTCCCGCAGTGGCTACAGGAAATGTTGATCTCGTGGTGAATGCTATGGCTCGTGAAGTTTTGACTAACAGAGAAGGCCTTGCCACCGGAGTTTCTTATGTAAATAAAGATGACATGCAGGAATACCAGGTTATGGGCAGAACGGTTATTCTTGGAGCCAGTACCTGTGAATCCGCTCGATTATTATTAAATTCAAAATCGCCGCGTCATCCAAACGGATTGGCTAATTCGAGCGATGTGGTTGGCCATTACCTGCATGATTCTACCGGAGCGGATATGGGCGGAATTATTCCTGAATTGTTTGATCGGAAACGTTACAATGAAGATGGCGTGGGTGGTATGCATGTTTATACTCCCTGGTGGCTTGATAATAAGAAACTGGATTTTCCAAGAGGTTATCATATTGAATACGGAGGTGGATTCGGAATGCCTTTATACGGATTTCAGTGGGGAATTGAAAACCTGAATGGCACGTATAAAGTAAAAGGAAAGCAGAAAGAAGCGGGCGGCTACGGTGCTTCATTAAAAGAAGATTACCGTTATTTTTTTGGATCTCACGTTGGGATGGCTGGTAGAGGTGAAGCGGTGGCAATGAGAGACAGTTATTGTGAAATAGATCCTGATATGGTAGATGTGTATGGAATTCCGGTGTTGCGTTTTAATACAAAATATACCGACTATGAAATAAAACAGGCGAAGCACATGAAAGAAACCTTTACCGACATTTTACATTCCATGGGTGCAGTTTCTATTTGGGGAAATGATGATGGACCAGAAGATAATTATGGCTTGCATGCGCCCGGAAATATTATTCATGAAGCGGGAACGATCCGTATGGGTAATGACCCTAAACAATCACCTTTAAATAAATGGGCACAGGCGCACGAGTGTAAAAATTTATTTAATGTAGATGGAGGTCAGTTTGTTTCACAGGGAGACAAAAATATTACATGGACGATACTTGCTTTATCAATGCGTACTTCAGAATATATTGTGGACCAGTTAAAGAAAAATAATATTTAAAACAACGAAGAGTATACAATTCTTTTTTTTTAAAATAAATTATTATGGATAGAAGAAAATCACTCAAAGTAATCGTTCTTGGATCGGTATCTTCAGGCCTATTATTAGATGCATGTAAAACTGAAGACAAAAAAAGCATCATAAAAAAAATGCCAAACCCGGGTGAAGAAAAACACCCTGGTCTGATGAAAGAAGAAGTAGCGGAATTGAAAAAAGTGAATTCATATACTTATTTTACTCCGCATGAAATGACAACTATAGGAATACTTGCAGATATTATCATTCCGAAAGATAATGTGAGTGGGAGCGCCACAGATGCTAAAGTGCCTGACTTTATTGAGTTTATTGTAAAAGATAGCCCTGAAAATAAGGTGCCTATGCGGGGAGGATTGCAATGGCTCGATATGCAATGCCTGAACAGATATCAAAATTCTTTTGCTGAGTGTAACAGCAAACAGCAAATGGAAATGGTAGATGAAATTGCGTGGCCCAAAAAAGCAAAACCTGAAATGCAACAGGGTGTCAATTTTTTTAACCTGATGCGAAATCTTACAGCTACCGGTTTTTATACTTCGGAGATAGGCGTAAAAGATGTAGGCTACATAGGCAATACTCCTAACCAATGGAACGGAGTGCCCGATGATGTATTAAAGAAACATAATCTTGCTTATACACCGAAAGAATTAAAAGAATGCATCGGTTTCCCGTAATACATGGATGTAACTGTAATAGATAGACGAGATTTTTATTTCATCACTTTTTAACTTTTAGAATTATTCGATATGAGAAAATTACGAATGGGAATGGTAGGCGGCGGCAAAGACGCCTTTATAGGAGCCATCCACAGAATAGCCGCTAATATGGATGGATTGATAGAACTCTGCTGTGGTGCCTTAAGCATTAATAAGGAAATAGCTATTGAATCAGGTAAAATGTTATTTCTTCCAGAAGACAGAACTTACCTGACTTTTGATGAAATGATATCAAAGGAAAGTAAAATGCCTGCTGATAAACGGATTGATTTTATAACAATCGTTACGCCCAATTTTGCGCATTATGCTCCGGCTATGATGGCATTAGAAAATGGATTTAATGTGGTTATTGAAAAACCAATGACTTTCACCCTGGAAGAAGCAAAATCTTTAAAAAAGAAAGTAGAAGAAACTGGTTTGATATTATGCCTTACGCATACTTACTCAGGCTATCCGATGGTAAAACAGGCGCGCGCAATGGTACAAAACGGCGTGTTAGGAAAACCCAGAAAAATAGTGGTAGAATATATGCAGGGCTGGCTCAGTAAACTTTCAGAAAAGGAAGGAAATGCAGGAGCAGCGTGGCGTACAGATCCTACTAAATCCGGAAAGGCAGGCTGTATGGGCGATATAGGAACCCACGCCGCTCATCTTGCTGAATACGTTTCCGGATTAAAAATTACGCAGCTTTGCGCCAATTTGAATGTTGTGGTTCCGGGACGGATGCTGGATGATGACGGAAATGTTTTATTAAGATTTGAAAATAATGTCAACGGCGTTTTAATAGCATCACAGGTAGCAGCAGGCGAAGAAAATAATCTGAAATTAAAAATTTATGGGGAAAAAGGCGGCATAGAATGGGCGCAACAGGAACCCAATACTTTGTTGGTAAAATGGCTGGATGCGCCTGCGCAAATATTAAGAGCAGGCTCTAACTATACTAATATTCTAAGTCCTTTTGCTACGCATAATTGCAGAACTCCCGGTGGCCATCCGGAAGGATATCTTGAGGCTTTTGGCAATATTTACAGAAATTTTGCTCAAACATTATTATCAAAAATAGAAGGGAAAACTCCTACTTCTGAAATGCTTGATTTCCCGGGTGTGGATGATGGCGTAAGAGGAATGGAATTTATTGAAAATGTGGTGGCATCGGGTAATTCAACGGAGAAATGGACTAACTTTAATGTTTGATGAACAGGTATGCCACCCAATTATAGTTAAATAGATCTTTGACATTCCTTTTTAATATATAGAATAAAAAATCTTAAAATTTAATCATGGAAACAATAATTATTCATCCACAAAATGAGAATCAGCAAAAAGCTTTGCAAATCATATTGGACGGTTTTCAAATACCATACGAAGAAGAGCCGGGCATGGATGAAACCGAACGTATTCTTGCTGATCCTGCAATGACTAAACGACTTAATGACAGTATTCAAAATATTGAAAAAGGAAACATTACTGTTAAGAAACTGGAAGATTTATGGAAATAATTTTCTCTCCTGAATCTTTGGAAGATTTACAGTTCTGGAAACAATCAGGAAATGTGAAAATTCAAAACAGAATTCAAAGGCTTCTGGAATCTATCAAAGAAAACCCTTATGAAGGAATAGGAAAACCTGAAGCTTTAAAACATAATTGGTCAGGCTATTGGTCAAGACGAATTAATCAGGAACACCGGCTTATTTATAAATGGGAAAATGAAAAAATAATTATCGCTCAACTACGCAGTCATTATTGATTTGAATAATGAAGAAAGCATCAAGATTTAAAAAAATTAATAGAACATAATAACAATGACAACACTCAAAGGCCCGGGCATTTTCTTAGCACAGTTCATCGGCGATGAAGCGCCATTCAATAGTCTTGAAAATATATGCCAATGGGCAAAAGAAAAAGGTTTTGTTGGTGTTCAAATCCCGACATTAGACGACAGGTTTATTGACCTGAAAAAAGCCGCCGAAAGCAAAACTTATGCTGATGAATTAAAAGGCAAAGTCAATAGTTTTGGATTAGAGATCACCGAACTTTCTACTCACTTGCAGGGTCAGTTGGTAGCAGTCAATCCGGTATATGATGCACTGTTTGATAGTTTCGCGCCCGAACAATACCGTAATAATCCTAAAGCCCGGCAGGAATGGGCAGTACAGCAAATGAAGTATGCAGCTAAAGCATCTCAGAATTTAGGATTGAATGCACACGCTACTTTTAGCGGCGCGCTGTTATGGCCTACAGTTTATCCATGGCCGCAGCGCCCCGAAGGACTGGTAGAAGAAGGATTTACAGAACTGGCAAAAAGATGGCTTCCCATTTTAAATGTTTTTGATGAATGTGGTGTAGATGTATGTTATGAAATTCATCCGGGAGAAGATCTGCATGATGGAATTTCTTATGAAATGTTTTTAGAAAAAGTAAAATATCATAAAAAAGCTTGTTTACTGTACGACCCTTCACATTTTGTATTGCAATGCCTTGATTATTTAGCATACATAGATAACTATCATGAACGTATCAAAGCATTTCATGTAAAAGACGCAGAATTTAATCCGACCGGGAAACAGGGCGTTTATGGAGGTTATCAAAGCTGGCTCAATCGTGCAGGCCGTTTCCGCTCACTTGGCGACGGGCAGGTTGACTTCAAATCAATCTTTAGTAAATTGTCAGCTTATGATTATGCAGGATGGGCAGTACTGGAATGGGAATGTTGTTTAAAAAATTCAGAAGACGGAGCAAGGGAAGGAGCGGCCTTCATTAAAGATCATATCATTCATGTAACCCAAAAAGCTTTTGATGATTTTGCCGGAACTTTGAAAGATGATAAACTGAATCGCACTGTTTTGGGAATCTCGTAAATTTTATTACGCCATAAAAATCTATCATAACAAATCACAACTTAATTAAAATGAAAAAATCAATTTTCCTATTTATTGCCGCCACTCTCTTTTCATTAACTGGATTTTCCCAGCAAGCAAGTAACTCTGAAAATACACTTTCAGCAAAAGAAAAAAGTGAAGGCTGGAAATTATTATTTGACGGCAAAACAACATCTGGCTGGCATAATTATGGAAAGCAAAATGCAGGCAATGAATGGAAAGCAGAAGATGGCGCTATTCACCTGGATGCGGGGATAACAAATAAGGAAGGAGGTGATTTGGTTACCAATGAATCGTATGGAAATTTTGATTTGAAAATGGATTGGAAAATCTCTGACAAAGGAAACAGCGGCATTATTTTTTATGTAAACGAAGACCCTGCCAAATATGAGGAAACTTATGAAACCGGAATGGAAATGCAGATTTTGGATAATGGCACGCCTACACGGCTTGGGCAACCTGATGGTAAAATTTACACACACCGTGCGGGCGATCTCTATGATCTTTTAGCTTCTAAAGAAGAAGACAGACCATTGGGCGAATGGAATCATGTGGAAATAAAATCACTAAATGGAAAGCTTGATTTTTATATGAATGGCGTACATACGCTTTCTACTCATTTGTGGGATGAAAACTGGAAAAAGATGATTGCCATCAGCAAATTTAAAGACATGCCCGGCTTCGGTACTTTCAAAAATGGAAAGATCGCCTTACAGGATCATGGTGATGATGTGTGGTTCAGAAATATAAAGATCAGGAAGATTTAAAAGTTGTTTTTGAATATTTGAGTTCATCTCAACTAAGAAAAAGTTGGGGCTGTTTTTTTGAAAATTTTTTTCAAATTGTTGAAACATTTGATTCCATCCCTTATAATTTTTGGTTTAATAAATCGTACAATAAACAAAGAAATTTGAATGATTTGTATTCAGGTTTTTATAAAACATTTTAATTATCGTTTTTCAAAATAAAATTGCCTGCAACTTTTTTATCGTTACTTCCTATAATGGCGTGGCTTCCATTTGAAAATAATTGTATAGAAATATCTTTTGGGATTTTTGCCGTCGTTTCAATAATTTTTTTGAAAGAAAGTATTCCTTCACAAAAAATAATTTCTTTTATGGAATGAAGTCGCAAAACGTTTTCAAGATTATCGAATGAACCGATAACATTGTCGCTTTCCGCCTCATCAATTTTTATTCTTCCTAAAATATTTTCTTTTCTCCCTGCATACTCTAATAAATTTTCTACTTCCCTGTATTCACGGGTACTTCCTGCAATAACTGTGGGAATATTTTCATATCCTTCTTTATCTCTTTCACCGGTTTTTCGTTTTAATAGCCTGGTAATAGCAGAAAACGACCCCCGTAAAAAAATGGAAATGTGAATAAAAAAATTAAACAATCCGGATCTGCTGCCTCCATAATGTTTTTTTACAAATGTGCTCATGGCTTTGTAAAACATTTTTACATAAGTAAGGCTTTCTTTTTTAGTACTCTCGCCTTTGAAATGTATGATGCTGCTTCCTGCAAAATAGTAATTTTTGAATCCCGCTTTTTGAATGCGGAAACTCAAATCTATATCCTCACCATACATAAAAAAATCTTCATCAAAACTGCCAACTGTATCCAGAATTTTTTTTGGAAACATCATAAATGCACCTGCCAGCACATCTACTTCGTGATTTTCATTTTCACTTAAATAACCAAGATGGTATTTTGCAAATGTTTTTGAATGTGGAAATATTTTTACAAGGCCGGAAAGCTTGTAAAATGAAGTCAATGGTGATGGGAAGGCTCTTTTACTTTCTTTTAAAAAATTGCCCGCTCCATCAAGCATTTTTATTCCTAAAGCGCCAATATTTTTATTTGAATTAATGAAATCAATACACTTTTCAAAACAATCTTCTGCAACAATAGTATCAGGATTTAAAAATAAAATGTATTCGCCTTTTGCCATTTTCAAAGCCTGGTTATTCGCTTTTGCAAAACCGAAATTGGTATTATTCCAGGTAAAATGAACACCGGGAAACCTGTTTTGAAAAAAAGAAAAACTGTCATCTGTAGAATTATTATCAATCACAATGATCTCTCCTTCCATATTTTCCAGAGCCTTTATTACAGAGAGAAGGCATTGCTCCAAAAAATATTTTACGTTGTAATTGACTATGATAACGGAGAGGGACAAATGGTTAATTAGTTTATTAGTTAAATGGTTAAGTAATTAGAAATCTTCAATATTTATTTGTTTACTGGTGCTTGAATAATTTAGGAAAAAATTAAAGTTCCGGCAATTTAGCAATTTAACCCCGTTCGAATGGCATTCAGCCGGGCGGGAATTCAACAATACAACAAACAATTCAACAAAATACTTAATCTTTGCAAAATGTATAAACAAACATTAATAGATGCCACAAATGCTGGCGCAAATGAATTAAAAAAATTTTTCAACGGAAAATTTTCGATCAGCCACAAAGAAGGAATTAATAATTTAGTTACCGAAGCCGACCATGCTTCTGATAAAGCCATTCGTGCGGTTATTAAAAATGCTTTCCCCGAACATGGAATAGTAAGTGAAGAAAGTGATGCAAAAATATCTGAAAGCGATTACAGATGGATCATTGATCCTATTGACGGAACAGTAAATTTCGCCAATGGCATTCCTATATGTTGTGTGAGTATTGGGCTCGAATATAAAGGAACCATGTATATGGGAGCAGTTTACAATCCTCTTTTGAATGAATTTTTCTTTGCCGAAAAAAACAAAGGCGCTACGTTGAATGGCAATAAAATTTCGGTAAGCCATAAAACAGAAGTGCTGAAAAGTTGTCTTGTTACCGGGTTTCCATACACGTATTTAGATCAACCCAACGGTCCTTTACAGGTATTTTCAAAATTAATAAAAAGAGGAGTTCCGGTGAGAAGGCTGGGAAGCGCAGCTATTGATCTTTGTTGGGTAGCAGAGGGGCGTTTTGATGGTTTTTATGAACATGAACTTCATGCATGGGATAGCTCAGCGGGGTTTTTGATGGTAGAAGAAGCAGGTGGCAGGGTTACTGATCTGGCAGGAAAAATCTATTCCCCTTTTCAGCCCGGAATTATTGCTACCAATGGAAAAATTCATGATGAATTGCAAAAAATAATTGCCGGAAAGTTGTTGTGAATTGGTGAATGGTGAATAGTGAATGGTGAATTGGTGAATTCATTTTTTTGAAACCTGAAACCTGAAACCTCAAATCATTTTCTCTTACATTTGCTGCATTTTAAAATAAAATTATGAAGAGCACTCCGTTTACACAAAAGCATGTTGCGCTCGCCGCAAAAATGGCTGAATTCGCGGGTTATAATATGCCCATCAGTTATTCTGGTATTAACGATGAACATGCGACAGTAAGAAATAATGCCGGAGTTTTCGACGTGAGCCACATGGGAGAATTTATTTTGAAAGGGGATAAAGCACTTGATCTGATCCAAAGAGTAACTACTAATGATACTTCCAAATTGACTGCAGAAAAAGCACAATACAGTTGCATGCCAAATGAAAATGGAGGAATTATAGACGACCTGATCGTGTATTGCATTGATGAAAATAAAACCTATATGCTGGTTGTAAATGCATCTAACATTGAGAAAGACTGGAACTGGATATCAAAACATAATTCCGGGAATGTAGAAATGCACAATATTTCTGATAAAACTTGTTTGCTGGCAATACAAGGTCCGAACGCAACAAAAGTTTTGCAACCTCTCACTGATATTGATATTCTGAATATGAAATATTACACTTTTGTAAAAGGAAAATTTGCGGGAGTTGATAATGTATTAATCAGCGCTACGGGCTACACTGGATCTGGCGGAATAGAAATTTATTTCGAGGACAAAGATGATAATGCCAATATTATCTGGGATACTATTTTTGCCGCGGGGGAATCTCATGGATTAAAGCCAATCGGTTTGGCAGCAAGGGATACACTTAGGCTCGAAATGGGATATTGTCTTTATGGAAATGATATTGATGATACTACTTCTCCATTAGAAGCCGGACTGGGATGGATTACAAAATTCACTAAAGATTTTGTAGCAAAAGATATTATTTCAAAAGAAAAAAGTGAAGGAATCAAACAAAAATTAGTAGGATTGGAAATGCTGGAAAAAGGCATCCCGCGTCATGGATATGAAATTCTAAATAATGATAGTGAGATAATAGGCAAGGTTACCAGTGGTACTCAATCTCCTTCACTTCAAAAGGCAATTGCAATGGGTTACGTGAATGCGAATAATTCAAAAATTGACACCCTGGTCTTTATTAAAATAAGAGATAAATTGCTGTCTGCAAAAGTGGTAAAAATGCCTTTTGTATAAAGAACCCAGGTCAAAAAAAATAAAAGTAAGTTTTGAGCAATGATATCAAAGAAAAACACACGCCCTTTTTTATATACTGTTTTATCACCTTCCCTGTTAAAACTTTATGATATAAGTGACAGCATTGTCGTAATCGTAGATGTTCTCAGAGCTACCTCTACCATAGCCTCTGCCTTGTATAATGGCGCGAAATCGGTAATACCTGTGGATAGCGTTGCAGATTGTATCAAACTTGGAAGACAAATGGAAGTGATCACTGCGGGTGAAAGAGATGGGCAGATAGCTGAAGGATTACAATACGGAAATACTCCTTTGCAATACACTCCTGATTTTATAAAAGGAAAAACGCTGGTACTTACCACTACTAATGGCACCAAGCTTTTACACCTGGCTCTTAAAGCAAATGCCAAAGAAATAATTACCGGATCATTTTGTAATATATCCGCAGTATGTGAATATCTTATAAGTCAAAAAACCAACGTAATTCTTGCCTGTGCTGCCTGGAAAAACAGGATAAATATAGAAGATACCCTTTTTGCAGGAGCCGTGATTAACAGAATAAAAGATAATTTCGATATCAACTGTGATGCATCAAAAATTGCTGAAACCCTTTATCTGCAGGCAAATGGAAATTTATTTGATTTTCTGAAAGAAAAAAACGCCTCACATTATCATCGCCTTATGGGGTTTCACCTGGAAAAAGATATCCGGTTTTGCCTGACAGAAGATAATTCTAATATACTAAGCTTATACTCGGGTGGCCATTTAATAGCAGGATAAGTTTCTCAAAAATTTAATAAATTCATTTTAAATTTAGAAGCAACTTTTCAAATTTTATCGTTTTTTAAGCTACAATTGTTTCAAACAATCCTCCACCTCTTTTAAATTTTGTTTATTTTTGCAAATTGCTTTTTTCGCAATGACCATTTGTATAAAGTGTGTTCTAACTTTAAAAATTAATCTTTGGCGCTACCCTTTTTTATTAAGTATATATATAATTCCGGAACCGACGAAGTAATACGGCGTGGGAAGAAAATATATTCCCAACGTTTTGTAGAACTGGCCGAGCATGATGAACTAATGCATTCTGTTAATTTCAGGGTGAGGGATGATAGTTATAATACATATTATAAAGTACAGGTTCAGAAATATGACGATCCGAAAATGTTTTCGGTTCGCTGCTCATGCCCCTACAATATAAGCGATATCTGCCGTCATGAGGCAGCAGCATTGATGCAGCTTCAGGACCTGGTTGATAAAAATCTATTGGATTCACCCAATGGAACGCCGGTATATAATCAAAAGCATACGATTGCCAAGATCAAATTTATTGATCTTAAAATGATCCGGATACTTGCTGGTATGGATAACTATACCACCGCTGAAAATATATTAAGAGGAAATAAATGCAATATTCTACAGGCAGCAAATGAAAAAGTAGAGGCAGATATTGAAGTAGAAGGAGAAAGGAATCACATTATTTTGCAAAAAAACGAAGAAAGGAATTTTGATACTTCCTGTACCTGCGATGATGATGCGCACTTGCTATGCAAGCATAAAACCGCTTTATTTCTGCAGTTGCTCAACAACTGGGGCCCCCATTATTTCGATTCTATCCGAAACAGGGATAAAGAAAAAAACAAATTGCTCGAAGGCTATGGTTACAGCCTGGATGATGATCTTACCGGTAAATTTGAATTTATTTATAAAGAGGGTAAACCTTTTTTAAAAGTATTGGATACTTCCATAAGAAGAGTCGCAGCTCCATTACAAACCAGCATACAAAAAGAACTGGAAACTGAAGTAGCCGAATTAGAAACAAAAATTTTACCTACGATCAACAAACAGGTTACTCTTGTTTTTAACTCAAATGAGAAGTCATTTCCTTTTTTGTCTATTGATGTAGTACAGGGCGAATATGATGAGGAAGAACAAAAATTTATTGGCCGGATAGAGAAAATGGACCTGGGGAAATATATCAATACTGATGAGTTTAGCCAAAGAGACAAGCAACTAATGCAGCAGGCGCGAAAACTTCAGCAATCAGAAATTAATAAGTATTTAAACCGGAATTCTCCCTTTAGTGGTTTTTGGGAAAATATTATTCATGAAGAAAATGAAGAATTTCCTGAAGAAACCAAAATGCTGATCGCTGAATTTATTCATCCAAAATTAAAAAGAATATTTCAGGAGAATAATGATAAACCGGTCTTTTATTTGCCTAAGGCTAAAACATTTACTACTCAAAATCTTGAGACTATTGAACTGTCTTCTTTTCAACCCCAAATTGAATTTACAATTGCACCCTCTGGAGAAGAATATTTAATGGAAAGCCAGGTTATTTTGGACCGGGAGAAAGTGAAACTTTCAGAAAATCTTTTGGGCAGCGATTTGATGTTTTTACATGATAAGACTTTCTATTTATGGGAAAAGCCGGAACACCTTTTAATTGCAGAAAAATTTAGAAATATATTACATATTCCCAATAGCCAATGGCCTTCACTTTTAAAGGAAATGGTGCTTCCCCTTTCCAATGATTACGCAGTATCATTTGCCCCATCCCTGATAAAAGAAACTAAAGAAGGACAGCCTGATACAAGCATTACATTGATTGAAAAAGGAGAATATTTAATGTTTCAGCCAGTCTTCACTTATAAAGGATTTAGCGTAAAAGCAAATGACAAAGACACCATCATAGTCCCGGATAATGATAAAGTACTTATGGTGAGGAGGAATAAAGAATCGGAAGCTGAATTCATTGCCAAATTAGGAAACCTCCATTCTCAATTTATCCATCAGCCACAAAATAAAAGCCTTGTATTGAAAGGTGATGATGTGCTTAAAAATAACTGGTTCTTTTTGTTTGTAGATGCTATGAAAGAAATGAAAGTGCCGGTTTATGGTTTTGAAGCCTTAAAAAATTTCAGGTTCAATACAGCAAAACCCTCTACTCATATTCATTTAAGCAGCGGAATAGATTGGTTTGATGCAAAGGTAGAACTGGCTTTTGGCGAACAACATATCGGGATTTTAGAAATTCAAAAGGCGCTTACAAATAAACAATCTTATGTCCAACTAAAGGATGGCACACTGGGAATCCTTCCTGATGAATGGATCAAAAAATATGCGTTGTTATTTAAAGTGGGCGAAGGAAGAAATAATCAACTGAGGCTTTCGAAATTCCATTTAAGTGTAATAGACGATTTGTATGATCAACGTAATGAGCAGGAACTTTCTTTTGATCTTGATGAAAAATATGAGCGTTTAAGGAACTTTAAAAGTATTCCCGAAGTAGCGATTCCGGAAGAACTGGGAAACCGGTTGCGCCCTTATCAACTTTCAGGATTTCATTGGTTAAATTATTTGAATACTGTGGGCTGGGGAGGTATTTTGGCAGATGATATGGGGTTGGGTAAAACCGTGCAGGCTCTTAGCATGTTAAAGCATTATTTTGAAGAAGAAGGAGGTGTGAAAGCATTGGTAGTGTGCCCTACCACATTGATTTATAATTGGGAAAATGAAATTCAAAAATTTATTCCATCGCTTACCCGGCGCATTCATCACGGTAATTTGAGAGCCAGGAGAAAAGAAGATTTTGGAGATGAAAATATCATCATTACCACTTATGGCACCTTAAGAAGCGATATTCAGATGCTGATGAAAATTTATTTTGATTATGTAATACTGGATGAATCGCAGGCAATAAAGAACCCCTCTTCAAAAGTTACCAAAGCAGCGTGCCTACTAAAGGCGCGAAACCGGATATGCATGAGCGGTACACCATTACAGAACAATACTTTTGATATTTATGCTCAAATGAATTTCTTAAATCATGGCTTGCTGGGTAGCGTGGAATTTTTCAGAAATGAATTTTCAACTCCTATTGACAAGTTTGGTGACCAGGAACAAAAGGATCATTTAAAGAAATTGATCTATCCTTTTATCCTGAGAAGAACCAAAGAACAGGTTGCCAAAGATCTTCCTGAAAAAACAGAAACTATTCTCTTTTGTGAAATGGAAGACAGGCAGCGAAAAGTATATGAAGCTTATAGAAACGACTACCGCAGTAAAATTTTGGGGGTAATAGATGAACAGGGAGTTAATAAATCTCAACTCACTATTTTGCAGGGATTAATGAAATTAAGGCAAATATGTGATAGCCCAGCGATTCTGAATGAAGATGAAAAATATCCTAATGATTCAATAAAGCTCGAAGAACTTACACGCGAAATAACAGAAAATATCGGCGAACATAAAGCATTGATATTTTCTCAATTCCTGGGAATGCTTTCTTTGATAAAACAAAAATTGGTAGAAAATAATATTGAATTTGAATATTTTGATGGTAGTACTCCGCCTTCCGAAAGGGAAAGTGCTATTCAGAATTTTCAGACAAATGAAAATTGCAGGGTTTTTTTAATTTCACTAAAAGCAGGAGGCGTTGGGCTTAACTTAACCGCTGCCGATTATGTATATATAGTAGATCCATGGTGGAACCCTGCTGTGGAACAACAAGCTATAGACAGGACACATCGTATCGGGCAGACAAAAAATATTTTTGCTTACCGAATGATTTGCAAGGATACGATTGAAGACAAAATATTACAATTACAGGAACGCAAGCGTATCCTTGCAAAAGAATTGGTTTCGGATGACCAGACCTTTGTAAAAAGCCTGAGCAAAGAGGATGTAGAATATCTTTTCAGCTAGTAGTGTAAGATGTGGGATGTAAGATGGAAAGAGAAAAGATGTAAAAGAAAAAAGGAAAGAGCAAAGATTTAAGATGAAATAAAATCTTTCAATCTTTGAAATTCTCTTTTGTTGCCTGATTCAAAAAGGGCTACAAAGCTTTTAGCAATATGGCTGAAAAAAATTGACAAAGCCGATTTGCTGTGGTAATCTTGATGTTTCATAGTTGTGGATTTAGAATAAAAAAATATTTTTTGTTTATTTAAAATAAATCATAAAAAGGCAATTTTGCAATAGCATATTCACTCCATTGTATCAGTCGTAAATTCCACAAATCTTAATACAACCAGCGCCTAATCCATTTTCTTTTATCTCATTGTTTCATGGTGTGTGTGCTTACTTTTTGATTTATTATAATGCTTCGTATTATAATAATAATCAGGATTTTGAGTAAGTTTCCAAATAAAGTTTCTCAGTACATGTCCAATAAAATAAACAGGATCTTTATGGTTTTTAATATTCATAATTATGGCATTGGAAAAGAATAACGCAAGGAATTATGAATTATTGTATTATATAAATGGATATTTTTTGTTAAAGAGCGTTTGGCCATATTTAAATATCTGGCGCAGATCATTCGGGCAGGTAACTAATAACCAGGATTCTGTATTTATCGGATTTGATTTAGGAAAGAGGTAACAGGTTTCCGGTTATTTTATTTGATTTTCTTTTTTAACAAAAAAAACCGCCATAAAATGGCGGTTCAAAAAAAGTAATTGGAACAACTTTTTTATGCTTTTTCAAAGTGTTCTGCAGCTTTTTTCCAGTTTACCACATCCCAGAAAGCTTTCAGGTAATCACCTCTTTTATTTTGATATTTTAAATAATAAGCATGCTCCCACACATCACAACCTAATACCGGAGTGCATTTGCATTCTGCCACATCCATTAGCGGATTGTCCTGGTTAGGAGTAGAGCATATAGTTAATTTGCCATCCAATACGCCGAGCCATGCCCATCCGCTTCCAAATCTTCCTGCGCCGGCAGCATTGAATTTTTCTTTCATTGCATCGAGTGAACCAAAAGCTTCGTCAATTGCTTTTGCTAATTTACCCTCAGGTTTTCCGCCACCTTTTGGGGATAATATTTCCCAAAAAAAACTGTGATTCCAATGACCACCGCCGTTATTACGAACTGCAGGGCTAATTTTCCCGGCATTTTTTAATAATTCCACAAGAGATTTATTTTCATTCTCTGTTCCTGCAATTGCTTTATTGAGATTGTCCACATATGCCTGGTGGTGCTTATCGTGATGAATCTGCATGGTTAACTTGTCAATTTGTGGCTCAAGCGCATCATAGTCGTAGGGCAGAGCCGGTAATGTAAATGCCATAATATTTATAAATTTTAAAAAGTGAGTAATTAATTTTAAGTTACAAATTTACTTAATGTATATTATAAAAACCTGTTTCTTATTTACTTAAGAAAAAAATATCGTTTTCCGTAAATACAAAATAGATAAACATAATAAAATGGGGTGATGCAAAAAATAAGCCAACCCTTAACAACCATAATTTTACAGAATAATATAATAAATCAATATTTAAAAGACTATCTCCTCCTTTTAAAAAAGTCTTTCAACAGTATTACACATTCTTCTGATAAAATATTTTTTACAATTTCAGTTTTTGGATGTAATGGATTTTTGGCATTAGAATTAAGTAAAGAAAGGCCTCCATGTTTGGAATCAGGCGATCCGTAAACCAGTTTCCCTATTTTGCTCCAATACAGTGCTCCGCAACACATGGTACAGGGTTCTATAGTTACATAAATTGTTGCATCGGGTAAATATTTGGCCCCTAAAAAGTTAAATGCAGAAGTAAGTGCAATAATCTCCGCATGAGCTGTAGCGTCATTTAATTTTTCTACCTGGTTGTAACCACGGGAGATTATTTTTTCCTGCATCACTATTATTGCGCCTATCGGTACTTCATCCGCTTCCAGTGCTTTATTTGCTTCTTTGAGCGCCTGGTGCATAAAATGCTCATGGGTTGGAACCATTTATTTGATTTTTTTTAAATAACAAAGTTAATCATGATTCCTTTGCTGAAAATAAGATTGTTTCTCTTTTCATTCTTATAAAAACAAATGATCTATATTTATTGTAAATTGGTATTCCTCGTTTGACTCAATGCGGCGGAAACAAATACTAAAATGAACTTCATCAGAAAAATAATAAAAGCCATTTATCCTATACAAATGGGAGTTTCTAAACTAACAGGAATTGGTATTCACATTGCTGAAAATAAAAATGAAGTTGTCGCTAAAGACAGTTTTTATTCATTGAAAGCAATTATGAATAATGGAGAAGAGATTTCTTTTGAAAAATATAAAAATAAAAAAGTTCTGATTGTAAACCTGGCAAGCCAATGTGGTTTTACGCCCCAATACGCCCAACTCGAAAGTTTACACACGAATAATAAGGACATCATTATTTTAGGGTTTCCTGCAAATAATTTTGGAGCACAGGAACCAGGCAGCGATGATGATATAGCCAATTTTTGTAAATTAAATTACGGCGTTTCATTTCCCATCTTTAAAAAAAATGATGTGAAAGGAAATTCCAAACAACCGGTGTATGAGTGGCTGACCGATAAAAATAAAAATGGCTGGAATATTTTGGAACCTCAATGGAATTTTTATAAATATTTAATTGATGAAAAAGGAAATCTCTCCAAGGTTTTTTCTTCTTCTGTATCTCCATTAAATATCAGGTTATAAAAATCTATACTGCACATTTTTCGTGATAATTGATCAGTTCAATGGGAACTTTTTCAAATTCATAACCTGAATATTTATCTACAATTTCGTCAAGCACTTCCATGATTTCATCTATTTCTCTTGAGGTTACGAGTTTTGTGCGATATTCTTTTATGCCGGGCATTCCTTTGAGATAATTGGTATAATGTCTGCGCATTTCATTGATGCCAACTACAGGGCCTTTCCATTCAAAAGACTTTATTAAATGTTTTTTGCAAACCGCCACTCTTTCTTCTGTTGTAGGTGGAGGAAGCATTTCTCCCGTTTTTACATAATACGATATCTCATTAAATATCCATGGATAACCAATGGCCGCGCGACCTATCATAATGCCATCCACGCCATAACGGTTTTTATATTCCAATGCTTTTTGCGGAGAATCAATGTCGCCATTTCCAAAAACGGGTATCGTAATTCTTGGATTTTCTTTCACTTTTGCAATCAGTTCCCAGGCTGCGGTTCCTTTATACATTTGTACGCGTGTACGTCCGTGAATAGACAGAGCCTGAATCCCCACGTCCTGCAGGCGTTCAGCAACTTCTTCAATATTTTTAGTGTCTTCATCCCAACCTAATCTTGTTTTTACTGTTACAGGTAATTTTGAACTTTTTACAACGGCATCAGTAAGGCGTATCATTAACGGAACATCTTTTAAAACGCCCGCACCTGCACCGCGACAGGCTACTTTTTTTACAGGACAACCAAAGTTAATATCCAAAAGATCAGGATTGGTTGCATCTACAATTTTGGCTGCAAGCGATAAACTTTCTTCATCACCGCCAAAAATTTGTATGCCTACCGGTTTTTCATAATCGAAAATGTCTAATTTCTTTTTGCTTTTAATAGCATCGCGTATCAATCCTTCACTGCTTATAAATTCAGTGTACATAAGGTGCGCGCCATTATCTTTACACACCGCGCGAAAAGGTGGATCACTCACATCTTCCATCGGTGCGAGCAATAATGGGAATTCAGGAAGTTGTATATTACCTATTTTGATCAAAGTGATTGATTAAATATAAAAATCTTAGTTATTTGTTTATTTACTGATACCTTGTTTTCTTCTTTTAAAAAATTTTGGCTGTAAATTTACGAACTTAAAAATGAGAATAGAATGATTGACCGAAATTCAAGAAACTTTAGCTTCTCTTCACAGTTGGGTATTTTATTAGGGCTGATAGGAGCCGGGCTTATTATAGGAACTTTGATTTCTGCCGGAGTATGGATCGGGATGACAGGAAGACCCATTTTATCCATGGCAAGTGACATTATGAATCCAAAATATTATAACGCGGTCATGTGGATGCAGGCAATATCTACTTTCTTTATGTTTTTTTTACCTGTATATTTTACTGCTCTGATATGCTATCGGGACCCACTAAAATTCATAGGATTTAATACTAATATCAATTACAGGCAGATTTTAATTGTTTTGGCTATCCTTTTCCTTACGTTCCCTTTATCAGCTGCTTTGGCAGAATTAAATAAAATCATCCCCATCTCAAAAGCGTGGCAAGTAAAATTTACGGCGATGGAAACTTCCCGCCAGGACCAGGAGGCTGCCCTTATCAATATCAATTCTTTTTCGAAGTATATACTTTCAATGATAATTATTGGTTTACTGCCGGCGATTTTTGAAGAAGTTTGTTTTAGGGGAGGCTTGCAGAATATTTTGAGGAGATGGTTCAAAGGACCGTGGATAGCTATTATTGTGACATCTGTTATTTTTAGCGCAATCCATGCTTCTTATTATGGATTTTTAGTCAGGTTTGCCCTGGGCGTAGCTCTTGGATTGGTTTTTTACTACAGCGGAAGTCTTTGGCTTAATATACTTTTCCATTTTTTATATAATGGATTACAAGTTACAGCGCTGTATTTTGCCGGCATGCAGGGAAATAAAAATACAAAAGACATAGAAGAGAATTTTCCTTTATGGGCCGGGGTAATCGCTCTTGTTTTAATTATCTATGCTTTTATAAAATTCCGGCAAATCTCATTATTGCAACAACAGAAATATGTAATGCCACCGGAAGATCCGGATGATTTTCACAACTGGATAACCAAAGAATCTTAAAATTGATCAATGGCTTTTGATACCCAAACTTTTAAAACGCGTACCCTCACAGCTATAGTTTTTGCTATTGCCATGTTAGTAGGATTATTGTGGAACAAATGGAGCTTTATTATTTTATTTACATTGATACATTTTGGCTGCTGGTATGAATTTATCAAATTGCTTAAAAAAATTGATCCGGTAAATTATAAGATAAAAAGTTTATTGGGATTATTTTATATAACACTGCCAATTGTTTTAATGATTATTATGCGAACTCAAAATCATCATGATCAAAATGATAATTATTTAAAAATAATTCCCTGTGGAATTATTTTTTCAATATGGATCAATGATACAATGGCTTATGTGGTAGGTTCATTTATTGGTAAAAATCCTTTGTCAAAAATTTCTCCCAAAAAAACCTGGGAAGGAACACTTGGCGGTATTATTCTTTGTATAATTGTAATCACATTGATTGGATATTTTACAAAATATTATTCAGTTGTTGACTGGATCGTTATCAGTTTATTTTGTGCAACATTTGGCACTTTGGGAGATCTTTTAGAAAGTAAACTGAAACGAATGGCATTTGTAAAAGATAGTGGGACATTAATGCCGGGGCATGGAGGTTTTTTGGATCGCTTCGACTCTTTGTTGGTGGCAATACCATTTGTGTTTGTATATTATTTTTTGTTTATAGGGTGAATAAAATAAAACTACCTCCCTGTTAATTTTTTATATTTGTAATTAAACCAAGCTGATGAATATTCATAGAGAAGGTTACAAAACCATTGCGCTTTGCGCTTTGATCTTTGGTGCCATTAATATTGTTTTCTTTTATTTCTTCAGCGCTTCCATGCCTGTAGTTTCATGGATTGTTTTTAGTGTAACCTTGATTGTGCTCTTGTTTATCGTTTCATTTTTCAGGTCTCCAAAAAGAAATTGCACGGTAGCACATCACCAGGTAATTTGTCCTGCAGATGGGAAAGTAGTAGTGATAGAAGAAATGACAGATTCAGAATACTTTAATGACAAACGATTACAGGTTTCTATTTTTATGAGCCCCGCTAATGTGCATATTAACAGGATTCCCATGTCAGGGAAAGTAGCCTATAGCAAATATCACAAAGGAAAATATTTGGTAGCATGGAGCCCAAAATCTTCTACTGAAAATGAAAGACATTGCGTGGTAATTAAAAGTGACAGCGCCGAAATTTTGGTAAAACAAATTGCCGGGGCGTTAGCAAAACGAATAGTAAATTATCTTACTGTAGGTCAAAGAGTAGAACAAGGAAAAGAAATGGGATTCATAAAATTTGGTAGCCGTGTGGATGTGCTGCTTCCGGTAGGTACCCAATTAAATGTAAAACTCAATCAGCAGGTGAAAGGCGGCGTAACGGTTTTAGCAACTATTGATACATTTATTCCTGTTGCCGAAGTAACAGCTCTTGAAGAAGAAAAATAAATGTTCCCATCAATTTTCAGTACATCAGCAAACAAAGAAATAATTCAATTTTCTATTTTTCTAAAAAAAGGTTCTTTTAAATTGGATCGAAAATAATCAACTTCAATTCTTAAGTTTTCACAGCTAAGAAACAAAAAAAGAAGATTTTTATTCTTTAAGAAGCAAAAAAGGAATCCTAAAAATTTTAAAAGGCAGATAATATATTTTTTGAATTCAGTAAAGATTTCAGTAGATTTAAAATACACTAATTCATTTTTATGGCCAATTCGGTAAGACCTCTGGGAGAGGATAAAATCATTAACAAAATTTATTTCATTCGTAATTTCAAAGTAATGTTAGACTTTGATTTGGCAGCAATGTATTTGGTGGAAACCAAGCAATTGAAAAAGGCAGGTGAGAAGAAATATTGAACGTTTTCCTGAAGATTTTATGTTTGAATTGAATAAGGAAGAATATGATTCTTTAAGGAGCCAATTTGGCACCTTAAAGCGTGGCGCTCTATTTTACTAAAGTTGGAACAAGTGGAAAAAAATATGATAAAGCAAGACGGTAAAATGAAAAAATATGATGAGGATATTCAGATAATCTTTAACGCTTTAAAACAATTATTAAATCCACCCCAACAACCGAGACCGCGAATAGGATTTAAACCATAAAAAGTTAATTGAGTTTATTTTGTAGAGCAAGATTGTTATCCAAAGTATCATTATTCAAAATTGCAAAAGAAATTATTTAATAGTTATCCCTTAAATATTATTGAAAGTAACAAAAAATAGATTATACTTTTTTTCATTGAAGGAAATTGCAAATAAGATAAATATTAGTTGTAAATCATTTTGCAGAATCATTTTTAAAAATGATGTTTTAATGCGACTTTTATAAAAAAAAATTGAATGGAAATACAAGCTGACCGTAAGAATTTGAACCATACCCATATCGAACTTTTTAAAAAAATATGCGGCGAAAAAAATGTAATAACCAACGAAATAGAATTAAATGATTATGCTCATGATCAAACCGAAAATCTGCATTTCATTCCCCAGGTTGTTTTGAAAGTGTGCACTGCAGAAGAGATTAGTGAGATCTTAAAAATCTGTAATAAAAATAAAATTCCGGTGACTCCAAGAGGAGCTGGAACAGGACTTAGTGGTGGTGCATTGCCCCATTTAGGTGGCGTTTTAATTAATACGGAGCGGATGAATTCTATTTTGCAAATTGACGAAAATAATTTGCAGGTAATAACGGAGCCTGGTGTAATTACTGAAGCGCTCCAGGATTCTGTCAAAGAAAGAGGATTGTTTTATCCGCCTGATCCGGCAAGTCGTGGCTCTTGTTTTATCGGAGGAAATATTTCTGAAAACAGCGGCGGACCCAAAGCATTAAAATATGGTGTGGTAAAAGATTATGTTTTGAATCTTGAAGTAGTATTGCCTACCGGCGAAATAATTTGGACCGGCGCCAATGTTTTAAAAAATTCTACCGGTTACAATTTGACACAACTTATCGTGGGCAGCGAGGGCACTCTCGCAATTGTTACTAAAATAGTTTTGAGATTGATACCGCTTCCAAAGTATGATCTTTTAATGCTGGTTCCTTTTAAAAGCCTGGAAAAAGCAAGTGAGGCCGTGAGCGCTATTTTTATTGCGGGACATACACCAAACGCGCTTGAATTGATAGAAGTAGAAGCGCTCAAAATAGTAAGTCGTTTTGTTGGCAGTACTTCTGTTCCTGTAACAGATGATATGGCTGCCCACCTGATCGTAGAAGTGGATGGCAATCATTTAGATACTTTAATGCAGGAAATGGAATCCATATCCAATGTACTGATGAAGTTTGATTGCGGTGAAATTTATTTTGCTGATGATAATGCACAAAAAGAAGAGCTATGGAAACTGCGCCGCCGTGTGGCAGAAGCTGTGAAGATAGATGGCTTTACCATTGAAGAAGATACGGTAGTGCCACGTTACCAGCTTCCGGCATTAATTAATGGTGTGAAAAAATTAGGAATTCAATATGGCTTTAAAGCGGTTTGCTATGGTCACGCTGGCGATGGCAATTTACATATCCGGATTAAAAAAGAAGGAACCACTAATAGCCAGGATGATCCTGAAATTATTGAATCCCTTCGGGCATTATTTATTTTGGTAAAAGATTTGGGAGGCACTATAAGCGCTGAACATGGTATCGGTTTTGTTCAAAAAGGCTTTATGGATATTTTTTTCAGTGAAAAACAACTAGATCTGATGCGGGGAATAAAAAAAGTTTTTGATCCTAATAATATTTTAAACGCAGGAAAAATATTCGATTTGGCGTCTAAACGACATTAACGAATCATTAGAAAATGGTTCCCTTAATTTCGTTATCAAATTTATTAATCAATCCTGAACCCTAAAATAAATATTATGAAGAAAGCGATTGTCCTCTTATTATTGCCCTTATGTTTTCATGCCAAAGCGCAAAATGCAACTCAAAATGCAGATGAAAACACTGATGTAAAAAAAGGGTTTCAAAAAGATAAATTATTTACCGGCGGAAGCCTTAACCTGGGGTTTGGAGATGGTTCTACCCAGTTAGGGATTGCTCCTCAATTTGGGTATAGCATTACAAATTGGGCTGACGTAGGTGTCACCGCAAACTTGAATTATATATCACAAAGGGATTATAATGAATACGGAGACAAATTACGGCAAACCACTTATGGCCCGGGTGCATTTGTAAGGTTATTCCCATTGAATTTTCTGTTTGCCACTGCAGAATATCAATTTAATTTGATTCATGAAAGATACATACCTGCACCTGGAAGCAGTAGTTTTGTACCTTATTCCGGTCATACAAATGCAAGTAGTTTATTAATAGGCGGAGGTTATGCGGGCGGAAGACAGCCCGGGAGTAATACGTACTACTTTCTTTCTATTACCTGGGATGTACTGGGCGACCCGAATTCACCTTATGTAGATGGCTTAGGGCGTAGCGTCCCTGTGATACGTGCAGGTTATAATATTGGTTTATTCCAGAAAAGATACCGGAGATCTAATGATAATTATTATAACAGATCTAATGGTGATTATTATAATAGATGAGAAATGGGTAAAATATTTGAAAACAGGAATCCTTTATAATAGTTTGTTTGCCAGGGACTATACTGAAAAATAGTTGGCAAAATCAGCTGGAATATTGGCTGGATAATGATTTGAAAGAAGTTTACTGAAACCAGTTTTGGTAAACTTCTTTTATCTTATTAATGTAACGCTTCCCTTCTTAAAAATTATATTTCCCAAATAATCTACCCCATCTGCCATCCACACAAATACACCCGGATCTTGGGGAACACCTTTGAAAGTGCCATCCCAGCCATCATTGATAATACTGGTGGAATAAACTAATTGGCCAAGTCGATTATATACCCTAAAGAATTTTAATGATTTTATTCCAACAGGAATTGGCCTGAAAATATCATTTAAACCATCACCATTGGGAGTAAATGCATCGGGCACATATAAATCAGGCTTTATTTTATAAACTGTTACATCGATTGTATCTGTAGAAGAACATCCTGCTGCACTTTGAACTAGTAAAACATATTGCTGACTTTCTGACAAGATCGCTACCGGATTTGCAATATTAGGATCATTCAAACCTGTGGGGGGAGACCATAAATAAAATTGGGCGCCGGTACCATTTAATTGCAATGGCTGATTTACAACAATAGAAGTATCTCTTGGTCCTGCATTAGCTACTATTTTTTCTACATTTATGACAACAGAATCAAAGACCGGTTTAGGGCATCCCAATACATCATTTACCTGAACGACATAACGAATAGATACAGGCGGCGTAGATATAGGGTCCGCAATATCAGGATCATTTAAAAAATTAGGAGGTGACCATACATAAATACTGCCTCCAGTTGCATGCAACTGATAGCTTTCTGGGAAACAAATAGTAGTATCATTTCCTGCATTCGCTTTTGGATATGGGATTACCTTTACATTAACGTTTCCAGGGGTATTGCATTTGCCAATACTTGCTACTACATGATAGGTGGTATTTGTGACAGGAACTACCTGTACATATTTTGCGGTATCATTAATGATAGTGGAAGCCGGCGTCCATAGATAATGCAACCCGTCGCTTATCGTATTGAAGCGGGCAGTATCCGTGAGGCAGATAGTAGTATCAGGATTCAAATTTAAACTTACTTTACTCACCACATTTACAAAAACAGAATCTGTTGCAATGCATCCACGGCTTTCAACCAAAGTAGCATAATAAGTAGTAGGGACATCAGGACTTATGAGTGGAGTAAAACTATTTACATTATTAATATCATAATCCGGAGTCCATGATACAGATCCTGTACCTATTGCTGTTAGTTGTATAGTATCAATGTTGCAAATAAGTGTATCATTGTTCAATTTAAAATCTGGCTTTGTTTTTATTGCAATCGTATCCGTTATTGATTTTTGGCAGCCTTTGCTGTTTGATACAGTTAACTCTACAGGGTACGAGCCTGCAGTGGTATATATGTAAGATGGATTTTTATTATTTGAAGTATCCGAAGAACTGGCAGGATCCCCAAAATTCCACGACCAGCTACTGACTAATCCATATTTTGAAGTTGTTTTATCAGCAAATAGTATAGATGAATTGATGCACTGTCCATCGGTATTAAAAGCAGGGGAAAAGCCAGGATACACTTTTACAATCTGAGTAGTGGAATCTCTGCATTCTTGTCCCGGGTTCACTACAAGTTGATAAACATACACGCCGGTATCGGAATATACATGGGTAGGGCTTGGTAAAGAAGAGGTATCGAAAGTACCTGTAGAAGGATCTCCGAAATTCCATAAGAAAGTAAGATTTAACGGAGAGGTATTGTCATTTGTAAAAGCAACATTAAAACTATCACAAATTACCGGCTTGGGATTTAATTGAGCCCCGGCGAAATTACAATCCGAAACATTGATGATAAAATCTTTTCGGTGCTCATTTATTAAAACTCCATCTCTGTAGGAAAGCACTTTTACTCCCAATACATATTTTCCTGATGGAGGCGCTATGCCGCTTATATATCCTGTTTGCGAATTAATAGTTGCCGGGATACCCAATGGTGAAGCGGCGGTAAACCCATTAACATAAATAACAGAATTATATGGTGGAGGCGCCGGATTGGCATTATTTGCATCTCTCATTATTCCTCCATCGTAAGCGCTGGCAAAAGAATACACCAATGAATCACCATCCGCATCAGTAGCATTGAACTGAAGTTTAAAAGGTTTGCCGCCACAAATAACATCAATGCTTGTTGAAAATTCAGGGGAATTATCTTTATATATGGCAGGCGGAATACTACAGCTAAAAGTAGAACCTGTTTCTACGCCATTAATGTTCATTACATTATTAATATCATCTACCCGGCAGCAGGTTTGAAATGAAGCAGTATATCCTGTAGAGTTATCTGGTAATTCTACAGTTAGCAAAAAAAGACCAACATGATAATCAAGGTTTGGAGCATTATTAATGCATGGTGGCAAAGGGTTTACTATTACAGAACTTTCGCTACTTTTTTGTACTACATAATAGGGATCAGGCCCTGCATATTGTTGACCATTATCATTATTGAAAATTCCGATATAGACTTCTGTGGGCATTGGCGCTGTACCCGGTGGCGCATTCTGATCACGAAATATTTTAAGCGTTATTAAATATTTACTCGTGTTTGGTGCAGAACCAACGCCTAAATAATTATAAAACATTTCACCACCAATAATATGATGCGCCTGGCAATTGATTACCAACAGCGAACCCAAAATTATAAGTAGTGTTTTTTTCATGAGAAATAAGAATGCAAATTACTTTTTATCAATGACAATTCTAAATGCAAAAGAGCATCTTTACACAATTGTTACATTGCTTAAATGGAGGGAATTATAATACATATTTAAGAAAATTTCTTAAATACATTGATGATAATTTACTTTCTTCCCACATACCTATATGGGCTGAATGTTGTAAAATATGCATGAACGAAAAAGCAGGAAGATGAATTTGCCTGAGAGAAATTTCTAAAGGGACAGCCTTATCATACTTGCCGGCTATAAAAAGAATTGGTTTTGAAAATGATTCCAAAACTGAAGTTCTGCAAGAACGCTTTATCATCGCTTCATAATACTGGATCAATGCTTCCGGTGAAATATTTTTAGAAATATTTATTAATTGTGCTATTAATTCAGGCCTTTCTTTTTGGGTTTGTTCCGAAAATAAATTTGGGATGGAAGTTTTTAAAAATGCTTCCGTACCATTTTTTTTAATAAACTCAATACCTTTTTTTCGCGTTGCAATTTTTTGTTCGTCATCTGCAAAAGCAGAAGAATGGAACAGGCCAAAAGAATTTAATAGTTCAGGATATTTTTCTGCAAACGCAAGTGTAATATATCCACCCATGCTATGGCCGACAAGTGAAAATAAATTGGTTGCTTCTTTTTTATTTTTTTTGATGACAACTTCATCTGCAATTGCTTTTACAACTTCTGCATAATCATTAAGCGTACATTTCCCATCCAGCATTTCAGATTGGCCACTTCCGGGAAGATCAGGAATTATTAAGAGAAAATTTTCTTTGAGATCATGCACCTGTTTATTCCAGATATTACCATCTTCAGCAAAACCATGCAGTAATAAAACTGGTTGTCCTTTGCCTTCAATGCGATAAAATATTTTTTTATTTTGAAATAAAATAAAAGGCATCGGTTTTATTTTTTTCTGAAAATATAAATAAAACTTCTGAATATAAGAATAGCAATAATGGGAATCAGCGCGGGATTCAAATGTTGTGGAACTAAAGCCCACAAGGCAATAAGAATAATATTAAATACGGAATAAAGAATAAAATATTTTTTAGCCCAGCTCTTTTTAGAATGAATATAAAAAGCTGCAACAATATTAGTAGGCCATGCCCATAACAAATTATAATTATCGCTGCACATAATATGGTCGGTTCCAAACCACATAAAGAGTAATAATATTCCCAACAACCCGGTTAAAAAAAATAAAAAGCCATCAAATGATGAAAGGAACTTTTGTATAAAAGTATTTTTTGAAAAGCTTAAAAATGCAATTAATACAAAAAGGCAAATAAACATAAAGAAAGGATGCGTTAAATTATCTTTTTTATTTTTTGAATGATCTATTTTATATAACGAATGTTTAAAGCTTACAAGCGGTTTAGAATTGATGGTAGAGCTATCAACTGTGTACATCAGATAGTCTGGTAAAAACATTACCTGGTAATGAGTAGTAACGGCATCCATTCTACTTCCCAATAAAATATCAATGCCTAATTTGCTCCATTGTTTATCATTATTATTCAGGTATTCATAAATGAGATCCCGAAACGTAGCCTTTCGATGTAATACTTTCCCAAAACGAACAGTTGAGTCTGAAGCTTTTTCGATAAGATCGCGTAGCCTGGTAGTACAATTATCAAACGTAAAATCATATTTATAACCACGGTTGTTTCCAAGCATATTTACCTGCAAAAGCATATTGATATTGGATTTTTCAGCACAGGTTAAATTTAAAACCTGCTCTGTAATTCCCCTGTTATCCTGCTGGTATTCTGCTTTAAAATCTTCAAAATTATCTGTTGATAAATAAAAAGGAAGTTTACCTCTAATAAATTTCAGATAGAAATCAGGCGTATCAAAATCGAATGTGCCGTAATTATAAACTATATCACTGTTACCAACGGTGTCGGTTACACGTAAAGCGCTATGCCCAAAGGTCGTGTATAAATCTTCTCCGGGTGTTGCGGTTAGAAGACTTATGCGTATATGACAGGAATCATTTTGAGCTAACAATTGCAGGGGAAGAAAAGATATCAGTGCAGTAAATGCAGCTAATTTTAAAGATTTTAGATAGGAAAATATCGGTTTCAAAAGAAGTGTTATAATGATGAATTAAAAATGATGAATTAATAATAGAATGTCTTTAGTCTATGCCTGATAACCATTTCGCAGTAAACAAATAAATATTCAAGATTCTTTTTTTCTGTAAAACAAACTAAAAACTATGAAACTACATTTACCTGCTGTAATTCGGCGCTTCCTTCGTGATCTCTACGTCATGTGCATGACTTTCACGCATTCCTGCATTCGTAATTTTTATAAAAGTTGCCTGTTGCAATGCCGGTATATCTTTTGCTCCGCAATATCCCATTCCTGCCCGCAGGCCGCCTGAAAACTGATGCACTACTTCGTGCAAATTTCCTTTGTATGCTATACGACCTTCGATACCTTCGGGTACAAATTTTTTGGATCCGTTATCGCCATTCTGAAAATATCTGTCACTGCTTCCTTGTGCCATTGCACCCAGTGAACCCATACCCCGGTATTGTTTAAATTTTCTCCCTTCATAAATAATTGTTTCGCCGGGACTTTCTTCTGTGCCTGCAAAAACGCCACCCATCATTACACAATTGGCGCCTGCTGCAATTGCTTTCACCATATCCCCTGTATATCTTATTCCTCCATCTGCAATGATGCCTACCTTAATATTTTTTAATGCAGCTGATACTTCCAGCAATGCAGTTATTTGCGGAACGCCTGCACCGGCAACTATTCTGGTGGTACAAATGGAACCCGGGCCAATGCCCACTTTTACTGCATCAGCTCCTGCGTCGGCTAATGCTTTAGCTCCACTTCCTGTGGCTATGTTGCCTGCGATAACGGATAATTTTTTGAAATCTTTTTTGATTTTTTTTAAAGCATCTATCACACCTTTTGTATGTCCATGCGCACTATCAAGGCAAACAACATCAACGCCCACCTGCTGCAATGCATCTACTCTGTCGCTGATATCGTTAGTGATGCCAATTCCTGCGCCCACAAGCAATCTTCCAAAAGAATCTTTAGTAGCATAAGGATGATTGTGTACCTGTAAAATATCGCGGTAAGTAATAAGGCCTTTTAATATTCCGTTTTTATTTACAACAGGTAATTTTTCAATTTTATATTTTCTCAGGATGATTTGTGCTTTTTTTAAATCGGTTCCTTCGGGAGCAGTAATTAAATTTTCATGAGTCATTAGCTCGCTCACTTTTCTATTCATATTATCTTCAAACCTAAGATCGCGGTTGGTTAAAATCCCTACTAATTTTCCATCTTTATCAATGATCGGGATACCGCCAATCCTGTTTTCTTTCATTAGTTTCAAAGCATCCCTGATCGTAGCATCCAATTTTAAAGTGATAGGATCCAGGATGAGACCGCTTTCGCTTCGTTTTACTTTGCGTACCTGTGCTGCCTGTTGTTCTATACTCATGTTCTTATGCAAAACTCCCAATCCGCCTTCTCTTGCCAAAGCAATAGCCAGGTTGGCTTCTGTGACGGTATCCATTGCTGCACTCAACATCGGAACGTTGAGTATTATATTTTTTGTAAGACTTGTAGTTGTATTTACATCCCGTGGTAATACTTCGCTATATGCAGGTACCAACAGAACGTCATCAAAGGTTAATCCTTCTCCAAATATTTTTTTTGCTGAAACGGAGGGTTTATTTATTGTTGCCATGCGCAAAGATATGAAAACAGATAAATTCAAAAAGTAGAAATCTTTGATAATTGTTGCTTTGCTGTTTGAGGTTCGATTGTTGAATTACTGAATTGTTGAATTGTTATTTGTGTACTTGTGTGGTTATTCAATAAGTCTGGCGGTCTCCGTCTGACTTATTGATGAAAAATGAAATACTGAATATTTGTTTGTTTATTGTAAAAAACAATTATGCAAGTTCGTGTAAACCTTATTTTAAATTTATGGGATCATTTTGTAAATTTTTCCTGGTAATGAAGTTACGATTCCCTGCATTTCCAGCATAAGCAATGCCTGTGCTACAGCGCTGCTGCTTAGTTTACTTTTAAAATATAATTCATCAATCTGGGCCTGCTCCTGTGATTGTAAAATATCAACTATTATTTTTTCTTCCGCAGAAAGCTCTATAAACAATTCCCTTTGCTTTTTGGGAGAAGATTTTTTGAGTTTTTTCCAACCCATGTTTTCCAGCAGATCATTGGCACATGTGATAAGAGCCGCCTTATTATTTTTGATAAGGTAATTGCAACCTTCGCTTTTTGTATCATCTGCCCTTCCGGGAAAGGCGAACACATCTTTATTGTATCCGTTTGCTAATTCTGCGGTTATTAAAGAACCGCCCTTTATTCCTGATTCTATCACAATTATGGCATCACTTATTCCGGCAACGATCCTGTTTCTTCCCGGGAAATTTTGTTTGTCGGGAATAGTGTTACTCCTGAATTCAGTAAGCAATCCGCCACATGAAATCATTTGCTTTGCCAAAGATGAATTTTGCGCCGGATAAACCCTGTCCAGTCCATGAGCTAAAACACCCACGGTTTTCAAGTTATTTTTTAAAGAATTTTTATGTGCGATACTGTCTATTCCGAAAGCAAGCCCGCTTACTATAAGTACATCTTCATTTTTCAATTCTTCAATTAATTTTTCGCAGATATTTCTTCCATATTCGTTATTATTTCTTGTACCGACTATAGCAATTATTCTTGATGAATTTAAATCTGAATTTCCTTTGTAATATAGCAATGGCGGGCTATCATAACAGTTAATTAATCTCTGAGGATATTCTTTATCTGTTATAAATAACGTGGTTATTTTATATTTTTTAATAAACAAAATTTCTTCTTCAGCCTTGCTGAAATCTTTGAAATATTTTATGGAATTGGCACGAATAGTTCCTATTCCTTCTATGGCTTCAAGAACTTTTTTAGGTGCATGAAAAATAGCTTCCGCACTTCCAAAATGATTCACTAATGCTTTTGCATTTACATCACCAATGTTTGGAATAAGAGTCAGCGCAATCTCGTAGAGCAGTTCTTTTTGCATGATAAAAATTACGATTGTAAAATAATTAAAAATTCCCTTATAATCTGGGAATCTCCAATTGTTTGCATCTGCAAAATAATAGTTTCTAAAATTGTTTGAATTGCTTAACAGATTTTTCTCGTTTCGTTTATTTCGTTTGTGTATCTTTGTTGGATAAACTTTTTAATATGGAAGCAGTAATAGAAAAAACGAGCAAAGAGGATCAGAGAATTGCCCACGCATCTATTTCTAAATTAAGCGAGGCCTCTCAAAAGATTATTAATAGTAGCAACACTTCTGTAAAAATAAAAATTGGAGAAAAAGATGGTTATTTAAATATTCCTAAAAAAGCCTTTGCGCTTTTATTTGACATATTGAGTAATATGGCCGAGGGGAAATCAATTACTTTAATTCCTTCTAATACCGAGTTGACTACCCAACAAGCAGCAGATATGCTAAATGTTTCCAGGCCACATTTGATAAAGCTTTTAGAAGAAGGCAAAATATTATTCAAAAAAGTAGGTACTCATCGAAGAATAGAATTAAAAAACCTTATCGCTTATGAGAGTAAACTTAAGCAAACCAGGAAAGAAAAATTGAATTTTTTAGCTAAACAAGCGCAAGAACTTAATTTAGAATATTACTGATTTATGCTTCCTCCTCTATAGTAATATTAGATGCGAATGTACTTTATCCTGCCCCACTGCGGGATTTCCTTTTGCAGTTAGCAAATCTTGAATTGTATCAACCGAAATGGACAGAACAAATTCAGGAAGAATGGATTAGAAATCTTTTATTGAAAAGGAATGACTTGCAAAGAACTTCTTTAGAAAAAACGCGTGATGCAATGAATGCAGCATTTCCTGATTCAAATATTTTCAATTATGAAGAGACAATTAGCAGCCTTTCCTTGCCAGATATTAATGACAGGCATGTTCTGGCTGCGGCCATTAAGATAAATGCTGATGTAATTGTAACCTTCAATTTAAAAGATTTTCCGCCAGCTTATTTAAAATCATTTGGGATTGAGGCGCAACATCCTGATCAATTTGTTTGGGATCTGATAAAGAATGATATTCAAAAATGTTTACTGGCGCTAAATAATCAAGTACAAAGTTTAAAAAATCCTCCAAAATCAAAAGAAGATGTTTTGAATGCATTGGTAAGATGCGGCCTGAATAATTCAGTTCGAGATTTAAAGAAATAAGTTGGTTTTAATTTTATAATTTTTAATCTATTTATCCCCTTCAGGGCGTAAGGGTAGTTTTTAATTACTCACCACACTTAATTCTGTTCTGCGGTTAAGCGCGCGTCCTTGTTCAGTTTCATTAGATGTGATAGGTTTTGCTTCGCCAAATCCTTTAAATGACAGACGCGCATTATTTATTCCTTTGTGGATTAAATAATTAACAACCGATACAGCGCGGCCTTTTGAAAGTATTAGATTGTCAGCAGGTTTGCCCACGTTATCAGTATAACCGCTTATTAAAATTTTCATATTTGGATTTTCGTTCATCAGTCTTACTACGTTATCCAATTCTGTTATTGATGCCGGTTTCAGATCGGTTTTTTTAGTATCAAAAAAAACATTTTTCAAGATAACTTTTGCATTGACCTCAATAGATTCCAACGGAATATCTGCTGTGAAAACTGAATCGGGCGATGTACCACTCATATCATAATTCTCTGAATAAAATAAGTATCCTTTTCTATGCACATTGAACGCATAATCTTTTCCTACGGGGAGCGTGATGAGATAATTTCCATCTTCATCTGTTTGTAACTTACTTACTATCTGGCGTGTATTCACATCCGTTAATATAACTGTGGAAGGCAGGCCTGCTTTGGTTTTTTCATCGTATACTTTTCCTTTTGCCCATAAAGTTTTCAGAGGTCGCAGATCTTTGCGCAACTCGAAAGTATAAATATCAAGTCCGCCTTTGGTATCTTTTCTGTCACTTGAATAATAAGCGGTTTTTCCGTCTGCGGTTACTATCATAGATCCTTCGTCGTCTATTGTGTTTATGGGATAACCGAGGTTTTCCGGTTTACTCCATTTACCATTGGGAAGTTTCCTTGTTACAAAGAGATCAGGTTTTTCGCTGTAGCCTGGAAGACCAGTAGAATTGAAATATAAAGTTTGATTATCGGCATGAATAAATGGTGTGCTTTCGTCGCCGGCTGTATTAATTTCGGGGCCGAGGTTTTCCGGTTCGCTCCAATATCCATTTTCATTTCTATGGCATACCCAAATATCTTTTCCTCCATAGCCGCCAGGTCTGTTGCTGCTGAAATAAAGGTCTTTTTTATCTGGAGAAAGCGAAGGGGTGGATTCCCAGAATTCAGAGTTTACATTTCTTCCCATGTTTTGAGGTTCGCTCCATCCATTTTTGGTGAGATAAGAAATATACAAATCGCAACTTCCAAATCCGTTAGGGAAATCGCACCCGGTAAAAACAAGCCAATTACCATCCTGTGAAATATTTTGCGCACCTACATTATAATCGGGCGAATTTATTTTTCCGGAAAGGGGGAATGCTTTTCCCCAGACGCCATTTATGAGATCGCTTTCATAAAAACTTTCTTTGTTATTCTGCCTTCTGGTAAAAATTAATTTTTTACCATCAATAGTAAGAGAAGGAAAATACTCCAGGGCAGCAGTATTAATACTATCGCCCAGGTTTTGGGGAGCAAAAACATATCCTGTGTCCGGATGATCTTTTGCATAATCAATAGCAAATTGATACGTTTTTTTTCTGAACTCTCCTGCTTTAATACTTCTTTCGTTCAGCTTAGGATTCTGAAGAAAAATATTTACCGCTTTTAAAGCATCGTTAAACCGGCCGCAGCCTGCCAGCGAAATAGAATACGGAAGTAAATAATAATTGGTGTAAACCGAGTCAAGTGAAAAGGCCTTTTCAAAATAAGAAACAGATGAAGTATAATCTTTCATATCTGCGTTTATGCCTGCCAGTGATAGATAAGCATCTACAAATTTGGGTTCGATCTTTAGTGCCTCATTGATCATTTTTATTGAGTTGACATAATCACCATTTTGTGCTTTATTAATGGCTATTTCATAAATTGTATTTGCCTTATGATCTACTTTGGCCGGATCATACCATTGGGATCTTGATTGTAAAAAACAGGATAATAACAGAACAAGAAGGAGCAATTTTTGCATGGGAGGAATTTAATTAAAAGTAAAACGAAATTCCCGTGTAATTATTTAAGGGGTTGTTAAGGTAGGGACAGGTCGTGGTTGTAGAGACAGGTTGCAACCTGTCTCTACAACGGCAGGTCGCGACCTGTCCCTACGGCACATTTATATATTTATGTATTTGCAGCGATAATTGCCATTTCGGATGTTCTTTGATATAATCAATTATCCATGGCGTTACTTTTTCAGAATTACTCCATTCAGGTTGCAAATACAATTTGCAGGATGAAGAAACTTTTGCAGCATATTTTTCTGCCCAAAGAAAATCTGATTTATTAAAAATAATTATTTTAAGTTCATTGGCTTTTAGAAGTATATCGGGTAATGGTGGTTTAAATTTTTTGGGTGAAAGGCAAATCCAGTCCCAGTTTCCGGTGAGAGGCGATGAACCGGATGTTTCCAGGTTGGTAGAAAAACCTTCTTTTTGTAATGTTTCAGTCAGTTCTACTAAATTATATAAAGTAGGTTCCCCTCCGGTTATTACTGCTAATCTTCCCGGATTTTCTTTTGCTTTATCAATTATTTCTCCGATGCTTCGGTAAGGATATAAATTGTTATCCCAACTTTCTTTTACATCGCACCAAACGCACCCCACATCGCAGCCGGCGAGCCTGATAAAGTACGCAGCTTTTCCCTGGTGAAATCCTTCGCCCTGAAGAGTGTAAAACGCTTCCATGACGGGTAATGCGGTTGTTTTATTTAAAGTAATTTCCAATTAATTTTTTTTAATTCACAATAATCAATAATCAATATTCAACAATCAACGATAAAACCTGTGCAGCAAACGAACATTTATCCAAGGTTTCAATATTTAATTCGATGAGCAATTTTCAATAGTAAAAACTTTCGCAGTAAACAAACCTCCTTGTTCGGCAGACAAACAAATATTCATGATTCATAGTTTTCTTTTTAGAAATAATACTGTTTCAAAAAACAATAAAACAATTCAGTTTTTTTATTCAATGATTAATGTAAACAGCAAATGAACCCCATCTGACTGTGTCTTTCGGGCAGGAAATAATTCAGATTCCTTTTTTTAATTTTCTTTAATACAAGCATTATAAGTATTCATCAGCAAAGCCGCGATGGTCATCAATCCTACACCGCCCGGAACCGGGGAAATGTAACTGCATTTAGAAGCTACATTTTCAAAATCCACATCTCCTTTTAATGCAAATCCACTTTTTTTTGTTTCATCTTTTATACGATTAATTCCGACGTCTATCACTACGGCATTTTCTTTTATCATATCTGCAGTTACAAATTTTGGTTTACCGATTGCTGCAATTATAATATCTGCCTGTTTGCAAATTGCTGGTAAATCTTTGGTACGCGAATGGCAAAGTGTTACAGTGGCGTTTCCGGATTTATTATTTCTGCTCAATAAAATACTTATTGGCGTTCCCACATTATTGCTTCTGCCGATTACGACCACATGTTTTCCTTCCGTTTGTATTTTATAATGCTGAAGCAACAGCAGAATTCCATAAGGCGTAGCAGAAATAAATGTTGGGAAACCAAGAACCATGTTGCCAATATTTACAGGATGAAAACCATCAACATCTTTTTCAGGAGAAATCTGCAGGATTACTTTCTTTTCAGAAATGTGTTTTGGCAGAGGAACCTGCACAAGAATGCCGTCAATATCTTTATCACTATTCAATTCATTAATTTTTTCCAAAAGCATTTCTTCAGAAATCGAACTATCATACCTGAACAATGAAGATTGAATCCCAATCTCTTTGCAGTTTTTTACTTTGGAAGCTACATAAGTTTCGCTCGCGGGGTCATTTCCTACAAGTATTGCGGCGAGATGAGGTATCTTTTTTCCATTAGATGCTAACGCTGAAATTTTATTTTTAATATCTTCTTTTATGGCTGCTGAAGCCACCTTTCCTTCTAATAATTGCATGAGGCAAAATTAAACCAGGTTGAGCGATTTTGTTGCTTTTGAATGATAAATTCAATATTAAATTTGATTTATAGAATTGTAAACAACGCTGCTTATCAATAAAACCAGTAAATAAGCAAAATTGTATCTTCTTAAACTTATGTTGAATAGCTAATTTTCATAACTCATAAAAGGAAGCCTGGTTCTATTTCACCAATGGATTAATTTGGATGGAATAAATTCACAAATTATTAATTCATGTTCGGATTCAATAAATACAACGGTATATTTTTTCTTAAAAGAAATGCATTTGTATCCAAAAATTGCCCGATAAGGATCTCTGCATATAGAATGTGATACATGATTATCAGCGATTCCTATAAAAAAATCATAAACATCATCGGAAAACTTATTGGCGGTAGTTACCAGACCTTTTGACTCTATAAACCATGCAATGGCTGCAATATTATCAGCGGCGGTTTGTTTTACGTTTATTTTTCGCCTGCCCATTTTTTAATTAGTTTTTTGCTATGTATTCGGGCCTCCTCAATCTCAAATATTTTTTCAGGGCTGGATTTCAATGCAGCTCGTTTCTGAAGTTCCTGATAATTCTTTTTAGGAATCAAAATATATTTCTTTTTATCTATTACTATTTCTGTCATAAAACAAGTTTAATTTCAAATTTACAAATAAATATTTTCTTCATTATAGAATTGATATTGGGTTTACTTTAATTTATATATTTGTTTAAATTACTTAAATTAAACTTTTGCTTTGAGAAAAATCTACCTTTTATATTTTTTTCTGTCGGGAGCAGATTATGCAAATGCACAATCCCTTCGAAAGCCTGTCGCAGCTTCTTATATAGGATTGGGCGCCTACAGCATCAACCATACAGATATATTTTCGATAACATCTAACCAGGCTGCGCTGGCTCAAATAAAAAATGCGTCTGTGGGAGTTTATGGTGAGAGGAGATTTTTATTGGCTGAAACAAATATGTATTCTTCAATAATAGCGATACCCTCCAAAGAAGGAAATTTTGCATTTCAGGCAGATTATTTTGGAAATAAAAATTACAATGAATCTCAGTTGGGAGTGGCTTATGCAAGAAGTGTCGGCACTAAATTAGACCTGGGAATAAAATTTAATTATTACTCATTTAGAATTCCGGGGTATCAAAATTCATCAACAGTAAATTTTGAAATCGGCGTTATTTGTCATTTTACTGAAAAATTAAATGCAGGTCTTCATTTTTATAATCCTGTCGGCGGCACATTATCCAAAACTGAAAATGAAAAACTATGTTCAGTTTATACATTCGGAATTGGATATGAAGCATCTGATGATTTTTTGATAAGTGCAGAAATTGTAAAAGAGGAAAATATGACCGTGAATGTAAATGCGGGTGTGCAATATAATTTTGCCAAACAATTTTTTGCACGCTTTGGAATTGCTTCACAAAATGAATCTCCTTATGCAGGCGCAGGCGTCAGTTGGGACAATTTTCGTATAGATATAAGTGCCTCTTATCATCCGCAATTAGGCGTAAGTCCCGGTTTAATGTTGATTATGAATTTCAAATCAAAAAAAGATTGAGAATAATTAATTATACAAAAAGTTTTTTCATAGCTCTGTATTTTATATTCAGTTCTGCAGGTAATCTCTATGCGCAGGAAATATCTGATGAATCAATAGAATCGCCATTTATTGAAGAACAAATGGAAAATCTTACTGAAGCAAATGAAGATGAAATAACAGAAGATGATTCTTATTTGCAGGAGATGCATCATTTTTTAAAACAACCTATTAATCTCAATTATGCTGATGCAGGGCTTCTTGAACAATTGCATTTATTAAGTCCTGTGCAAATAAGCAACTTGCTTTCTTACAGAAAATTACTGGGTAATTTTATAAATATTTATGAGATACAAGCTATACCAGGATGGGATTTGGATTTGATAAGACGTATAAAGCCATATATAACAGTGGTTCAAAAAACTGAAGTGTTCAGTTCTCTGAATAAGAGATTTCGAAACGGGAATAACACTTTATTAATAAGAGGAACGCAGGTACTTGAAAAATCGAAAGGTTATCTTTTAGACAGCAGCGTAGCAAAAAATTATTATCCCGGAAGTCCTCAGAAAATATTGCTTCGCTATAAATATAGATTTGGTAACCTGTTGCAATACGGCGTTACAGCCGAAAAAGATGCGGGTGAACAATTTTTTAAAGGAGCACAAAAAAGTGGGTTTGATTTTTATTCCGCTCATTTTTTTATCAGGAATTTAGGAACTATCAAATCTCTTGCTATAGGAGATTTTTCAGTAAATATGGGACAGGGATTAACACAATGGCAAAGCCTTGCGTTTAATAAAGGCGCTGAAATTATCAATGCCAAAAGGCAGTCTGATGTTTTGCGTCCTTATAATTCTGCAGGGGAAATAAATTTTAACAGAGGCGTGGGAATTACTTTACAAAAAAATAATTGGGAAACCACCGGATTTGTAAGTTACAGGAGAGTGGATGCTGGCTTTAATGTGGACACACTCAATTTTGATGATTACGTTTCTTCTTTGCAAACATCAGGATATCATCGAACCAACAGCGAAATTGTCGGAAAGGGCGTCCAGGGGCAATTAAGTTTTGGAGGAAATATTTCATACTCGATTGAAAGATTTCATTTAGGAGTTAATGCGGTGCATTACAATTTTGAGCATACTATTACCAAAGCAGATTATCTCTATAATAAATATTCTTTATCAGGAAAACGGGCTGGAAATTATAGTGTTGATTATAGTTATACTTATAAGAACATGCATTTTTTTGGCGAGGCCGCTGCTGATGAAGATTTTGATAAAGCATTTGTTAATGGGTTACTCATCAATACTGATTCGCGCGTGTCAATGAGTTTTTTGTACCGCAATATTTCACGTGCATACCAATCATTATATTCCAATGCATTTACCGAAAATACATATCCCACTAATGAGAGCGGTTTTTATTCGGGGATTACTATCACGCCAAATGATTTTTTGAGATTAGATGCTTACTCAGATTTCTATCATTTTCCCTGGCTGAAATACAGGACAGATGCGCCTACATCAGGGAATGATTATATGATTCAGCTTACTTATAACCCAAATAAACAAGTTGAAATTAATGCAAGGTACCGTACTGAAAAAAAGCCTATCAATTACAATCCCGACAATACCACTCTAAATCCTGTAACAGGACGACCGAAACAAGGATTCAAGACTCAGTTCAATTATAAAATAGATACCCGGTTTACTTTTCGTTCAAGAGTTGAATTATCATGGTTTGATAAACGTGGCGAAAAGCCACAAAATGGATTTCTGACTTTTGCCGAGTTAGTTTATAAGCCAATATTTAAGCCGTTCTCAGGGAATATAAGATTATCCTACTTCGAAACAGACGGCTATGATAGCCGCATATATACTTTTGAAAAAGATGTTTTGTATGGATATTCCATTCCTGCCTTATTTGATAAAGGGTATCGTTATTATGTAAATGCGAATTATGATTTTTCGAAAAAATTATCAATTTGGATGAGATTTGCACAAACGATTTATCCTGAAAAAAATACTATCGGTAGTGGTCTTGATCTAATCAATGGAAATAAAAAATCGGAATTAAAAATGCAATTGATTTATAGTTTCAATTGAAAGATTCTTTTGAACACCTATTTCCTCTTCTTTTTCAAATATTCTCTTTGTTATTCCCTAAGTTTTATTGGTTTTTTAAATTCTGAATTCAATCTCTCTTTTTAAGGTTTTTTTTTTGGAAAATGATGTACAGAAGGAAAAGTATTGTCACATAAAAGTAATTTTCTTGTATTATTTTAATACAATAATCTAAATATTTAAAGAGTTAGTTATTTTTTCAAAGGCAAAAAAAATGAAATTTTGAATGAAATTTATGAAAAGTATTTCGATCTTTTCGTGTAATTAATACATACTTTGTTTTAAACAGAAAAAGGCCAAATGCAATACTGACAAAGGTTGTGAAACTATTAAAGAATTTATCGTTAGAATTTTCCTTCCAAATATATAAGTAATACAATTTTACAAATTAGTAAATCAGGCATGATTATTTTTTTGATAAAAAGCATAAAAAAATAGAATAGTCATATAAATGTAAATTCTTTATAAAAGTGCAGCGCAATTAAAAAAATAGTTGTCCATTCGTAGGATAAGAAGATTTAACTTAATAAAATCATAAAAATTATAGGGTCCAAATTCTGACAACTCCAAAACATTTATATAAACTTTCTAAAACAAAAACTCACATGAAAAGAATAATAGTACTTTTTAGTGCTTTAATGCTAAGCGGAATATTAGCATCTGCTCAGGACCATTCTGTGAAGGGCCACGTTAAAGGTCCTGATGGAAATCCGGTGCCAGGCATTACAGTGCAGGTGAAAGGGTCCAACACCGCTACTGCTACTAATGCAAACGGGCAATTCGAATTAACGGTTCCTTCCAATTCTACTCTTGTTTTTACCGGAGTAGGTTTTGAAGAGCAAAGTCTCAAAGTCGGTGATCGTTCTTCATTAGATGTAACATTGGGATCAAATGCTAAAAGCCTTAATGAAGTAGTTATTACTGCATTGGGTATTAAACGAGAGGCCAGGTCTTTGGGTTACAGTACTACCACTGTAAGTTCTGATGATCTTAATAGATCAAAGCCGGTGAATGTGGCTGCGGGTTTAATAGGCCAGGTATCCGGAGCTCAGGTAAGCATAATTAATAATGGCGTTGATCCCGAGGTTCGTATTCAGTTGCGCGGTGAAAGACATATTAATTCAGACAATCAACCACTCATCTCAGTAGATGGAATGATAGTGAGAAGTGACTTCATAGCAACTCTTAATCCCGAGGATATTGAAAGTGTTACTATCCTGAAGGGAGCAAGTGCTGCAGCATTATATGGCTCAGAAGCTACAAATGGAGTAATGATAATTACAACCAAAAGAGGGAGTAAAAACGGAAAACCTTCGATTTCATTAACTCATACCCAAACCTTTGAGAGAATGGCTTATTTCCCTGCTCTTCAAACTACGTATTCAGGTTATGGCGGCGAAGCTGGAACATTCTTTGCAGGTACACCTTACCAGTTTCAGGCTACTAATCCTTATACAGGGTTTACAAATTATATTCCTTTTGAAAACCAGCAGTATGGGCCACCCTACAATGGCAATCCTGCCAATGGTTACATAGGTTCTCCGACTCAGGATGGGAAGGTATATCAAGTTCCTTTCACCTCTCCAAAAGAGAGTCCGGCTCAACAATTTTTTCAAACAGGTATTACTACACAAACAGATCTTTCTATTTCAAGTGGGGATAGTAAAAACTCAAATTATTTAGGCTTGCAATATGTGAACGTAAAGGGGACAATGCCGAAAGATATAGCACAAAGAGCAAATTTCAGATTTGGAGGGAAAAGGACACACGGAATATTTTCTTACGATTATACAATGAATTATTCTTACAAGCATAGCAACCAGGTAGGAGGCGATTATACTTTGGGTTGGCCCGTTTATTGGACCTTACTAAATACAATGCCTAATGTGCCAATCAATAGTGCTCAATTAAAAAATTGGGAGGATCCAACTTCTTTTGGCAATGCAAGCAATTATTCAAATGCATATTATATAAACCCCTGGTGGCAGGTAGCTAATGCACGAAATGATGACAAGAGCGATAACCTGGAAGGAGTAATGAACATGAGTTTGCAGCCGGCAAAATGGATTAATATAAGTTACCGCCTGGGTGCACAAGTAACGAATGAAATTTGGAAAGACTACCGTAATGCTGTTACATTTACCCCCTATGCTATGTCTGACCCATGGGGAGAATCTGCAACACCAAAGAATGGTAATATACCCGGTGCTGTTTGGGATCAAACTGAATTGTTTAAGCGTATTCAGCAGGACTTTTTCATAACACTCAATCATAGTTTTGGAAAAATTGATGCTAATCTTATATTGGGAAATACTATATGGCAAAGAAGTAGTAGTACACAAACCCAATCTGTAGGGGCGACTAATGGTAGTACCATATATGATGGAAATGGAGGATCACCGCAGTCTCAGAAGAATAATCTGATCATACCCGGCTTGTATAATATAGATTATAGTGCAGGTATTCCCGCTGTTGGAAGCAATCTCAGTGTAACCCGTCTTATAGGCGCATTCGCAGATCTTACCTTGGGGTATAATAATTCTCTTTTCCTTCATGGTAATTTCCGTCGCGACTATTCTTCCCTTTTAGCACCCGGTCATAATAGCTATAATGTTTATGCCGTAGATGCTTCATGGGTTTTTTCTGAAAATATAACTGCTTTAAAGAATAGCAGGGTTTTTACGTATGGTAAGATCAGGGGAGCATATAGCGAAACCGGTCAGATAACTCTTAATCCATACCAGACTGTCAACACATTTGGTGTAACCGGCGGATATCCCTATGGCGGATTAACTTCTTTATCTTTGAGCGGGACATATAATAATCCTGCCAATGTGCCGGAAAAAACAATAGAAAAAGAAGTGGGAATTGAACTTGGTTTCTTTGATAACCGGTTAGATGTGGAAGGAACTTATTATTTTGATGATAATCTCAACCAATTGTTTCCGGTTAACTTGTCTTCCTCTACAGGGTATGGCCAGGCAACAGTCAATGCTGCAAGAACTAATTCTACAGGGTATGAATTTGATTTGAAAACTACTCCAGTAAGATCAAGGAATTTTACATGGCAAATGGATGGAAATTTCGCCATACAAACTACTACTGTAAAATCTTTATATGGAGGTTCTAAAAATTTTAATATTGGTAATGACAACGAGGCAATTGTAGGAATGACTTTCCCCCAGATGTATGTGCAGGACTTGAACCGGGATAGCACAACTGGTAAGGTAATAGTTGATTCACATACGGGCTTGCCTTCCGTGTCAAGCACATATATACCCGTGGGACGTACCACCCCAAAATATATATTAGGGCTAACCAGTACTCTTAAATATAAAAACTTTACTTTCCAGGTAGTAGGAGATTACAGGGGTGGTTATGTATTCTTCAATAATTCTGAATTAAACCTGGATTTTACAGGGGCTTCTGTTCACACTACCACTAATGGAAGACAGAATTTTATTTATCCAAATTCTGTAATAAAAGATGCAAGTGGGAAATATGTACCCAATACGACTGTTTATACCCAAGACGGTAATATTGGTTTCTGGGCATACTCCGATTTCAGAAATGCAGGAGCCGATTATGTAGAGAATGCTGCTGCCTGGAAAGTTCGTAGTATAAGCCTGAGTTATGATTTTTCTACCTTATTGACTAATGTAAAATATATTAAGGGATTAAGGTTAACGGCTTTATGTAATAATGCTTTAATGTTCAGGCCTAAGGAGAATGATTTTACAGATCCTGAATTTAATAATGGAAATGTTAATGGCTTAGGTTACAATACTTATAATCAGTTGCCTCCTACCAGGCAGTATAGTATTATTCTTAATGTGAAATTTTAAAATATATCATTAAATTTCTTCTCACTCAAAAAAAAGTACATGAAAAAAACAATATTTTTAATTCTAATAACCTGCCTGCTGATAACATCAGGCTGCAAAAAAGGTTTTTTAAGTGAATTGCAAAATAATCCTAACGCACCCACCACTTCTGCAGCAACCGTACAACTGGTTTTGCCTGGCGCTATTACAAATTTAGCAGGTACTGTAAACGGAGAAGGGGCCTACGAGACAGTTGCTGTATGGATGGGATATTGGAACTATGCAGGTGGTTATTCTTTCAACGCTCCGGTTCAAAATTACGTATTGACAAATGCAACCCCCCAGGTTTGGGATAATTATTATGGTGTCCTTACCAATCTAAACGTAATCTACCAGGATGCTTCAAGTACTCCAAGCCTTGCAAATTACGCAGCAATCAGTAATATACTTGAAGCATTATGCTATAAGAACTTGGTTGATGCATATAACAATGTACCGTATTCACATGCTCTAAAAGGACAGGGAGATTTTTTCCCAAGTTACGATAATGGAAGTGATATTTATGATAGTTTGGTATTGAATTTAGATAAGGATATTACAAGTATCCAAAGTAATTTGAGCAATGCCAGTGTAATAACTCCAACCTCTGATGATGTAATGTTTGGTGGAAACATGAATAATTGGCTTTTATTTGCAAACACCTTAAAATTAAAGTTACTGGTTCAACAATCAGCTGTTACTGCAAAGCAAAGTTTCATTACTACAGAGGCGACTAAAACTGCATCTGTTGGTTATCTTACAACTGATGCTCTTGTAAATCCCGGCTATACATCTGCTCAACCAAGCCCAATGTATGGTGCGTTTGGAGTAGCTCCCGCAGGAGGAGTAAATGGGTCCTTTAATTATGTAAGATCTGCTGGTTTTGCAGTAGATTTTTATAAAACAGCCAACGACCCCAGGTTAGCGTATTTTGCCGGGCCACTTGGTACCCAACCTAACGATGCGGGTGGTAGCTCTAATGATTATTATAGCGCAACGCTTCCCCCTGCAAAAGCCAATTATTACGGAGATTATATGGGAATACAATCGACAAATACTAGTAAATCCTCCGGAATAGGGCCCGGGCTTATACAGAATCCTGGCCAATCAGCAGTAATGATGACAGCTGCAGAAAGTTACTTCGTACAGGCAGAAGCTGTTGTACGCGGATATCTTACCGGAAATGCCCAACAATTGTATCAATCTGGTATTACTGCTTCTTTCGAATACCTGAATATAGGCGGCAATCCTGACACATACGCCATGGCATATTATAACCAAATCGGAGTAGCAAACGTATCATGGCCTTTGACTACGGCTCAACAAATACAAACTATTATCACTCAAAAATGGGCTGCATTGAATGGTATAAATAATATGGAAGCATGGAACGATTGGAGAAGAACTTTTAACAGTGGCACTAATTCGGGCTATCCCGCAGCGCCATTATCACAATCCCCTTCCCTTTCTCCTTCAGTTACACACATGCCTTTCCGGTTTTATTATCCTTTGGAAGAACCTAATACGAATAATGCCGCATGGCTTCAAGCAGGAGGTGATAAAGTAGATCCATTTACCAGTAAGATATTCTGGATGCCATAAAGTTGGTTCCTAATAAATACCGTCAATAAATTAATTGATTGAAAAAAAAATATTATGAAAAAAATGAAAAAAATGAAAAAAATAAATAAAACCTTAACCGGCATGGTTTTGCTTGTTATTGTTTTTTCCCTCAATTCATGCCTTAAAAACGGGAAATATTACACTGATTTCGCTGCAGTAGGTCCTTCAGTGGATCTTCCTTTATCCGCAGCTGATAACCTTGGCCTGGAAACGTATGCCTTCAGTTCAACCGAAACATCAGCTTCCATTCCTTTTTATATAAATCTTGCATCTCCTAAGCCACTGGGCACAGCAGTAACGGCAACTTTGGCACTTGATACGGCGTTTTTTAACTCATTCAATGCTGCTAATGGTGGTATCTATTCTATACTGCCCGATAGTGTTTATACAGTTATCAATGGTTGGAACAGGACCATTCCTGCAGGCCAAAGATTAGATAGCATGTATGTGAAAATTGATTTTACAAAAATGGATCTTACCCAGGCATATATTTTACCAGTAACTATTCAAAGTGCTTCAGTACCTATTGAGCAATGGAATCATTTGCTCGTTAATCCTTCTGTGAAAAATCAATACGATGGTACATACAATATGGTAGGATCTGCTTTAAGGTCAGGAGATCCTGTAAAAACCGGAGAGTTTGCTCCTATTACTATGGATTTACAGACATCAGGACCTTCTTCTGTAACATTTGCAACCTTGCAGCCGTGGGCTGATGGTACCGGTATTGGTATCGGTAATCCGGTATTGACAGTAAATTCTGATAATTCTGTTACTATAACAAGTAGTGGAGGAGCTAGTAATGCACCAGGATATAATTCACATTATAATCCAGACACCCAAACTTTTTATATTTCATTTACATGGGGTGGAGGTCCTACATCAAGGTTGGCTACTGATACGCTTACACATCAATAGAATGCAATTGAATGTAATATAATGATATATGAAGAGATTGTTTGAAACTGTTTACTCTTTTCCCATTATAGAGGTCGCTCCATTAAACTGGAAATACACAGGAAAACCAATGGGTTGTTCTTATTTCTAAAAATAAAATTTTCATAACTATATTTAAAATTTAGTAAAAATCGTCAAGACAATCATTTCTATTCTTAAATTTTCAAAACCCCGAATTTGTTTGGGGTTTTTCTTTAAGTAAATGTGTGGCATTTCTATGCAATTCATTATTTATTTAGATAGTTAGTTGTATTAGAGATTTTCAAAATCGAAAGAGTATAAAATATTGGTTAGCTGCCTAAAATAAAAATTTAAATCCTTCATCAAATTTCCTCCCCTCAAAATAGCGGCAAAGCTTTCCTGAGCCTTAATCCCAACCATTAAAGTTTACAAACTTAGATCCTAAATTTTTTCATTTTCCCATTTTAGCTTTAAAAATTAGTAGGTCAAACTCTGATTTACTGAACATTGCTATGTTTCGAAAAAAATCCATCGTGAGTGATGGTGACATCTTCAACCAAAAAATAAATAGATAATCAAGCAGCGAATTAGCTTATTATGTTGTCATAGTATTGTTTTTATTTATGCTCAATTGCTCGTTTAGTTTTTAAATTTTCAATAAGCAAACATATATCCCGGATTCTTATTCCCTGTTAGTGAAGAATTTCCAAATGGAATTATGATTGCCGAACCACAAAAATGTATGTTATAATACAAAAATGGCTTAATCTTTTTTAGTGTAACGGAAATATCTGTACGAAAATTAATTTAATATCGTACTGCAAACTTTCGATAATGCATCAGCTAACTTATAAATTCCTGAATATTTTTTAAAATAAATAAGTAAATTGCTAACCTTCATTAAAATTAAACTACACAAAATGAAAAAGATTGCTCTTTCTATTCTTGGTTTTATTTGCATTTTGTCTCTTACAAAATGTAATTCTTCGGGTTCAAAAACATCCTCAGGCGCAGATTCGACGATGTCCAAAACAGATACAGCCAATGTAACTGACAACTGGAAAATTGGAGTACAGATGTGGACATTCAGAATGTTTCCTTTTGATCAGGCGCTTGATAAAGTAGATAGCGTCGGAGTAAAATATATCGAAGCATTCTGGGGACAGCCTTTGGGCGCCGGCATGAAAGATAGTTTTGGTATCCGTATGTCAGACGCGAGCAAAGCCAAGCTAAAACAAATGCTGCAATCTAAAGGAATCAGTATTGTTGCAATGGGAGTGATAGAGCCGGGTACCCGTGAAGAATGGAAAAAGGCTTTTGATCTGGCAAAAGAATTTGGTCTTAGTTATATCACCGCGGAGCCGCGCAAAGACCAATGGGATATGGTAGATAGTATGGCTGGCGATTACGGTATTAAAGTGGCTATTCACGATCATCCAAAACCTGATCCATACTGGAGTCCGGATTCAGTTCTGGCAGCCATTAAAGGACATCCGAATTTAGGTGCTTGTGCCGATTTGGGGCATTGGGCGCGTAATGGTGTTAACATTGTTGACGCTCTTAAAGAATTGTCCGGCCATGTATATGGCGTCCATTTAAAAGATATTGTCAAATTTGGCGATGTAAATGCTGACGATACAGTTGTAGGTAAGGGGGTAATTGATTTTCCTCCTATATTCCAGGAGTTAAAGCGTCAGCATTTTAGCGGGATGTTTTCTATAGAACATGAATCCAATTGGTATCGCAGCGTTCCTGATGTAATAGAAACTGTAAAGTTCTATAATGAGCAGGTAGCAAAACTTAAATAGCTTTACTTTAAGATTTTTATTGAATTTAAGGTCTCATTAAACAGTTTGACGCAGGACTTTAATCCTGCGTCAAACTGTTTATAACGTTTTAAAGAAAGCGTCAATTTTATCAAAAAAAAGATGGATTTTTTTATCAAACCCAATTCCCGGATTGCAAAAATTGCAGCAATGAAATTACGATCGGAAAATGTTGCAATCGTAATTGGTAAAACCATACATCTTTACCATGTTTCCAAAGAAGATTTTTTAAAAGATCCCAAATGGGTAAAACATGAAATGTGCCATATCAATCAATTTAAGGAATATGGGTTTTTGGTATTTATTATAAAATATTTATTTGAAAGCATGAGGCATGGCTATAATAATAATAAATATGAATTGGAAGCGAGAAAAGCAGAAAATATTTGATACTCAATAAATAAATGCGATTGGTTTAATAAACTGTACCGGTAAAAAATTAAGAAACTAACTTATTTCTTTGTTTACTGCAATTACACACCTATTAGCCTGAGTTAGCTACCTTCTTTTTCTTTACTTTTATAAAATTGAATTCTTTTTTTTACAAAATTTATCATGAAATATTTTTCTCTGTTTTTTGTATTCGGTTTGCTTTCCTCTTTTTCATGCAATAAAAAGGCGGCCCCCCAACCCGAACCTATTCCTGTCACAGATACTTCATTTACAAAAGGCGCTGATGTAAGCTGGGTAACCCAAATGGAGTCTCAGGGAATTAAATTTTACAACTCAAAAGACGCGCAGGAAGATTTATTTCAGATATTAAAAGATGAAGGAATGAATGCCATCCGTTTGCGCGCATGGGTAAATCCTACAGGTGGGTGGTGCAATACTGCTGATGTGGTTGCAAAAGCGTTACGTGCAAAAGCCCTTGGAATGAAAATCCTTGTGGACTTTCATTATAGTGATACCTGGGCAGATCCCGGCCATCAGGCAATACCTGCGGCATGGCAAAATCAAACGATTGCACAATTAGATTCTTCTTTAAGTGCCTATACCAAAGAGGTTTTAGATACTTTACAAATCAATGGAATCTCCCCCACCTGGGTGCAAATAGGAAATGAGACCAATGATGGAATGCTTTGGCCTGTTGGGCAGGCCAGCGTAAATATGGGCAATTTTGCTTCATTAATAAATTCAGGCTATGCCGCCGTAAAATCAGTATTTCCATCTGCAAAAGTGATTGTACATATTTCTAATGGATTTGATAATTCACTTTTTCGATGGGTATTTGACGGTCTTAAAAGCAATGGTGCTAAATGGGATGTGATTGGAATGTCTTTATATCCTTCGGCATCCAACTGGTCGCAACTGAATGCACAATGCCTTGCTAATATGAATGATATGATAAGCCGCTATGGCAAAGAAGTAATGGTCTGTGAAATCGGAATGAGTGTAACGGATTCTGTACAATGCAAAAATTTTATTTCTGATTTAATTCAGAAAGCAAAATCTGTAGCAAATAATAATTGCCTTGGAGTTTTTTATTGGGAACCGGAATGCTATAATAACTGGGATGGTTATACGCTTGGCGCTTTCAATAATTCAGGGCAACCGACGATTGCTATGGATGCGTTTAATTAAAATTGAAATACTGATTGCTGTACTTCAGAAAAAATAACAATAAACAAATATTCATATCATCAACTTTTTAATGATGTTTAGAAAAATTGCTTTCTTCTTTTTTATTCTAATAAATGTATTTCTATCAGCCAGGTCACAGGAAAGAGAAGTATTGAACATGGATGAAAACTGGAAATTCCATTTTGGAAATGCTTCTGATCCTGCAAAAGATTTTGATTATGGTATAGCAAATATTTTTTCAAAAAGTGGTGCTGCGGGAAACACGGCGATCAACCCCCGCTTTGATGACAGCAAATGGCGCACTTTGAACCTGCCGCACGACTGGGTAGTGGAATTGCCGTTTGCCAATTCGCCAAACTTTGATGTAATGGCTCACGGCTACAAACCTGTAGGAGGCTTGTTTCCTGAAACGAGTATTGGCTGGTACAGGAAGAATTTTTTTATTGATAAAAAAGATTCGGCTAAAAAAATTTCGATACGGTTTGATGGCATTTACAGGGATGCAAACATCTGGCTAAACGGTTTTTTTGTTGGTAATAATAAAAGCGGTTATTCCGGTGTGGAATATGATCTTTCTGATTTTGTAAAATATGGCGAAGAGAATACACTTGTAATAAGAGTAGATGCTACGCAATACGAAGGTTGGTTTTATGAAGGCGCCGGGATTTATCGTCCTGTGTGGCTTATTAAAACAGGCAAACTACATATTAATCCGAATGAACTTTTTATTCATTCAGAACATGCAGATAAAAAAGCTGACATTTCTGTAGAAATTCCAATTATAAATGATGATCCGAAGCAAAATAACGGATACGCCTATTCGTATATTACGGACCGTTATGGCAAAAAGATTTCTGACAGTAAACCCATTTTTTTCGACATTTCTTTTAATGCAAATACTTTAATAAAACAAAACATCAATGTCGCCAATCCACATCTTTGGTCAATCGAAGATCCCTATTTGTATCGTGTGGTATGCATTTTGAGATCGGGAAATAAAATAATTGACAGTGTAAATACCCGTTTTGGAATAAGAGATATTTCGGTAACTGCAAACGGGCTATTCATCAATGGAAAATACGTAAAGATTAAAGGCGTTTGCGATCACCAGGATCATGCCGGAGTTGGAAGCGCATTACCCGATTACCTGCAATATTATCGTATTGGATTATTAAAGCAAATGGGTGCCAACGCCTATCGCACCAGCCACAATCCGCCTACTCCAGAGTTATTAGATGCCTGTGACAGCCTGGGCATGATTGTTTTAGACGAGAACAGGCTATTGAATAGCAGCCCTGAATATATGAGTCAGTTTGAAAGATTAATTCTTCGCGACCGAAATCATCCATCTGTTTTTATGTGGTCCATCGGAAATGAAGAAGGCTGGATACAAACAAATTCAAATGGAGAGAGGATCGCTCTTTCATTATTGAAAGAGCAAAAAGAATTAGACCCTTACCGGACTTCCACTTATGCCGCGGATGTAGGCAATGAATTCAAAGGAATTAACGAAGTTATTCCAGTGCGCGGATTTAATTACAGGATAAATGGAATAGCAGATTATCACAAAGATCATCCTTCACAACCTGTTATGGGTACTGAAATGGCAAGCACTCTGACTACGCGGGGGATCTATGAAAAAGACACCATTCGTGGTTATTTGCCCGACCAGGATATTACTGCACCATGGTGGGGAAATACTGCGGAACAATGGTGGAAACCCGCTGCTGAACGTCCCTGGTTTATGGGAGGATTTGTGTGGACAGGCTTTGATTATCGCGGAGAGCCTACTCCATATAAATGGCCTAATATTAATTCGCACTTTGGAATTATGGATGTATGCGGTTTCCCTAAAAATATTTATTATTATTATCAATCATGGTGGACAGATAAAGATGTGTTGCACATTTCTCCACATTGGAATTGGGCAGGAAAGGAAGGAAAACCAATTGACGTTTGGGTAAACAGTAATGCCGACAATGTAGAATTATTTTTGAATGGGAAAAGTTTAGGCAGAAAAGATATGCCCCGAAACGGTCATCTTCAATGGAGTGTTCTTTATCAGCCCGGGAAACTGGAAGCAATTGCGCATAAGCATGGCCGTATACTAATCTCTTCAGTAGAAACCACAGGCGCTCCGGCAGAAGTGGTGCTCACTCCATATAAAACTACCCTACTTGCTGATGGGAAAGATGCGACCGTAATAAATATAAGTGTGGTTGACAAACAGGGCCGTGAAGTTCCGGATGCTGATAATATGATCCGGTTTTCTCTAACCGGCGATGCTAAAATAATCGGCGTAGGCAATGGCGATCCCAGCTGCCATGAACCGGATAAAGTTTTAGATGAAAACTGGCAGCGTTCTTTGTTCAATGGAAAATGCCAGGTGATACTACAATCAGGAGAAAATCCGGGAATAATTAAATTTAAAGCAACCTCAAAAGATCTGTGGGAAGGATCCACAGATATCATTACTATCAAACCCAATCAACCTGCCAACACTGCTGATGATCCTTATATTTTTTCAAAATTAAATTTACACTCAACAGCAAAACCGGAAGGAAAAATTTTGGGAGCAGATATTTCGTTCCTGCCACAATTAGAAGCAAGGGGAGAAAAATTTTCGGACAAAGGCGTTCAAAAAGATGCAATGGAAATTTTAAAAGATCGTGGATTTAATTATATCCGTCTAAGAATATTTGTAGATCCTGCAAACGATAGTGGATATTCTCCTGGAAAGGGCTTTTGTGATCTGCAGCATACATTAGAAATGGCTAAGCGCATTAAGAAAGAAGGAATGAAATTCCTGCTCGATTTTCATTACAGCGATACATGGGCCGATCCCGGAAAACAATTTAAACCGAAAGCATGGGAGAATCTTGATTTTAAAGATCTTGCAAAAAAGGTATTTGATTATACGACACAGGTTTTGTCGGCTTTAAAAGCACAGGGAACTCTACCGGATATGGTTCAAACTGGAAATGAGATTAATCATGGCATTCTTTGGAATGATGGTAATGTGCAGCATTTGGATAGCCTTGCCATTTTATTGAATGCGGGTTTAGCTGCCGTTAAAAAAACAGATCCGTCAATTATTACCATGTTGCATATTGCTTTGGGTGGTCAAAATTCAGAATCCGAATCTTTTCTTGACAACATGATCAATCGTGGAGTTTCATTTGATGTGATAGGAGAATCCTATTACCCCAAATGGCATGGAACCCCAAATGACCTTGAAACTAATTTGAATTTACTCAGCAAAAAATATAACAGACCTGTGATTGTAGCAGAATATTCTCAATTGAAAGCGCAGGTAAATAGAATCGCTTTTTCTATTCCTGGCAATCAAATGAAAGGCACCTTTATCTGGGAACCTTTGAACACAGGGGAATCAATTTTTGATAGGGATGGAAAATCAAATGAACATATAAATGAATTTGATGAAATAAAAGATGAATATTTTAAAAATAAAAACTAAACGGAATTAGTTTATTGCCGGCAAAGAAAAGGTTTTAGTTTTGTTACATGCAGTAAAAGAATGATTTTAACTAACTTATTTGTAAATCAAAAAGCTTCCTGTAAAAATAAATCATATCAATAGTACTCATTTATTGGATCAAAAAAGAACAGGCTAAGATGATTGGAAGAATTTAGTAAAGTATATTTCAATAAACTAAAAAAATTGTATTATTGAACATTTATTATAGAAAACATTTCCTGATCTTCTCATATTAATTTTCTAAAACTAAAAGCAATCACCAATTATGAAACTACACTCGATTGATTACAGTATAATCGGCCTTTATTTTTTGTTTGTACTGGGGATCGGGTTTTTATTAAAACGAAGAATAAAAACTGCAAACGATTTTCTTATGAGTACCCGCAATATTCCATTGTGGATCACCAGCCTTGCTTTTATATCGGCCAATCTTGGTGCCCAGGAAGTGTTGGGCATGGCCGCTAATGGAGCAAAATATGGATTATATACTGCTCATTTTTATTGGCTCGGCGCTGTATTTGCGATGGTATTCCTTGGTCTTTTTATGATGCCATTTTATTATGGAAGTAAAGCGCGCAGTGTTCCGGAATATTTGAAACTCCGCTTCGATGAAAAGACGAGAACCTTCAATGCACTGACCTTTGCGGCGATGACCATTTTTTCATCAGGGATATCTTTATACGCTTTGGCAATGCTGATGCAAACTGTTTTAGGCTGGGACTTTAATGTTTCAATCTGGATAGCAGCGGGAATAGTTTTGGCTTATACTTTTTTGGGTGGATTAACGAGTGCTGTTTATAATGAAGTACTTCAATTTTTTCTGATTGTATTAGGTATCGCGCCGCTTGTGTATATCGGGATGCAGCAGGCCGGAGGATTACACGGCATCATCGCCAATGTGGAAAGCGCCAAACTGCATTTGTGGAAAGGGATGAGTAATCCTGCCGATAATCCTATGGGCACTGACGCATTCAGTTTGATATTTGGGTTAGGATTTGTACTGGCTTTCGGATATTGGTGTACCGATTTTCTAGTAGTACAAAGAGCTATGATATCACACAACCTGAATGATGCAAGGCGCACTCCAATCATTGCCGCGTTGCCCAAAATATTTATGCCGCTGATTGTAATCGTTCCGGGAATTATTTTGCTGGCACTGCAAAAACAATTTAGTGGTTTTGAGCTCCCTTTAAATGTAAACGGGCAAACGGATTATAATATGACGCTTCCATTGTTGTTGTCAAAATTATACCCAAGCGGAATATTGGGCGTAGGTATCACTGCGTTGATCGCTTCATTTATGTCCGGCATGGCAGGCAACGTAACAGCATTCAATACTGTTTTTACTTTTGATATTTATCAAAGCCATATTAAAAAGCACGCCAGTGAACAACATTATCTGAATGTAGGAAAGGCCACTACCGTTGTAGGTATTCTATTGTCTATTATTACAGCGTATGTGGCAAGAGGATTCAATAGTATCATGGATCTTTTGCAGTTGGTTTTCAGTTTTGTAAACGCACCTTTGTTTGCCACTTTTCTTCTTGGTATGTTTTGGAAAAAATCAACTGCCAATGGTGCTTTCTGGGGTTTATTGTGCGGGACAGGTACTGCTGCTCTTACTTATTCACTTACTATGGCCGAAGGCAAAGGAGGCTCTATTGCAAACCTGCACACTTTCTATTCCGGCACCAGCCAGGCCTTTAATATTGCGTGGATATCATTTGTAGTTTGTTTTATTGTAACAACTGTAATCAGCTTCTTTACAAAAAGAAAACCTGAAAATGAATTGGTAGGATTGGTGTATAGTCTCACGCCCCGGCAACAGGACAAAAACAGGATTTGGTATAAAAATCCTTTATGGGTTGCCGTTATAGTACTTGCCATTACTCTCTTTTTAAATATTATCTTCTATTAAATTAATTATAATGAATAAATTCTTTGATCTCCGTTTTGTAATTGGCGCTTTTTTTCTTGTCGTTGGAATTTTATTATTGATTTATAGTTTCACCAATACTACTGCAGTGCATGCTGCAGTAAACCGCTGGAGTTCTATATTTTTTATTGTGTTTGCTGTTGTAATGATGCTGCTATCAATTGATAAAAAACCGAAAGATGAATTATGAGGATGTTTTTAATTTCATAAAAATCTTCTGAAAGCCTCTATGGTATCGCTCTTGATAAAAACCTGTTTCTCTTTTCCGAAAGTTTAAACATCCCCAATAAACAAAGAAATAACAGATGTTTCTGTTTTCGAAAAATAGAAATCACAATTATTCCTGCCAAAATGCTGGTCAGGCGGGAGTTATTCTACTGGCAAAACATTCGATATCTCAGGAATAAATTCTCTTTATCGAATCTTTATTTTTTTCCATGATCACTTTTCTCTTTATGCTGAGTTTTGGCGTCATCTCGCCGGTTTCTATGCTCCAGTCGAATGGTAGCAATTCGAATTTTTTTATTTGTTCCACATGGTTAAAGAATGAATTATAACGTTCTACTTCTTCTTTATAAAGATTTTGGACCAATGGGTTACTGATCATTTTTTCATTGTCCGAATTATCAATATTATTTTCTCTGCACCATGCTTTCAGATTAATAAATGATGGTACTATCAATGCGCTGACGAATTTTTCGCCGGCCCCCACGACCATAATATTTTCAATCATTTTAGACTCTTTCATTTTATTTTCAATCATTACAGGCGCTACGTATTTGCCTCCGCTGGTTTTGAACATTTCTTTTTTACGATCAGTAATTTTCAAAAACTTATCATCCACCATCATTCCTATATCCCCTGTTTTGAACCAGCCATCTTCCATTACCTCATCAGTAAGTTCAGGATGTTTATAATAACCCATCATTACGTTGGGACCTTTGCATAAAATTTCGCCATCGTCGGCAAATTTTACTTTTACATTATTGATCAGAGGGCCTACTGTTCCAAACATTCTTCCTTCTACTTCAAACCGGTTTACACTTATCACAGGCGATGTTTCCGTAAGGCCATATCCTTCCATTATGGGAATTTTAGCGGCTGTAAAAATTCTTATAAGTCTTACCTGGCAGGCAGCGCCGCCACTGATGATGCAAACTATTTTATTTCCCAATGCTTCACGCCATTTATTAAAAATGAGCTTATTGGCAATTGATAATTCTAATTTGTATAAAAAACCCTGGTTTTTATTGATCTCAAATTTGGAAGCAATGTTATGAGCCCAAAAAAATAATTTTCTTTTTATACCAGTAAGTTGGGATCCCTTTTGCATAATTTTTTCATACACTTTTTCCAGTAGCCTTGGCACTGTGGTGAACATATCCGGTTTCACTTCTTTTAAATTATCAGCAATGGCTTCCAAACTTTCTGCAAAAAAAATGGAGGTACCCCTGAAGAGATAAAGGAAACTTACCATTCTTTCAAAAATATGATTGAGCGGCAGAAAACTCAATGCTTTTAAATTGTCCCCCGGAGGAAAATAAGGCATGCTGTCTAATACATTGCTCAAAATATTTTTGTGCGAAAGCATTACCCCTTTTGGTGTTCCGGTAGTTCCTGATGTATATATAATCGTAACAAGATCTTCGTACTTTATTTTATCTGAAATTGATTTTATTTCTGTCAAGGCATTTTCAGATGCAGGTTGCAGCATTTCTTTCCAATGTTTTACACCGTCTATTTTATCGAAAGAAATAATTTCTTTCAAATGCGGCAGTTTAGCTTGTATGTGACTGGTTTTTTCAAATAAGTTGGGGTCATTTACAAAAATTAATTTTACATCAGAATCTTTTAAAATGAATTCCAGGTCATTTTCACCTACTGTAGGATAAATGGGAATTAAAATAGCTCCTATTTGTTGTACTGCAAGATCCAACATTACCCATTCGGGCCTGTTTTTAGAAATAACCGCTATTTTGTCTCTTCCTTCAATAGTGAAATCATGAGGATTGATTCCTTCTTTGAGAAGACCGGCACTGAACTGGTTTACAATTTCAGCCACTTCAAGCGTTGAATATTCTTTCCATTTACCTTCTTCTTTTCCGGCCAGCATGGTCCTAGATGGTGCATCTTTTAATTGGATGTTGATACAATCGAACAGCCGTGTTGGTTCAGTCATGTTATTCACGCTTTAAAAAAATTATTTTATTCCCTGGTTTATTTGCATCATGTTATATTCTTACATTCATCAATCTACGCTAATTATTGGATTGTAAAAGATACTATGTAACGTAACTCCTAAATTAAGAAATAAAATAAATAATAAACTTTAAAAAATAACTTCAAAAAAAATTAATGATAATATTGCCCGGAAGATATTTTGAACATCCTGTCGCGTTGTAATTTATCAAACGCTTTGGATTCCTCTGAGTGAATACCTGTCCAGTTTTGATAAGCTGCCAGGTTTTGGGAAGCTCCGAAAATCCATTGGTTGTAGGCGGTAAATAAACCATCTTCCAATAACTCTTCCTGCAATTGAAAAAGTTTAAATGGAAATTTAGCAGCATAATCTTTATCCCAGTCAAGTATAAATCGGGTCCTGATCATAGTAAGGGTTTCCGGATCAATGCCACGCAATACTACATTGTTTTGTTTATTCATACACGTTAAAAAAGCGATTTCAAAAGGCTTTGCATTTTTTGTATTATCGAGAAGGTTTGGGTCAGCAAAAAGCTTTTTGTATCCATCCAGTAAAATATCTTTTATTTCTGCTGTGCGCGAGGTGAAGGATTCAATATTGACAAAAATTTCTCCGTAAATAAGGCACCACACTTTTTCTTTTGTGTAATAATAAAACTTGCAGGCATTATAATAATTATCTCCATAAGAGGGATCCATTTCAATGCCTTTTTCCCATTGTTTAATAGCGGCTGGATCGTGTTGTGCCAAAAGCATTTCGCCATAATTATTGTACAATTGACCGCTGTTAGGATATGTTTTTATCGCTTTTTTATAGACTTTTTCAGCGTCTTTTACCTGGCCCAATGCCTGGTACACAGTTCCTGCCAACTGGAAAATTTGATCATCGGCATCTTCATTATCCAAAAAAGGTTTGATAACGATTAAAGCTTTATTATTTTCATTTTGCAAATAATAATTATAAGCAAGATCTTTAGCAATGCTTATATCCTTAGGGTCTTGTTGTAATGCCCTGGCCAAAATAAGAGAAGCATTGGCATAATCGCCCTGGCGCATAAAGGCTTTTGCATTTTCGTGTAATTTTTCTACATCTTCCTGCTGGGCAACCACGCTGGCGGATAACGTAAAACAAATAATTGCAAATAAGAATTTTTTCATCGGGTAAAGATAAAATACTTTATGTGCCTAAATCTTTATAAAAACAAAAAATTTATTTTAAAATAAAATAGGACGTACTTCAATTTTCTCTTTTTTTTTGAGGTACATCCTTAATCTCTCCTTCAGAAGGGGGAGTGGTGTGAAATTTGTCGAAGACTCCGGGTTGAGTTTTTTGAATCAAAAAGAAAAATCTTAAATTCCGATTATTTGTTGCACGGCTGAAACCTTAGCGGAACAAAAAAATGGAGGAATTGCATTCAATTAAGAAATGAGATGAGTCAAAAGCCCGTCTCTCAGTTTGGGTTCAAACCAGGTACTTTTCGGAGGCATAATATTGTTGCTGTCTGCAATATCAAATAATTGTTGAATTGTTACAGGATATAGACTGAAGGCCACTTTCCATTCATCACTGTTCACTCTGTCTTCCAGTTCTTTCATGCCTCTTATTCCTCCTACAAAATCAATACGTGTGTCGGTACGCTGATCTTTTATTCCTAAAATGGGTTCTAAAATATTGTTTTGTAAAATTGTGATATCGAGGATGCCGATCGGGTCATTGGAATAGGTGCCTTCCAGCGCTGTGAGATGATACCATTGCCTATTCAGATACATTCCAAATTCATGAGGGTTGCCGGGAGTGAAATCTTTTGAAACTTTAGTAACAGAAAAATTGGTTTTGATTTTATTTAAAAATTCTTCTTCCGATAAATCATTCAGATCTTTTACAACCCTGTTGTAGTCCATTATTTTTAATTGCGAAGCAGGAAATAAGGTAGAAAGAAAATGACCGGCTTCTTCATTATCTGAGATCAGATATTTCACTTTTGCAGCAGAAGCTACACGGTGATGTCCATCAGCAATGTAAGTACATCCTACTTCTGTTCTAAAAATTTCTGTGATCCGGTCAATGATTTTTTCATCACTGATAACCCAAATGGTATGTTGAATATTATCGTCGGCAGTAAAATTATAAACGGGATTTTTATCGGTTTCCCATTTGTACATGATCTCATTCAATTCATCCACATCTCTAAAAGCAAGAAAAACATTTCCGGTTTGCGCTCCGGTACTTTTAATATGGCTAATTCTGTCAAGTTCTTTTTCAGGCCGTGTGAGCTCATGTTTTTTTATCAACCCTTCTTCATAATCATTTACCGAACTACAGCATACCAGGCCGGTTTGTGTCTTTTCATTCATCGTTAACTGGTAAATATAATAGCAGGGTTTACTTTCCTTAAAAAGCACCGGACGGCTGATAAATGCATCTAAATTTTCCTTTGCCTTTTCATAAACTTCATTGCTATGTATATCGGTATTGGCAGGAAGGTCAATTTCACTTTTAGTAATATGCAAAAAAGAATAGGGATTTCCTTCGGCTTCTATTTTAGCTTCTTTGCTGCTTAGTACATCATAAGGTCGCGATGCAACCTGCTTTGCAAACTGGGGTTCGGGACGTAATGCTTTAAAAGGAGAAATAGATATCATTATTTTAATTTTCAGCCTTGAAAGGCAATAAATTTTTTGTAAGGATTGCAAATATATATCAATCAAAGAATATTTTTTGGATTTGGGAAAAAGGAGTTTTTTAACCGCCTTTTTTTTATCAAATAAATATTAGATACCACACAGAAAGTAATTACAGTAAACAAATTATTTCAAAAATTGATATATAAATTGTTTTTTCACCGTTAGAAATGTCGCAAGGAATCCGTGAAATTAAAAATCATAACCTAAGATCTAATGATGAAATTTTATATTTTCTTTTCAAATTCCTCCATTTTCCCAACCAAATATTCTACACTACTCAATGGCAAAGCATTGTAAAGCGATGCACGGAACCCGCCCACAGAACGATGTCCCTTGATTCCGTAAATATTATTTTGTTTTGAAAATTCAAGAAATGCTTTTTCCTTTTCCGGGTCTTCCATTACAAAACATACATTCATATTACTGCGGTCTTCTTTTGCTGCTGTAGGTTTAAATAGTTTACTATTATCAATTGCATGATAAAGCAACGCTGCTTTCTTATTATTGATTTTTTCTATTGCTTCCACTCCACCATTTTCTTTGAGCCAACGAAGCGTAAGCATACTCACATAGATAGCGAAAACCGGCGGAGTATTCAGCATACTTTTTGCCTGGATATGATTTCTGTAATCCATGATAGCAGGAATGGCGCGTTTCACTTTTCCCAGGATATTTTTATTTACTACTACCAGGTTGGTTCCGGCTGCACCCATATTTTTTTGAGCTCCGGCGAAGATCAGTCCAAATGAATTATAATTCATTTTTTTGCTAAAAATATCGCTCGACATATCTGCGACAACAGGCATACTTACTTTTGGGATTTCGTGCCATTGCGTGCCGTAAATAGTATTGTTGGTAGTGATATGAAAATATTTAGCATCGTTAGGAACTGCAAAATCTTTTGGTATAAAATTATAATTACTTTCCTTTGAACTGCATACCACATCTATATTCCCGAATAATCTGGCTTCTTTAATTGCTTTTGTACCCCAAACGCCGGTATCTGCATAAGCCGCAGTTTCTTTTTCATTCAGCAAATTCATGGGTACCTGCATAAACTGCACAGTAGCGCCTCCATGAAGAAACAAAACTTCATGATCATCATCCAAATTCATTAATTCTTTTACTAAGGAAATGGCTTCCTGCATTACCGATTCAAAAAGCGGGGTGCGATGTCCTATTTCTAAAATAGATAATCCGCTGTTATTAAAATTGATAATTGCTTTTGATGCTTCGTGCAATACACTTTGTGGAAGAACAGAAGGGCCGGCGTTGAAATTGTGGATCATGAATTAAATAAAATTGTTTTATTGGTTATTTATTCCCTGCCCGAATCAAACAGGCGGGGTTTACTTTAATTTTTGGAAGTGCAAAGTTCTGCTTTTTGCTTTTTATTTTTAAGAAAAATTAATCGTGCTACAGGAATTGGGTAAGGAGTAAAATTTAAACACACTATCAATACTTTAGCACACATGCCATTTATCAACATTTTCTTAATAGATTACTCAAAGATAAAAGAATGACTATCTGACAATATTTAGAAAGAATCAATACAAGATTTAAAACCGGCATCAGCAGGGAACATACTTACAGAGCTAAGCATGCAATTTTTACTGGAAAATTATGGTAACTTTATTTCTCAAGATCAAAAGACGTTTTATCATATCCGGGAAATGAAATTATGAAGTATATGATCTCATCGAATCATATGAAGCCTTTAACAAATAACCATCAAAGCACATTTAACTTACAGGATATATTTGTACCCCAATCAGTAAGCAATGAAAGCTTTGTTTCTCTTCAAACCAATGATGCTGCATATCATTTCCCCTTTTATTTATTTGACAGTTTGAATGCACAACAAAGTATTAACCAATCACCCCAAAGACTTTCAAATCTAAACCCTGAAATCGTAAATCAATTTGCACAAAAATTAGGTTTACGTTTTACCAACGAAAAAGAAGAAGATTTTTTGGAAAATGCTTCTCCAGTTTGCTATGCAAATAGCGATGAAGTAAGCGATGATTTTAAAATAGAAATACTTCCTTTAATGTTTGCCCCTATTGATATTTTAGATTATATCTATGCGGTTTTGCATTCGCCGGCTTACAGGGAAAAATACAAAGAGTTTTTAAAAATAGATTTTCCCAGAGTGCCTTATCCAAAAAGTCAAAAAATATTTTGGCAATTAGTAAAGTTGGGTGGAGAACTCAGGCAAATACATTTATTAGAATGCCCTGTAGTGGAGAAGTATATGACTCAATATCCGGTTGATGGAGATAATGTGGTAACAAAAATTCGTTTTGAATACATTACTGAAATTATAGAAGGTGATACAATTATAAGCTTAGATCCTATACCAGGATTAATGAAAGGGAAAGTTTTTATAAACGCTTCACAGTATTTTGATAATGTCCCGGAAATTGCATGGAATTTTTATATTGGTGGTTATCAGCCAGCACAAAAATGGCTGAAAGACAGAAAAGGTAGAGAGTTGAGTTTTGATGATATTTTACATTACCAAAAAATAATTGTTGCATTGAAAGAAACTGTGCGGATAATGAAAGAGATTGATAGGTTAGCGATTGTGTGAAGAAGTGAATGAATTAAGGTTGCCAACTTTTCGAAAGTTGGCAACCTTTAATGAAGAATTTTTTCAGAAACCCAAATGCATTGAAGATGCTGAAAATATTTCTACAGTAAAAGAACAAATAAAAGAGATTTTGATTTTACTGAGACTCTGAATGCAATAATATTTTGCTTTGAATATTGAAAGTTGAATATTGAATATTTCTTCCTTATTTCTCATTCTATATTTTTTATTTTTCATTCCGAATGCTCTCTTCCTTTTACTCTTTTACTGTTTTTCCATTCTTCATTTAGCCTTTCAAATTCCTTCAGATCATTTTCAGAAAAAGATTGGTTCGATATTGATGCCAGATCAGGCTGGCCTGCGTTTATCCATGCTGTGTACCAGAATGAAGCAATGGCAAATATGGATTGGCGCATGCGACGCTCCACCATTCCATTAAGCATTTTATTATATGCCATTGTATAAGCAGAAGAATATTGTTTGATTAAAATATTATTTCTGTTTTCAAAAGCATATTTTTTATCTCCAGGGAACTGCATGGATAATTCTTTCTCAAATTTCAAAACTGAATCGGCAGCGTTTGCACTTTCCAAAACCCTGTCCCAAATAAATGCTCCGGGATCTTTAATGTATTGCGCTTTTCCTATAAAAAAATCAAATCTTTTATCAGCCAGTAATTCAGGAATACGGCTTTCCCAAAATCCATGAATCCCTTTTTGGCCGGTAAATTGACCGTTATGATTTTCAGTAGCATGGAGGGGAACATGTGCGTCAGCAATATAATGCCCGAGTTCAGCACTGTTTTTTAAAATGGATGAAAAGTTTTTTTCTTTAAATGCTTTCGTAAGCCGGCCAAGCATTATTTGTATATGCCAGGGAACGATACCATACCTTTCCAATGTGTCTGTTCCGAATTTTGCAACAGCATCATTCCATTTATGCGGCAGTTCAATATATGGATATTTACCATAATGATCAATATCTATGTAATGCCGCGGCCCTTCTGTAGTTACGGCATATCTTCTTTTATCCGGATCTACTGCGTGTTCAGTGATAAAATCAATATGAGGTTTATAAAATAAAAGCATCTGCGGCGGCAATAAAAAAACAGCATACTGATTTATTTTTTTATGCGCAAAAAATCCCCAGCAAAAGCATTGCATGCTAATACCCAGAAGAAAAATAAAGAGGAAACCTTTTTTCAAAACCCGTTTATTTAATTATTTAATGATTGCATTTACCAAAGAATCATCAGCAGGATCTGCGATAGTCGTAACGCCTCCGCTCACCGCAAACTTCATTGATTGCGTAGCGCTGATGCTTGTTATAGGTCTTATTCTATCTTTGGGTACAATATATACATTTCCTGCAACAGAATAAGCCATAGGTAAGTAAACGGCAACATAATTTTCCATTCCAAAACTGCTCATATCCTCCTGCGTTATAAAACCAACCCGCCATACATCTGTATCATCTACACATGCCAATACATTATGGGTAAACTTTTTCTTATTCCCGGCGAAGGCCTCAAAAAAATCTCTTACAAAGGAGTATAATAATTTTATGCCCGGGGTTTTTTCAAGAAACTTATCTAATACTGACAGCAACCTGCCCATTACAAAAAAGGAACTCACGTAACCGATAAAAATAATAAAAGCGATGATTATAATGAATCCTAATCCCGGAATATTTATCGCCGGTCTGAGCAATCCGTCAATTTTGTCAAATACAACATAGATAAAATAGAGGGTGATAGAAACGGGTCCCAATATTAATAATCCCTGTAAAAAATATTGGATTGTTTTTTGATATCCCAGGCTTTTTTTCATATTTAAAAATTAAGTTTCAAAGGTAAGAGATGTACCGTTTATCCTTAAAATTTAAAATTTTGTAAAACTTTTGATTGGAAACTTTGGTAACATAAAAAGTTTCCTTAGTTTTGCCGCCCAATGGAATTAAAAGACAGAATAAAACAAAAAGCGGATGAACTTTACCGGCGTTACGGAATAAAATCTGTAACGATGGATGAGATTGCATCTCAAATGGGAGTTTCAAAAAAGACCATTTATCATTGTTTTTCTGATAAGAATGAATTGGTAGATGCTGTAATTGGTGATATGCTGGGTTATAACAGGGATTATTGTATTAACAGCCGTGTCAATGCCCATAATGCAGTACATGAAGTGTATCTCGCTATAGACAGTTTGCAGGCTACGTTTGATAATATGAATCCCGGAATTTTATTCGACATTGAAAGAAATTATCCCGCTACTTATAAAAAGTTTAAAGAATTCAAATACGATTTCCTTTTCGACATCATGAAAAAGAATATTGAAAGGGGGAAGAAGGAAGAACTGTACAGGGAAGATATGAATTCAGATATTATAGCAAAGACGCGCCTGGAATGTATGATGATCCCTTTTAATGAAGACCTGTTTCCCAGGAACCAGTTTCCAATGGTATTCCTTCATCAGCAATTAATAGAATTTTTTCTTTACGGAATGGTAACACCCAAAGGCTATAAGTTAATCACAAAATATCAAAAAGAAAGAACAGGTAATAAACAGACGAAAACAAACGCACAATGAAAACAAGGATGATAAAATTTATTGTAACAGGAATGTGTAGTTGCATTTTTTTTATAGCAAATGCACAGCAAAAGGATAATCAGCCACAAACTTTTTCTTTTACTGCAAAAGAAGCAGTGGACTATGCAATGAAAAATGCGGTACAAGTAAAAAATGCATTACTGGATATAAAAATTCAGGAGCAAACCAATAAAGGCTATACTGCTGAAGCATTGCCTCAAATTAATGGCAATGTTTCTTTAACAGACTATCTTTCAATTGCTACTCAGCTTATTCCAGCCGAATTTACCGGCGGCCCTCCAGGCACATATATTCCTATCAAATTTGGAACGAAATACAGCGGCAATTACGGTGGCAATCTTCAACAAATTATATTTGACGGGCAGGTTTTTGTGGGGTTACAAGCCAGAAAAACAGCGATGGAAAATGCAGAATTAGCGGCAGATGTTACCAAAGAACAAATAAAGACAAACGTTTATAAGGTATATTATCAATTAGTTGTAGGAAGGAGGCAGATAGGAACGTTGGATGCTAATATTGCCAATTATCAAAAACTACTTCACGATACCAAAGAAATTTATAAAAATGGTTTTGCAGAAAAATTGGATGTGGACAAAGTACAGGTTCAGTTAAGTAATCTGGAAACTCAAAAATTGCAAGCTCAAAACCAAATTGATGCAGGCAAAGAAGGACTAAAATTTCTGATGAATATTTCTCAAAAAGATGAGCTTATTCTTACTGATACATTATCTGACGAGGAATTGAAATCAGGAGTTCTGGATGCGAATTACAACTATGAAGACAGAAAGGAGTTTCAACAATTAGAAACTGAGATCGTACTTGGAAAATATAATGTAAAGCGATACCAATTGAGCAAAATTCCTACTTTGTCTTTCTCTGCAAACCTTAATCAAAATGCACAGCGAAACACTTTTGATTTTTTTAAAGGGGGACAGCCATGGTACACTACGTCATATATAAGTTTCAATTTATCTATTCCGATTTTTGATGGTGGCACCCGCAATTCAAATATTCAAACAGCGAAACTGAACTTAATGAAAATGGATAACCAGCTTGATCAGTTGAAGGCCTCTATTGATAATGATGTTTCTCAATCCAGAATTAATATGAAAACTGCCTTGATCACTATGGATTCGCAGAAAAAAAATATTGAGCTGGCAGAGAGTGTTTACAATTCAACCAAATTAAAATATGAACAGGGCCTTGGCAGCAACCAGGAAATTTCCACAGCACAGGCAGATCTCGTTACAGCTCAGAATAATTATTACAGTTCTTTATATGATGCCATTATTGCTAAAATAGATTACCTGAGCGCTGCAGGGAAATTATAATTAATTAAAAAAAATCAAGTACCAAACAATAATAAAACAATGAAAAAATTATTAACCACCGGCATGATGATCCTGTTGATATCATTTATTTCTTCTTGCGGAGATACCGGCAAAAAAGATAACTCCCTGAGTCAGAAAAAAGCCCAGTTGGAAAAATTAAAAACCCAAAAGGACAACCTGGATAATAAAATATCTGACCTGCAAAAAGAAATTGCAAAAATAGATACTTCCTCTTCTGCGGAATTGAAGCCTAAGTTAGTTGCTTTAACACCAGTATCTCCGGTTGATTTTAAACATTATCTTACTTTGCAGGGAAGCGTGGATTCGAAAAATATTTCCTATATCACACCCACAGGGCAGGGGGGACTCGTAAAAGCCATCTATGTAAAACAGGGCGACAAAATACATAAAGGCCAATTGATACTGAAATTGGATGATGCCGTGGCTCAGCAAAATGTAACGGCTGTTAAGCAGCAAATGGGAAGTGTAAAAGTGCAACTCGATTTGGCAAAATCAGTTTATCAAAGACAAAAAAATCTATGGGATCAGCAGATAGGAACCCAGGTTCAGCTATTACAGGACCAAACGAATGTGGAATCCCTGCAAAACCAATTGAAAACCATCCAGGCGAATGTCAATATTGCGCAGGAACAAGCCAATCAAAGCAATGTATATAGCGATGTAAATGGCACCGTTGATGATATTACAATACATGTAGGGGAAACTTTTCCTTCATTAAGCGGCTATATTAGAATTGTAAATGAGACTGATCTCAAAATAACAGTTACCATTCCTGAAAATTATAGCGGCCAGGTAAGTAAAGGAACAAAAGTAATTGTTCAGCTACCGGATGCCGCCAATACTTTTAATAGTGAAATTTCATTCCTCAGCCAATCTATTGGAGCTACTACCCGCGGATTTACTGCTGAGATAAAAGTGCCAAAGGGTATGAAATTGCGTCCCAATCAAATCGCAATGGTTAGCATACTTGATTATAACGCTCCTAATTCTATTGCTATTCCTGTAAATACGTTGCAAACAGGCCAGGATGGTAAATATGTATTGGTGGCAGAAAAGAAAGGAGATGAACTATTGGCTAAAAAAGTAAATATAGTTCCGGGACAATTATCCGGAGATAGCATTGAAATAAAACAGGGGCTGCAAACCGGAGACCAGTTAATTACACAAGGGTACCAGGGATTATTTGACGAACAGCCGATCACAACCACTGTAAAATAGACGAACATTAAAAATGCTTTGGGAAAAGCGCAACATTATTCTATATGAGTTTCACAGAAAATTTTAATGAAAAATATAAGGAGTTTAAACCTACCAGTTGGGCTATAAGAAATAAGACCTCTGTTTATCTCCTGATTATTTTTGTATCAATAATGGGGATATTCCAGTTTGTTACTTTGCCCAAAGAACAATTTCCGGATGTAATAATTCCTACCATTTATATTCAAACAATTTATGCAGGTAACTCTCCGAAAGATATTGAAAACCTGGTAACCAAACCCATAGAAAAACAGTTGAAGGGTATTACAGGTGCCAAGATCAATAAAATTACGAGTTCTTCCACACAGGATTATTCTGCTATCACGGTAGAGTTTGAGACCGACGTAAGTACAGAAGTGGCTTTGGAGAAAACAAAAGATGCGGTTGATAAAGCGAAGAAAGATCTGCCTACTGATCTTACCCAGGATCCGGATGTGCAGGAAGTAAGTTTAAGCGAAATTCCAATCATGTTTGTCAACCTGAGCGGTGATTATGATTTGATGAGTTTGAAAAAATTTGCCGACGATGCAAAAGATCAATTGGAAGAACTTCCGGAAATTACACGTGTTGACATTGTGGGAGCGCCTGAAAGGGAATTCCAGATCAACGTGGACAATTATAAAATGCGCGCCGCCGGTGTTACTTTCAATGATATTGCTACTGCAGTGCAAAATGAAAATCTGGACATCTCCGGTGGTTTGCTGGATGTGGGAAATATGAAGCGGACATTGCAAATAAGGGGGCAATTCAAAACCGTTTATGATATTGATAAAATTATAGTACGCAATACTTCGGGGATGCCTATTTATTTAAAAGATATTGCCAATATAAAAGATACTGTAAAAACGAGTGAAAGCTTTGCACGTCTTAATGGTAAAAATGTGGTTACCCTTAATATCATAAAAAGATCAGGAGAAAATTTAATACAAACTTCAGACGACGTAAAGAAATCAGTAGCAGAAATGAAGGGAACCATACTGCCTTCTAATCTGGACGTAGTGATCACAGGCGATCAAAGCCGCTCTACGCGTACTTCTTTTAATGATTTGGTCAACTCTATTGTAATAGGATTTATTCTCGTCCTTTTGATATTGATGTTTTTCATGGGAGTTACCAACGCGTTTTTTGTGGCGCTTTCCGTACCGCTAAGTATGTTTTTGGCATTCCTGTTTTTGCCTGCAGCAACGCCGATTGTGGGGACAGATATCACGTTAAACTTTATAGTACTTTTTGCGTTGCTCTTCGGCCTCGGGATCATTGTGGATGATGCCATTGTGGTGATCGAAAACACCCATCGCATTTTCACCCAAAATAAAGGAAAAATTTCGGCAATGGAATCGGCAAAAATGGCTGCAGGAGAAATTTTTATACCCGTTCTCACCGGTACTCTTTCTACATTGGCCCCATTCATTCCTTTGCTTTTCTGGCCGGGTATTATAGGAAAGTTTATGATCTATCTTCCTATCATGCTTATATTTACTTTATCAGCTTCGCTCATAGTGGCATTTTTGATGAATCCCGTTTTTGCAGTTGATTTTATGAATCATCCTGATGATGATGCAGTAAAGAAAAAATCTGCCATATTTAAAAGCAAAGCATTTTTAATTTCTTTGGTGGCGGGTATTTTGTTCGATCTGCTTGGATTCCCCTTTCTTGGAAATATACTTATTGTGTTTTCGCTGATTGTAGTATTAAACACTTATTTCTTTGAAGGTTGGATACATGCTTTTCAAAACAAGGCCTTACCTGCTATCATGCGCAATTATGAAAAATTGTTGAGATGGGCAGTTGCCAAATGGCGCCCGGTGTGGCTCCTTGTGGGTACTTTTGTTTTGTTACTATTTTCTCTTTTATTTTTTAAATTAAGAAATGTACAAGTAGAACTTTTTCCGAAAGGTGACCCCAATTTTATTTACGTCTATCTGAAATTGCCTGTGGGAACCAGTGTGGATTATACCGACTCTATTACTAATATTATTGAAAATCGGGTAACCAGGGTATTAGATGGCCCGTCGGGCAAGCCCAATCCTATTGTAGAAAGTGTGATCTCCAATGTAGCAATAGGTGCTGCCGACCCTAATAGTGGCGATAGAACCACTCATCCTAACCTGGGCAGGGTACAGGTTTCATTTGTTGAATATGAAAAAAGGAATGGAGTTTCTACGTCGCCCTACTTGGATTCTATAAGAGAAGTTACCAAAGGTTTTCCGGGAGCACAAATTTCTGTTGACCAGGAACAAAGCGGGCCGCCTACTGATCCCCCTGTCAATATTGAAGTAGCCTGCGAAAATTTTGATCAGCTTACTTCAACTGCTTCCGCTCTGAAAAATTATTTAGACAGCCTGCAGATACCCGGTATCGAGGATCTCAAAATGGATGTGGATCTTACTAATCCGGAAATCACCCTAACCATTAACAGGCAACGCGCTATGATTGAAGGCATATCCACCGCGCAAATAGGACAGCAGATACGAACCGCTTTATTTGGACAGGAAGTTTCAAAAATAAAAGATGGCGAAGATGAATACAATATTGAATTACGCAATAATGAATTACAAAGAAAAAGCCTCGCTGATTTACTTAATATGAATATTGTTTTCAGGGATATGGCCAGCGGCGGACAGGTAAAATCTGTTCCCATCAGCTCATTGGTAGATGTTGATTTTACCAGCACTTATGGAAGTATCAAAAGAAAGAATGTAAAAAGAGTGATCACTTTATTTTCAAATGTGGTTTCAGGATATACGCCTACCGCGGTGAATCAAAAAATAGCAACGGCCCTTCAAAATTTTGATGTAAAAGGGCCCGGAGTTACTATTAAGCAAACCGGTGAAGGCGCTCAACAAGCGGAAACGGGGGCTTTCCTGGGTAAAGCTTTGATATATGCTTTGATGTTGATCCTGTTTATCCTGGTATTGCAATTTAATTCGGTGAGTAAATCAATTATTATTTTAACGGAGATATTATTTAGTGTCATCGGTGTCATACTTGGATTTGCATTTACAGGAATGACCGTTTCTGTAGTCATGACCGGTATTGGAATTGTGGGGCTTGCAGGTATTGTAGTGAAGAATGCGATCCTGGTGATAGATTTTGCAGATGAATTGAGAGCACGCGGAATGAAAACCAGGGAAGCTGTAATACAGGCAGGTAAGATCAGGATCATTCCGGTACTGCTTACTGCGCTTGCAGCCATATTCGCTTTGATCCCGTTGGCTATTGGGTTCAATATAAATTTTGTTACCATGTTTTCCGAATTGAATCCTCATATTTTCTTTGGGGGAGATAGCGCTGTTTTCTGGAAACCACTTGCGTGGACCATCATATTTGGACTGGCATTTGCCTTCTTTATGACATTGATCATGGTGCCGAGTATGTACCTGATTGCTGAAAGATTGAAACGCCCTATGCGCAGGCAGTTTGGAGGCAAATGGATCTCAATTATGGGCATTCCTCCCCTTACTATTTTATTTATCCCACTGATGTTTGTTACCATGTTTATTCATCGTGCGAAGGTTGCGAGAAGAAAGAGAAAGCTGGGAAATAAAGTTGGTGAAAAGTGGACAGGGAGTTGGTTTTAAACCTTTTTAGACTGCCACTGTCTGAACAGTAGTTCTCCTCTTACTTAGTAAGGCAAAGGAGTAAGGTTTAGCAAAGAAGTTTGTTTTTTGGTATTTTGGTATAGCCTGCGGAATTTTTCTGCAGGCTTTTTTGTGAAAAGGCCTAAATGTTTAAAGGATAGGCCCGCAATTAGGTTGCAAACGGCATTTAGCCGGGTTGCAATTTAAACCAGCCGTCTGACCTACGGTGCCGACCGCTGCATTCATTTCCGATTTTTAAGGGACAGGTGGCATTATATCCCAAAATTCAGGACTCATTTATAATTCAATTTGATATTACAGTCACCCGCCAGGAGAACTGTTCCAGATGGATTCTAAAAAGCACAAATATTCCCATACCTATTTCATGCACTATCCATGCTTTATCCATGCCTTTGATAGGGAGTATCTATGGAGGGTCCGGGTATTGTCAAATCCTAGAAATTCAGTGGTAATACGTTGAAAATTCAGTAGCCCTACTCTTTTTTTGGAAAAAAGTATTTTAGATGTTTGTTCCCGGAAAGAAAGCCATTAAAATTAAACAGTGAATGCTGTTAAATCAATACGATATTGAATGTATCCAAAACGCCAGGGCTTTTATTGATGCAGATATTACAAAGCATTATACCATCGTGGAAATTGCAGGCTATGCAGGGATCAATACTACCAAATTAAGGGCTGGCTTTAAAAAATTATTTAACACCGGGCTGTATCATTACCTTAAAGAACAAAGATTGAGCAAAGGCAAATACCTGTTGGAAAACACGGATCTGTCAATAACAGAGATAAGCCATGCACTGGGATACAAATACCCCTGTAATTTTATTACTGCTTTCAGAAAGAAGTGCGGGAAGGCTCCGCGCGCATGGAGGAGCCAGGTATCCTTATGGATTATTTTTATACAGTGCATGCAGGAATTATCTTGGGGGGATGGGATTTTAAATCTATGAACCTTGCAAAAGATTTTTTACCAAAAGTTCAAAGAATTCCTTTAGAGAAACTTGGTGTTCTTAGTGGCTTAGTGCGAGACTGCTTTCATTTGCTTCGCAAAAGGTTTTTTTTCACACAAAGACACAAAGGGCACAAAGGGGGAAACCCGTCGGAAAGTGGACTTTCATTTTCGTATTTATTCCCCGGTTTACTTAGCATCCAAAAATAAATCCGATTGCAAAGCTTTTACAGCCGATTGAAAAACTTTCTCATTTTACCTTGTGGCCTCACCCCGAATTAACCGCAGGCTGTTGCCCGCTTTTGATAATGAGACGATATCATCCTGCAACCTGAATGCAATGGAAAAAGTAATTACTTTTTTAAAGCGCCTGCATCCTCTCTCCGATTCATTAGAAGCAGAACTCCGGAACGAATGCCGTTTTACCAAAAAGAAAAAAAATGAATTCCTGCTTTTTGAAGGCGAGATATGCCGTTATGCCTGGTACCTGCAAAAGGGATTGGTACGGTGTTATTATAACAGGGAAGAGCACGAAGTGACCACCTGGTTTATAGAAGAAAATAATGTGATCGTACTCTTTAAAAGCCTCTTCGGGCAAAGGAAAAGCCTGTACAATATACAAGCGCTTGAAGACTGCGAACTGTACGGTATCCGTATCGAAAACATACTACACCTGGTGGATACCTATCCTGAAGTATCGCGTATCCGCATTATTGTAGCTGAACGGTTCAATATTTTGAAAGATATCCGCACCAGGGCTATCAGCGGGCTTTCTCCCAATGAAAGGTATCGCTATTTTGAAAAACATTTTCCCCAACTGCTTAACCGGGTAAAACTGGAGCACATTGCTTCTTATCTCGACATTAGTAAAAGCTCACTGGCAAGAGCGCGACGACAGTAAAATTTTTTTTAAGAAAGTGTCACGTGACACTCTGCACTTTTAAAAACGTATTTAGTTTTACCCCGGCAAAGCAATCATGATGCATCCTATACACTTTTGTTCTTTTTCTTTGTTCTTCCTCGCTATAGTAATGGATCTGAACTTTGTACTGACAAAAAGATAGAAATTCTCCCGCCTCAATCAAAGAATCACAGACAGGTTTCAGACGCATCATTTTAACAATAAAGATGAATCATGAAAAATAAAATAGCCCATATTATTTATCAATTATTAAGTTTTTTATTCGCTTATTTGTTTGATGCTAAAACAACAGGTCTTAAGGATGGGAAAGAAAACCTTACAGCCAGTTTTATTATTATGCCGGTTGTGATAGGTATTGAAATTTTAGTCGTTTCATTTTCGACTTATGAAAAATTGCTTTGGAGGCACACCGTTTTCAGGCGCGGTATTTCCGCCTTAATGAATTGAAAATAGTGTGAGGATATTGATAAATATTCTTTCACGGGTTTATCCTACCTTAAGGAGAATTAAAAATAATTTCTTCATTTATAATATAAATACGATGAAAAAGTACATTCTAGGCGCTATCGTCATTTTATTGGCAATAGTTGGCAGTGCATTTATAAAGAATAACCACAATACAAAAGATAACTTGTATTACTGGTATCAGGTAGATGCAAGTGGAAACATTGTTACAGGCTCCCAGGCATTTATGGGAGTTCAGGAAGATGTAAGTTACGCAACTACTCATTTACCTTGTACCCCCGGCAAAGATGCAGATTGCATTCGTGGCTTTACAAATCCAATAACCACCTTTCCAACAAACGCAACAGGGAATACTACGCCTTTGCAAAAAAAACTTCCATAGAAGCATAAATGAAAGTTATTTAAAAGGATTAGCCGTTTCATGACTAATCCTTTTTCTAATATTTAGTATCCTGCATTTTGGACTAAGAAAGGATTATTTTGTATTTCATAGGCGGGGATCGGATATACACTATCCATTGGTTGCCAGTTGGGAGATTTTTCTTCTCCTAAAATTATATCTGCATTTCCGGTTCTTTTTAAATCGCACCACCGATGCCCCCATTCGCAAAATAACTCTACCCGCCTTTCATGACTGATGGCCAACAGCATTGAATCCTGATTATTTGCGGTAGTATTTGCCAAGCCTGCTCTTGATCGAATAATATTGAGATCAGATTTAGCACCGTCAATATTACCTTGTTGAGCCCTGGCTTCAGCTCGAATTAAGTATTGTTCAGCCAATCTTAAAACAACATAAAATTCACTTATGGGGGTATAAGCACTCACTTTATATTTATATGGATAATAATAAGCTAAACCATTAACAATGTTTTCTCCTAACCACTTACTCATTCTCTGATCGCCATTTTCAAAGGCTGATAATAAGAAATTTGTAATGGTATAGTCTGGCATGTCAGTCGGGGAATATGGTATGAATGCTTCAGCCTCACTTGTATTGCTATTATCATTGGCGAATTGCCAAATAGTTTCATTAGAAGATTGAGAAAAAACATTGTTCAAGTCTGATTCCAAAGAATATTTATTTGAATTAATCACAGAAGACGCTTGGGCTTCTGCATCTACCCAATCCTTTTGATATAAATAAATTCTTGCCAGTAAGGCTGCTGCCGTCCATTTATTGGGTCTCGCTTTTAATGTAGAAGGATAATCTTCTTTCAATAGACTCTTAGCTTTCAACAAATCAGTAATTAACTGTGAATAAATCTGTGAAACGGGTGTTCTTGGCATAATACTATTTATACGGTAGTCTGTACCAAGTTCCAGAGGAACATCCCCAAATAGATTTGTGAGGCAAAAATAATTTAGTGCCCTTACCACTAACATTTCTCCTTCAATTTGATTTCTTACACTGTCTGTAAGTTTTGTTGAATTTGTGACTCCTTCCAATACTGAATTAGCATAAAATATAGACCTATATCCAGGGGTCCAAAGCCGTGAATAAATTCCTATTCCATCGTCCGCAATAATCGAATTGTTCTGAAACGAAAGAATCTCTGCATTTGTTGAGGTAAAAACTAATTCATCAGCAGTTAGGGCCGGATATAATGTCATTCCACCTGTGCAGATATTTAAATAAGAAACCCCCATATCTGAGTACACGCCTAATGCGGCTGAAATAGCAGCATCATTATCTGCAAATACTTTTACAGACTCAATCTGAGTAGCAGGTGCCGCTATTTCTACAAATTTTTTGCAGGAAAAATTTATCAATAAAATCTCTATAGTTAGGATTGTCCAAAAAGGATTTTTAATGTTTTTTATTAAATTAAACTGTGTCATATTTAAAGTTTAAAAAGTTAATTGAATACCAGCTACGATTGTTTTCAGAGGAGGCAACACATACATGTTTTGTGTTTCGGGATCAAGTCCCACATATTTTGTTATAGTAAGTAAATTTTGAGCATTGATATACACTTTAATACTTGAAATTTTCAGCTTGCTTAATAGGATATCCGGCAGATTATAAGATAAGGAAACATTCTTGAGGCGTATATATGATGCATCGCTATAAATTCCATTGGACACATTTAATTGTGTATTGGTCGCTAAATATGCGGGACGGCTACTATATGTGGCTATAAATTGTTGAACATCTGAAATGTCTCCAGGTTTCTGCCACCTTTTAAGAACTATTTCAGGTTGATTTGAGATAAATCCCGGAGGCGTATTGTAAAATTGAGATAGATAATTTTTACCGATTTGTTTTTTGAATTCAAACAGAAATACCAGTTGGATATTGTGGTAATTAATGGTATTGACTAGACCTCCATAAATCTTCGGGTTAAGATTACCTAAAACCTGGTAATCAGCAGGCGTTAACTTCCCGTCTCCATTTGTATCATCAAAAGTATAAACTCCGGTTTTTGGGTCAACGCCAAGGTATTTGTACCTATTGATAACTGATAAGGGTTGTCCAACGATGAGTGTACCTTCATAGCTTGTTAAAGCTAGCCCAGGGAAAGAGATTAGCTTGTTTTGTGGAACAGTTGCATTTATTGAAGTAGTCCATGAAAAATTTTTCCTGATTATATTTTTTGTTGATATTACTAATTCTATACCTGAATTTTGTACAAGGGCCGGCAAATTCATTACAACGCTATTGTAGCCGGCCTGGTTGGGTAAGGGATAATTAACCAGTTGATTGCTACTTCTGTTATTATAATAAGAGGTACTTAATAATATTTTGTCTTTTAAAAAGCCAAGTTCTATGGCTATTTCCATTTTTTTATTGGTTTCCCATCCTAAAGCCGGATTGTATAATTTATCGGGAAGCAGAGTAGGAGTGCCCTGGTATGTTGTACTTGCATTTGACCATAAATTCATGAAATTATAATCCCCAATCTGGTCATTTCCTGTTATGCCATAGCTTGCCCTTAACTTTCCAAAACTTAAAAACGAAAATTTATTTTTAATAAAAGGCTCTTCATTAAAAATCCATCCGACCCCTACTGCTCCGAAATTGGCGAACTGCTTATCAGGGCCAAACCTACTTGAACCATCCCTGCGGAAGGTTACATTCATGAGATATTTATCTTTTAAATCATAATTGATTCTTCCGAATAAAGCCTCATAATGATAAAGAGTCTGCGAAGCCTCGGCTGTTACAAAACCAGCAGCCGCAGGATTATCTAATAAAAGGTCATTGGAAAACCTGGATGCTTGTATAACGTTACCTTCATATTTCTTTTCCTGCAGCGTTCCTCCAACCAAAACATTCAATTTCCCCTGACCAATATTTTTTAAATAATTTAATTGAGGCTCGACGGACCAACTATTGGTAGATGCATTTGCAAAAGAAGAAGATGGTGTTATCCATGCACGGGTATAAGGATCAATTGCTGTCCCTGGGACAATGGCTACTTCATCATTTTTAAAAGTATTATAACCCATGCTTGTTTTAAATGTTAGAGAAGGTAGAATCTTATAAAAAACCTGAAGATTGCTGTAAAGGTTTTCAGTGATTGAAGTATTTTTTTCAAATAATACAGAAAGGGGATTAATAAAATTATTTACTGTTGCGTAACTAACACCATCCTGTTCCCAGCTAAGGCTTCCATCTGCATTATACAATTGCAGGTTTGGGATCATGTTAATGTATTGTGTCAGATCAGTTGAAATAAGCTGGTTCTTATCATTTGAATAACCGCCTGAAAAAGCAACATTCAATTTCTTTTTTTCGGAATTATGGTTGATACTGAAATGCGCTGATCCCCTTGTATCATTCAGGTTTTTAGAAAACACGTTTGTTTCCCTGTGGAATCCGCCGCCTATAAGGAATTGAGTAAGTTGATTTCCTCCTGACATGAACAACTGGGCATCGATTGTGTGAGCGATGTTGCCGATCAATAACTTTTTAAAATCAGTATATCTTGTAGTGTCCCAAACCATAATATCAGGTGCATATCCTGGGTCAAAAGGATTTGTGCTTGGAGTAATCCCATCATTCTTAAACCCTTCTTTACGCATTTGAATGTATTGCTGTGTATTCAACATATTCATTGTGCGTGTAGGAGTACTGGCCCCGGAGTAAACATTTGCGGTAATCTTTGTAGCGCCTGCTTTACCTTTTTTTGTAGTAATCAATATAACGCCATTGGCACCACGGCTACCGTAAATTGCAGTAGCATCTGCATCTTTTAAAATTTCAATACTTTCAATATCAGAAGGATTGATACTGTTTAATGGGCTTAGGCCTCCGTTGCCAAAATTATCATTTGCAGCCGACCGGAGTTGATTGGAAGGCTGATTGCCCGGCTCAAAAAAGACCCCGTCAATTACAAATAAAGGATCATTTTTTGACAGCCCCTGGTCTAAAGCAGTACGTCCGCGGATTTCTACATTGAAGGATGATCCGGGAACACCACTTGTTTGAGTTATAGTTACTCCCGGTACCCGGCCTTCCAAAGCTGCTAACGGATTAGACACAGGCTGAGTCTCTATTTCATTTGATGTTATTTTAGTTATATTACCGGTACTTAGCCTTCTGGTAGTTGTACCATAAGCCTGGATAATCACTTCATCAAGCTCGCCTGTTTTCTGCCTGAGTATGATGGTAACTTTACTCCTGTTTTCCACATTGATTTGCTGAGGCTCATAGCCAATATGAGTAACCAGTAAAACAGAATTAACGCTGATACCGGATAGCTTAAAATTACCATGATTGTCTGTCTCGCAGGCTTTCGGGGAGTTACTTTTTACCTCAGAAATTGTAGCACCATTTAAAGGCTCACCTCTTGTTGTTAATACCACACCATCAATCTGGAATACCTGGGAGAATGAATGATTACTTAATGCCAGGAACATGATGAGTAATCCGTAATAAAATATTTTCATTATTTTAGTTTTGCAGTTTTGTGAATTGATTGTTTTTGGTTTTTATCAGAACCAGCATTTCTACGTTCCTGGTTACTGGTTTCAATACTAAATTTTGCTTCTTTAAGGCATTCTTTAAAGATTGAATATTATCGAGCGCTTTAGCATCTAGCTTTATAGCCATTCTTACACTTGGGCTAATACCATTAAAAAAAGGAACTCCCCAAAAAGTGTTGTTCAGCTTGTTCACTAAATTGCCGGGAGAAATAAATACCAATTGATCTGCGGCTGCTTCCGAAGAAAGGGTTGCGTAATCTCCTGGTACATATTTTTTTGAAATAGAGGTAGGGGTATCCTTTATGAGCAGGTAAGAGGCCATCTTCCTTATCTCAAATCTTCCCTGTACCTGTAGATAGGTATCAAGATCAAGGTTTATTTTTTCCCTGATAGCTTTCGGTGAAGTTGTTATCGGAAAAGTCGCTTCATAACAATAAGTATTGTTCTCTTGCCACATATTTCTATATACACTCCTGTCTCTATATTCAAACAAATCGGCATCATCAGAAGGTAACAACACATGGCTAAACGGGAATTTGGTACGCACTGTCAGGGTGAGCAAATACAATCCCGCAATACTGTAATTAATCGCCTTGATTTTAACTACCTTATTAATACTGTCTGTATGCCTGATATATCTTGTTGCAATACCTTTTAAGCAGGGCGTAAGTACGGATTGAAAGATTTTATTATCGTTACTTAAATAATTGGCCGCTGTGGCATTTACAACCATAATTGAAGAATTATAATCATAATCACCAATATCATTTTTTACTTCCCATCCCGGTGTTTTACCAGACAGAATGGTTAGCACATTTTCTCCCTTTACATATTCTGAACCTGTTATAGCTTTTACAATTCCATTATTGATCCATGCTTCGTGCGATACAAAGCGATGAGGAAATAATCTTTCTAAAATAGTATCGCCCATTATTACCGGAATAGAAACATTTTTAGCTACAGGGTTAGTTTTCAGAAATTTTTCCACTCTTTCTTTAGTTTCATTAGTTACAATAAAAATCTGAAGTTTATCTCCATATTGATGCTGCAGGGAATCAAACCGCGGCAATGCCTCAATGCAGCTCAAACAGTAGGTATTCATAAAATCAAGTATGACCAACTTATCTTTAAAGTCAGAAAGTTTTGCAGTTGAATCTTTGTAATTAATAATGTTATTGATCTCTATATCTGGCACAGTATCTCCTATTGTAAGTGGTTTTATTGGCGGTGATTGCGTGCCGGAAAGTATGGGCAATAGTGTGGCTAATAGCCCTATTATATATTTCATGAAAAATAATTTTGGCTGTAAAAAAAATAATTAAAAGAAAAGCTAACAGTGGCCACCACCGCATGTGCCATGGCGGCCATGCCTGCAACCTACATGAGAAAAAGCAGCAGGCCTGGCAGTGGGGTATAAGCATAACTGATATGCTCATACGCAAATAATTATCAAACTGGATTTTTCGGTTTTTGCGCGTATCGTGATTGCAGCAGGCTCACCGCTTCCTCGGCAATTTTCCATTGACGAAGGCGAAGTAACAGGCGGTAACATTTATATCGCAGGTATAGGGGGCGATATGGTTTTTCAAAATAGAATTTATTATTTCGGTTCTGGCTCTTTACCAACTTAAGCGCCTCCCAATGAAGTATAGTGTGCGAAGCAGCCTTTGGCAAAGCTGCCCTGGAAAGTAATGTGTATGTATGCCTTGAACCCAAAATTTATATGTATTATTTGATGAACAATTAAACACATACTTGAGTTTTTTAAGAAAGGTCTTTATTTTATCTGTCCTTAAGAAAAAGTATTAGATAAAAAGGGCAGACCTCCATCTTATCGCAAAGAGGCACCGCGAAGAGCCCAGAGTCGATAAGTTGACAGGAGGCCCACCCTATGATTTATAGAATGGGCTTTCACTATCATCTCGACTCTTTGAAAATTCGCGGTTTTCTTTGCGAGACTCGTACCAAATCCTTCAATATAACTTGAAGGTTGCAAAAGTATTAAATAAGTTTTAGCTCACTAAAGAAGGTAATATTAACTGCAATAATCATATTCTTTAGATAAAGATAAAGACAAAACCATTAACTGCAAATTTAATTTTAAAAACTATGAATACCTATATTTAAATTTATAATAGATATTATGGGTATTTTTAGTTGATATTTAATTGGAAAGACTTTATTTTAATTATGGATCAAGAAACACAACTTATTGCTGTAAAAAATTTAATTGAAACTGGCAATTTAAAAGAGTTCAAGGATATCTTTCTTTATGTAGAGAAAAAATTTATCTATTTAAAAATGGGAGGAAATTATGGAACATTTCTTAGCTACATTCTTAATCCCAAGAAATTTCGTTATGAACATACTTATCGACTTGCAACAATTCTTAATGTAACTCCTCAACAGATTTCCGAAATCATCCATAATCAAATAGATAATTCTAAATTACAGCCTAAGCGAAAAAATACAAAAAGGAAATAACTGATCTGGCAGCAAAGGAACAAATAAATGGGGTTCTTATTGATAGAGCATGTGATTAAAGGACTTGATTGCGTTTAGGCGTTACTGTTATGCTGGTTTGGCTTTGCAATAAAATGGAGGAATAGAGGGAGTTTCTGTTTTTTAATAAAGAAATCATTTGAGGGCAAAAGTAAAATTGCGTTTCGTCATTACTGTTATACTGATATGATTTACAGTAAACGGATGAAAAAGAAATATTTGCTTTTTTATTTATCGCATCATGTCTTTTAGAGCGTCTAAAATTTTATACAGATAGGAAATATTTTTTTATACATCCTGGGGACCAAACCAGGTATTCTTACATATAGCAAAAATAATTTCGTAATATTGGCTCAACTGAAAGAAATTGATTATTTATTAAGAAAGTTCGATTTTTGCAACTTAAATTTGTTATTCTTATAATATTAGACCCTTGGCAAGCTCAATAAATTATAGTCCTTTAAGATATCCAGGAGGGAAGTCTTGCCTTTCTAATTTTGTAAAGGAAGTGGCTCAATTAAATAGGATAATTGGGGGCGTTTACATGGAATTATATGCAGGGGGGGCCGGGGCAGCTTTGAATCTTTTGTTCAATGGAACTTTTAGTCGTGTGCACATAAATGACTATGACTACAACATTTACTGCATGTGGTATTCAATTTTAAATCATCCCCAAGCTTTTATCAATCGGATAAACAAAACTTCTGTTACAATCGAGGAGTGGCATCGGCAGAAAGCTGTTTTTTTTAGAGGAGGGCGATCAAGTATTGTAGATTTAGGGTTTGCCACTTTTTTTCTTAATAGAACTAATCGCTCTGGTATTATTTTTAAAGCCGGGCCTATTGGGGGTTTAAGGCAGGACGGTAATTATAAAATTGACGTAAGATTCAATAAAGAAAAGTTAATTGAGCGGATTAAAATGATAGCGTCCCGTAGAGACGACATTGTACTTACCAATTTGGACGCCTTGGATATTTTAAATAATATTCATTTAACCAATTATAATATTGAAAATCTATTCATATATATGGACCCTCCATATTACAAAAAGGGAAAACAATTGTATTTAAATAATTATAAACATAATAATCATTTAAATTTGGCTAATACACTCAGAAATATTGAAAATATAAAATGGTTAATCTCTTATGATAATGTATCAGAGATTAAGCAAATGTACGGAAGATATAGAATGGCTTCTTTCAATTTGAATTACACATTACAGACAAAGAAATTTGGAAGCGAACTCTTAGTATTCTGTGATGATTTGGAACTTCCTACCTATATAAGAATAAGAAATCGGACAGGTGCATTAACTTTATTAAATGAGTAGAATCAGATTTTATGTATAAAGAAATTCAAGAAATAAATCCAAACGAACTTTATTTCGATATAAATAATCCAAGAATCTCCGAATTTAATATATCGACAAAAGCAAAGGAAGAAGAAATTATTGCTATATTATGGAATGTAATGGGTGTTGAAGAAATTGTATTATCAATAAAAGCGAGTGGTTTTTTTCCGAACGAGCCATTAATTGCCTTAAAAGAAAATGGAAGAAATATTGTTATTGAAGGAAACCGAAGGCTTGCAGCTGTAAAATGTATATTGGCCCCATCATTTGCAGATACTATTGGATTCAATAAGAATCTCCTTTCCGTTTCTGGAGAAATTAAAAGCCAATTAAATAAATTACCTGTAATATTTGTAGATAGCCGGCAAGAAGCGTGGAAATTCATTGGATTTAAGCACATTAATGGTCCAGCAAAATGGGGTAGCTATGCAAAAGCACAATATATTTCCCAAATCAGGAATGAATTTGGAATTTCTTTGGAGGAGATCGCCTCACAAATCGGTGATACAAATAAAACAGTTCAAAAATTATATCAAGGATTGAAAGTTATTGAGCAAGCCGAAAGTCTTGGGCGTTTTGACAGAAGAGATATTCAAGCACCTCGATTATATTTTTCTCATTTATATACAGGTTTGAATTATGAGGGGATAAGGGATTATTTATCTCTAAAGGATATTTCACCTGACAAAAAAAATCCTGTTCCCGAGGAAAGTTATGAAAATCTTGAATACTTACTTACATGGTTATACGGTAGCAAAAGAAAGGAATCTCCTTCTCTGATACAGTCTCAGAATCCGGATTTAAAATATTTGGATGCAGTTTTAAAAAACAAAGAAGCTGAGTTAGCAATCAAAGATGGTATTGCTCTTATGCAAGCATACGAAATAAGCCAACCAAAAAACAAAACTTTTGAACAAAATTTATTAGAGGCTAAAAGAGCATTGCAAAAAGCACAATCCTATTTAACCGAAGGCTTCGATGGTAAGGATGAAAACTTACTAAAGCACGCAGCAACTATTGCTCAAATTGCGGATGATTTATATGATTCAATGGAAAAAAAATGGAAATCATTGCAAGGGACTGTTGAATCGAAAAAAAGGCTTTTTGGCGGAGAATAATTATGTTTAAGTTACCCAATGGCATACCATCGCTAAGAACATCAGCCCAAGAGTGGGCAGATTTTGCTGAATACAAAAGCCTTAAAATGGGCAAAGTTTCTTTATTAGATATTATTAAATCTCCTTTGATTGTTTCAGATGAATTAATTATTAATGGTATTGAAGATGATACTGATAAGTTTAATAATAAGATTGATGAAATTGCGGCCGAAATTAAAAACAGAAGTTCAATTACAAGAAACCAGTATCCATTTGGACTAGAAGATATTGGCTATACTTTAAAATATATTCAAGATGAAAATCTTTCCAATCTAATATATCGATTCCTTTTATTAGCAACCCGATTGAGTATGAAAGATGAAAAGATACAGGGAGGAATTGATGGAACAAAGTTATTTGAAAAATTATCAGCAGAAATTGCAGTTTCTTTTTTTGGGGAAAATTCGAACGTTGATATATTGGGAACAAGCAAAGCAGATCGCATAAGTTTTCGTTCAAAATTAACCGAAATAACTAAACGAATTGGAGAAGGTGGTAAAATTCATGAACATAGCGCATATAGACCCCAAGATGACAATATTGATGTAATTGCCTGGAAGGGATTTTCAGATAAAAAAGTATCCCAAGTGATAGCCTTCGGTCAATGTAAAACTGGAACTAGTTGGCAAGACAGGCTGTCTGAACTTAATGCAAATGCCTTTTGCAATACTTGGTTTTCAGAGCAACCTGTACTAATGCCGATAAGGATGTTTTTTTGTGCTCAATATTTTCCGAATGAGATATGGAGACCAAGAGCAAATGAAGCAGGTTTAGTTTTTGACAGATTTAGAATTATTGATTACTTGCCAGCTAAAATTGAAGATAGCCTTTTGAAAGACATAAGGCTTTGGTGTGCGGCAGTAGAAAATCTTTATTATAAGAAAGAATAAGACTTTTAATAAATCCAGTTTAGGCTTTAAATTATAATAAGGAAACTTTGCGGATACATTTATATTAAAATCTTTGGTTTTACGGTGTTCATTGTAACACACGACTATTACAAATATTAAATAATCAGGAAAATGGCAAATAAATGAAGTTCCTGTTTTTCTTTTAATAAGAGAATCCCAAGTTGGAGATGAAAAGAAGGAAAAAGTTGAATAGAACAGGCTAAAAAAAAGAATCCGGGAAAATAATTTACCTTTATAAATATGAGCATAAAAGATTTGAAAATAATAAACGAATTAGCCAAGAAGCTGATAGTAGATACGAAAACCATGACAAAGGAAGAGTCATTTCAAAGACTGGTAGATGCAGGTATATTCAAGAAGAATGGTCAATATGCCAAGCCTTACTCCAATCTTGCGAAAGCAGTTAAGGCTGGTTAATTCCTATGCTATATAGTGCCCATCCTAATTTAATTATAGGTTTTCACGGTTGCGTTGAAGAGACGCGCGATAAATTGCTTACCAACCCCAACGTCATTAAAATCAGTAAAGAGAAATATGACTGGCTTGGAAATGGTATGTATTTTTGGGAGAATAATTATGAACGTGCATTGCAATGGGCAAAGGATAAGCGAAAGAGAAATCCTATTAAAAAGCCCACAGTTATCGGTGCTGTATTGCAGTTAAATTATTGCTGTGATTTCCTGGATAGTGAATATATTAATACTCTCAAGTATTATTATAGCGTAATGGAAACATTGTATACCAATGCGGGCCAACCATTGCCTACCAATAAAGACCTGCCATCTGATAATTATAAAGATAAAATTTTAAGAGAGCTGGATTGTTCCGTAATCGAATTTATGCACGCAGAAATTCAGCGGCAAGCTAAAGAAGAAATACAATCCAAAGGATATACAGCAATAAAATTTTTTGATTCGGTAAGGGGTGTCTTTACAAGGGAATGTGCTATATACAATCGTCAGTAAAGGTCTTCGCTTCATTTCATTTCGCTCGCTATTCGGTTTTGTAAAAAAATCTCCAGCCTTATGTTATTCAACTTCTGCTTGCTTTTATTTTTTATGTCAAAAACCTTGACTTCCTTCCAACGCTTCTAGTATAGGTTGCCTAAGCTGACCAAATTCCGGCGATGAGCCGAGATAGCTTTTAATAATTTAAACTCAATTAATGCAACTTCAAACCCGTTTAGCGCAACTCATGCGGATGTCATAGGAAATCCAACTGAAGAAAAATTCTCTTGGAATTACGTCTTTATACGGATATCTTAATGATTTCGGAAATTTACTTTTACAGAAATATATATATTATGAAATTAGATGAGGCAAAATACAAACTTTTATTAGCACGTGAACACCAGAAAAAACTTAGGGTTGAAATTGCCGCACTGAAAGAAATTATTATTGGTTATGGGGTTGAACCGGATCAACAATTTGCAGAATTAAAGGAACGCAACAATGAAATATATAAACTCTACAAAGAAGAAATGCCGTTCACCACGATTGCTAAAAAATATAATTTATCACCGACCCGTATCGCCGCAATCTGCCACCGAATAGACTACAACAACATACAGAAGAAACTCTATCCAAGGAATTAGGGAAGTGCTTCAATGACTACTAAATTAGCAAATAATTATACTATTAATAAAAGCAAAAAATACGATTTCAGTGTATTCTAAACGAGCGAAGTGAATGCAGTAAAACAACGATAAGTTAGAATTTCTATTTTCCAGATTCGCAATTTCTTTTGAATTTTGTTTCTGAAAATAATAGAAATTGTTCCGGCAGATGCTTGTGTAAAATCTGGATTTAGGTATCAATGTACTTGCAAATCTCCTTCTCATTTTTGGCATTCCTGAAATCAAACTGCCGAACTTTTTTAGAGGTAAAAATTTTAAAAATATCTCCTACGACATAACAATGAAAGATATGATGATAAAGAAATGGTTCGTGTGGACACGAACCAGGGCATTTGATTGATAATCAATTTATATGAACGAAGGTAAATACGTATTTTCTCAAATTATAGAGTTAATTTCCTACAAAAAGTTTCAAACCCTTGTTAACCGCCATTCCGGTGAATACAAGGTAAAGGATTTTAGTTGCTGGAAACAATTTTTATGCATGGCATTTGGGCAACTTACCCACCGCGAAAGCCTCAGCGATACAATCATGTGTTTAAAAGCTAATGCTGGTAAAATGTATCATTTAGGCATTGGCGAAGTAGTGGCAAAAAGCACACTTACAAAAGCAAATGAAAATCGGTCTTACCTCATTTATCAAGAGTTGGCGATGTTGCTAATTAAAGAAGCAAAACAATTGTATTTAAGTGATGACGATTTAGAAGTATCACTCAAGGCAAATGTATTTGCTATAGATGCTACAACCATTGATTTGTAAATTTATCTGCCATTGGGTCTGCCTCAGAAAACTTGCCCAATTGGGGATCAAGCATCCTAAATGAAGTTTCGTAAAGCTCCAACCCGCTGCCATCGCTAAATTCCTTATTCTGCAATTCTGTACCGCCATTATACCGGTATTTATTTTCTGTATAATTGAGCTTGAGGGTTTTGTCGCAAATGCCTGCCATCCTAACCTAAAAGGAGGATGGTTTTTATTATTCAAAGAACTTTTTTAAATGTACAGTAAACAAACAAATAATGAAGATTTTTTCTTTTTCAAACATACTACAAATAGGTGCTGATTTTTAAGTTATACTTTTTACACCTTTATATGGCACAAGAAACCCTCGCTCTTTTTCTGCCCTACATACCAACAGTGGAAACTTAAAAAAAAAATTAAATTAATATTTAAACCCATAAAGTTTTTTTTGCTTCCCATAAAACAATAATAAGTATAAAAAATAAATGGTAAAAAAAATTGTACAAATAGGTAAATAGTAAACTTTTTTTAATAAACCGGTTAAGAATAAAATTATGTCAATATTTAGGCCTATGAAAATGGCTCTTTTTATTGGGATATAAACCTTAAAATTTAAATCATAGTTGTAATATGTGCCAATGTTTTTTATATACTTTTGTGAAATATAATTACTTTCGGTATTATCAAAAAAATAATCTTTTTCTTTTATTTCAACAAAATATTTTTCTAAATATTCAAGAATTTTTCTTTTCACTAATTCCGATTTTATTTCATTAAAATGATATAAAAAATTATCAATAGATCTATAATGCAAAAATATTAACTGTGATTCTGGCAATGTTGATTTTAGATCACGCTGTTGCTCTTTGAACCTTTCCAGTAAGTCAATCATTTTAGGTATTATTAGGTATTATTAGTGATTACCATAAAAAGTGTCATAAGCATCCAATACTTGCGTAATTCCTTCTCCAATTTCTGCTCCGTTAGGAAAACTATATTGTCTTGAAGCCATTTCAGTAAACGTGGACCAATTTGCTAAATTACTAGCTGAATATGTTGCTAAACTGCTAAAAAATGTGTAATTAGCATTGTTTATAGAATTAGTTGCAAAATTATAAACATCGTATCCAGCCTGATCGTATGCTGCTCCAAGTTCTGGTAAAGCCGCACCCGAAAAAGGTAGAACAATTGCCCCAGCAATAAGTCCCTGCACAGTTCTATAATCCTGATCATTCTGGTACATTTTAGCCCAATTGCTCAGGCCCTCTGTATAACTTGGGCGGTCACCCGGCTGGCTTACTGAACTAATACCTCCACTATTCATTCGTTCATTATAGGTCTGATAGTTACTCTGTAACTGTGAATCATATGAGTACGTTCCATCAAACCAGTCAAGATCCTTATACCTGTGATCATCAGAATATGAGTTCCATGAGTTTGCGAATTCAGGAAGGGAGAGAAATTGTCTACCCATCACTATTCCACCCATCGTACCATAAGTAGCATCGGTTTTTGCATCATATCCCTGGCTTTGAAAACTACCGGTAGTAAAACTAAAATTTATCCATACTCCTTGTGTTCCCTGACTATTTTGTCCCATAGCTGCAGAGAAATCGGAACTGTAATAACTTTGTGGACTAAAGCCACCACCTTGATCTATTTGAAAATTATAAAATCCATCATCAAATCCACCAAGTCCATATTGCTGAACATAATTTAATAATTGATTTAAATTATCCAAGTGGTCTGGAGGCGCAGATTTCATTCCCGTTGGATCATTAAACATTATAGGATCAATCATCCCAAAACTATAAGGCGATAAGCCATCCGTTTTTTCTGACAGCGCATCTATTCCTCCAAACCTTCCTATCTGAGGGTCATACATCCTTGCATTTGCATCATACAGTTCTAATCCTGTGCCATCGCTAAATTCCTTGTTTTGCAATTCTGTACCTCCATTATA
>Ga0208717_1000026_pt1 | contig 106951 bp, 73 predicted proteins | sample NGESurF53shallow_FD_184489 | JGI IMG/M metagenome (GOLD analysis project Ga0208717, IMG submission 184489) | Arctic peat soil microbial communities from Barrow, Alaska - NGEE Surface sample F53-3 shallow (SPAdes) | ecosystem: Environmental > Terrestrial > Soil > Wetlands > Peat ... | reverse complement strand
TATCCAATGGCTTACATACGTGTTTGAAAATATCAACGACCATAAGATAAATGCGATAGAGGAACTGCTACCGCAAAATTATACCGCATTATTGAATAAGTAATGAAGGGGTTAGTGGAGAGGATACATATCAGGTGCAAAATTGTCCTGCAAAAAACTAGTCTGCTCTTTTGTTGACAAGATTTGTTCAGATAATTTTTTGGAAAATTCTAATGATGTCGATTGTAAATCTGAAAGCTGTTTTATGTTTGCATCTTGATATCTATTCTGGATTGACATTAAACTCAATAAAGAATCCATTTTATCAATCTTCGTTGACTGCTGGCTTATTTTAACTGTTAAGAAAATTGAAATAATAGCCAGTAGTGTTGACGCAAGAGTTCCTAAAATAGTAAAATACCATAATGTTTTTTCCTGTTTTTTTGATAAAGCAGGAGGAGTGTCTTTGTTTTTTGGAAGGATAACTATTGGTCTTATAAAACGCCTATTCATTTTATATATGATTGAAAGATATCAGTTATTGGAGGATATGTCTTTGAAGTTTCATGAATAGCTGATTTTGACTGATTCTGACTAACGTTTAGCTTGAGAAGTAATTTTCGGCTCCGAAAAAGGGGGAATTGCACACAACGTTTTACGGCTTGCAGCAGGTGGGGAAATAGAATTCCTTCTGCTCGAATCGTTGCCAAATTTATAATAAAAAGTTCATTGTTTATTCTATCGCTCAATAGAGTTTTTTCAGCCCGGAACTACTGCTCAATAATGTTACAAAAGCTCATTGTTATTCCTTCAGCCCCACTTGCTGCAAACCGATGTAAGCGGATGTTTTATTTTCTGTCACCAATTTTGTTCCCACAAATTTAGTTTTTCTTTCCTGTCAGAAAATATGTCTCCGATTTTTTCTATCAACCAAGTCCCGCCAAATGCAATTGTACTTTCGTGTGAACCATAAACAACCCAATCAAAAGACTTGTCGCAACAAATAGTTTCGTAAAGGTCGGGGCTGAAACTGTCAATTTCAATTTCGTAGTCGTTTCTATCTTCTGAAACTTCAAATATGTTTTTGTCTGCTTTTTCACTTACAATCTGAATAATTTTCTCAATATCTTCTTTCGTTACGATTTCTTTCATTAAAAAAACTGTCGGCTTTGTACTTCTATTTTCAAGCGGTTCCCAATAACTGCCGTCATAATTCCAAGTGTCTAACAGTTGCTTGCGAATTTGCTTTGCTTCTTCGTCTTTTAATTTGCGTCTGTGAGGAAGAGCTTCAACTAATTCAAGGTCGCTATCAGTTATGCTGTCTATAAACTTTGCAAACTTATTTCTCTCGTCTTGGATTGCATTTCTTTCAATATCGTTTTGTCGTCCTGTTGTGAAAGGGGTTTGACTTGTCAGCCCGGTTTGTTTCAATTCTTGTTTGCAGTTGTCAATCGAAGTGGATGTTTGTCCTACAAAAGTTTCCACGCCTAAAAGAATTGCAGCCAAAGCATTGTAACGGGGAAAAAGGTTGTAGTCATTGTCTGAATAGGGGTTGTTGTTATGGCTCATTTCGTTTGAATATCGGTTTGCCCAATACGAATGGTTGTCCATACAATATCTTCTTGCCGTCGTTATGAGGGCTTCTGTCGGTGTCATTTTAATTCTTTGACTTAGTCGTGAGGTCGGTCTAAAAATATCCGCTTACGTTTGGGCTTGCTGCAGTGCTGGCTTTCATAGCTTGTCTTGCCGGAACCGAAGCCCAATTTATAAATAAAAAGCTGAAGTTTTGTACAAATGTTTAATAGAATTCCGTCTGCCCGAACCAAAGCCCAACAAAGATAAAATGACGAACTTTTATTCGTCTGCCAGCATTGTAGCAAGCCAATGTTATATGAATTTGCGACTAAAATTTGTATCTCTGTCTACAAGCAAAATAATAGGAAATACTTTGAGATTTCAATCTTCTGTCCAATTAAAGAAAAAAAAATTAAATAATAATTTTCAATTTATTTTTTCCAGTTTCAAAATGTAGCCAAATAAAAAGCCTTATTTTCTGCTTAATCCAATATTCCTATTTTGTCCAGCAAAGAATATCCATTTCATTTTCCAAATTCAATTTTCCTAAATAGAATTCGGTCTTCTCATTCAACTTTTCATTTTACTATTAAATGAATTAATTTCTCGGTCTGACCAAAAACTTTGAAATTGCATTCAACAAATTCATTTCTTCTTGTTACACTTGTCAACTAAATTCTTGATAAAAAAAAGCATCATTCAAAAATTCTATTTCCAAAAATTTCCATTTACAATTTAATTCAATAAAAATATTTCAGTCTACTTTCTAACATTCAATTTTGTCAGGACGAAATTTTTGTCAGAATGATATAACGAAGAAATAAGTATTGTAACGATTTGAAGAATCGCTGAGCAATTTCATATAACGTTTTACGGCTTTGCGCAGGCGGGAAATTAGAATTCCTTCTGCCCGGAACCGTGGCCAAATTTATAATAAAAAGTTCATTGTTACTACTGTCGCTCAATAAAGATTTTTCAGCCCGGACTATAGCTGAAACATGCACCACTGCTCATTGTTAGCACTTCAGCTCCGCTTGCACAAAACCGATGTTGTGTGCCGTATTCATTTGAGATTATAACTTTTCAGTTCCCAAATACCATTTCCTGGCACTGGTGCAGTACTAAATTCATTTTGAAAACGTCTGGTCATGCCAATATTTGGTGTTAACCAAATACTGTCTCGGGAGTAAGTCTCTACGACATAACCGACTATTTTTGATAATTTATATGTATTATGAAATGTCCCAGCGGGTACTATTAAATCTTCTTGTGATAAAACTTTTGTTGTATCGCCCCAAGGTACACTCGTGAACCATTTGTTACCTACTTCTAAAGGAAAAACATATCTACGTTTTTCGTCAAACATTGGTGGTGAGCATACTCTACATGGCGCTGCATAGAAAACAGCTTTTTGGTCGTCAACAACTACAAAAGAAGAGTCTATTAAATATTTCGTGTTTGTTGCGTCTTGTAAAGTAGTTGTCCAAATTGTTGCACCTTGCCCGTCCGGCAGTACTCCAGTACCTACAATGTCCACATAAATAGATTGCTCACTATTACTACCATCATTATATTTATACACCCAATGGTCTCCTGTCTTATTGGGAAAGATTTCACTAGAAGGAGTATTTGCAATTGATGGCGTATCACTTTTTTTACTGCATGAAATTATTATAAGCAATAAAAAAAACAAGAAATAAGATTTCATAATTTGTTATTTTTAAGTATGACACCTGTGCCTACTGAAACGTTGCATTTATTCTGATTAAGGTTTTTAAGTTATTGATTTTCAATTTCACGATTTTTCGCAAACGTGAGCCTCCGAAGTGATTTTCGGCTGGGAAGAAGCGGAATGGCACACAACGTTGAAGCATTGGCGATGCTTGGGCATTCAAAGCTCTTTCGCCCGAACAAAAGTACAGTAAACGAACAAAAAGATAAGATTATGAATTTAAGCTCAATAGAGAACCTTTCGCCGGAACCTAAGCTGATTAAACGAACAAAAAGCTGAAAATATGCACGTCTGCCCAAGTACCGCCAATGCAATGTTACCCGCAGTGCATTCATCAGAGACTTACCTTATGGATTGTATTGAGGGCATGAAGCATTACCCTGATAAATATTTTGATTTGGCGGTGGTTGATGTTCCTTATGGAAATGGTGAAGATGGTGGTAAGCGTAGGCAAAAGAAAAATAGACCAAACTCCTACGATGCACCGCTTAAGCACGAAAAGAAAGGATGGGATAATAATAGTCCAGATTTGGAATACTTCTATGAAATATTCCGGATTTCTAAAAATCAGATTATTTGGGGCGCAAACTTCTTTATTAGCAAAATGCCGTATGATAGTTCATGCTGGATTGTCTGGGATAAAAACATTGGCGGTGACCAAGCGGATTGCGAATTAGCATGGACAAGTTTTAAAACTGCTATTCGGAAGTTTTTCGGGCATCCGTTCATTGGCTCTAATGGCGGGAAAGACAGAATACATCCCACACAAAAGCCGGTTGTTCTGTACGATTGGATTTTTAAAAATTATGCTGAGCCTGGTCAAAAAATTATTGACACGCATTTAGGAAGTGGCAGTAGCAGGATTGCAGCCTACAAAAACAAGCTAAACTTTGTCGGCTTTGAAATAGACAAGGAATATTTTGATAAACAAGAAAAACGCTTTGCCAACTATGTCAGCCAACTCACATTATTTTAGTGGTTGCGGCATTGCGGGTAACGTTTCAGGTATTGCTGATGTGTGGGATTCAACGCTCGTCAGCCCGTAAAAGCACCGAAGCCCAATAACGAATAACGGCTCAAAACTTATTCGTCTGCCCACATAGCAGCAATACCAATGTTATCGGTTCGTGCATTTTCAAAAAGTAAATTAAAACCAAGTATAAAAATGACAAAAATTAAAAATGTACCAATGGTGAAAAATAGTAACCAAGTACACACAACGGAAGATTATTTTATGTTCAAGCCAATTGATGGGAACAGGAATAAAAACCTTTTGCACATCAATCGTTTAAAAAAATCAATGCAGGAACATTATTTATTTACTGTTATAATCGTAAATGATAACTATGAAATAATTGATGGTCAGCACAGGTTTGATGTAATTAGTTCACTTAATCTCCCATTGAACTACATCGTTTGCGAAGGTTATGGCTTAAAGGAAGTACACATTTTAAATCAAATATCAAAAACATGGAATGCGGATGATTATTTGACCGGGTATTGTAACTTAGGTTATAAAGATTACTTGCTTTATCGTGAATTTAAAGACCAGTACGGATTAGGGCATAATGAATGTATGACTATATTATCTGGAAGGATGATGAAAACCGGTATTGATGAATTTTACAGAGGTGATTTTAAAGTTAAAGACTACGATGATTCTTGCCGAATTGTAGATAAAATATTCTTAATCGCTCCGTATTATGAAGGGTTTAAAAGACGCTCATTTATTTATGCGATGCTAATGCTTTTTAAGAATCAAAACTTTGAGTTTACAGAATTTTTACAAAAAATAAAGCTACAACCTTCGGCGATGGTAGATTGTACGAATCAAAGCCAATATGTTTCTTTAATTGAGGAAATATATAATTACCGCAGAAGGGAAAAAGTAAATTTAAGATATTAAAATGTTTTCGGTGTGTCAGTCGGCGAAGTGTCGGCTGGCATGACCGATAACGTTTCAGGGCTTTATGCAGGCGGGGATTCAATGAACTTTCAGCCCAAACTGCTGTACAATTTATAAATAAAGATGAATATGGAACAAAAGATGAATAGCGAATTTTCAGCCGGAACAACTGCTAAAAATAGCACTAAAGATGATGGCTTGCACGTCAGCCCCGCTTGCATAAAACCCAATGTTATGCGTCTGCCCTTTTCTGTCCGCAATAATCCTTTGTCTGAATTGTATAATATGGATTGCATCGAAGGAATGAAACATTATCCTGATAAGTATTTTGATTTGGCAATTGTTGACCCGCCATATGGATTATGTTCAAAACTTGCTCATGCTGGTAATGGCAAAAATGCACAGTCAAAATTTACAGACGATTTCAAGTTAAAAAAATGGGACAATACTATACCGCCTTATAATTATTTTATTGAATTATTTAGGGTTTCTAAAAATCAAATTATTTGGGGCGGTAATTATTTTTTAGACCATTTGCCTTCAACTCGTGGTTTTATAACTTGGGATAAAATGGTTTTTATTCCTACGATGTCACGAATAGAAATGGCGTGGACTTCATTTGATAAATTACCATTGTTCGTGCAAATAAATAACAATGATGCTAATAGAATTCACTTAACACAGAAACCCGTAAAGCTATATGACCATTGTATTGATTATGCTAAACTCCTAATTGGAAGTAGAATTTTAGATACTCATGTAGGTTCTGGAAGCAGCCGGATAGCTTGTTACAATAACGGATTTGATTTTGTCGGATTTGAGATTGATGAAGATTATTGTAAGGCGTCCGAAAAAAGATTTATAACCGCTACCGCCCAACAGAGTTTGAATTTCGGTGGGTAGCGCATAACGTTTGCATTTATGTAATTACACGCAACTCAATTTTTGCAATCCATTCATTTTCAGTACTCATCACCTTCGTTTTTTGAATTGTTGGGTTGCGTAAAGCCAATTACCAATCCAAAGTAATATTTTTATTTAACTCATCCAAGACATTTGGAATATTTATTAATGTTTCTTTTTTTACATGCAAATATTTCTCCGTCGTTTTGATGCTCAGGTGCCCCAATAAATCTTTTATGTATCGGATATCTATTCCCTTTTCTAATAAATGCGTAGCAAAACTGTGGCGCAGGCTATGGATGCCCACGTCTTTATTAATCTTCGCTTTTTCTTTTGCATCTTGAAATATTTGCTGGGCACTTCTTACACTGTATGCTTCTCCTGGCCTTTGAGGGTTTTCAAAAACATATTTTAAAGGCATTGGCTTGCAGCTTTTTAAATAGGCCCTTAGCACATCTAATAGTAAAATACTTAATCCCACATAACGGTCTTTTTTTCCTTTCGCTTTTTCTATAAACAGTTGCATTCTATCGCTATCCACATCTTTTATTTTTAAGTTGGCTACCTCGCTCACCCTTAGCCCGGCACTGTATGCAGTAAATAAAATGGCTTTGTGTTTTATATTGCCGATGGCATTGAACATTCTGCCGATTTCATTTTCACTTAATACTTTCGGTAATTGATTATGTTTTTTCGGCCTCGGTATTTCCCAAAAAAATTTCTCTCTGCCCAGCACTTTCTCATAATAAAATTTCAATGTATTGATCCTGCTGTGAATAGTAGCTTCCGATAATTTTAAAGTTGTATGGCAATATTGAAAATAATCTTTTAACCGCGAAACACTAAAACCAGAGGCAGGCTTTTCTTTAATGGTGTTCAAAAATTGGGTGAATTCATTAGTATAGGTTCTGATGGTGGACTGGCTATATGCTTTTAAAGTTAGTTGCCTCGTGAATTGTTGTAGTGCTTCCTTGTTTTCTTTGCTTATGTTATGAATGTATTGTGGCGTGGTGCCAATCTTTTTTATTTCTTTTTTTACAATTGTTTTATTTTCACTTGCCGGTATGGTAACCGGATTAGTTTTTTTCTTTTCTAAAAGATATTTTCTCAGTTCTCCCGTTTCCAAAATCACTTTGCCTTTTAAAGCTTTTGCTAACTGTTCATAATTTTTTTGAGTGCATGATACATACCAGCATTTTTGAGTACGGCTCCATCTGCCACCCACCTGTTTTTGAATGATGGATTGCAATGCGCTGTTTTTGGTAAAATAAATTCCTATACATTCCATATTTCTATGGAATAATGGTTTTAAAATAATGGTTTCCATAGCCTGTATGATTAATAATAAACTTGATTTTTTTTAAAACGGAAGTGGCTCTTCTAAAATCTCATTAGCTTCACCGGCATTGGCTTTCGTTTTTTTATCCAGCAAAACGATTTGTTCAGCCACTATTTCTGTTACGTATTTTTTCTGTCCTTCTTTGTCGCCAAATTCCCTGTGGCGCAGTTTCCCCTCTATATAAAGCAAACTGCCTTTATGAATATATTGGCTGGCAAAGGTGGCCAATCCGCGCCATAAGACTACAGGATGCCATTCTGTTTTGGTAGTAGTCTCTCCGTTTTTTAGCCGGTAGCTTTCTGTGGTGGCTATAGTAAGTTTGGCCACAGGTGTGCCATCTTGTAAGGTTTTATGCTCCGGATCTTTGCCGGTGTTTCCTATTAATATTACTTTGTTGATTCCTTTCATTTTATTTTATTTTATTTTTAATAAAATGAAGATATTATTTAATTCCTGATAATTTGCTTGCCGGGTACATTTCAAAATATCGCACCACTCACCCTCTCCTGAAAAAATATGGGGGATTAAAATCCGGTAAAGTCATGGGTGAGGGAATGAAACATGCACCACAGTTCATATTGGCTGCAGTTTGGTCATGATTTAAAGTTACCTTTTCAAGTTTATAATTTCAGTCCCCGAAGCTAATCTCGATCCATATGGTATCGAAAAAATAAGTGTTGCAGTATTTACTGTCAAATTACTTATGGCGTATGTTCTTGTAACTACAGGATTTAAATGGGTAAATGAGCAACAGCCTGCATTTTGGGCAAAAATAGAAATTGTAATTTGATCACTTGCCAGTACATATTTTGCCGAATCAACTGAAGGCCAACCGTAAGTACAATTATAAAAGGATGTTACCATATTTCCATTTGAATTGAAATTAAAAGTAGCCCCACATTGTTCTCCTACGTAATTGCTATTACTAATCCCACTGTCAACTAATGATAGTGTATAAAACTTATTTGTATTAAATGACGAATCGTTCACAACATTCCAATTGCCGACCAATAAACCAGCTTCTATGTTGGTTTTGGAACATGAATATATCGTAAGTATTAGCAATGTTGTCAATAGTTGTAAAAAAACAGTTTTCATCTTTATTTTGTTTTAATAGTAAAATATAATCGTAGAATGGTTGACTATAAAACTGTATAAAACGTTGCATTAGATTAGTGAACCACTCAAACAAGTTGCTGACAACATACAAACTTATATTATAAGGCAAAACTATTTTACTCCTCCAAAACCCATCATTTTTCAAACTTCCTACGCCTCCCCCTACTCTCTTCCCACACACAAAAAAAGGCCACCTTACGGCAGCCTTACAAGAGGACAATCAAACAAACAAGTTATACCAAATTGAATTATAAATTATTCCAAAATTTTCTGGTATAATGCCGATGATACAGTCGTTTAGTCCAATGAAATTGGACTTTTACGAATGTACTATCGGTATTATGCTACGATGCGGCTTACGATGTCGCTGTAAATCAATTGGCCTTTGGCGCCAAGTACTGCTACCCTGCAGTGGTACCTGATGCCAGGTTCCAGGCGGCTGATGATGCAGGAAGTCTTGCTGCTTGGCACACTATGCCAGTTTGCCTGCGCCAGCATTTCGTCGGTAGCATATTGGTGAAGGTAACTAAGGCCTCCCACCACGCGATTTACTTTGCTGAGCAGCTCACCGGGATTGATGCCATTTACTATCCTGAAATTTTCAGGCTTGGTAATGGGCGGCAAGGGCGACGGCGATTTTGCAATGGTAAAAGCCGAGCTTAACGCGGCTACCCTATTGCCCGCTGACTTAAACAATACATAATCGGCCAGCTTTAGCAATCCTGCTATAAGCTCGGCACGCTTCTGGTTTTTTACAGCCACCTTCAGGCGGTCGCCGTCCCTGCAATCGCCAATGGCTAATATAAATGCATTGACGAGTGCTGCTAACGCCACGAGGGTGGGCACCGGTGAAGTAAAATAAGGATTGTCGGTAAGTGCGGCAAGGATCTGGTGCGACCTTGTGTCCAATTTAGAATCAGAGATACTGGTAAATTCGTTTACGATCTTTAGAGTTTTCATTTTAATTAAATTTAGAGAGTTATAAAAGTTCAATGCAATCACTATATAAACCTATAAATCTAAATAATTATTGCATAACTATGACAAATATTTTTTTGAAATGATTAAAAATCAACTTGTAAAAAAAAATGAGGGTGATTTTTGAGGCGCTAACCTCTTGATAATTATGAAGAAATGATTTCTTCAGAAAAGGCTATATTATATAAAAATAATTATGTATTTTTTTTAAAATTTTTTAATCTTTTCTGAAAAGAGAGCCTTTTCTTCAGAAAAGTGACCTTACAATTCAGAAAAGTACGGGGATAATTCAGAAATGTACTCCCACAATTAAGAATAGTGCGGCCACAATTCAGAAATGTTCTGCCGTAAATCAGAAAAGTAAGGGTACAATTCAGAAATGTTCCTCCATAAATCAGAAAAGTAAGGGTACAATTCAGAAATGTTGATCTATTATTCTGAAATGATGAAGGCTTTTTATGGAAACTTTTAAAAAAAATGTGGTTCGTGGGACACAAACCATGGCGGTGGGTTCGTTAGGACAACCCGCATTAGTAACGACAAGACACAGGTCTGGAGACCTGCGCCAGAAGGTTTCGGTGAGGCTTTACAGTCTGGCAAAGACTTTCATACATTTAGCCGGACAATAATGATTTTAAATATCTTATAAATAGTAAGGCCATACTGTTTGTTCGGCAAAGAATATTATACATTTGATAATAAACCAGAACAATATGAAAATTATTTTCCTCTTCTCATTTTCATTTTTATTTTTTATTCGTATTTCGCAGGCGCAAAAAATCACTTATTCAACTGAGAAAATAAATAGTCTTGAACTTGGATATAATATCCTCAATAAGATAAATGAAAAGTACTTTATTTATATTGCATATTTTAACCCGGCACCATCGATACATAAAAGCTACATCTTTGTTTATAACAAACAAATGCAACTTCTTTCCAAAGAAGAATTGAAATTGCCAGATGAATATTATGCATTGCGTTTTATTACTTACCCCGATTTTATTTATATATTTTATCAATACACACAAAATAACCATGTGTTTTGTATGGCAGCAAAAATTGATTCAAATGGGAAAATGAATGAGAAGCCTGTCTTAATTTCAGAAATAAATCTGAATAATTTTTATTTACATTCCACTATTTATAACCTTACATATAGTGAAGACAAAAAAAAGATCGCAGTTTTTACAATTCAGGAAAACAAAAATGAACACGAACTTAATCTTCGAATATTAGATCAGTCTCTAAAAAAAATAGAACATAAAATTTTCGAAATACCCATCAACAGTGAGTTTGAATCTTTTACGAATTTTAGTATTGATAATGAAGGGAATTTTTTCTTTTTAAAAAAAGAGCCGTATAATGACGCAGACCCATATAAAAATGTACTTAATCTTATCAAAAATAATACCGATACTCTTACCTTTTATTATATAAGTCCTAATGGGATAAAATTAAATGATTTATCATTTAGGATAAACAATGCGGATAAAAAATTAAACTTTTTTTCATTTTATGTTGATTCGCCATTAAGGGCTCTTTGGAAGGATATTCCTTTATCTAAAGCAACAGGCAATTCGGGCATATTTAATGCAATATGGGATATAAAAAATAAAAGTTTGATAGAAACAGAAGTGCCCTTTACTAAAATTTTAGATCCAAATTCTAATAACCCTGAATTATTAAAATTGCAAATGCAGGATTTTTTTGTTGGAGATATTTATTTTACAAAAAATGGAAGTTTTGTATTGCAAGGACAAACTTCAGATCCCTATAATCCATATGAGAGTTTCTTAATACCATATGATAATAACTCAATAGGAGCCTTTGAATTATATTACCAGGGAATAAACGAATCTGGGTATTTAAGCTTTAATAATTTCAACCTAAATCAGCATCGTAGTGGTACCTATAAGGTATTTTTTAGGAGAACGCAAACCAAAATTAACAAAGTTAGCGCTAATTTATTATTATTGTCATTCGACTCCACAGGCACATTTACAAAATTAAATTTTGCAAATGAATTTAAGGCAAGAGATTTTATGACTATGAATACCGGTGATGCGCTACATTATTTCTTTTTTCGCAAAGAAAGAAATAATTATTTAGTAAGACACTTGAGTTTTACAAATAAGGGAGGAATCCAATCGGAAATTCCACTTAAAACTAATGAAAATTACAAGTTTGCTTTAGGATACGAACAAACAACTGAAGCTTTAGGATATAAACAAGTATCCGAAACGGAAATGATTTTCCCGGTATTCTATAGAGGCAATTTGAATTTTGCTAAAATAGAATTTTAAGAATTCGGGCGCGAGTGGGTGTTCCCTTTTTTTCGCAAGCCCACTGTCTTATTTATTTGTTTACTGAAAAAAAGAATGTGGTTCGCGTATCACGAATCATTGTGGTGGAAAATTATTACTTGCGTATGCGGATTGCATTTGGCTGTATAACAGTAAAAGCCTTTATCAATTGCGTTTGATATATCAGAAAAAGTTTCGTAACAATACTGGCTTTTTCAGTAGGATTATAACCATTTAATCTTATAAGCACTACACCGAAATGTACATGCTTCAATCTAAATACCAATTCTCCAAAGTCTTTATCCTGTGTCAATAATATTCTGCTTTGCTTATTTGCCAGCTTTAAAATGTAATCATCGTCCGCACCTTGATGCGATTCCAAAATATAAGTTACATCAAACCCAGCCTTTCGTAGGGCATCCACTATGGGTTTATCGACACCTTCATCTGACATTAATTTCATAGAGCAAAAGGATAAATGTTTTCGCCCTTTAGAGATTGAGCCGCAAAGGCTAGTGCTGCCTTAATGTTATTCTTAGTAAGATGGGGGTGTGCTTTTATTATTTCTTTTTCAGTCTCTCCTGCTGCAAGTTTTTCGAGAATCAATTCTACAGAAATTCTTGTTCCTTTTATTACAGGTTTACCCATCAAAATTTTCGGATTTATTTCTATATCGTTAAGATTATCCATCTTTATTTTTTTATAAATATACAAATTATTCCCATCCGCTTGCCAGCACATCGGCAATATGCATAGTAGTAAGTGGAAAGGCTTTTTTGGTAATGATGCCCTGCAAATGCATGAGGCAACTGAGATCTGTAGAGATGATATGTGTAGCGCCGGTATCTATGGCGTGATGTATTTTTTGATCGGCCATAGCATTGGAGATAGAATCGAACTTGACAGCGAAGGTGCCACCAAATCCGCAGCAGGTTTCGGTATCAGCCATTTCAATTAATTCAAGTCCCTTCACTTTTTGTAAAAGCTCACGGGGGCCTTCTCTAATTTTACATTCCCTTAATCCGGCGCAGCTGTCATGATAAGTGGCTTTGGCATTTAGCACTGCACCAAAATTTTCTATCTTTATTATTTTGGTAAGAAATTCTGTAAATTCAAAAATCCTTGAAGAAAGTTCTTTTACTGTATTGTGTTGTGATGAATCCTGAAAAAGTCCACTGTAATAATTTCTTACAAAGCCTACACAAGATGCAGAAGGAGCGACAATATAATCGGTACCTTCAAAATCCTCAATAAATTTGGCGGCAACACTTTTGGCTTCATCCCAAAAACCGGCATTGAAAGCCGGTTGTCCGCAACAGGTTTGGTTGGTATTATAAGACACATCGCAACAAGCCTTTTCCAAAACTTTTACCATATTAAAAGCTGTCTGCGGATATAACTGATCTACAAAACAGGGTACGAATAATTGAACTTTCATTGTATATAAAAGTAAAAGAATTAAAACTAATGATTCGGATATTTCAGCGTGATCATTTTTAAGGCCGATAAAGCTGCCTCCTCCCCTTTGTTTCCATGCACGCCTCCAGTGCGTTCATCTGCCTGCTGCTGATCATCTACTGTAAGTACTCCAAAAATAGTTGGTACAGGCAATGTAAGATTCAAATGTAATACTCCTTCGGTGATGGCTTTGCACACATAGTCAAAATGGGGCGTACCTCCACGCAATACACATCCCAAAGCAATAAAGGCCTTTGGTTTTTCTACCGGGCGAAAGGCGGGATTTTTATTATAGGTCTCCCAAAAAAATTTAATGGCATAAGGTATTTCAAAAGCGCCGGGGACTTCAAGTATTTTATAATTGTTCATCTCAAAATGTTGCAGGATTTTTATACATCCATCCAGCAACTTATTTACAATTTCCGGATTCCACTGGGTATGTACAATAACAATACAGGCATCCTTTTGTAGAATGCCTGTATCAATATTATATAGGTTTTCGTTGACTATTGCCATTATTATTTATCAATATTTATTCTGAAAAATCTCCGAGTCTTGCAAGGTACCTGTCCACATCAGCGGCTTTTTCAGAAAGGGGATAATCCGTTTTTATTTTTTTAAAAAGGGTGATGGCTTCTTTGGTTTTGCCAATTGATTGTGCAAATAATGCCGCCCTGAAAAGAAATTCTGACGAAGTATAATCGTCTTTATCATTTACATTGGCTGCTTTTTCATAGTAATTAAGTGCATCGTCATTTTTATTCAATTCCGCACTTGCGTCGCCCATCATACCAAGAGCACGGCTTTTTATTTGTGTAGCGCCATTGGCATCAAACTCTTTAAGATACCTGATCGCTTTGGCAAACTGGCCTAATTGGAGGTAGCATGCACCTGCATAATATTCACAAAGATTGGCCGCAGGCGTGCCGGAATATCTATCAATTATTTTTAATGCTCCGGGGTTTCTTCCATCGCCATTTAGCACCATGCCGGCCATCATCAACTTAGAAGAATCTGTAGCATTGGTAAATTCGGTAAAATATTTTTGTGTTACAAAAACTTCTGTATCCGCTTTTTCCTGTTTAGGAACTTCAAACATGTATTTGTAGATCATCCAGCCTGCAAATAAAATTATGATTGCAGATCCAATGTAAGAAATAGGCTTATTATAATCTTCCCAAAAATCTCTTGCTTTTTCGACTACGTCTATTTCTTTTTCTTTCTTGTGTACTTTTTTGTCCGCCATATTTATTTTTATTCCTTATTTTTTATTTCAGTAAAACAACAAATAATCTGAATTCATATTTTTTGATTGATCGTACTTTTTTATTTATTATTACTTATTCCTTGTTTGAAATTTTTAATCCATAATAAAAGGATAATCATCCTCAGCATATACATCTTTCAATACTTCGTCATCATCCGGATAAGGACTTTCTTCTGCAAATTTTACAGCTTCAGCTACTTCATTTTTAACCCGGTCACTTATTTTTTCAATTTCTTCATCACTTATTCCAAAGTTGTCTTTCAATTTCTTCAACGTTGTTTCTACGGGATCCTGAAGCTTGTATTCCTCCATTTCTTCTTTACTGCGATATTTAGCCGGATCGCTCATACTATGTCCTTTGTAACGATACGTTTTTACTTCAAGTAATGTAGGGCCACCCTGTTCCCTGGCTCTTTTTACTGCCCTGGTCACTGCTTCATGAACTGTTTCGGGGATCATACCATCCACCTGGTCTGCGGGCATTTCATACGAATCTGCCAATTTATAAATATCCTGCACATTGGAAGTACGCTCTACTGATGTTCCCATAGCATAGTTATTATTTTCGCAAATAAAAACTACGGGAAGTTTCCAAAGCATAGCCAGGTTAAAAGTTTCGTGAAGTATTCCCTGCCTTGCCGCTCCATCGCCAAAAAAACAAAGAACCGCATTATCAGTTCCTTTATATTTTTCTGCAAAAGCAAGCCCGGCACCGGTTCCTATTTGTGCTCCCACTATACCGTGTCCTCCAAAAAATTTTTGTGCTACCCCGAAGAAGTGCATGCTACCTCCTTTGCCTTTGCTACATCCGGTGGCTTTGGCATACAGTTCTGCCATACAAGCTTTGGGTGCTACACCTTTGGCTATGGCCAGGCCATGATCGCGATAGGCGGTAATAAAGATATCATCAGGTTTAGTAGCGGTCATGCATCCGGCAGCAACTGCCTCCTGCCCTATATATAAATGGCAAAACCCCCTGATTTTTTGCATTCCATACATTTGCCCGGCTTTTTCTTCGAAGCGGCGAATCAGGAGCATCAGCTCGTACCAGTATAAATAAGTTTCTTTAGAAAACTTTGTAGCCAATATTTTAAATTTTAGGTCGCAAAGATAATGCAAAAAGAAAATAATTTACCTTGAAAAATGAATACAAAAAAGATTTATTCAAAAAAAAAGTATAAAAAAAGCCGGCTTTTTACGGCCGGTCTTTATTCATCCCCTAAACTTTCTATTTTATTATTTTGGGAGTAACACTTTATTAATTACATGGATCACACCATTACTTTGGTTTACATCTGCAATGGTTATTTCAGCAGTACCTCCGTTTTCATCTGTTACCATCAAATGATGTCCTTTCATGGTGATGTACAAATTTTCACCTTCTACAGTTTTTAATGTGGCTCTGCCATTTTGAGCTTTTACCATTTCCATCAAATCCCGTGAAGATAATTTGCCGGGAACCACATGGTAAGTAAGAATTGATACCAGTTTTGCTTTATTTTCAGGTTTCAATAAAGTGCTCACTGTCCCTGCCGGTAATGCATCAAATGCTTCATTGGTGGGAGCAAATACAGTGAACGGTCCTGCACTTTCAAGAGTAGGTACCAGTCCGGCGGCTTTTACTGCTGCTACCAGGGTAGTATGGTCTTTGGAATTTACTGCATTTTCTACAATGTTTTTTGTAGGATACATGGCTGCGCCACCTACCATTTTTGTTTGGGCATTCGTGTTGGAAGTGAATGCGGCACCGAGGATTAATAATCCTAACATTTTAATTCTTTTCATTTTTTTAAATTTTTATGGTTAATGTTTTATTTCATTCACTTACGCATTTACGAAAAGAATGGTTTTATTTTATCAAAAAAAAATTATAACAGGTAAGGTTAAACGAAAATTGAATCTGAAATCTTTGAGGATATAAATAACAAGGATATAAATACAAAATAAATTCTATTGACAGTAGTTGCTTATTGGCTAAATTGCTGGTATGTCCCAAACAGCAGGACTATTTTATAAATGCAATTGGCATAAGATGGAATACACTGAAATCCGGAAAATTTCTATAAAAGAAAAAGTAAGGAGAAAGAAAATTTGGGGAAATTACATTTTGGCGCTCACGATCATTTCACTCATTGTGGGTGTAGGACTTCCGCCGGCTTTTTCCAGGGTAATAGCAAAAGCCTCTACTTTGCCAAAGGATTTCATTTTCTGAATATGATATATTCCCTTTGAAGTGGTGATCATTCCTGCATCTTCCGGCTTGCCATCTACAATAGCCCAAAGTTGGTATTGCTTACCATCAGGTACCCGTGGAAGATTGGTAGGATCTACATACACCTGCCCTGTATTTTTCATCCAGAATATTTTTGCGAGTGCATCCGGCGCATTGGGTGTGCCGTTTAAAACCACAGGCAAAGCATATTTATTAGTCATGATACTAAGATCGTTGCTCATGGCAAGGTTGGATTTTCCCTGTTGTTCTATTTTTTGTTGAGCAATCCCAAGTTGGTCTTTGGCATCGTTATATTTTTCGTAATACGAATAATTAAGAACGGCACTTCCGATCAATAGTATAAAAGATGCCGCTGCCATTAATTTATAAAATGGCGGGAAAGTTGTTTTTTTCCTGAAAGGAACAACAGGTGTAACTTTATTTTCTTCTTTTGGTACTTCGGAGAAAACACGGCTAAATACTTTTTCCTTTACAGAAGAAGAAGGTTGGATGGCATTTGCCTGCGCATATTTTTCAAGCGATATTTCAATTTCACTCAGTTCCCTTTTTAGTTCAGGAAACCGGGCAAGGTATTCTTCTACCATTTGGGTTTCTTCTGTCGAAGCAATCCCTGTAGCATAAAGCTCAAGCAAACCGGATGATATGAATTCTTCTTTATTCAATTTTAATTTTGTAATACTTTTTTTAATTCATTTATTGCAGATCGCATTCTAGTTTTTACAGTTCCCAATGGTATTCCCAATTTTTGAGATATTTCATTTTGTGTAAATCCTTCAAAATAGGCTAAATCAATAATTGCCTTTTGATCTTCTTTGAGTAAGGTAACTTGTTTTCTAATTCCTAACCCGTCAAACCGCTCACTTTCATTGAAATTATTGCTGATATTACCTACGGCATTTTCTGAGGTTTGGATTTTTGATTGTTTCTTATAACCCTTGCTTCTCATGGTATCAATGGCAAGGTTCCTGGTTATATTAAGCATCCAGGTATAAAGGCGTCCTTTAGAGGAATCATAAGATGAAAAATTGTTCCAGATCTTTACAAACGCTTCCTGTAAAATATCCTCTGCCAGCTCGCGGTCGTTGATCATCCTGAAAATGATACCCATCAAAGCACCTGAATAATGATCATACAAATAGCCAAAAGCAGATTGATCACCATTTTTTAGTAATTCAATTAAATCCTCCTCGGCGTATGTAATATTGTTTGACAAAAAAGGGTTTATAAAAATGTAAATGTAAGATTCAAAAATAAAATTGATGAAAATTTATTATTTATTTAAGAAGCTGTTCAAAATGATTCTATAAATTTTATTTTTTCATAATAATCTCTTTCAATGCGGAGTATAACTTATCCAGGTCTTCATCACTATTAAAAGCATTTATAGAATATCGCAGGTAAAATTTATTCCCGTAAGGCATCACCGGAACCTGTATTTTGTATTTTTCATATAGGAGGTCATGTAGCTTTTCCGGTTCATTTATTTTTAATTGAATGCTATAAAGCTGGGCAATAAAATCATCTGTAACAGGGCAAAGAGGATCAGCATTTAATAAAGTACAAAAACGTTCTGCATTATTTTGGGTGATAGTTTTACATTTATCTCTTACTGTATCCCAATCATTTTCTTTCATAAATGAGATAGCCGCAGGTACCGTTAAAAATGCTGAATAGTCCCTGGTACCCTGCAATTGGTGGTAATCCAAAAATCGGGAATTTGAAGGATGATCGCTTTTATATCCCCAGCTAATTAATAAAGGATCAAATAAATGCTGTAGTTCCTTTTTAATATATAAAAAAGAAGAGCCTTTTGGAGCAAGCATCCATTTATGGCAAGCTCCGGTATAAAAGTCTGCATTCAGTGTGGATAAATTTACATCTACGTGCCCCGGTGCATGTGCCCCATCTATAAAAGTGAGTATGCCTTTTTCTTTTGCAAATGCACATATTTCGTCTATTGGTAACCGTAGACCGGTAGTACTGGTAATATGGCTTATGAAAATTATTTTGGTTTTGGGAGAAACACCTTTTAAAAACTGCGAAATAAAATCTTCCCTGGATTTTAATGGAAACTTAATTTTTTGCCTGACATAAACGGCTCCCTTTTTGAGACAGTAGTAGTCCCAGGTGCGGTCACAAGCGCCATATTCGAGCTCCGTAGTTAATACCTCATCTCCCATTTTCAGATCCAAACTTTTGGCTACGATATTGACTCCGTAAGTAGGATTGGTTACATATACCACATCATCAGCGTTGCATTGCAGATAATCAGATAAGGCGCCCCTTGCATTTTTTAAATATTCCGGGAGTTTTACCTGCATGAAATAAGAAGGGTCTTCTTCCAGTTCCGCCTGGTAGTTTTGATACTTTTCAAAGACCGGTTTTGGGCACGCACCATAAGATCCAAAATTTAAATAAGTAATGTCCTTTCTTAAAAGAAATTGTTGGGAAAGTTTGTTTGGTTGCATTGTTTAAATTTAGAAAATAATTTATTGTGATGAGTTATTAAATGAAATTCCCTTACAAAATAAATCTATGTTATCTGATAGCTGATAATAAATTCATGTTTTTATAAAAAAAGATATTTTTTAAAGAACCATTCCTCTTTTATTTCGCAAAATAGAAAAGGTAATTATTCCTGCCCGAATGACGGTCAGGAAGGTGTTTCTCTACTGTACCAGATTATTTTCGTTTATCATTTAACGATCCACGCTAATAAAAATTAAAAACCGGTGTTGCCACCGGTTTTAATAAAAATAATTTTAAGTATGAAATTATTTACTTTCTGCCAATTGCTGCTCTCCTATTACTTTTTCCAGCACCTTAATCGTTTCACCTACATAAATATCACTGCTAATTGACTTTATAAATTGATTTTCCAGGGTGATTTTTGAAGTATCACCGGCCATTTCGATAGTATCAGAGGGTAAAGTATCAACATTAAGGTTAGTTGGCATTTTGGAAAAAGCATCTAATTTATCTGCTGCTTCTTTAATCTCTTTCTGCATTTTTTTATACGCTACAATGTTTAATGGTGTTTCTTCATCCCTGTATTTATCAAGTAAATCTGTTTCTTTTTTAATCCCTTCAAAATCCACGCTTTTGTTGATCTGCGAATTGAAACTGGCAACAACGGGAGCGTAGCTATATCCAGGATCCCAAAGTGAATAACTGGCTTTTGGAATTTCATCCCAGTGTAGGGCGTCAGGGTTATCCTTTTCACGTAATTTAGCGTTTTCCAACCTGTCAGGTAACATAATATCAGGTGTAACACCTCTTAATTGTGTAGCACCCCCATCAATGCGATAAAACTTTCTGAAAGTGAGTTTCAAATCGCCGAGTCCTTCGTCAGGATGACTGAAAAAAGGATTCTCAGATTGGGGATCCAGCGATACGTTTCTTTGCACGGTACCTTTTCCATAAGTAGAGGATCCAATGATAATTCCCCTGTGGTAATCCTGTATAGCCGCAGCAAATATCTCTGAAGCCGAAGCACTTAATTCGTCCACCATAACTGCTAATGGGCCGGAATACAACACATCTTTATCTTTGGCATCTAACACACTTGGAGCGCCATCGCGGCCTTTCACCTGCACCACGGGGCCACCTTTTACAAATAATCCAACCATATCCACTACATCCGATAAAGAGCCTCCTCCATTACCTCTAAGATCTATTACGATTCCTTCCACATGTGCTGCTTTTAATTTTACTACTTCCTTAGCTACATCAGTCGCAGAGCGTCTTGCAGAAGGATCGTCGAAGTTGGCATAAAATTCGGGTAAATAAATATAGCCGATCTTGTGACCGTTATTATTGATAACTGCACTTCTTGCAAATGTGGCTTCCAAAGAAATTTTACCTCTTAAAATAGGAATCACTTTTATCGTTCCATCGGCTTTCTTTAATGTAAGCCTTACTTCTGATCCCAAAGTTTCTCCCCTGATTAATTTTACAGCATCTTCAACTGCGTAGCCCGTAATATCTACCGGCGCTGCACTTCCCTGACCCACCTTCATTATTTCATCACCGGGAGTTATTTTTCCGGTCTTCCATGCAGGCATTCCTGTTATAAGGCTGGCAATCGTAATTTTTCCATCTTTTTGCTGCAACTGAGCACCTATTCCATAAAAGGTCCCGCTGAGCATTTCATCAAAACCTCTTTTATCAACCGGCGCAAAATAAGTAGTATGAGGATCCATAGTGCCTGTAATATCATTTACAAAAGTGCTGAATAATTCATCAGAAGAATTGTGATTTTTTAAGGTTTGAAAATAACGATCCATTTGTTTTGAAATAATATCTATTGCTTCTTTTTGAAGGGAGGAATCAGGTTTGTAAGCAGAGTCTTTTTTCATATTAGCCTCCCTTGATTCCTGGAGGTCCACATATCGTACCAATACAAGATATTTCAGGCGCTTTCTTCCATACTCATCCCTTTGAGCAATTGAGGTTGGATATGTCCTTTTGTCCCCATCAGTTTGCAGGTATTCCTCTTTTGAAAAATCAAAAGGTTTTTTCAGAATTTCTTTGTAGGAAGAAGCTACCTCGTCCACTCTTTTTAAATAAACATCGGTAATGGCATAAAAAGACTCAAGCGGTGCTCCGTGAATTTCATCATCAATCCTGTTTTCATATTTTTTGAAAGCATCAATATCCGATTGTATGAAAATATATTTATCAGGATCCAGATCATCTTCGAATTTTTTCAAAACTTCCTGTGAAAATTTGTCGTCAATTTTCTTGGGGTTATAATGTCCCTGTTCCAAAACGATACCTACATTACGAAGTATTTTTTGGTATTTTGCTTTTGGGTCATCATTGCGTTTGTCGTTTCTTCCCATAACGCCATAGCCTATAAAAAGGCCGGCCAAAATAAGAATGATAAGTACGGGAATAAATTTTTTGCTCATAATAAAACTGATTATTGGGTTCATAAGTAAAAGTAACAGAAATTAAATTTGTACTTTAAAACTAAGGGATTGAATTAACAAAGGATTTGTAAATAGTATATACGGTTTTCTGAAAGGATTATTGTAGTTAATAAAAGTAAAAAAACCACAAAAGTGGGATTTTTGGGGTGGATGATGGGGCTCGAACCCACGACCCTCAGAATCACAATCTGATGCTCTAACCAACTGAGCTACAACCACCATTTTCGGAGAGCAAAATTAGTTAAAAATTTAGTGTAAAAAGCAAATCCATTTTTTACTTTTAAAAATAACCCCTTTTTTTTACCGCAGTTGGTGTTGAGCAAGGGTTTTGTAGCGGGAGCCTCACCAACGGCTGAACTTAATGGAGTCATTCGCCTGGTCAACTACGGTTATTTTCAACTTGTTACCCGCGCATCATATACATAGCTGATCGTTCCTTTGCCGCTGATGGTAATTACTTAGGCAGTTGTAGGTGATAGAAGTAAAGCAAAAAATAATCGGTTTTTCTATTTTTTAAGATTATAACAGGAGGCATATACGAAAACTTTATCTTCTTACTTGTCAGTAGTTACTCAAATGAGTTCCTTTAGAACAAACATACGGACAGCAACACTTTTGTTATTTTGAGGTACTACGGATAGCGGGTGGAAATAAGAATCTCCTTTATTCCTCCGTTTACTGCAATCCAAAGAAGTATAACAACAACGCATAAATGTAAATACCTCAATTAGTCCTCTTCCATTCACTATATATTCCATGGATTAATCAATTTTATGCCTTTGATATTTTTGAAGTCACCAATATTACGAGTTACTAAACTTAAATCATATACCAATGCAGTAGCGGCTATTATTGCATCAGGCAATTTGATATGATACTCTTTTCTTATCTCGATTCCTTTTAAAATTACAGGTTCATCAAGGCCCCAAATAACTACAGTATTGATGAACTGGTTCAATATAGATATTTGTTCCTGTTCGGCGTTGGGCCATGCCAATAATTCCATTCTTGTAATTACCGAAATATCCAATTTTTCCATATCTAACATACTGGCTCCATTAGCAGGAAGCTTGTTATCAAGATAATCAATAACTGTGTTTGTGTCAATCAAATATTGTCCTGCCATTCGTTGCGTATATCTTTAGCGTGTTTTTGAAAATCCAAATATTGTTCATTGCTCAATTTAAGCGCTCCCCGAAATTGTGCAGTACTGCTTTTGCGGGTTTGTTTATTTTTATGCATCTCTTTTTTTAGGACTTTAATTATTTTCAAGTCTTCTAAATCTTGTAATAACCTGTATGCATTGCTATTAGTAAGTTCTATCAAATAAGTATCCATGGCATATAAATTTTTGAATTTTTACTTCTCTATAAAAGAAAATCTAAGCCTGTTGATTAATAAATTTTTTGCCCTAAACCACGGCTCAATAAATTACCAAAGATGAAATTACAAATAAAAGCTGATAGTAGTACGATAGCCGGCACATAAGGCTGATTATTTAAAAAATCCGTAGCATCAGGAGTGAGTACGTCACTGCTTTGCAAACTGCTAGCCGTAATGTCTCCATTTGCCCAACAGCAGGGTAAAGCCTATACGAAAATTATATCTTCTTATTTGTCCGTAGTTCAAAACATACGGACAGCAGCACTTTTTTATTTGAACATTCTAAGGATAGCGTGGGAACACCCGCCTGACTGTGTCCCCGTCCGACCGGGTCATCCGGGCGGCTTTCGTCCAAAGGACTCCTTCGGAGGGCAGGAATAAATGGAATTTTGTTTTATGAAAAACTTTTGGAAAGTTGGATAGCTTTTATATTTTTTCAAAAGTCTCAAAAAAACTTTCCAAAAGTCATGCAACGCTGTACTTTCCAAAAGTTTTATTGAAGAAACTTTTGGAAAGTTTTATTGGAAAGCCTTTTACAAAAGTGAGCCCAATAACTTTCCAAAGTTTGATGGAAAATAAATAAGGAAAAACAGTCAATTATTTAGCTTGAAAAACTCACTAATTTACCCCTTGCAAAGTATAGTATTGCTTTTTCAATTCTAACCTTATACATTTCTTTCTGCAGCAAACAAACCTGCCAGACACGGCAAATAGACAAATATTCACAATTTCTATTTTCCTTCTCTTAAAAATATCTATCTACTTCTAATACTTATTTGAAGGTAACATACGCAATTTTTCGCCACCTGTTCTTTTCCATATACCATTCATACATAATTAGATATTTTGTATCGGAATATTAATTCAATTTTGCGAACAAATTTAAAAAAAACCTAAAACCTTTAATACCTGTATGAGAATGATTCCTAAACATATCTATTTAATAATTTTATCCTTTATTGTATCAGCATCAGCGATGGCCCAATATCCACAGGGTGGCGCTCCTGGCAAAGCCGGTGGCCGAAATATGAATCTTGGTCATTTTTATGGAAAGGTAGTGGATGCCAATACCAATAAACCACTTGAAGCTGCTTCGGTGCAACTTACGCAAAACAAGATGGATCCCGCCACCAAAGAACACAAGGAAATGATAGTGGCTGCAATGCTTACGAATAAAAAAGGGGAATTCAGTATAGATAAACTCCCCATTTTTGGAGCGTATCAAATCACCATAACTTCAGTGGGACATACAGCTTATAATGAAAAGATCTCTTTTAATTTAAAAATGAGTGGCAGTGATATGAGCCAGATGTTAAATGCCATAGATAAAGATCTGGGAAATATAAAAATGCAGCCTGAAGCGAAGGAATTAGCGGGCGTAGTAGTTACTGCTAACAAGAGCCTGATGCAGATGAATATTGACCGCAAGGTTTTTAACGTAAGCCAAAGCCTTACCAGTGTGGGCGGCACGGCCGTAGATGTAATGAGAAATGTACCTTCGCTAAATGTGGATATTGATGGAAATGTTACTCTCAGAAATGCTACTCCTCAAATTTTTATAGATGGAAGGCCTACTACTTTAACGCTTGATGAAATACCCGCCGATGAAATAGAAACTGTAGAGATCATTACCAATCCTTCCGCAAAATTTGATGCTTCCGGCGGCGGCCCCCAGTTGGCGCAAGCGTCCGCTTGTGCCATTGTAATCAGGAACTAAATTTCAATTCAATCAACCCTTTCTCAAATCTGCTTTCTGAAGTGCAAAAATCTCTTGCACTACTATATTTCCAATTCTCGGGTTTGGTTACAAAGCCGGCCGTAACAGGATTCATATGTATACTCCAAAATTTTGTCAAACATTTCCTGATCTTTAATCTCTAATGGTTTATTATGTTGCTGCCAAAATTGCCAATCATTATTATTACCATTATTATTACCAGCCCTTTCCATCATCCATATCACACATTCTTTTCTGCTTTCCTGCACATTTTCTTTAATAGATTTTTTAAGGGCTGTTGATGTAAAACTTTTCATATCCCGAACAATATCTTCTAATTTATTTTTATTGCTACCAATTATCATGTGTACATGGCTTGGCATTATACACCAACCATATATTTCAAGACCTTTCTTTTCCTGACAGAACTTCCAACTATCAAGAACTATTTTCATGTACTCTTCTCTTACAAAAACATCAATCCAATGCACCGTAGCAAAGGAAATAAAATACAACTTATCATTATCATGGAATTTATATTTTCGGCTCATAAAGTAAATATACAATTCTCCTTCCAATAATAGCACAAGCGGACGCTTGCGCTAACACAAAGGCTACAACCTTGCGCCAAATTGGGGCTTCGTCCAAAGGACTCCTTCGGAGGGCAGGAAATAATTGGGAATTGGGTTTTATGAAAAACTTTTGGAAAGTTGGATGCTCTTTTACTTATTTCAGAAGTTTCAAAGAAACTTTCCAAAAGTCATGCAACGCTGTACTTTCCAAAAGTTTTATTGAGCGCCTGAATAAAAATGATAGTTGTGATTTATCAAAAAGTTTGAATCAATAAAAGAGTTCTAACTTTTGGAAAGTTTATAGTAGATGAACACCCGCCTGACTGTGTCCCCGTCCGACGGGGTCATCCGGGCGGGTTTCGTCCAAAGGACTCCTTCGGAGGGCAGGAAATAAATGGAATTTTGTTTTATGAAAAACTTTTGGAAAGTTGGGTAGTTTTTATATTTTTTCAAAAGTCTCAAAAAAACTTTCCAAAAGTCATGCAACGAAGTATTTTCCTTCTCTTAAAAATATCTATCTACTTCTAATACTTATTTGAAGGTACCATACGCAATTTTTCGCCGCCTGTTCTTTTCTATATACCATTCATACATAATTAGATATTTTGTATCGGAATATTAATTCAATTTTGCGAACAAATTTTAAAAAAACCTAAAACCTTTAATACCTGTATGAGAATGATTCCTAAACATATCTATTTAATAATTTTATCCTTTATTGTATCAGCATCAGCGATGGCCCAATATCCGCAGGGTGGCGCTCCTGGCAAAGCCGGTAGCCGAAATATGAACCTTGGTCATTTTTATGGAAAAGTAATGGATGCCAATACCGATAAACCAATTGAAGCTGCCTCAGTTCAATTAATGCAAAACAAGATGGATCCCGCCACCAAAGAACAGAAGGAAATGGTAGTAGCTGCAATGCTTACCAATAAAAGAGGTGAATTCAGTATAGATAAACTCCCCATTTTCGGAGCGTATCAAATCACCATAACTTCAGTGGGACATACCGCTTATAATGAAAAGATCTCTTTTAATTTAAAAATGGGTGGCAGTGATATGAGTCAGATGTTAAATGCCATAGATAAAGATCTTGGAAATATAAAAATGCAACCGGAAGCGAAAGAATTAGCAGGCGTGGTAGTTACTGCTAACAAGAGCCTGATGCAGATGAATATTGACCGCAAGGTTTTTAATGTAAGTCAAAGTCTTACCAGTGTAGGCGGCACGGCTGTAGATGTAATGAGAAATGTGCCATCGCTAAATGTGGATATTGACGGAAATGTTACTCTCAGAAATGCGACTCCTCAAATTTTTATAGATGGAAGACCCACTACTTTAACGCTTGATGAAATACCGGCTGATGAAATAGAAACTGTAGAGATCATTACCAATCCTTCCGCAAAATTTGATGCTTCCGGAGGCGGCGCCGGCATACTCAATATAGTAATGAAGAAAAATAAAAAACCAGGGTATAACGGCAACCTGAGAGCTGGCGCTGATACCAGGCTGGGAAGTTCCTTAGGAGGCAACCTGAATATTCGCCAGGGTAAAATAAATTTCTTTGCAAGCGGTAATTACTTTCATTTCAAATCAAAAGGTACGATCACCAACAATCGTGTTGATAATGTAAACGGCACAGAGGCCACACTTTTACAAAATGGAACTCAGAACCGCGATGGCAGAATGGCCGGGGGAAATTTAGGGTTTGATTATTTTGTAGATAACAGAAATACATTCACTCTTACAGGTGGCATCAGGAAGGGAAAATTTGGCAATACCCAGTTGCTCAATATTATAAGAGATACCGTGTTCGATGCTAATAATTCCATTAATAATACCGGCAACAGTAATTCCACCGGAAATTTTACATGGAATAATTATAATGGAAGGTTAAGCTTTAAGCACAATTTTGCAAAACCCAACAAAAATATTACTGCTGATGTAAATTATGACTATAGCAAAAACACCAATCTTCAGGAGGTAGCAAGCCAATATTACAATGCAGATAATACACCAAACGGACCATTAGCTGATCAACAAACTTTGGGGACTGGCACCAGTGATAATTTAACGATTCAAACAGATTACACCAATCCGATCACCGATAAAATAAAGCTGGAAGCAGGTTTGAGAGGAGCTATCAGAAATTCCAATAGTAATAATCAGAATTTCCTTTTGGATGATGCATCGGGAAAATATGAAGGAGTAGCGGCTATGAATAGTAATTACAAATACAAAGACCAGGTATATGCCGGTTACGTTACTTTTTCCCAAATGATCCATAATTTTACCTACCAGTTAGGTGGACGAATAGAAAGTTCAAAATACAGTGGCGAATTGGTTGACTCTAACCAGGTATTCAAAAATTCTTATCCTTTGAGTTTTTTCCCAAGTGTTTTTCTGACTCAAAAAATTAATGACAAAGAAGACATTCAATTAAACTATTCAAGGAAAATAAACCGCCCTAATTTTTATCAGTTGATTCCTTACTATGATTTCAGCGATCCATTGAATATAAGTAAAGGAAACGCGTCGCTTGTACCCGAGTTTACGAATTTGATGGAACTCAACTACGATGTGAATTTTAAAAACGGAAACAATCTGATAGCTACTTTATATTATCGGGGCACTAATAATTTAATTTCGAGATATCAATATTGGGATAAGAACCCCAATCCCGCTTATAATGATTCAGTATTCATAAGTTCTTACGTCAATGCAAATAGTTCGGAAGCTTATGGGCTTGAAATTACTTCTCTGAACAGACTGGCGCCCTGGTGGAGCTTAACATCTAATGTAAATTTTTATAACTCCAAAATAAACGGCAGCAATGTTCAGGCAGGTCTCAACAATCAAAAACTAAGCTGGTTTGGCAAGATTAACAGCACTTTTACTTTGCCTAAAAGTATAACACTTCAAATTACCGGTGATTATACAAGTAAAACCATTTTACCTCCCGGAATAGATGGTGGCGGCGGCAACCATTGGGGCGGAGGAAACCTTTCAACAGCCAACGGATATTCATTACCGATATACGGGTTTGATGCAGCTATTAAAAAAGATTTCCTGAAAAGCAAATCACTTACCGTATCACTCAGCATTAACGATATTCTCAGGACACGGATAACAAAAATTCATTCTGAATCATATCTTTCAAGCGATATCTATTCTGTACAGGATGTTGACAGGCAAATGGACCCCCAGAAACTGAGATTAAATCTGAGCTGGCGTTTTGGAAAAACAGATTTTTCTTTGTTTAAAAGAAAAAATATGAATGACCAGGGTAGCCAGGGCGATATGCCACCGGGCATGGCCCAATAAACTTTGGATCTCTTTAAATAATATGATACTTTAAAATGGCTGTCATTCTTCAGCCATTTTTATTTTTAAATGAAATGATTCTGTTTAATATTAAATAGAACAAAAAGAACCCGGTTATTTATTCCAATTACGGTAAATCAACTTTTAATGATGATTTCTAATTTAATGCGTTCTTTTTGCCTCAAATTCTTAAATTATCATACCTTTGCACTCCCAAAAATAAAAAATTGGGTATTACATTTTTTAAAAAATTATTATTAATCAAATGCTGATAAGCAGGGAGCTAACATAGCCCGCAGCAATAACAAAATTACCTGCTGAAAACAAAATGGATTTAGAAAATAAAGAAACAACAAATGAAGGCCAGGAAGTAATAACCGAAAATCAACCACAGGGTGGTATAGAAGGAGTTCCTTTTCCTGATTTTCCTGATGTGGAATCTACAGTAGCTGCTTCAGAACCACAACCTACCCAAAAAGAGACCCACGAAGAAGCGCTTTCCACTCCTCACGATGATTTTGACTGGGGAATTGACAAAAGAAATGTCACTTACTACAACAAATCGGAAAGGGAAAAGTATGATGAAGTTTACGACAAAACTTTTAAGCAGATCAACGATAATGAAATGGTGAATGGAACAGTAGTAGCCATGACCAAAACAGATGTGGTGGTAAATATCGGGTTTAAAAGCGATGGCCTGGTAAGTTTAAATGAATTCCGCGATATACCAGATCTTAAAGTAGGCGACGAAGTAGAAGTGATGGTAGCCGAAAAAGAAGATAAAGATGGCAATCTGCACCTTAGTCGCAAACAGGCCAGAACTACACGTGCCTGGGAAAAAATTGTAGAAATGCATAGGACCGGCGAAATTGTGAAAGGACTTGTCACCAGCAAAACCAAAGGCGGTCTTATTGTGGATGTTTTCGGAATGGAAACATTCCTGCCAGGATCTCAAATTGATGTAAAACCGGTTACCGATTACGATCAGTTTGTAGGTAAAACAATGGAATTTAAAGTAGTGAAAATTAATGAAACTATTAAGAATGCAGTTGTTTCTCACAAAGCTCTTATTGAAAGTGACATCGAACAACAGCGTGCTGAAATAATAGGTAAACTTGAAAAAGGCCAGGTACTTGAAGGAACTATTAAAAATATCACAGACTTTGGTGCATTTCTTGACCTCGGTGGCCTCGATGGTTTGCTCTATATAACTGATATAAGCTGGGGCCGTATCAATCATCCGGGCGAAGTATTGAAACTCGATCAGAAGTTAAATGTGGTTGTTCTCGATTTTGATGATGATAAAAAACGTATCAGCCTTGGATTAAAACAATTGACTCCTCATCCATGGGATACGCTTCCTGAAAATATCAAAGAAGGTGAAATTGTAAAAGGGAAAGTAGTAAACATAGAAGATTACGGTGCATTCCTTGAAATTTATCCGGGCGTGGAAGGATTAGTTCACGTAAGTGAAATTACCTGGGCAAATACTCCGATCAATGCAAAAGAATTCTTCAAGTTGGGAGATGAATATGAAGCAAAAATTGTAACACTCAGCAAAGAAGATCGCAAGATGAGCCTTTCTATCAAGCAAATGACAGAAGACCCATGGAATACAATTGAAACCAAATATCCGGAAGGTAGCAAGCACAAAGGATTGGTAAAAAACATTACCCCTTATGGTGTGTTTGTAGAACTTTCACCTGGCATTGGCGGCATGATACACATCAGCGACCTTAGCTGGCTGAAACGCTTTAACAATCCCAATGAATACACGAAAGTTGGCGAAAGTATTGATGTCATAATTATGAGCATTGATAAGGATAACCGCAAGCTTCAGTTGGGCCACAAACAAATAGAAGAAGATCCATGGAACTCTCTTGAAGAAACTTTCCCTGTTGGAAGTATTCATGAAGGAACCGTAACACGCCGTGATGATAAAGGCGCTACTATTCAGCTTCCTTACGGACTGGAAGGTTTTGCTCCTGCCCGTCACCTGCGCCGCGAGGATGAAAAATTAATTGGCCTGGATGAGATCGCTCCATTTATGGTTATTGAATTTGACCGTAATGATAAAAAAATAATTCTAAGCCATAGCCGCATCTGGGAAAAAGAAAAAGCAGATGAAAAAAATGCTAAGCTGAATGAAAAAAGAGCAGAAGCAGAAAATACCAAAAAAGTAGTGAAGAATCTGCAAAGCAAAGTAGAAAAAACTACTTTGGGAGATCTTGGGGTTTTGGCTGATCTGAAAAAGAAAATGGACAACGAAACCAGCCAGGAACCTGTAAAAGCAGAAGTAAAAATTGAAGAAGTTCCTGCAGAAACAGTAGTAGTGGCTAAAAAGGCTCCTGCCAAAAAGAAAAAAGTAGAAGAAACAAAAGATGAAATTGAAAAAGCAGACGAACCAAAGGCAAAAATCGTAGAAGAAGAAGAGACTAAGGAACCTAAATCTAAAGTTTCAAAAGCAAAGGAACCGGAGGCTACAGAAGAATCATCAGGCGATAATGCGTAAATAATATTTTCTCATTTTTAAAATCCCGTTGTAAAAATTACAACGGGATTTTTTTTTGAAAGCTATTTTTTATTATTCTAATCTTCGTAATAAAAGGTTGTCAACCTGGTTAAAGAGTACTTCCGGTTTCATAGTACGCCACGCAGGTATATCGAGGAGTTCCACATAATTATGGAGCCGGGCTTTTATAAAATCATGTTGTGTTTGTGAGGGCATATTTAATGAAACAATCCAGCCACCTAATTCTTTCACATCCTCTCTCCATTCCTCATAATAGCAATCATCACTACTATGAAAGTTGAGCACATTTTCTGTGATCAGGATAAATTTCGTAATTCCCTGCCGCAGAAATTCATCAATCACCTCACGTTTAAGTCCCATAATATCATTCTCTATTGCATCGTTCCACTCCCCTATCAGTTCTATGATAACATATTGCTCCTCATAATCTGCCATTAAAACTTTAAGATATAAAGTGCGGCTTCCAAATTCGTCCCACAATGGATGAATATAATAATTGTACACGGTGTTGGAAAATTCAAATTCACTATACTCACGGCCATAAAAAGGCGAGAGTTCATCATTCTCTGATGTGTATAGATAATGCCAGTTGTCGTATGGTTCTATATCCTGCATTCTTACAAAATTATTATTTAATTTATTAAAATAGTTGCCAAATTTGTATCGAAAAAAACGTTATTTATTTTAATAAGGCAATCCTTTATTCCAGGATTTTACTTCGTACAAATTAGTGGATTAACAAGATAGAAAATCCATTTATTTATCCGTTTACTGCTTACTCCATTTTCACATTTATTTATTATTCACTTCAATGAAAAAAAAGTTCCGGAAATAATATTGATCATTCCCAAAAATAAATTGTCATTAACTTTATTATTTAGCTGGAATGAATATATTCAAATACAGCTCTATATAATTTAAATTAGAAAACATTAACGAAACAGAAAATGAATATAACAATAAGAAAAGCCGATGAGCAGGATTTCCCTGTTGTCGCCTCTTTAATAAAAGAATTTTCTATTTTTCAAAAAACTCCGGAGAAGGTCACTAATACTCTTGAGCAAATGATAAAGGACAAAAACTTTTTTCAATGCCTTGTAGCAGAAGCAGATAAAGAGATCACCGGATTTGTCACTTTCTTTTTTACGTATTATTCCTGGACAGGAAAAGGCTTATACCTTGACGACTTATATGTAAAAAAAGCTTTCAGAAGACATGCTATTGGCAAAAAACTTTTAGATGCCATAATTGATCTTGCAAAACAAGAACAATGTAAAAATGTTCGGTGGCTGGTATCCAGCTGGAATACGAATGCAATTCACTTTTATAAAAATATGGGAGCTACCATTGATGAAATTGATCTCAATTGCAGTTTAAGGATAGGCTGACTTTTCTTCACACAATTTTGCGTTTACACATGACAGTCATTTTATGGAAAAAAATCACTGATATTGCTTCGCTAATGAGTTGACCATGCGGGAATTATTTTACTGCTGTAAACATTCATAGGTTTCCATCAACATTCAACCTTCCAGGTTTAACCGCTCTTTTACCTTTTTTTATTTCTGATTCATTATTTCTTATTCTTCTTATTGTAAATTGTGCCTTATTCTATGGCATATAATACACCAGAAATAAGAACTGTTCATGTAACCAGGTATGTAACGCCCTTGCGCGAAGGCGGTTCAATGCCGGCCATTGCCGAAGCAGATGATGAATTCCATTATGTAATTAAATTTAGCGGAGCGGGACAAGGTACGAGAGCGCTTATTGCTGAACTCGTAGGCGCAGAAATAGCCCGTGCCCTTGGTTTACGTGTGCCGGAGATTGTATTCGCAATTTTAGATGAAGCCTTTGGCCGTACTGAACCCGATGAAGAAATACAGGATTTACTTCGTGCCAGCGTAGGGCTTAATCTTGGCCTGCATTATCTCCAGGGATCTATAACTTACGATCCTGCTGTATCAGTTATTGATCCCAAACTGGCATCACAAATCGTATGGCTTGATTGCCTGCTTACCAATGTGGACCGAACTTCGCGAAATACGAATATGTTGCTATGGCATAAAGAATTGTGGCTGATAGATTTCGGTGCATCACTCTATTTTCATCATTCGTGGAAGGATTGGAAAGAACAGGCGATTAAACCTTTTTTACACGTAAAAGATCACGTGTTACTACCACAGGCAAGTATGCTGGATGCTGTAGATAAAGAGTTCCGAAATATCCTTTCAAAAGAAATAATTCGTGATATTGTTTTTTTGATTCCGGATGAATGGCTCGGAAATGAGGCCGCATTCAAAACGGTAAACGAACACCACCAGGCATATATACAATATTTAGAAACGCGAATAGCTAATTCAGAAATCTTTACAAAAGAAGCGAAGCATGCAAGAGAATCAATTATATGAATATGCTGTTATTCGCCTGGTACCGCGTGTGGAACGCGAGGAATTTCTGAATATAGGAGTGATATTATATTGCGCAAAGCAAAAATTTTTAGGAGTGACATTTGAATTAAATGAGAAGAAGTTAAGATATTTTTCCCCGGATATTGATATTGAGGAAATTACGGATCATTTAAAAACATTCGAGAAAATTTGTCGGGGAGACGTTGACGGTGGCCCTATAAGTAAGCTGATTACTGCTGAGCGTTTCCGTTGGCTCACTGCAACAAGAAGTACCATTTTGCAAACTTCAAAAGTGCATCCTGGTTTTACTACAAATCCCGGTGAAACATTAAAAAAACTTTTTTCGCAACAGGTTTTATTATAAATTGTATTTATTTCTGTTTTTTAAAGGCTGATTTGTGTAGAAAAATTGAATGGAATTCTGATTGGAATATACTTCTTATCTTTTTATCAAAAGATTATTTCCCGTAAAATCACCCAAAAGATTTTAACAATGTTAATGTGCTCCCAAAATAAAACATTATTAATTTTAGATAATACTGATATGATAATTTAGCTTTTTGTTTCGCCAATTAAACAGAAATAAAACTTTTAAATCAAAATTCTTCATAATTAAACATTTGTTTAAAACCCGTTTATGAAACAAAGAAAATTCTTTCTATATAGTCTTTTTTTCTTCTTTTCTCTCTCTATTCAGGTAAAATCACAATTATCTATCGGTCTTGAAGGCGGTGGTACTAAAAACTACCTTAATACTAATGTTTCTAACTTAGTATCTACAGAGTACAATCCGTCCTACGGATTCACCATTGGGATTCCGGTACTTTATAAAATAAATGACTGGTTGGCTTTTCAGGCCGATCCAAATTATATGCAAAAGAATTATCAACTGGCAAGAACTGATTTTTTTCAGGGTATTTACCAGGATAATACAAATAGTTATGTACAATTACCATTAATGGCGCATTTTTCTTTTGGCGGCGAAAAGTTAAAAGGCTTTTTAAATTTAGGAGGTTATGGTGGCTATTGGCTTTCGTCCCATATAAAAGGAACCATGCCAAACATCCTTGATCAACCCGCATATACTAATACAGTCAATAATGCCCAACCCAATAATGTATTTGATGAATACATACCCTATAATTACAATGAAAAATACCAATTCGACAATACAAAAGACAATAGAATAGAATTAGGATTGCTTGCCGGCGTGGGTATGAGTTATGAAATGAATAATAAATATCTTTTTTTCGGAGAAGCAAGATATTATCAATCTATGTCAGACCAACAAAAAGATTATGAGATCAATTTAGTTCCCCGATATAATGAAACAGTAGCAGTTTCTTTTGGATGTTTGTATGAATTAGGTGGTAAAAAGTAATTAGCTATTGGGAAAATGAATAAATGAAAACTACTTCATAAAAATAAAACTTCTTCTAAATATGAAACGCCGCAATTATAATTCTTTTAAAACAATTTTGGTTTTAGCTGTATTTATTGTATGTCTTTCATCCTGCAAAAAAGAAATCACTACTGTAAACCAGTCTGGGAGTACCTTGACCGGAAATTTTAGCCAGGTGTTCAATGACTTCTGGAACGACATGAACTACGATTATGTATTCTGGAGTATTGATACTACAAACTGGGATAACATGTACAAAATTTACAACCCGCTATTTTCGAAATTGAATCTTTACGATTCATCTGACGAGACTACAGCACAGGGATACTTTAAAAAAATGGTTGATGGATTGGTGGATTCGCATTATACCCTTTTCCCGGATGGAGGCTTTATTCAGCCGGCTCACGACAGAAAATTAAAAAATCCTTTATTTATTGAAAATTTATTCGGGACGGCACCATATGTTCCCAGTGCGGATGGTAAATTCTATTATACCGATCTGATTGATTCTTTATACTTAGATTCCACATCTAAACATATTGCCATTGATACTGTTTCGAGCAATAGTAATTTTATGGTTGTCTCAGGAACTATTAATAACGGCAAGGTTTTGTATTTGTCATTTAGTAGTTTTAGTTTAGTAACAGAATACCAGGGTGGCTTTCCGAAAGTCAAACCTGTGTTAGATTATTTCTTTTCTCAATTAAAAAATACTTCAATAAAGGGACTGATCATTGATGTGCGTGGTAATGGTGGTGGCGATTTGGAAGACCTGAATTTTTTGGTTGGTAGTCTTATTTCCAGTCCACTCCACGTTGGATATACCCGAAGCAAGAATGGCGATGGGAGACTGGATTATACGCCATGGGCCGATGCAATAGTTACCCCTACCGCCGGTGCTGTGGCTTACACAAACCCAATCGTTGTATTAGCAGATGGAGAATCTGTTAGCCTGTCAGAATTAACCACTATGTCTCTTAAACTATTGCCCAATACTACTTTTGTTGGTGATACTACCTGGGGCGCCAACGGCCCACTTACCGAAAATGCTGTTTTTAATGCAGGTTCATTCAATTTCGGAAAAGTAGGAACTGACATCGCTTCCGGAAACGTATCTTATTACGGTAATGCATACACTTCTTCCACTATGTTCAAATACATTGATAATAAGATATATGAAGGAAAAGGTTTTCCTCCTGATTTCGACATTAAGGTAAGGCCTCAGAATATTTTTCTTCCTAATAATTATGTGGACGATCCTCAATTAGATAAAGCAATTTCTATTATTGCTCCTTAAGGAATTTCAAATATTTTGATACTTATTTTATTTATAATGTTCAATTGCTTTTTTTACGCTGTCATATTTGAGCAGTAAAGCCTTTGCAGTGGCTTCATCTTTTATTCCTGTTTTTTCCATTAACATACGAGTGCCTCTTTTTACAATCTTCTGGTTAGTTAATTGCATGTTCACCATTTTATTATCTTCCACTCTTCCCAATTGAATCATAGCAGTGGTAGAAATCATATTTAATACCATCTTTTGAGCAGTACCACTTTTCATCCTGGTACTTCCTGTAATAAATTCGGGGCCCACGATTACTTCTACCGGGAAATCTGCCACAGAACTAATAGGAGATTCAGGATTACAGGCAATACTACCGGTGACAATATTATTTTCTTTACATCTTTCCAGCGCACTTATTACATAAGGCGTAGTACCGCTGGAGGCAATTCCCACTATTACATCGGCTTCGGTAATATTATAACTTTGTAAATCTTTCCATCCCTGGGAAGTATCATCTTCAGCATTTTCAATTGAATCTACAATGGCTTTTTCTCCGCCGGCGATAACTCCAACCACAAGGCCTTTGGGCACACCATAAGTAGGTACACATTCGCTCGCATCAAGAATTCCAAGCCTGCCGCTGGTGCCCGCTCCAATATAAAAAAGCCTTCCTCCTTCTATCATTTTTTGAGAAACGGCTGTTATTAATTTTTCTATTTGAGGTAATGCTTTTTTCACCGCATCAGCAACCACGAAATCTTCTTTATTAATGTTGGTAATTATTTCTTTAATGGTCATTTTTTCAAGATGGCGATATTCAGAAGGTTGCTCGGTAACTTTAATAAAAGCCATAATTTTTTTTTGCAAAACTATAGTATTTAATTTTTTTTTCATAGTGCATTTCAATAATGATTTTATTAAAGACTTTCAGGCCATCTGATTGAATGTAGCCGCACGAAAGTTACAGGACTGAAACCACGTTTAAATTTTTTTTGAATACATTGCAATATTGCTATTGTTAAAACTAAATTTGTCTTTGGATTAATTTTATTCTTAGATTAATTTACACACTTTATTTTAAACTAATAACTTTCTTTCAAAAATGAAGCAGTTGATTTCAGGAGTTCTCGTTTTTTTTATTTCCATTTTTAATTCCGGCGCTCAAAATATCAATGCTACTTTGGCAGAATATTCCGCCAAATATGGGCAGGAAAGAATCTATTTACACTATGATAAATCTACCTATGCACAAGGAGAAACTGTGTGGTATAAACTTTATATGATGCAGGCAATTTTTCCGTCTGATGAAAGTAAAACTGTTTATCTTGACTGGACAGACGATAATGGGAAACTGCTTTTACATAGTTTATCACCGGTGATTGACGGTACTGCTTTTGGCCAGTTTGAAATTCCTGATAATTATACAGGACATTTTATACATGTAAAGGCTTATACAAGATGGATGCTCAATTTTGATACCGCCTTTTTATATAATAAAGATCTGAAAGTATTTTCCGTTGAAAAAAACCCGACACCTTCAGTTAATACTATTATTCCCGAATTAACTTTTTTCCCCGAAGGTGGCGACGCAATTGAAGGCGTCACTAATAAAATTGCTTTTAAAGCCAACGACCAATATGGAAGGCCTTTGAATATAAAAGGAGTTATTAAGGATGATAAAGGCACTATAGTTAACACGCTCAAAATTATTCATGATGGAATGGGTTATTTTTTTATAAAACCTCAGCCGGATGAAACTTTATCAGCTATCTGGGAAGATGAGAAAGGAGTTGAACACACTACCCAACTGCCTCCTATAGATCAAAAGGGAGTTGAACTCCAGGTGAATATCTCAGGTGACAGACGTATCTTTTTATTAAATGCTGCGCCTGCATCAGTACCTGCTATGAATAATTTACATGTTATCGGAACCATGTATCAACAGCCTGTATTCAATATTATCAAAGTATTAAAGGATGGAAATGCCGAAGGAGTTATTCCGACAGAAAATTTGCCCAGTGGCATCTTGACTATTACGGTATTTGATGACCAGTGGAGACCACTGGCAGAAAGAATTACATACGTCAATAATGAAGAATTTTCTTTTCAGCCGCAAATGACCGTGCAGCATTGGGGATTAAATAAACGGGCAAAAGATGAAATACAAATTGAAGTACCCGACAGCCTTTCGGCCGATCTATCTGTATCTGTAACTGATTTAGGAATAGACTATGACACATCAGATAATATCATTTCGCATTTGTTGCTTACCGGAGAATTAAAAGGTAAAGTAAACAATCCTTCTCATTATTTTATTAATAACAGCGATTCCATAATGGAACAATTAGACCTCGTAATGCTTACTCATGGCTGGCGCAGGTTTGATTGGGAAAAAATAGTAAAAGGGGAATATCCTGTAATAAAATATCCGAGAGATACATCTTATCTTTACCTCTCCGGGAAAATCTATGGCTCTACTCCTTCACAATTGCGTGAAGCGGGAGCTATTTTTTTAATGTTAACACAAAAAAATACAGGCCCTCAAATTATAACTGCGGCGGTGGGTGGTGATGGAAATTTTAGCGATCCCGATCTGATTCTTTTTGATACGGCGCGCATCTATTATCAACTTGCAAAATCAAAAGGAAGAGGTGATATTTCAGTACAATTTATGCCCGGAAGGCTCCCGCCATTTACTAACAATACCAAAGCCAACGGGTTTTATTATAATCATCTTTCAGACACCACAGGAAATAAATACCATCTTCAGTTGAGCGAAGCACTGGAAAGAGAATTAAAATATTTAAAAGGTAAAGTTTTAGCAACGGTAGTCATAAAAGCAAGCCCGAAATCTACCCTGGACGAAATGGATAAAAAATATACATCCGGATTATTTTCAGGAGGAGGAGATGACTATCAATTTAATTTATTGACTGATCCTTTTGCGTTAGGTGCGACAGATATATTTCAATACCTGCAGGGCAAAGTAGCGGGCTTGCAAATTACTCCAGGCAATCCGCCCACACTTTCATGGCGCGGTGGCACTCCCCAAATATATGTAGATGAAATGCTAACTCAGACCGAAATGGTTGCTTCCATTCCTGTAACGGATGTGGCGTATATAAAAGTGTTTCGACCTCCTTTTATGGGAGGTTCCGGCGGTGGTAGTGGCGCCATCGCAATCTATACACGGAGAGGAAATGATACAAAACGGGAACCGGGTAAGGAATTATCGAATAATGCGGTGAGCGGATATACAGCTATTCGCCAGTTTTATTCTCCCAATTATGAAACAGTAAGTGATGATAATGATAAAAAAGATCTCCGCTCTACACTCTATTGGAACCCTTCAGTACAAACATCACCCGGAAAAAATAAGGTGCTCCTTACCTTTTTTAATAATGATATAACCAACGCTTTCAGAGTGGTAATAGAAGGTATGACAAAAGATGGAAGATTGGCGCACGTGGTACAGATCATGGAATAAAAACTTTCTGCCCTGCCAGGGGCCGGAAGGTACAAAGGAGCAGTAAACGAACCCCGCCTGACCATGTCTTTCGGGCACGGAAAAATTAGAATTCCAATTTTAGGACTGGATAAATTTAATATGCGGCAATGTATCATAAATCGCTTATTTCCGTGGACGCTTTTGTAGCAATATTTTCCCAAAAAAATTGTCCAAAAAAAACAGCCGGAATGGATTGTTTCATGGTGATTGCAATTTCCATTTTATCAGCAAATGACTGCCAGTTCTCACTTTCACATAAAAGTAATTTGCCGTTGCAAATATTTTCATCTACTCCTATCGCACCCTTAAAAGTAGAGACCACATTCAGGTTATACCCCAAGGATTCTACTAATTTTGTTTTGATGCCACCTCCATCTGTAACAGGATTTATAAAAACATCAACGCCCTTAAAATAAATCGAAATATCATCAACAAACCCTGCATAAATAATATTTTGTGTTGCATATTCTTTCAACTCATTCAATTCGCCAGGAAGGCCTTTGCCACAAATAATTATTTTATAAGGAATATTTTTTTGTATAAATAAAGGATTTATTTTTTCAACGATATTTTTTACCGCAACAAGATTGGGCATGTAATCCAATGTTCCGTTAAAAAGGAATAAACTGGTTTCCGGGGCTAAAGAATATTTTTTAACTAACCAGCTTTTTGCTTCCGTTTTTTCAACAGGTGATGGAACCACATTCCATGAAATTCCATAGGTGATAACGGCAGATTTTTGATAAGGAATTTTATAATTTTCAAAGAAATATTTTCTATCCTGATCTGTAATACAAAAAGTAAAATCGGCATTTTGATGAATGAATTTTTCATAATACCATAATATTTTCCACCACCACTTCCCTACTGTCTTAAACCGCTCTGCTTCTATATTATGAGAATGAATGATTACTTTGACCCCGCAAAAAGATTTCAACAAAAGTCCCATCCATCCATAGTAGGGATGTTCCACTATAATATGTGTAATATTATTTTCCCTGATAATTTTTTTTATCAATCCAAAATTAAAAATATTAATATAGCGCAAACGATGATTGTCAAGCAGATTAAAAACTTTATAAGAAGCCAGCGAGGGATCATTATCTTTTATGGTAAAGCAAAACAGGTTATTTTGTTTTGAAAAATATTGGTTAAAGAGAGCAATTCCTTTTTGGCCGCCTAATTTTGCAGGGAAAATTTTGTAGGTAACAATACTCAGTACATTTGCCATTTAAAAAAATAATTATTCCGGCAAATTAATATTATTTTGGCGGGAGTATTTCCAAAACATTTATTTAATGAGAATCATTTCATTTTTTTCTAAGTTCACTTTTATTTGCAATGTCGCATTTTTGCTTTTTGTATTCTTCAGTAAACTGGAAGCAAAAAAAGCTGTAACTACAGGAAGAGGCGCAGTCTTACCTATTCCTTTTTTCAAAGACCTTATTATTATTTTAGGATTTTCGGCTATAGTTATTAACTTTTTAATGTGCCTTGTTTATTTAATAATTATGCTTACCGGAAAATCTTTTGTTTTACCAAAATGGCTTGCCATTATCAACGTCGTTTTTTTATTAGTTGAATTTTATTTTTTCTTTTTAATGTAATCTTAAAGCATGCAGGATGGGTATCTGGTAACTCAAAATTACCTCATTGCAGATTGCGCACAGCGTTTACGGTCTTGGCGATGGGCTGGTATTTTATAACGTTAAGTCTGAAACCAAAGCGACTCCTCCGGAGAAAAAAATGTTCCACAGGAATCCCTTTGGGAAAAGATAGAAACAAAAAGCTGATTTTTGTTCGTCTGCTGGAATCCCGCACGTGCGGGACTGGTTTCGATTCTTAGCCGATTGTTATTCCCCGCCCGAACGTACCATTCGGTACGGGCAGGCTTCACCAGCCTATTGCCAAACCTTTTGTTGTTATCTGTAGTGTCTGCTCAATGTTCTATTTTGGGAAAGTCGGTAAAGTCTCTGATATACTTTGTAAAATCTTGTCCAGAACATTCAACCTTGCCGTTTGTATAAGAAAAATAGAACGTAATGTTTCCTTTCGCTTCAGAACCTACTTTATTGTTTTCAAAATGGTCAAGTAAATAGTCCTGTCGAATTATAACAGGTTTTGACCATTCTTTGTTATATCTAACAAGAAAAATATAGTGAACTAAAATATTAGAGATGTTACGAAGATTTTTAACAGACACACTGAATTGTCCGCTAAAGCTGTCTTTTCTAGCTGTAGAAGTTGATGTTTTAACTTGAACTCTTCTTAATGTGCCATTGTCGTCCTGCACAACAAAAATATCATCTCCAATATCAACCTCAGGAATAGCAACATTCCAACCGATCATTAAAAACTCTGACATTACATTTAGATGTCCAGCCTTGCCTAAATATTGATTAAATTTTTTCGTCACGTGGCGTCACTTTGTGTAAGATATTTCCTGTTTGAGTGTCAATAAATTGAATTTCGCCAAATTGATTTAAATCGTTCTCATTGTCAACACCCAATAAAGCTGGATAAATATGGCTTTCGAGCTTGCCTACATATATTTCAAAGTTGCTTTTTGTGTCATACCCAACAAAAATATTGTTAGCGGGATGTGCATTGGGGAAAAGTTTTTTAATAAAATCACGAATGGATGGTGTGATACTAAATGAGTATCCATCCATTTGCTTGTTTACGTTTATTTTAATTGCATCCATTGTCAAAAATATATATGCCAAAGATAGGAAATTATAACTGGAAATGAGGGTTTTATAGTGTACAGATGAAAGCTCAAGATTCAATTCTCTTAGCCATCAAATTTATTACCAGGCCAACGACAATTTTATCTATCGGCAACGTTACTTCTTCTTCAGAAAGATCTTTTAAATCAATAAAACGAAAAGTTTCTATCTCTGATTTTTCTCGATAAACTTTTAATTGATCTTCGGTGAAGTCAAATTCTTTATGAGTAAGAAGAAAATTAATTTGCTCCATGGGTTTTACAAAATAATAAATGGAAATGATCTGGTCATCAGGATTAAAAGCACTTTGCTGATAATAATCAGTAGTATAAAGATGATCTCCCACTCCCACCTCCAAATTCATTTCTTCTCTGAATTCTCTTTTTAAACAATCACGGGTACCTTCGCCTATTTCCAGTCCTCCTCCCGGAAATTTAGTATAATATTTACCCCGGATATATTCATCACTGACCAGTATTTGATCTTGATCATTGATCAAAATTCCATACACACGAACATTAAACATATTTCAAACTTTTAATTCGATTTCGCCTGAATAAACAAAAGTGGCGGGGCCGCACAACCATATATTTGCAAACTCCATGTCACTTTTTTTATCGAATTCAACACTTAAATTACCACCATTTGTTTTTACTTCCACCCTGTTAAATCCATTATCATTGTGAGCTGCCACCAAGGCTGAGGCAGTAACACCGGTACCACAACTAAGGGTTTCGTCTTCTACTCCACGCTCATAAGTACGTACATAAATTTTATCATCACTTAATGTTTCTACAAAATTCACATTAATTCCTTTCTTTGCAAAATCTTTACTCTTACGGATTTTGCGCCCTTCTGTTACTACATCAAAATCTTTAATTCCGGTGATAAATTTTACGTAATGAGGTGATCCAGTGTCCAAAATATAATGATCAAGTGCAAAACCAATATTTGTTACATCACTCATTTGAAGTTTTATTTCCTTTTCTAAAGTTATCTCAGATTTATGGATCCCATCAACGGCATAAAATAAATATTGGTTTTTTTTGATTCCTAACGTTGAGGCAAACTGTGTAATGCAACGGCCGCCATTGCCGCACATCGAACCTTCATTTCCATCGGCATTGAAGTAAACCATTTCAAAATCGAAACCTTCTTTTTTATTGAGCAGCATCAGGCCATCGGCGCCAATACCGAAACGGCGATCACACATTTTACTTACCTGTTCAGCCGTTATCTTATTAAGGATATTTTCCCTGTTGTCGAATATAATAAAATCATTCCCCACTCCCTGGTATTTATCAAATTTAATTTTCATTTTATAATTTTTCTGTTATGATTTCTAAAGATTTTATAATCAGTTTTTTAATTAAAGAACCAGCATCCTTACTGAAATTTTTATGGATACGATTGGCAATTATTGCACTTAAAGAAAGGCAATTATGACGCAAAGCCTTGCCAAGTCCGTAAATAGCGGAAGTTTCCATTTCAAAATTTGTGATGCGGTATTTTCCAAATTCAAATGAAGTAAGCCTGTCTATCAAATGCGGATTGGAAATGCCCAGGCGAAGTATTCTTCCCTGTGGACCATAAAACCCCGGGCAGGTAACTGTAATCCCCTGGTGATAGCCATCTACAAAATGTTTTAATAAATGCATAGAGGCTGCAGAAATATAAGGATCTCCAAAACCATTGTGCAATTGCGTTTGAGTAACAAAAGAATGGATCAATTGTTTTTCTTCCTCATTATTTTCATGAAGGTAAAAATTCATCAGGTTATCAATTCCCAGTCCGTGTGTACTGGCCACGAAACTATCAACCGGTACATCGGCCTGCAAAGATCCTGAGGTGCCGATTCGGATAATATTCAAATGTTTTAATTCATTATTAATGGTCCTTGTATCAAAATCAATATTTACCAATGCATCCAATTCGTTCAATACAATATCAATATTATCGGGGCCAATGCCGGTACTTACCACAGAGATTCTTTTATCGCCTACATATCCGGTATGAGTAACAAATTCGCGGTGCATTCTTTCTGTTTCAATTGTATCAAAATATTTACTTATTTCTTTTACCCTTTCGGGGTCGCCGACCGTAATAATATTTTCTGCAAGTTCATCCGGTTTTACATCAAGATGGTAAATAGCTCCGCGTGGATTAATGATCAATTCCGATTCTGCGATACGCTGCATTATTATTTTTAATTTTAGAATAATAAAAACCTAAAAAATAAGTTTAAATTTCTACAAAAATAGTTCAATACAAATGAATGGGAATTTCCATTTCAGAATTAGCGATTCTAAGTAAAAAATACCTATTTTTGTGCGCTCAAAAATAGGGTCCTGTGGCCGAGTGGCTTAGGCAAAGCTCTGCAAAAGCTTCTACAGCGGTTCGAATCCGCTCGGGACCTCCAGAATGACAAGGATTATCCAAAAGATAATCCTTATTTCCGCCACGGTTCGTGTCCACGAACCGGTTTTGAAAAAAAAGAATATGGTTCGTGACACGAACCATAGCCCCAGAGTTTACTGTTCTAATTTCTTAATCATTCCTTATTTCTTATTCCTTATTTCTCATTCCTTATTTCTTATTCCTTTACAGGGATAGCATCCCAAAGTTTTAATTCATAAGGCTTCAGTGTAATACTAAAAGTTTTTGCCGCCTGCACAGTCTTCTTTGATGATTGATCATTGGGGGTAATCGCATTTTGTAACTTAAATGAAGACAATGAATTTGCAGGCAATTCAAATATTTCTTTAAGATTTACTTCAAAAGTTTTTTTCACTGAAGATGGATTTCTTAATGAGAATACACCTTTGCGTGGGTTCCAGGCGGCATAACCGTACACTTCTTCTTTTGCAGGATCGCCTCCAATCCAGTGTACATCCTTTAAAACATCGGCATTTTTATGAGACCATTTTGCAGCAGCAGCCAAACAATCCCACATTGGAGCAGTTAATAAATTCGGATTAATATATAATTCCTGGAGGCTTGTGCCACTTGCAAAAAAAGACCAGATACCATCTGATACATTTTTTAAATCCATCTCCAATGCTGCCGGGTACCCAACCGTCGAAATACAGATACCGTGCAGCATCACAGAATTTAAAGGAAATAATGGAGCTCTCTTTACCACATTTTTATAAGATTCCGCATCGCGGTAAGTGATCCATTGCTGGCGTTTACTTCCACTGCCCGCCTGTCCAAAATCGCCGCCGGCACGCCAGATAGCATCGCCATAGTACAACCAATAAACTGATGGCCACGTACCCACTGTAAGACTTAAATATAAATCAGGCTCAATGCTTCTCAGCTTCTGAGTCAGCAACAGCAAGGCTTCTATATCTTTTTGATATTTCAAACCTGCACCGCTTGCGCCATTCCCGGCCCCTACTCCATCAAACTTAAAAATGGCGACTTTATCTTTTAAAATAAAATCAGTAGTCACTTTTTCAAACCTTTTAAAATAAACCGGCCCCGATAATGAAAAGCCATTTTCATTAGTTTCGAAAGGCGGATTCTGCAAACGTCCATATTTTAATCTTTCAGCTTGCGACGAACCATAACCACCCCAGGGCGAAAGCCATAAACCCAATTGAGCACCAAAACTTTCTGCAAGATTTTTCATATTTGTAAATCCATTTGGGAAAAATTTATTCACTTTCCAAAGCGAAGCATTATTATCCCATCCATCATCAAATAAAAATGCTTTCATTTTTATATTTCTCTTTTTAATCAAACTATCTCCATACATTTTTATCCGGTCAAGACACAAAGAATCAGTCATTTTTCTATCCACCCACGAAAGATCGTACCACGAATTATAATGCAGGAAAGGCCTGTAAGGATGCGCTCTTTCTCTTTCTGTGTAATATAAAAATCCTCTTCTCAATTGCCCTTTGGGAGTAACACCAAAAACAGTCGTGATTACCATGCTGTCGGAAGGTTGTAAAATTTCCTGCCGTGGTAAATACGAATCAGCGATTTTTTCATTGATCTCATTTTTGCTCATTGGATGTTCCAAAGCAAAAAACATTTGTTTGGAAACTAATGGAGTTCCATCCACAATACCCATTTGTTTCGCATTTGCAGATGGTATTTCAAGCATGGCATACTTTATAATTGGCAACGAATCTTTAGCCTGAAAAGCCCACACTTGTTTTATATAGTTAGAGCCATCTTTTAATTGCGCTTCCCATTTAATAGTTAATCCCAATGATTGATTAACGAACGTAGCAGAAATAATTTTACCATTTAATTTATCAGAATATTTTGCTGAATTTGGATTTAACGAAGCCCGTTTTATTTTAGGAAACTCTTCTAATTTGAAATCTTTATCAGTAATTATTCTTCCATCCTTCATGGTTATTGAAAACCAGTTTAAAGGAAGCAATTCTAAAATGTCCCCATTATTTTTATCAATAAATTTTGCAGGATGAAGTTGATTTTTATTGATTTGGAAAATCATTTTTACTACATGGTTTTCCAAAGAAATGTTATTGGCAGAATGAGATGCAACAGCATTTCCGGGTAACTTTCCGGGGTAAGTGAACTGCGAAAATCCGATTAGGGAACTGTTTAGTAAAAAAAGAAAGAGGAATAATGCACGAGAAAATTTCATATAATTTTTATTTTGAATTGTGAGTATCTTTTTCGTCTGGTAATCCTTTGTACAGTAAACAAACCCCGCCTGACTGTGTCTCCGTCCGACCGGGTCATCCGGGCGGGTTTCGGCAGGAAATAATACAAATTCCGGCTTACTATCATCAAAAAGAGATAATAAATATTTATAAAATTAATCACAATAAACAAACAAATTTTCAGTATTTCTATTTTTTTAAGCAAAGAATGGCATTGTATACCCTGCAAGGGGCAAAACCGTGAATAAATTAACTTGGAAAGCTGCTAATTTATCCTTTTTGAAGTATAAAGGAATCAGGAATTTTAATTGCCACGGGTTTCAACCCGTGGTGAAATGCCTTCAAAGGCTTTAGCCAAAATCTATTGATTCTTTACAGTATATGGCCTTTTAACTTTTGGCTAAAGCCGGGAAAGACAACCACAATTCCACTAACTAAAGTTAGTGGCAATTGATACTGCATTAATAACAAAACAATGAATTATTTAACTTGGAAAACTCACTAATTTAATCGAAAATAATATCCTGAATATCAGTTTCCAAAAAAAACATGGCAATTCAGCGCAAACATATTCTACAGATAAATAAATCCCCTGTTCAGAAGTTTTTATTAGGTATTCGTCCAAAAAAAAATCATTTTATATTCTAATAAAGTAGATTTACAGGCAAGTCGCTGTAAATGAGATTTCCAATATCCAATAGTACAACTACCCCTAACCTGGTAAGAATAAATAAAGAATGCTTTTGATGGAATATATTTCCTAAGGAAAAGCAATAATCAATATTTTTAAATAAAATTTTATTTCAAACTAAATGTACAAGGATCTACAGGCTATACTGAGTATTATTCAGCAATCCGAACATCTCAGCAATGAAGAAAAAACCGCTTTATTAAAAGCAGCAAAAGCTGCTGATAAAGAATTAGAGATAACATCTTTTAAATTGAAAGAAACCATTGAAGAACTGGAACACAAGAGAAAAGCAGTAGAAACCCAAAACCGTGAACTTGAAATCGAAGTCTCATTAGAAAGGGTTCGCATAAAAGCCATGGCTATGCAGGAGTCCGATGAGCTGACCGGCCTTATAGCCAAAGTATATGAAGAGCTGAAGAAGCTTGATTTCGTTCTTACCCGTGCAATGATTTGGATATTTAATCCTGACGATTTGTCTTACCAGAACTGGATGGCCAACAGGGAAACAGAAGCAAGCCCCGGGAGTTATCTTGTAAAATATAATGAATCCCCTTCTTATCTGGCCCGGTTAAAAGGATGGAAAGAGCGGATTGCTAAATGGGAATATGCTCTGAGTGGAGAGGATAAGCGGGCATGGGACCAATTCCTTTTTAATGAGACCGGACTGTCGGGGCTGCCTGACGTGGTGAAGGAGGGAATGAAGGAGAGCGAACGGATCATACTCAATGCTTCCTTCAGCAATTTCGGAGGATTGGCTGTATCCGGGCTTGAGCCATTGTCGGATCAACAGATGGACATCCTTTACCGTTTCGGAAAAGTATTTGATCTGACTTATACCCGTTTTCTTGATTTGCAAAAAGCCGAAGCACAGGCAAGAGAAGCGCAGATAGAATTAGGATTAGAAAGAGTGCGTGCAAGAGCTATGGCTATGCACAATTCTGAAGAGTTGAAGGAAGTAGTGAGGACGTTATTTGAAGAACTCACCCATCTTGATGTAAATCTCCAGGCTTGTTTGATTGCCACTTTCGATGCTGTCACTTTCGATCAAAGAAGCTGGATGATTCATCTCAAAACGAACGAACCCTATGTTCTTCTGATACCGCATAACGAACAGCCCTTTTATCTCGAGATGCTTAAAGCATGGAAGGAAAGAAACCACAGCTGGACATACATCCTGGAAGATAAAGCAAAAATTAAGTGGGAAGGCTTCCTCTTTTCTGATACAGACTTCAGACTTCTTCCGCAGGAAGTTAAAGAGGGAATGCAGAAACCTAGAAAGGTATTTTTTGCTGCCTCTTACTATAATTACGGAGCTATACAAGTGTCAAGTCCTGAACCATTTTCCAATCAAAGTATTGATATATTACAACGCTTCAGTAAAGTATTTGATTCGTCTTATACGCGTTTTCTTGATTTGCAAAAAGCCGAAGCACAGGCAAGAGAAGCGCAGATAGAATTAGGATTAGAAAGAGTGCGTGCAAGAGCTATGGCTATGCAAAAATCAGAAGAACTCAATGCGCTTATTGGAATTGTATTTACTGAACTTACAAAACTGGAATTGGTTTTAACAAGATGTGTAATTATAATTTATGATGCTGAAACAAAAGGAGCACAGTGGTGGATGGCAAATTCAGAGGCTCCGTCTGCACCAATGAATTTTTTTGTAAAGTATGCTAACCTTCCATTTTTTAATATGCACCTGAAAGGATGGGAAGAACGTGATTTTAAATGGCAATATATACTGGAAGGCGAGAACAAAATTGTTACCGATAATTTTTTATTTAATGAAACAGAATTAAAAACATTACCTGATTTTGTAATTGAAGGGATGAAAGCGCCGCTCAAAGTTTATCTGAATGCCTCGTTCAACAATTTCGGAAATCTTACGCTGGCAACACTTGAACCTTTATCGGAAAAGCATTTTGATATATTGCTTCGCTTTGCAAAAGTTTTTGATTTAACCTATACCCGTTTTAATGATTTACAAAAAGCAGAAGCGCAGGCAAGAGAAGCAAAGATTGAAGCCAGTCTTGAGCGAATCCGATCACGTACTATGGGAATGCAAAAAAGTAATCAACTTGTAGAAGTAGTTGCTCTTTTGAGTAAGGAGCTCGTTTCCCTCGGAATTAAACAATTTGCTACTTGTGGCTATGTTGAAATTGAAGAAGAAAACAAAAGGCAACTGAGTTATTTAACAAACTCAGATGCGGGTTCTTTAGAATCATTTTATCTTCCATTAACCGGCGAACCCATTTTTGACGAAAGATATAATGCGTGGAAACGGCAGGAACCGGTCTTGCGGCAAATTGTGTATGCCGAAGATCTAAAAAGACATTTGGATTTTGCTTATAGCGGATTTGGATCAAAAGAGGCAGAAGATGTTGGCAGAAATCTTTTCCCTAATCCCACCATTTTTTACAGCAGTAATTTTTCTTATGGTTACTTGTCTTTAGTTACAGGAACAATGCTCACAGAGGAAGATGAACTCCTGATGGCGAGATTTACGCGCATGTTTGAGCAAACTTATACCCGTTTCCTCGATCTGCAAAAAGCCGAAGCGCAGGCAAGAGAAGCGCAAATTCAATTAGCGTTAGAAAGAGTACGTGCAAGAACGATGGCTATGCAAAAAAGTGATGAACTTTCAGAAACTGCTTCGGTGCTTTTTCAGCAAATGAATGCATTGGGAAATACGCCAGAGCGATTAAACATTGGTGTCATAAATGAGGAAAATGGATTTACAGAAACATGGGCAACAGAACAGGACGGCCATAAAATCAACCACAGTTTTAATGCAAGGCTTGATGAACCTACTACCATTGCAAAATTGTATAAAGGCTGGAAAGCAAAAAAAAGTTCGATGACGGTTGACCTTTCAGGAAATGAATTAAAGCAATGGATAGATTATTTGCAGAACGAATTGAAAATGCCAGTAAACGAAGAATTATTGCAGAATCGCAGGGTACAAAGCGTAGCTTATTTCAAAGAAGGGTTTATTTTAATGACTACTCCTGAACCATTGCCTGCAGAAACAATCTCTCTTCTCGAACGTTTTGCGGAAGTATTTAATCTTACCTACACCCGTTTTCTCGATCTGCAAAAAGCCGAAGCACAGGCAAGAGAAGCAAAGATTGAAACTTCATTGGAAAGAGTAAGAAGCCGGACAATGGCCATGCACAAAAGCACTGATTTATTAGATGTTATAAGTGTTTTATCAGAGCAATTCTTGCTACTCGGATTCAAAATTCACTCAGCTAATTTTAATACCAGCTATCGTCAGAAAGACTGGAACCTTTGGTTATATAATCCCGGAACTACAATGTATCCTGACCAAATTCACATTCCCTATCTCGATAATCCTTTCTTCAACCGCACATTGGAAAGCCTTGCTAACGGCGCTGACTTTACTGCATTTGTTTTTACCAAAGAAGAAAAAGACGGATTCCTCGATCATTTGTATTCTACCACAATTGCTAAAAATGCTTCTGAAGAAAGAAAAAGATTTTCTTACAGCGCACCGGGTTTTGCATGGTCAACTGTTTATTTAAAAAATACAGCATTGACAATTGCCAATTACGATGCCGAACCCTATACGGAAGAACAGAACGCCATTCTTCGCAGGTTTGGAAATGTGTTTGAACAAACCTATACCCGTTTTCTTGATTTACAAAAAGCAGAAGCGCAGGCAAGAGAAGCAACTATTGAAGCATCTCTTGAAAGAGTACGCGGAAAAGCAATGTCCATGCATAGTTCACGGGATTTGGCTGATACGATTGAAGTATTTTATCATGAAGTTGAATTGCTCAGCATCACGCCCCGTCGATGTGGCGTGGGCCTAATGGATAAAGAAACACATGCTGTTGAACTTTCTACCATGAACACAACCGAGCAAGGAGAGTCCATCGAAATTATCGGGAAATTGAAATTGGCCGGCCACCCGGTGCTGGAGGGCATCTATGATAATTGGATTTTACAAAAAGAATATCATCCTGTTTTGCGTGGCAATGAAATAAAAGAATATTATAAGCTGATAAGGCCACAAATAGCATATCCCGATTATCCGACAGATACCGTTCAATACGGTTATTTCTTCTTCTTCAACGAAGGCGGTGTATATGCATGGACTGAGAAAGAACTGGGAGAAGATGAATTAAAAATTTATCGCCGGTTTACCTCTGTGCTTAGTCTCACTTACAAACGATATAAAGATTTAAAAGATGCGGAAGCCAATACAAGAGAAGCGATAAAGCAGGCATCGCTCGATCGGGTTCGCGCAGAAACCGCATCTATGCGCACAACAGGAGATCTCGAAAAAATTACTCCTTTAATATGGAATGAATTAACCACTCTTCGCGTGCCTTTTATCCGTTGTGGTGTTTTTATTATGGATGAAAAGCAGAAGCAAATTCATTCCTTTCTTTCTACTCCGGATGGAAAAGCGATTGCAGCTTTTCAGTTGCCTTACCATTCTGCCGGAGAACTATCAAAGGTGTTAGCGCATTGGCATAAAAATGAAATTTTCAAAGATCATTGGGATGAAGCCGCATTTGCAGAGTGGACGAAAAGTTTGGTGAACCAGGGAGCAATTGCATCAGAAGAACAATATTCAACAGCACATCGCCCTGTCAATCTCGATTTAAATTTTCTTCCTTTCTTACAGGGAATGTTATATGTAGGCAGTGAAGCGCCTTTGAGCGAAGAGGAAATACTTCTGGTTCAAAGCCTTACCGACGCTTTCTCAACGGCCTATGCGCGCTACGAAGATTTTAATAAGCTGGAAGCGGCAAAAAAACAAGTGGACAGTACCTTGAATGAATTGCAGGCCACGCAAAAGCAACTGGTACAATCAGAAAAAATGGCTTCGCTTGGAGAACTCACGGCAGGCATTGCGCATGAAATACAGAACCCTTTAAACTTCGTGAATAATTTTTCGGAAGTGAATACTGAATTGCTTGAAGAGCTGAAAGTAGAACGCTTAAAGCCGAACGCAGAAAGAGATGATACTCTACAAGATGAGCTAATTAATGATGTAATAGATAATTCAGAAAAAATAAATCACCACGGCAAACGTGCAGGTGATATAGTAAAGGGAATGCTGCAACACTCACGGTCAAGCACAGGTGTAAAAGAACCCACAGATATTAATAAACTTGCAGATGAATATTTACGATTAAGTTATCATGGTTTGAGGGCAAAAGATAAAGAATTCAATGCAACCATGAAGACAGATTTTGATGAAAGCATTGGTAAAATAAATATCATTCCTCAGGATATTGGAAGGGTGTTATTGAATTTATACAACAATGCTTTCTATGCCTGTACTGAGCGAAGCCGAAATACAGTAAACCAACAAAAAAGCGGAAATCCTATTTCGTATAATCCAACTGTTTCAGTATCCACAAAGAAGCCTGATAATCATGTAATCATAACCGTTAGTGACAACGGAAACGGCATTCCACAAAACATTGTAGATAAAATATTTCAGCCATTTTTTACTACAAAACCTACAGGAAGTGGAACAGGATTGGGTTTGAGTTTAAGCTATGATATAATTAAAGCACATGAAGGGGAAATAAAAGTGGAAACTAAGGAAGGAGAAGGAAGTGAGTTTATTATTCAATTACCATCAAACGCTGCTTTATGAAAAAAAATATTACCATATTATTTCTTCTCATGTTATTACAGTGTGCCTGCTTTGCACAAGATGCTGAAAAAAGAAGCATTGACTCGCAATTGGTAATAGTGAGCCAAGACACAAGTCGTGCATTGCTTTTGGCTGGTTTAGGCGACGATTACAAATTTAAAAAACCCGATTCCGCGTTATTTTATGCTTACAAAGCGCTGGCATTGGCAAGGCAGATCGATTTTCCAAAAGGCCAGGTATATGCAATGCAAATAATAGGAATAACCCAGATTACCGTTGGAAACGATGCAAAGGCGCTGCAAAACGATCTTCAGGCCATTAAAATTGCTGAAGAAAATGATCTTGTTGACATGAGAGCGCTACTGCTGACACAACTCGGCAATATCTACGTACGTTCAGGGAATTATGCAAAAGCATTGAGCTGTTTCAGAGAAGGATTGAGGATTTTTGATATGGTGCATGATTCATCTTTCTATACCAATACAGAAAACGAAATAGCAGAAACTTACTTATTGATGAATCAAACGGATTCAGCACTTCATTATGGTCAATTGGCTTATGATCATGCGGTTCAAAGAAAAGATGGGAATGCGTGGCCGACACACAATATACTAGTAAGCCTTGGAAGAATTCAGGCTAAGATGGGCGATACGGGCCTTGCCTTATCATATTTTTGGCAATCTCTTCCGATAGCAATAGAATCCGGTAGTATTATCGCTTCGAATTACTCAATAGCTCAATTATATCAGCAAACAGGTAATACTGATTCCTGTATTTACTATGCCCAAAAAACACTGAAAATGGCGCAGGAAGGTGGCTTCTATCCAAATGCTATTGATGCCAGTATCTTCTTATCAGATATTTACGGGAAAAGGGATCCGCAAAAAGCACTTGAATATAACAGGATGGCGATAGCTTTCAAGGATAGCTTATACAACAGGGGAAGGTCAATTGCTTTAGAAAATTTAACTTCCACTGATGAACAGGAACGTCAATATGAAATTGAAACAGCTACATTAAAGTATCAAAGCCAGGTTAAGCAATATATTCTGCTCGCTGGTTTAACCGTGTTTCTAACCATTGCTTTCATTCTGTACTGGAATAACAAGCAGAAACAAAAAGCGAATAAAGTTTTAGAAGCAACACTGAACAATTTAAAATCCACACAAGCGCAACTCATCCAATCAGAAAAAATGGCTTCGCTTGGTGAACTCACTGCAGGCATTGCACACGAGATACAAAACCCTTTAAACTTCGTCAATAATTTTTCGGAAGTGAATAAAGAAATGCTGGAAGAGCTAAAGGCAGAACGCTTAAAGCCAAACGCAGAAAGAGATGAAGTAGTGGAAGATGAACTGATAAATGATGTGATAGAAAATTCAGAAAAAATAAATCATCATGGCAAACGTGCCGGAGATATTGTAAAGGGAATGTTGCAACATTCACGGTCAAGCACAGGTGTAAAAGAACCAACAGATATTAATAAGCTTGCTGATGAATACTTGAGATTGAGTTATCATGGATTACGTGCAAAGGATAAAGAATTCAATGCAGAAATGAAAACTGATTTTGATAACAGCATTGAAAAAATAAATATTATTCCGCAGGATATTGGAAGAGTATTACTCAATCTTTTTAATAATGCCTTTTATGCAGTAAACCAACAAAAAAGCAAGAATCTTATTTCGTATGAACCAACCGTTTCGGTTACTACAAAGAAATCTGAAAACAGTGTATTGATTACCGTTAGCGATAACGGAAACGGCATTCCACAAAACATTGTTGATAAAATCTTTCAACCATTTTTTACTACAAAACCTACAGGAAGTGGAACAGGATTGGGATTGAGTTTGAGTTATGATATTGTGAAAGCGCATGTTGGGGAGATAAAGGTGGAAAGTAAGGAGGGCGAAGGGACTGAGTTTATTATTCAATTACCAGTTCACTAATAACATTTCCAATAAAATAAAAAAAATTATTAAAGAGCCTTAGCAGTAAAAGGACAAATAATACGGTTTCTTACTCAAATAAAAGAGAAAGAAAATTTAGAATTTATTATTCAATTACAACTATAAAATAAATATGAAGCCATTTAAAATAATCCTGTTCTTTTTATTCTTCGGAATAAATTTCTGCAAAGCACAGGATAGCGCTGTTGTGCTTTCTACCAGTATGTTTGATAAAACAACTCAGCAAATACTTTTAGCTGGAAAAGATGGATGGATTTTCAAACAGGGAAATGATACGGCCTGGGCTAAAAAAGATCTTGATATTGCAGGCTGGAAAAAATTAAAGCCAACAGAAATCTCCGCAAAGCTCGCTGATAAAAATGGCAGAGCCGAAGGATGGTTCAGGATAAAAATAAACCCGGATAGTTCTTTTAGAAATATGCCTATCGCCTTTAGCAGTGGTTCATGGGCTGCTGTTGATCTTTATGTAGATGGAAAGCTGGTATCTTCTTATGGTAACACCGGTGTAAATGGTAAACCTTTTAAAGAGCAAAGACACACATTTGATCCTCCCGTTCCTGTTAATTTAATGCCCGGAAAAGACCATATTATCGCCTTACATTTTGTAGATTACGTGGCCCCCCTTCCGCCACGCCGCTTAAAATCAGAAGATGTTCCCCTTCAAAATTTTATAAGGCTTACTTCAACAAAACATATTTCATGGGCTATAAAGAGTTTAATACAGGGATATACTTACGAGACTATCTGGGTGGTAGTATGTTTTATCTTAAGCATTCTTTTCTGGTTACTGTACTTTCAAAATCGCAATGAAAAAAATCTGCGCCTCATTGCTCTTTGTGCAAGCTGTTTTGCATTGGGAGCGTTTTTTGGGGCAAGAGAAAATGCAGCAGGTATTTCTTATGACAGCTTTACTGTTTATTCTTTTGCCCAGGCTTTATTTTTGGAAACCGCCTTGATCATCATTCCGTTTCTTCTTGCTAAAATCTTCAAAAGAAAACTTTCCCGGCCTCTTAAGATTTTCCTGCTTATCATATTGATAGCATTTATTAGTATATTTTTTATTTCAAACACTACCGGTAATATTTTAATAGGTATCTCAGTTCTTTCATTAATTGTTATTTGCCTCTATTATATAATTTCATCATGGGAAAAACTAAAAGGTGCGCAGTGGGCAATTGTAGCAGGAGTGCTGCTTTCATTATTTTTCATTTTATTATTTTTCTTTATAAATATATTTTATGAAAGTATATTACCTCAATATTATTACTTGTTTATAACGGGATTTGCACTTTCATTTCCATTGTCTTTACTGGTGTATGTTTCCATGCGTTTCAAAGAATTTATAAAAGAAGTGCAACAAAATGCAAAGCATATAGTGCAACTGTCAGAAGAAAGAAAGGAACAGGCTTTAAATCAGCAAAAAGTTTTACAGGAGGAAGTCAACAAGCAAACGACAGAAATCAGGACAACGCTTGATAATCTCAAATCCACCCAATCCCAACTCATCCAATCCGAAAAAATGGCTTCCCTTGGTGAACTCACAGCCGGCATTGCGCATGAAATTCAAAACCCGTTAAACTTTGTCAATAATTTTTCTGATGTCAACAAAGAATTGCTTATTGAAATGAAAGATGAAATGGATAAAGGAAATACAGAAGATGCTAAGGCAATTGCCAATGATATAATAACCAACGAAGAAAAAATAAATCACCACGGCAAACGTGCCGGAGATATCGTAAAAGGAATGTTGCAACATTCACGGTCAAGCACAGGTGTAAAAGAACCTACAGATATTAATGCTTTGGCGGATGAATATTTACGATTGAGTTATCATGGTTTGAGAGCAAAAGACAAAGAATTCAATGCAACCATGAAAACTGATTTTGATGAAAGCATTGGAAAAATAAATATCATTCCACAGGATATGGGAAGAGTGTTGCTAAATTTATATAACAATGCATTTTACGCAGTAAATCAACAAAAAAACAAGAATCTTAATTCGTATAATCCAACTGTTTCAGTAACTACAAAAAAATCTGATAATCATGTAATCATTACCGTTAGCGACAACGGCAACGGCATTCCGCAAAATATTGTTGATAAAATATTTCAACCATTTTTTACCACAAAGCCAACAGGAGAAGGAACTGGATTGGGATTGAGTTTGAGTTATGATATTGTGAAAGCGCATAGCGGAACTTTAAAAGTAGAAACGAGAGAAGGAGAAGGAAGTGAGTTTATTATTTTATTATCCATAAATTGATGGAGTAATTTTAAAACTATGGAAAAAGAATTGCAAGCAAATAATCAGAAACCACAGCCTGAATACCAACAACTGCTTGGTAAAATATCTGCTACTTATACCACTGGCCAGATAAAAGCAACACAAACTGTGAATACCCAACTGTTGGAAACCTATTGGCAAATTGGCCGACACATTGTAGAATTTGAACAAGGCGGAAACATAAGGGCTGAATATGGTAAAGCATTGATTAGTAATTTGGCAAAAGACCTTTCCCTGTTACATGGCAAGGGGTTTAGTGCCAGCAATGTCAAGCGGTTCAGGCAGTTTTACCTTGCTTATCCAATTGGTGCGACAGTGTCGCACCAATTGAGTTGGAGCCATGTGATAGAATTTTTAAAAATAGATGACCCATTAGAAAGAGGCTTTTATGAAAAGCAAACGCAGTTAGAAAAATGGAATGTAAGGGAATTAGTGCGACAAAAAAACACAGCCCTTTTTCAGCGGCTGGCACTCAGCAAAAACAAAGAAGAAATATTACAACTATCTGCACAAGGACAGAAAATAGCAAAGCCACAAGATATTTTGAGAGACCCTTACATTTTTGAATTTTTAAAAATTCCTGAAGAAGAACTGCCATCGGAACAGGATCTGGAAAATCATTTGTGCAACAACCTGCAACAGTTTTTATTGGAACTTGGCAAAGGTTTTACTTATGTAGGCAGGCAATATCGAATGACAATTAATAACAAGCATTACCGCGTTGATCTCGTTTTTTATCACCGCATTCTTCGCTGCTTTGTATTAATAGACTTAAAAATAAATGAAGTGCAACATGACGATATTGGCCAGATGAATATGTACCTCGGCTATTTTGCTAATGAAGAAAATACAGAAACTGATAATCCGCCGATTGGCATTATACTTACAAAAAACAAAGATGAATTACTGGTCGAGTATGCTACTTATGGTATGAACAGCCAGTTATTTGTAAGCCAATATCAATTGTACTTGCCCGATAAAAATGATTTGATAAACCTGATAAATAGCACCCTGCAATCATAAAAATCTATAGAAAGAGCCACAGCAGTAAACAAAGAAATAATAAGAATTTATACTTAAACAAAGGAAGAAAAATTTGAACAGTTTTATTTTTCAATTACCGATTAATCTAAAACAATGATAAAAAAATTCACACTTACTTTTCTGCTTGCGTTTGTCTGTAGCATTAGTTTTTCCCAAACCAGGGAAGTAATTGATAGTTTACATCAGCAACTGGCAGCCGCTAAAGATGATACAAGCCGCATCCAGCTTCAAATACAGCTTTGCTATTCCTATCGTCTCGGAAATGCTGATTCATCTGTATTTTACGGTGGGCAAGCTTTGGAATCAGCGAGGAAAATTAATTATTCCAAAGGCGAAATACTTTCATTAGGATTCATGAGTATTACAATGGGACAATTAGGCAATTTTCCCAAAGCTTTCGAAATGGCTTTTAAAGCGTTACAGATTGCCCAAACAACCAAGCAGGAGTATTTAACGACTCCGGCATTAAATGCCATCTCAGAAGTTTATACCGTATTAAAAGATTATCCTAAAGCGCTTAGTTATCTCGAAAAAGCAAAATCAGTTTGTATAGGAACTAATAACGTGGAAGGTCTGGCTTATTCGTGGAGAGATATGGGGATTGTTTATACTGAAATGAATCAATTGGATTCATCTGTCTTTTGTGAGTCAAAAGCCCTTAATGCTTTTCATAAAATTAACTGGCAGGATCCTTTGATTTATGAAACGTTGGGAGATGTTAAGATAAAATCAGGGAACTATGATGAGGCATTAAGTTTCTATCAAAAAGGGCTTCTGGTAGCTCTGGCAAATAATGAAAGAAGATCATCCGCTTCGGTCTATAATAAACTTGCATTGTTTTATAAAGATTTAAAAGAGTCTGATTCTGCAATTTATTACGCAAAAAAAGGACTGGAAGTATCTGAATCAATTTCACAAAAGAAAACGATTCTTGAAGCTGCACAACTTTTATCAGGATTGTATGAACAAAAAAATCCGCAGGAAGCATTCAGATATTTGAAAATAGCCGATGCATATAAAGACAGTTTGTTTGGAACCAGTGATATACAAGCCATACAGGTTTTGGTTACCCAACAGGAAGAGCATCAAAAAGAAATTGCAGCAGCAAAAATTGATTATCAAAATCAAATAAAGCAATATGCTTTATTTGCGGGTCTCGGAATTCTTCTTTTGGTTGCTATTATTCTTTATAAAAACAACCGGCAGAAGCAAAAAGCAAATACAGTGTTAGAAACAACACTTGGCAATTTAAAATCCACCCAATCTCAATTGATCCAATCAGAAAAAATGGCTTCACTTGGAGAACTGACTGCCGGCATTGCGCATGAGATTCAAAACCCATTAAACTTCGTCAATAATTTTTCTGATGTCAACAAAGAGTTGCTTATTGAAATGAAAGATGAAATGGATAAAGGAAATACAGAAGATGCTAAGGCAATTGCCAATGATATAATAACCAACGAAGAAAAAATAAATCACCATGGCAAACGGGCAGGCGATATTGTAAAAGGAATGTTGCAACATTCACGGTCAAGCACAGGTGTAAAAGAACCCACAGATATTAATGCCTTGGCAGATGAATATTTGCGCCTCACCTACCAAGGTTTACGTGCAAAGGATAAAAATTTCAATGCAGAAATGAAAACCGATTTTGATAATTCTATTGGTAAAATAAATATCATTCCGCAGGATATGGGAAGGGTGTTACTGAATCTTTTTAATAATGCATTTTATGCAGTAAACCAACAAAAAAGTCAGAATCTCAATTTGTATCAACCAACTGTTTCAGTAACTACAAAGAAATCTGAAAATAGTGTATTGATTACCGTTAGCGATAATGGAGGTGGCATACCACAGAACATTGCTAATAAAATCTTTCAACCATTTTTTACTACGAAACCTACAGGAAGCGGAACCGGATTGGGGTTGAGTTTGAGTTATGATATTGTGAAAGCGCACGGTGGGGAAATAAAGGTGGAAAGTAAGGAAGATGAAGGAACGGCATTTATTATAAATATACCAACCACAAACTAAACCACGAATCAATGAAGCTCATAAAAATTACTGTACTGCTTCTTTTGACAGCACAACTTTGCCAGGCGCAGGATACCACGATAGTACTTTCAACAAGTATGATAAATCAAAACAATGAACAAATTAATTTAGGTGCATTGAATGGATGGATCTTTAAACAGGGAAATGATACAGGGCTGGCAAAATTGAATATAGATACGGCAGGCTGGAAACGATTAAGGCCAAACGAATTAACTTCAAAATATGCCGATAAGAATGGCCGGGTGGAAGGATGGTTTCGGTTAAAAGTAAAATTCGACAACTCTTTGCTCTATAAGCCAATCTTTTTTAATTTTGGTAGCTGGGCGGCAATAGAATTTTATGTAGACGGAAAACCCGTTGCTACAAGAGGCAATACGGGTGAAAATGGTAAGTCCTTCCGCGAATACAATAGTGATTTAGATGCAGTATCTATACTTTTTAATTCACCGGCTCCTCATATTCTCAGCGTTCACTTTGTAGGGTATTTATCGCGGGTACCACCTTATAATTTAAAGGCTCAAACACAATTAAATGGACTATTGGCTCTTGGCGGCCCAAATTGGATTACCGATTTCACGAAGCTTTTAATAACCGTGGATACTTTTATGACCTTATGGGTGGTTGTTTGTGGGATTCTTTCCGTGCTTTTCTGGCTGCTACTCATTCAAAACCCAAAGGAAAAAAATCTATTTTGGATTGCGCTTTATACCAGCGTATTTACCATTTTTCTTTATTGCCTGGGAACAGTTAATAATATTGGATTGACCTATAATAAATTTGCAATTTATTCCATTATATCAAGCCTGGTGCTTCCTGGCCTGTTACTGCTATTGCTGCCCATTCTTTTAATCAAAGTCTTCAAAAGAAAACTAAACAGCAAGCTTATCCTGGCTCTCATTATTTTATATGTGTTGAATGTTGTAATGCCTTTTTTACCAAATCCATTTCTTTTAATCCGTATTCTTATCTTAGTAGCTTCTCTAATTATTGTTGTAGGAATATGTTTATATTATGTAATTACTTCATGGAGAAGCCTGAGGGGCGCTCAATGGGCCATTGTAGCAGGGTTAATCTTTTCAGTGTTTTCTTTAATAGTCTCGGTTTCTCTGATATTAATTTTTAAAAATCTCTCTGGTTCACCTTATTTCAGTTATTTTACTTTATCAGCCTTTTCCCTTTCTTTACCATTGTCTTTGTTGGTATATGTGTCCATGCGCTTTAAAGAGATTATAAAAGAGGTACAGTTAAATGCGAAGAAAGTAGTAGAACTTTCCGAAGAAAAAAAGGTACAGGCGGAAAACCAGCAAAAAGTTTTACAGGACGAAGTCAACAATCAAACGGCAGAAATCAGGACAACGCTTGATAATTTAAAATCCACGCAAAAACAACTCATCCAATCAGAAAAAATGGCTTCACTTGGCGAGCTCACTGCCGGCATTGCACATGAAATTCAAAACCCGTTAAACTTTGTGAATAATTTTTCTGAAGTGAATAGGGAATTGATTGCGGAGATGAGAGAAGAAATTGCAAAAGGAAATTATGATGAAGTAAATACCCTTGCAAAAGACGTTGAAGAAAATGAAGAAAAAATAAATCACCACGGCAAAAGAGCAGGCGATATTGTAAAAGGCATGTTGCAACATTCACGGTCAAGCACAGGCGTAAAAGAACCTACCGATATCAATGCATTGGTGGATGAATATTTACGATTGAGTTATCATGGCCTGAGAGCAAAAGATAAAGAATTCAATGCCACCATGAAGGTAGATTTTGATAAAACAATTGGGAAAATAAATATCATTCCGCAAGATATTGGAAGGGTGTTGTTGAATCTTTATAATAACGCCTTTTATGCAGTAAACCAACAAAAAAGCCAGAATCTTATTTCGTATGAGCCAACTGTTTCAGTAACTACAAAGAAAACAGATAATCATGTAATCATTACAGTTAGCGACAATGGCAACGGCATTCCAAAAAACATTGTTGATAAAATATTTCAACCATTTTTTACCACAAAGCCTACAGGAAGTGGAACAGGACTGGGTTTGAGTTTGAGCTATGATATTGTGAAAGCACATGGAGGGGAAATAAAAGTGGAGACTGAGGAGGGAGTAGGAAGTGAATTTATTATTCAATTACCAATAACTATATAATGAAAAAGTTACTTATTAAATTATTTCTATTTAGTCTATGCATTATTTACTCGTTTAATACAATTGCACAAGGCAGTTATATTGATTCGCTCAAAAAAGCTTTATTAACAGAAAAAGAGGATACCAATAAAGTAAAAACGCTTGACTATATATCTTACTATTATTGGAATGCCGGTGATTATGAAAATGCGATACAAAACGCGAAAGCAGTTTTGGCATTGGCAACAAAAATCAATTATAAAATAGGAATAGCAGATGGTTATTTATTTATTGGATTAGCCTACAACGTTAAAAAAGACCGCTTTAATGAATCTGAGTATTTTAATAAAGCACTGGCATTATACAAAGAAACAGGAGACAAGCAACAAGTTATTAACTGTTATGCTTCTATGAGGGAGGCATATCTGCTGGATGATGATGTTGCCAAAGTTTTTGAATGCGTCTATGCTAGCCAAAAAATAAGAGAACAAACCGGCGATAAAAAAACAATTGCTGACGGCTTTATAAGTATTGCTTCAACATTTTATAACACTGGCAGTAATAATTTAGAAGAAGAGTTAAAAAATGAACTTTCTGCTCTAAAATTATATAAAGAGTTAAACGATAAAAATGGTATCGGCACCGTCTCTTTTATGATTGGCGGTGTTTATTCGGGCCAGGGAAAATATACTGAAGCACTGGATAAATATGCCGAAGCTTTGCAAATTTTAAAAGATAGCAGACAACTAAATGAGATCGCAAATATTTATATGTTGATTGGCTATGCTTATGAAAAACAGGGAGACTCAGCTTATAGCAGCAATAACAAATTGCTCGCCAAAGACAAATATCTTAAGGCAGAAAGCAACCAACTTATTTCTTTACGAAAATGGCAGGCTGTGCCTTACAGACCATCGGTTGCTATTTGCTATTCCGATCTGGGGTATATAAATATCAAACTGCAAAATTTAAAAATCGCAAAAAAGTACCTGGATAGCAGTTTGGCAATCTATCAATCCTTTAGACTTAAAGGAGCGATAAGTTATGTTTATCAGGGTTATGCAAAAATTGACAGCATCCAGGGTAAATATAAAGATGCTTATAAAAATTACAGGTTATTTAAAATTTATTTCGACAGTTCAAGCAATGAAGAAGATGCAAAAAAAGCCGTGAAGATTCAAATGCAATATGCCTTTGATAAAAAAGAAGTGGCCGAAAAATCGGCACAAGACAAAAAAGATGCAGACGCAAAGCGAATAAAAAATCAGCAATACTTTGCTATTGCTGCACTTGGCATTCTGGTACTAGCAGTATTAATTATTGCATTGATACAATTTCGCAATAACAAACACAAACAAAAAGCAAATCTGCTTATAACTCAACAAAAACAAAAAGTAGAAACTACATTATCAGAATTAAAGTCTACCCAATCCCAACTCATTCAATCAGAAAAGATGGCAAGCCTTGGAGAGCTCACTGCAGGCATCGCACACGAAATTCAAAACCCTTTAAACTTCGTGAATAATTTTTCTGAAGTGAATACGGAACTCATTGATGAATTAAAGAAAGAACGAAATAAAGAAATCCGTGATTTTAAAAATGAAGATGATATTCTAAATGATATTAAAGAAAATGAACAAAAAATAAACCACCACGGCAAACGGGCAGGCGATATTGTAAAAGGCATGTTGCAACATTCACGGGTAAGTACAGGTACAAAAGAACCCACTGATATCAATGCTTTGGCGGACGAATATTTGCGATTGAGTTATCATGGTTTGCGGGCAAAAGATAAAAGTTTTAATGCAGAAATGATAACCGATTTTGATAAAAGTATCGGGAAAATAAATATCATTCCACAGGATATTGGAAGAGTATTACTCAATTTATATAATAATGCTTTCTACGCCTGTACTGAGCGGAGCCGAAGTACAGTAAACCAACAAAAAAGCCAGAATCTTATTTCGTATGAACCAACCGTTTCTGTTACTACAAAGAAATCTGAAAACAGTGTATTGATTACCGTTAGCGACAACGGAAATGGCATTCCGCAAAACATTGTTGATAAAATATTTCAACCATTCTTTACCACCAAACCAACAGGAAGTGGGACGGGATTGGGATTGAGTTTGAGTTATGATATTGCGAAGGCGCATGGAGGGGAGATAAAAGTGCAAACAAATGAAGGAGAAGGAAGTAAGTTTATTATTCAATTACCCTTAAATAAAGTCTCATGAAAAAAATATATTCGCTTTTATTCTTTTCACTGTTTTTATTTATAAAATTAGTTGCGCAGGATAACTACATAGATAGTTTAAAACAACAACTAGTTATTGCAAAAGAAGATACCAATAAGGTGAATTTACTTATAAACCTGAGCTGGGCATATATATGGTCTTTTGCAGACACAGCAGTAACTTATGCACAAAAAGGATTAGAGCTATCTAAGGAATTAAAATACAAAGAAGGAGAAGGCTCTAGCATGAATGCTTTATGCATTAGCCTTACGGTAACAGGTAATTTTAATAATGCTCTAGATTTCGGCTTCAAGGCAATTCAAGTAGTTGAGAATTTGCACGATACATCCGGAATCATTAGCGATGATGTTGCATTAGAGCTTTGCTATAGAGATCAAGGTGATTATAATCAGGCTTTGGTGTATGCATATAGGGCTAAAAATCTATATGAATTAGCTCATTATACATGGAATGAGCGAGTGATACTTGGAAATATTAGCTCAATTTATGAGAAAAACAATCAGCTTGATTCAGCTTTATATTATGGTAATAAAACATATGGACTCACAAAAGAGTGGAGTGGAATACTACAAACCCTAGGCAATATTCATGCTAAATTGGGGCATAATGAATTATCATTAGATTATTACAGAAAGGGAATAATCGTTGCTACCCAAAGTCACGCTTACAAGGACTTAATAGATATATATAATGGCATTTCTAAAGTTTTTGAATCGGCAGACAATACAGATTCAGCGATTTATTATGCTGATAAATCAATCAGTGCAGAAGGAGTTAATTCATATCCCACTGGAATTTTAGAAGCATCAAAACAACTTGCTCATCTTTATGAATTAAAAAAGAATAATGATAGTGTGGCAAAATATTTAAAATTAACTATTTCGTTTAACGACAGTTTGTTTAGTAAACAAAAAACAAGGGAAGCTCAAAACTTTTTATTCAATGAAAAATTACATCAGCAGGAACTTACTGCTAAAGAGCAGGAAGATAAAAGCAAAATAAAACTATATGTATTGCTTGGGTTAACAGGTATTTTTTTGGTGATAGGATTTTTTCTTTGGCGCAATAATCAACACAAACAAAAAGCGAATGCTCTATTAAAACAACAAAAAGAAAAAGTAGAAAGCACATTGCAGGAATTAGAATCCACGCAGGCTCAACTCATCCAATCAGAGAAAATGGCTTCGCTCGGAGAACTCACTGCAGGTATTGCACATGAAATACAAAACCCGTTAAACTTTGTAAATAATTTTTCTGAAGTGAATACTGAATTAGTAGATGAAATGAAAAATGAATTGGCAATTGGCAATAATCAACAGGCAATTGAAATTGCAAATGATATCAAAGAAAATTCAGAAAAAATAAACCACCATGGTAAACGCGCAGGCGATATTGTAAAAGGCATGCTACAACACTCACGGTCAAGCACAGGTGTAAAAGAACCCACAGATATTAATGCTTTGGCTGATGAATATTTACGCCTCACTTACCAGGGCTTGCGGGCAAAAGACAAAGATTTTAACGCTGAAATGATAACCGATTTTGACAACTCAATTGGAAAAATAAATATTATTCCGCAAGATATTGGAAGGGTGTTACTCAATCTTTTTAATAATGCCTTTTATGCAGTAAATGAAAAAGCAAAGCTATTAGCTAATAGCTATCAGCCAATAGTTTCAGTAACTACAAAGAAATCTGAAAATCATGTAATCATTACTGTTAGCGACAACGGAAATGGTATTCCTCAAAAAATAATTGATAAAATATTTCAGCCATTCTTTACCACAAAACCAACAGGACAGGGGACAGGATTGGGATTGAGTTTGAGTTATGATATTATCAAAGCGCATGGAGGGGAATTGAAGGTGGGAACGAAAGAGAATGAAGCCCGCCCGGATGGCCCGGCCGGACGGGGAACAACATTTATCATTACATTACCTTTTAATGCCTAATAAATATTTTATGATGAATTTTTTTAAGAAAGCTGCCATCATTTTTTCTGTGTCTGCCGTATTCTTTTTGCAGCAAGCATTTGCGCAGGATAGTTGCTATAACTGCAATATCGATTCGCTTACACAGGTTTATCAAAAGACAAAGGCCGACACTGAAAAAATAAAGCTGCTTACACTTTTAATTGATCTCAGGATGTTTCATATACATATTCACCTGGTAAATGAAAATTCACTAAGTGACGATTCCTCAGCCAACTATATAAGGGAGTTGATTGATTTGGGCAGAACGCAAAAAGTAAACGATATTGAGGCGTATAAAAGTATATTGGATGGGTTTAATTTTTTTGACAAACTTGATTATACTAACGGGCAGAATGCATTAAAAAAAGCTATCACTTTATTTGATATCAGTCATAAAAAAATCCCTCTCCTGCTTATGTTTACAAGGCTGTCGTACAATTTTGTTGGTAACCAGGACAGCCGATTAAAATATTACACTGATAAGCTAAAGTATTATTTAATAAACGGGCCGGTGGAAAATACCGCACCCTGTTATCATGCTATAGCCGGTTATTATAATTACAAGGCAGATTACAATCTTGCTATCTCTAATTATTTAAAAGCGGGGTCAATCTACAAAAATTTTGATGAGCGGAATTACCTGAACGACCTTGATGTGGTTGCACAGGTCTATTCAGATTGGGGCAATTATAAAAAAGCTGACGAATATTTTAATAAAGCGCTACCCTTAAATAAAATTGCAAAAGACAGCTTTAACCTCATCATTTTATATGAGTCACTTTCGGGGATGAACCGCAACCTGTTGCAGTTTAACGATGCGTTGCACTACGCCGATACATCCCTGTTAGTTAACAATAACCAGATAACGGATCTTGTTGCTTATTCATATCTCGAAAAAGCTTTCGCATACATTGGTTTGAACCAGTTAAAAGATGCCTGGGAAAATCTCGGTTATGCGGAAAGAATTTCAGATTCTCTCGATTTAAAAATATTCAGCGCCCACGGCGCATTTGAACTCGATTACGGCTATTGCCAGTATTACTCTGCTTTAAAAAATTATGAGGAAGCAGGTAAATATCTTTTGAGCGCTTATCAAAAATCAGTGGAAATAAAATCAAATCAGCTTCAGTTAAAATACCTCAGGGAGCTTTCCCTGTTTTATGGGCGGCAACATAATGCGCTATTGGCCTACGATTATACCAGGAAATATTTTAATTTAACTGATGTACAGGATAATGATAGCAGGCCTTTTAAAGTTGCCCAGTATGAGAATGAAGAAAAAGAATTAGCGCAAAATGACAGCATTAATGTTTTGAAACAACAGGCTACAGTGCAAGCCGCAAACATCAAAACAAAAAATACTGTTCTCTGGAGTTCACTGATCGCCATCCTGCTTATCAGCGTGTCTTTATTTTTTGTTTACAGGCAATACCGGATGAATAAAAAAACATTATTGTCGCTGAGGAAAACACAAAGGCAGTTGATCATGTCAGAAAAAATGGCGTCGCTTGGTGAACTCACTGCGGGCATTGCGCATGAAATACAAAACCCTTTGAACTTCGTCAATAATTTTTCGGAAGTGAATAAAGAAATGCTGGAAGAACTGAAGACGGAACGCTTAAAGCCAAACGCAGAAAGAGATGATTCGTTGGAGGATGAACTAATTAATGATGTTATTGATAATTCTGAAAAAATAAATCACCATGGCAAACGTGCCGGAGATATTGTAAAGGGAATGTTACAACATTCACGAACCAGCACCGGTGTAAAAGAACCAACCGATATCAATGCTTTGGCGGATGAATATTTACGATTAAGCTATCATGGCCTTCGTGCAAAAGACAAAGAATTCAACGCCACCATGAAAACCGATTTTGATGAGACAATTGGAAAAATAAATATCATTCCGCAGGATATTGGAAGGGTTCTTTTGAATTTATACAACAATGCTTTTTATGCGGTTCAGCAGAAGCAACGCGAACTGGCCGAAAAAGGGTTGCCAACCTTTGAAAGGTTGGCAACCCTATACGAACCAACCGTCTGGGTAAGCACAAAAAAAGTTAATGACAAAGTGGTACTAACGGTGAAAGACAATGGCCCCGGTGTTCCGCAAAACATTGTTGATAAAATCTTTCAACCTTTCTTTACCACAAAACCCACAGGAAGCGGAACGGGACTGGGTTTGAGTTTGAGTTATGATATTGTGAAGGCACATGGTGGGGAAATAAAAGTGGAAACGAAGGAAGGGAAAGGCTCAACATTTATTATCAAATTACCATTAATTTAAAAACCGGGAAAATGAAAATTCATTTATTATTTATCCTTTTATTTTCTACAATGCTGGCAGCATGCAACCAGAATCAAAAGCAAAAAAAGCCTGCAAGTAAATTATCAGCCAAAAAATTAGTGGGAGTGATAAACACTGCACATAAACAACCAGAAATAATTTTATTGACAGGTGAACATGCTCCTAAAATTATTCCTGCGGGCAAGCCAACAATCATCTCCAATCCTAATGCCGATGGGTTGGGCGATCCGGATTTTACTTATTATACTACATCAGACGGGCTGGCGCTTGACGGTGTAACTTGTTCTTTGATTGATAAAAAAGGAAACATCTGGTTTGGTTCTTTGGGCGGAATGAGCAGGTACGATGGTAAAAAGTTTACCACATTTGGTGCTGTAAATGGGCTTGACCCAGGTGTTTACAGCATGGTGCAGGATACTGCAGGAAATCTTTGGACTAGTTCCGGTACTAACGGGGATATTAATTTTCTTTTCAAATACGATGGTTCAAAGTTCTCTCTTTTTTCACTTCCTAATCATATTGATAATAATTTTAATTACATGTTTGCGGATGAAGCAGGAAATATTTGGATGCCAACTTATTCTGATGGAATTTATGAATACAAATTGGGGGTAAATAACCAACTAAAAAACATTGCTCATTTGTCTTCTTCAAATGGATTGGTTCATAATAACGTTCTTTCCTTTAAAGAAGATAATGCGGGGAATTTTTGGTTCGGAACAGATAGTGGGGTAAGTAAATTCAACGGGAAAATTTTTATCAACTATACCAAAGCGAATGGATTAATCAATAATAATATTAATTGTATAGAAAAAGATAAAGATGGCAATATGTGGTTTGGAACAGATAGCGGGGTAAGTAAATTCAATGGAGAAAATTTTATCAATTTCACTACTCAGCAGGGGCTGGTAAACAACGAAGTCAACGTGATTACTGCAGATTCTTACGGCACCATCTGGGTTGGCACGCCGCACGGGTTAAGTAAATATGAACTTCATGAAAATGACGGCCAGCCTGGTTTTACTAATTATACCAAAGCCAACGGGCTTACCGATAACAATATCACGACTATTACTGAAGGCCCGACAGGAAATGTCTGGCTGGGCACAGGGCGGGGCGGTATTATCAAATACAATCCCAATTTTTTAACCAAATACGGTGCATCACTCGGCCTTACAGGCATCCGTGTAAATGCAATTACCCAGGACAACAAAGGAAATTTTTGGTTCGGAACCCAGGGTGGCGGAGTATGCGAATACAACGGGAAAAATTTTATGAATTACACTACAAAACAGGGGCTTGCCGAAAATGATGTGTACAGTATCCTACAGGATAAAAAAGGTAATATTTGGTTTGGATGTTTCGGCGCCATCAGCAAGTATGATGGCAAAACTTTTACCAATTTTTCTTCTGCGCAGGGCTTGCCTTCCTATTCTCAAATATGGAATAGCATCGAAGACAAGGAAGGAAATTTATGGTTTAGTTCATGGGGCGGCCTTTTCAAATATGATGGTAAAAGTTTTACTAACTATACCAGTAAACAGGGATTATTCAGCAATCAAACTTTATCAGTCATCCAGGATAAAAAAGGAAACATGTGGTTCAGCGGTTTTGGGTTGGATAAATGGAACGAAAAAACAGTGATGAATTATTCTTTTGAAACCGGAATGCCCAGCCCCGAAATGCCGGGATTAAGAGAAGATCAAATGGGCAATATCTGGATAGGAACGTATGGTAAAGGGCTTTGCAGAATTTATAATGATTCACTCACTGTTTATACCACTACCCAGGGCCTCGGAGACAATACGATTTTTTCAATACGGGAAGACAAAAAGAACCACCGCCTTTGGTTTGGAACTAACTCAGGCCTTTCTATGCTGGATGAAAATGATTTGTTGAAAAATAACGGAGAGGATGTCCACTTCGAAAACTTCAACCACACAAACGGTTATGATATAAAAGATTTTTCATTCAATTTTTCTTTGTTTGTAGATAACAAAGGAGTTGTTTGGGGAGGCACAGGGGATGGTAAACTCTTTCGGTTCGACTATGACAAAATAAAACCGGTTAATAAACCTTACCAGGTTCAATTGCAAAACATTGCCATCAACAATGAAAATATTTGTTGGAGCTTATTGGATAAAAATAAAAAATTAAACAATTCCGCAGACAGCCTCTCTATTCTTAACGAGATGGTTACTACCTTCGGGAAAGTCTTGTCTGAACAGGAATCAAAGCAAATGGTGCAGGAATTTCACGGTTTGAAATTCAAAAGTGTAGCTCGATTTTATCCTATTCCACAAGATCTTATTCTTCCCCACAATTTGAATAATATCAGGATAGATTTTGCAGCCATCGAACCAGGTTTCGATAACCGCATGAAGTATCAATACATACTGGAAGGATATGATAAAACCTGGAGCCCGCTAAGCAACCGAAGCAGCGCGAGCTTTGGGAACATCAGCGAAGGCACTTACACTTTTAAAGTGAAAGCAGTAAACCCTTTTAACGTGTGGGCCGAAACAGATTATACTTTTAAAGTATTGCCACCGTGGTATAGATCGTGGTGGGCTTATTGTTTTTATGCATTAATGTTCCTTATCGCAACATATATAGCCAACAGGATGATCCGGAAAAGGATACTGGAAAAAGAAAAAGCAAAAGCAAAAGAAAGGGAGCTGGAGCATGCAAAAGAAATTGAGAAGGCATATCATGAATTAAAATCAACGCAAGCTCAATTAATACAAAGCGAAAAGATGGCATCACTTGGTGAACTCACTGCAGGCATTGCGCATGAAATTCAAAACCCTTTAAACTTCGTCAATAATTTTTCTGATGTAAACAAAGAATTGCTTGTAGAAATGAAAGATGAAATGGATAAAGGAAATACAGAAGATGCGAAGGCAATTGCCAATGATGTAATAGAAAACGAAGAAAAAATAAATCACCACGGTAAACGCGCTGGCGATATTGTAAAAGGAATGTTACAACACTCACGAACCAGCACCGGTATAAAAGAACCAACCGATATCAATACATTGTGTGACGAATATTTAAGATTGAGTTATCATGGATTAAGAGCAAAGGATAAAGAATTCAATGCAACCATGAAAACCGATTTTGATGAAAGCATTGGTAAAATAAATATCATTCCGCAGGATATCGGAAGAGTTTTACTGAATTTATATAACAATGCTTTTTACGCAACAAGCGAAAGACAAAAGGCAGTAAACGCCCGCCTGAACGAATCATTCGGGCAGGAACAAAAAAATAAGAATCTTATTTCGTACGAACCAACCGTTTCTGTGAGTACAAAAAAATCAGATAATCATGTAATCATTACCGTTAGCGACAACGGCAACGGCATACCGCAAAAAATAGTTAATAAAATCTTCCAACCATTTTTTACTACCAAACCAACAGGAAGTGGAACAGGACTGGGCTTGAGTTTGAGTTATGATATTGTAAAAGCGCATGGTGGAGAGATAAAAGTAGAAACAAGAGAAAATGAAGGAAGTGAGTTTATTATTCAATTACCATTAACAAAATAAAAAAATGATATCCCCCAACTGTATTAATAAAATTTATTGAATCATGAAAAAAACAACTACTGTATTTTTTCTACTCTTCCTTTCTTTGATGGCTGCGGCCCAAAGCAACAAGCAGGGAGAACTGCATTTCAATCACCTCTTTGTAAAAGACGGAATGACTGGAGGCCGGGTTACTTCTATTGTGCAGGACAAGCAAGGATTCATGTGGATTGGCACGCAAAAAGGCCTCGTGCGTTATGATGGGTATAGCCCGAAGGTGTACAATTTTGGCTTTGATGATCCTGACAAAGAGGATATTAGTATAATTTACCTTGACAGGGAAGGCAGGCTTTGGGCGGGAGGTTATGGAGTACTGTTCCTGTATGATCGCGGCGAAGACCGGTTTATTCAGTATAAATTAAATTTATCCGCACCAGATTCTTCTTCGTTGAAGATATTGGATATTCTTGAAGACTATTATGGAAATCTTTGGCTTAATACTAGTAGTTTTATTAAAAAGAAATATAGTCTCGAACGCTTTGACCTAACAACTAAAAAATTTTTACAATATGATAAGGATGAAAAAGGAACACATCATATAAACGCTAATCAATTTACCAGTTATTTTGAAGACAAAGAAGATGGTATGTGGGTCGGTTCTGATAATGGCATTTATCAATATAATGAAAAGTCGGACCAATTTGACCCCTATCTGCCAAATACTGATTCCACAAAGCAGAATACATTCTACTTCTCCTCAGTAGTCCCCCAACCTGGAATTCTCTGGATGACAGTTTATGAATCCAAAGCTCTGAATAAAGGAGAAGGTCTTTGGCGGTATGATACCAAAACCAAGACCGCTACTGTTTTCAGGCATCGTGCTGGTGATTCTACCAGTATTGCCAGCGATAACATTTATTGGTCAATCACAGATTCCCTTAGACATTTGTGGATAACAACAGATAGTAGTCTTTCTCTATTTGACTCTGCGAAAAATAATTTTATTAATTACCGCTTAAAAGACAACAATACCGGGAAATTTATTTCCATGATTGAAATACAGCAAGGTAAAAATGGCAATTTATGGTTATCCACCGGCCAGGGATTAGTTTTCTTTAATACCAAAACTCGTCAATTTACCCGATATACGGCTCACGAAAAAGATCCGTATGGATTGGTAATCGATTGGGTACGCAATTTATTTATAGACCATTCAGGAACGCTTTGGTTTGGCGTCGGAGATATTGGCATTGAATGGATCAATAAACAATTATCAAGATTTATTCAGTATAAGGACGACCCGGGGCAGCCTAATAATTTTCCCGGAGGGTTTGTCAATTCTTTTGCGGAAGCCAAAGACAGCACGATCTGGCTGGGATCTGAACACGGGTTGTATCACTGGGATCCACTAACCGATTCTTTTACCCTTGTAAAAATAGAAAAGAACCAGGAAAAAGATGTTTATGTGGCAACTGTAATGGTTGATAAAGAAGGGCTGGTATGGTGCGAGGGCGCTAGTTCTTTGCGTCAAGGCCTCTATTGCTATGATCCCAAAACCGGGAAGACCCGGTTTTTCAGTAATAATAAAAAGGATTCAACCTCGCTAAGCGACAATTATGTTACAAGTTTATTGGAGGACCACCTGGGCAATATTTGGGTGGGCACAAATAGTGGAGGCATCTGCCGCTTCAACAGGCAATCCCAAAATTTTACCCGTTACCCATATATTAAAAATAACGGTTTCATTACACAGAATCACGGCGCCCTGGACAATGAATCGGTGCTTTCCATCTATGAAGATAAAAATGGCACCCTCTGGGTAGGAACCAATGGTGGGGGAGGTTTAAACAGGTTTAACCGGCAAACCGGCACGTTTACTACTTATCTAAATCAATTACCGGGCTTTCAATGTATCCTCAGTATTTATGGAGATGATAAAAACAAGATTTGGGCGGGGACTTATTTAGGAGGTGTTTTCAGCTTAGACCCTCAAACTAACTTAGTGAAAAAATATACCGAAAAGAATGGTCTTTTATATGATGGTGCATTTGGAATCGTTGAAGATGTCCATGGTAATTTATGGTTGTCCTCTGAACGGGGTATTTCCATATTCAATCCACAAACAAAGCAGGTGCGCAACATTACCACTGCCAATGGCCTTCCTTCCCAAAATATAAAATGGGCATTTAAAACCAGGAGTGGCCGTTTCCTTTTTAGCAGTATTGAGGGTTTTATTTCCCTCAACCCGGATAATTTTACCCCTGATCCTCATCCACCGATAGTACATATAGAGTCGGTTGATTTTGTTACTTCCAATGGGCGTAAACCAAAAGATTCCACCCTCATCACGTGGGGGAAAGACAGCATCAACTTAAAGTATAATGAAAACCGTCTCAGCTTTCATTATGTAGCCCTCTATTACCAAAACTCCCAATTGAATCAATATGCTTACAAACTGGCTGGCTATGATAAAGACTGGGTACCAGCCGGAACACAGCGAATGGCTACCTATACCAATCTTTCTCCGGGGCATTACACCTTTCATGTAAAGGCAGCCAACAGCGATGGCGTTTGGAATGAGCAGGGAGACAGTTTTTCATTTACCATTTTACCACCATGGTGGCAAACGTGGTGGGCATATACATTATACATTTTGGCGTTTTTGCTTGCTGTATGGGCGTTTGCGTCTTATCGTTCCCGTAACCTTCGCCGGGCCAACCTGGTACTGGAAGATAAAGTGGAACATCGCACAGCACAGTTACATAAATCCATTGAAGATTTAAAATCCACACAGTCCCAACTCATACAATCAGAAAAAATGGCCAGCCTTGGAGAACTCACTGCAGGCATCGCCCATGAAATACAAAATCCGCTGAATTTTGTCAATAATTTTTCTGACGTCAACAAAGAGTTGCTTATTGAAATGAAGGATGAAATGAATAAAGGAAATATTGATGATGCAAACGCTATTGCAAATGATGTAATCGAAAATGAAGAAAAAATAAACCATCATGGCAAACGTGCAGGCGATATTGTAAAAGGAATGTTGCAACATTCACGAACCAGCACCGGTGTAAAAGAACCCACAGATATTAATAAGCTTGCAGATGAATATTTAAGATTGAGTTATCATGGTTTAAGAGCAAAAGACAAAGGCTTCAATGCTGAAATGAAAACTGATTTTGATGAAAGTATCGGGAAAATAAATATCATTCCGCAGGATATTGGAAGGGTACTTTTGAATTTATTTAATAATGCATTTTATGCTTTAAATGAAAAGCAAATGCTTACCAAAGACCTGCCAGGTTTTGAAAACCTGGCAGGTCTGGCTGCTTACGAACCAACCGTTTCAGTGAGTACAAAGAAAGCTGATAATCATGTAATCATTACCGTTAGCGACAATGGAAACGGGATTCCTCAAAATATTGTCGATAAAATCTTTCAACCATTTTTTACAACAAAACCCACAGGAAGTGGAACAGGATTGGGGTTGAGTTTGAGTTATGATATTGTGAAAGCGCATGGAGGGGAAATAAAAGTGGAAAGTAAAGAAGGAGAAGGAACACAATTTATAATTCAATTGCCAACTAAATAAAAAAAGAATGAATCGTTTTCTTAAAATATCCTGTTTTTTATTGCTACCTGCTTTCGCCATTGCACAGCAACAGCAAAATAAAATTGACAGCCTGCACCTGGCTTTGCAAAATGCCGCCAATGACACGATGCGGATGGACATAAATGATGCACTTGCATTTGCATTTACCGAATCAAATTCCGACAGCGCTCTTTTCTATTATGATAAAGCCGCCCGGATGGCAGACAAACTTGGATTAAAAATAGATGAGGTATCTGAATTAGATATGAAAGGTTATATTTTGTCAACCAGGCGAAATTATCCTCAGTCGCTGGCCACTTTTTTAAAAGCGAAAAAAATAGCAGGGGATCCTGCCAGCGAAAAAAATACATGGCATCTTCCAAAGGGCCGTACTCCCAGATCAGAAAGGCTTGAATGGCTGGGTTGGATCTATAACGATATGGGGCCCCTGTATGAATATACAGGGAACCTTAACGAAGAAATTTCCGGCTTTCAGCAAGCCAGGAGTATTGCTGAATCAATTCACAATAAGGGTTTGTTAACATATGCTTATAGTGGCCTTGCACATTACTATGAAATTACTGACCAATTGGATTCAGCACTTTTCTATGAAAAAAAAGCAGAAGCGCTGATCCACTATAATGGAGATAAGTATGGGGCTGGCCCCTTAAATACACTCGGTAAGATCTATCAAAAGAAACGAGATTTTGATAAGGCACGGGAAGCATTTGCCCGGGCAATAAAAGCAGATCAACATGCCAATAATCTTTCAAATCTTGGGGATACCTATCTGAATATGGCTGATCTGTATAAAACTGAAAAAAGGCCTGATTCAGTCATATTCTATTCAAGAAAAGCTGTTGATACGTATAAAAAAGTTGAACAGCCGGATGGAATTGCAAAAGCATACGATATCCTTTACTCAATATATAACGGCCAAAATAAATCAGATAGTGCGTTTGCCTATTTGAAATTAGCAACTGCTTTAAATGATAGCCTGAATAATGTTGAAAAAATGAACCTTCTTGCATTTCAGAATATCGGTTTTGACGAACAACGAAAGGTCCAGCAACTGGAAGACGAAAAAATACAAACTCGTAACCGGATCAGGACAATCTCATTGTTGGGAGGCATTGCTGTTCTATTACTGCTGGCTATTATTTTTTACAGGAATAACCTTCAAAAGCAAAAGGCGAAACTTAAAATTGAAAAAGCTTATGATGAGTTGAAAACAACACAGAAGCAGTTAATCCAATCAGAAAAAATGGCTTCACTTGGAGAACTTACCGCAGGCATTGCACATGAAATTCAAAACCCTTTAAATTTTGTGAATAATTTTTCTGAAGTAAGTACAGAACTCATTGATGAAATGAAAGATGAATTATCAAAAGCAAATTATGAAGATGCCAATGCAATTGCGGATGATTTAAAACAAAACCTTGAAAAAATAAATCATCATGGTAAACGTGCAGGCGATATTGTAAAAGGAATGTTGCAACATTCGCGAACCAGCACAGGTGTAAAAGAACCCACCGATATTAATGCTTTGGCTGATGAATATTTACGATTAAGTTATCATGGATTAAGAGCAAAAGACAAGACTTTTAACGCCGATATGAAAACAGATTTTGATTCGTCGATTGTAAAAATAAATATTATTCCGCAGGATATAGGAAGAGTTTTACTGAACCTTTTCAACAATGCGTTTTATGCAGTAAAAGAACAAAAAAGCAGGAATCTTATTTCGTATGAGCCAACTGTTTCCGTTACTACAAAGAAATCAGGAAATAGTGTATTGATTACCGTTAGTGACAACGGAAATGGCATTCCACAAAATATTGTTGATAAAATATTTCAACCATTCTTTACTACAAAACCCACAGGAATAGGAACAGGACTGGGATTGAGTTTGAGTTATGATATTGTGAAAGCGCATGGCGGGGAGATAAAAGTGGAAAGTAAAGAGGGCGACGGAAGTACGTTTATAATTTCGATTCCACAATAAATAATTTAATTTTTATAGTAAATGAAATCAATAAAAACGAAACCAAACTATAATAAACTGCTTGCCGATATTGGCGTTGCTATTGAAACTGCCAGACAAAATGCAGTTAGAGCTGTTAATACCGAATTAGTGAAAGCTAATTGGGAAATTGGCAGGCACATCATTGAATTTGAGCAGCAGGGAAATGAAAGAGCTGAGTACGGAACTGACCTGTTGACAAGGCTTTCCAAAGATCTGCGATCGCAATTCGGAAAAGGATTTGGCAGGCGAAATATCCTGGACATGCGCCGGTTTTATCTTACTTATTCAAATTGGCAGGCAGTGCCTGCCAAATTAAGTTGGACACATATTATTACGTTGCTTGCAATTTCGGATAATACAACAAGAAAGTTTTATGAAAAACAAACAGCACATGAAAATTGGAGTTACCGTGAACTGGAAAGGCAAATTGATTCGTCCCTGTTTGAACGGCTGGCATTAAGCAAGGATAAAAAAGGTGTGTTGCAACTTTCAGAAAAAGGGAATATTATTTCGAATCCTAACGAAGCGATAAGAGATCCTTACATACTGGATTTTTTGAAAATACCTCAAAGCCACAGGATGACAGAGAAACACCTTGAACAAAAAATAATTGACAACTTGCAACAGTTTTTATTGGAACTTGGAAAAGGCTTTGCTTTTGTCGCCCGGCAGTTCAGGATTTCAATTCGTAATAAACACTTTTCGGTTGACCTTGTTTTTTATCACCGGATTTTGAAATGTTTCGTGCTGATTGACCTGAAAACAAAAAGTGTACAGCACGGCGATGTCGGCCAAATGAATCTGTATCTAAATTATTTTAAAGCCGAAGAAAATGTGGAAGGCGATAATGAACCAATCGGCATTATTCTTTCCGCAGAAAAAGATGAAGTAATGGTAGAATATGCCATAGGCGGCATTTCTAATAAAATATTTGTATCAAAATACCAACTATACCTGCCCGATAAAAAGATGTTACAAAAAGAAGTGAAAGCAATTATGGATAGTAATAATAAAAAAAAAAGTGACTATATGAAATCTAAAATGACTATATGAAATCATTAATAAAAATTGTATTGTTGTTATTGCTGCCTGCTTTATCCCCGCTTTTTGCAGTGGCTCAGCAAAATCCTTATTGGCAGGAACCCAATCGGAAAAAGGCCGATAGCCTTAGAACCGTTTTGCAGCATACACAAAATGACACGATGCTCATGTACATATCCCGTCAGCTTGGATTGTATTATAAGGAAAAACAAAGGGACAGCTCTTTATATTTTTTTCAAAAGCAATTATTATTAGCTAAACAGTTACAATCAAAATTATGGGAAGCAGAGGCATATCAACAGATTGGATTGGCGTTAACCAATTTAGACAATTATCCGGGTTCTCTTCAGGCTATCTTAACTGCACAAAAAATTGCTGAAGATCCCAAAAGCGAAAAGAATATCCTGAATATATCCGCTTTCTCAGAAGATCAGAATCCACACACAACACGCCTCCGGATATTGGGAGATATTTATGACCGTTTAGGCATATTGTTTGGTTTCACAAAAGACACAAAAAAAGAATTATTGAATTTTTTTGAGGCGAGAACGATTGCAGAAAGTATCCATGACAATGCCGCTTTATCACAAGTCAGTATGGTGATTGGTTCTGCATATATTAGTCTAAATCAATTAGATTCGGCACTGATATATGAATCTGAAGCATTACAATATTCAAATGAATCTGGGTACAATAACTACAAAGGCTTTATTCTGTACCTGACCGGGAATATTTACTTTCAAAAAAAACAATATGATTCAGCAAAAAAATATTATGATGCCTCAATACAAATAAACAGGGAACAACAAAACCTCTATTTTTTGGGGAACGCATATATGTTCTTAGCTAAGCTACTTCTTACCACAGGCAATACCGATAGCAGCTTTTATTACACCAAAAAAGGCATGGAGATTTATGGCGAAATCAATGCCCCTAAAGGAATGTTAAACGCCTACTCCACACTTTCTGCCATTTTTAAATTGAAAAAAAACATAGACAGCGCTTACTTTTATCAAAGCCTTGCAATGGCCACAAAGGATAGTTTGAATAATGAGGAAAAAATCAAGCTCTTCCAGAATATTGGTTTTGATCAGCAACTCAAGGTACAGGAACTGGAAAAAGAAAAAACAGAAAACCGAAACAGAAACAGAATTTATGCATTGTTGGCAGGTCTTGCCGCCATCATGCTCATATCCATTATACTTTATCTAAATAATCAACAAAAACAAAAAGCAAATAAAGTTTTAGAAAAAACACTCAAGGATTTAAAATCCACTCAATCTCAACTCATCCAATCAGAAAAAATGGCTTCGCTTGGCGAACTCACCGCAGGCATTGCACATGAGATACAAAATCCGTTAAACTTTGTGAATAATTTTTCGGAAGTGAATACTGAATTGATTGATGAATTAAAAAATGAATTGGCAACAGGCAATCAGCAATTGGCATTGGAAATTGCTGATGACATAAAAAGTAACGAAGAAAAAGTAAACCATCATGGAAAGCGTGCAGCAGATATTGTAAAAGGAATGTTGGAACATTCACGTACCAGCACAGGCAAAAAGGAACCCACCAATATAAATGCATTGGCTGATGAATATTTGAGGTTAGCTTATCAAAGTATTAAAGCAAAAGATAAAAATTTTAATGCAGAAATAAAAACTGATTTTGAAAATTCAATCGGGAAAATAAATATCATTCCGCAGGATATTGGAAGGGTATTGTTGAATTTGTACAACAATGCTTTCTATGCCTGTACTGAGCGCAGTCGAAGTACAGTAAACCAACAAAAAAGCCAGAATCTTATTTCGTATGAACCAACTGTTTCTGTAACAACAAAGAAATCTGGAAATCATGTAATCATAACCGTTAGTGATAACGGAAACGGAATCTCTCAAAAAATAGTTGATAAAATATTTCAACCCTTCTTTACCACCAAGCCAACAGGAGAGGGAACGGGATTGGGATTGAGTTTGAGTTATGATATTGTGAAGGCGCATGGCGGGGAAATAAAAGTAGAAACGAAAGAAGGAGAAGGCAGTGAGTTTATTATTCAATTACCTGAATGAAAAGAGGTTGCAGAGGCGTAGCCTCGATTCGGTATTGTAATCCCGCTTTAGGCGGGAGATTTTAATCCGTTGAAAAGAAGCAAAAATATAATAAAAGAGCCGTAGGCTCGAAACATAAAAAAGAAACAACATGGCAAATACTTATCATCAGATATACCTGCAAACCGTTTTCGCAGTAAAATATCGAAATGCGGTTATCAGCAAAGAATGGAAAAGCACACTCTTTGGGATAATTGGAAATCTAATCAATGAAACCAACTGTAAAACCATTATTGTAAATGGTGTCGAAGATCACGTGCATTGCTTCTTAGGATTAAAGCCTGTTGTTTCAATTTCAGAATTAATGAAAACAGTAAAATCAAAATCCTCAAAATATATCAATGACCATAAATTGAGCGCTGAGCGTTTCGAATGGCAAGAGGGCTATGGTGTATTTTCATACAGCCAATTTTCTGTGGATAAAGTATATAAATATATTCAGAACCAGGAAGCACATCATAAAAAGCAAACATTCAAAGATGAATATTTGGATTTTTTAAAAAAGTTTAAAATCGAGTATGATGAACAATATATTTTTCAGGATCTTATTTAGACATGTGCCGAGTCGAAGGCTCTTGATTACGTCCTTGATTCTTTTCAACGGATTAAAATCCGTTGGTACAAAATGAACCGAGCCTATGGCTCTTAAGAACCTAAATAAAATTAAATGTTAGTTGATAAAATCTTTCAACCATTCTTTACTACCAAACCTACCGGATATGGAACAGGATCGGGTTTGAGTTTGAGCTATGATATTGTGAAAGCGCATGGCGGGGAAATAAAAGTGAAAAGCCTGTCTGCCGTAGCGGCAGCGCAGGCAAGAAAAAATGGGGAGGGTACAACATTTATTATTAAAATACCTTTTGAAAATAAAATTGTTTAAGAAAATCACTTTCTGCATTATTTGTTATTTTACTGTAAAGGGATAGAAAAAAGGAAGGTGAAGTTTTGGCATTTATAAAACCAATAAATCAACATGACAAGCAAAACGGAGCAAACACTTAAAAAAAGAAATGCCAGCCTTGAGAAAGAATTGGCAGCTAAAAACCGTGAATTAGAAATTGAAACGGCTTTGGAAAAAGTACGCGCCAGAACCATGGCGATGCAACACAGCGATGAACTCGCAGAAACTTCATTCGTACTTTTTCAGCAGTTTAAAGAGTTAGGAAAAACCAGTGATCAAATTTCCATTGGCATTTTTAAAGAGGGTGAAAATGTAATGGAGTTGTATTCCACCTTACACGGTTCGCAATGGAAAGAAGCGGCAAAGGTGGACCTGAGCGAACCGGTGGTGATGAAAAAAATTCATGCCGCGTGGAAGAAGAAAAAGCATTCTATGGTGATAGACATTGAAGGTGATCAACTCAAAAAGTATAACATTTATAGGGAAAAATTATCCAATTTAAAATACAAAGAAAAACGCTGGGTAATTCAGGCCGCTTTCTTTTCAAAAGGGGTAATCACATTTTCTGCAACAGAACCGCATCCAAAAGAAACCATTCAATTATTAGAAAGATTTGCTGTTGTATTTGATGGCGCATATACCCGTTTTCTCGATCTTCAAAAAGCAGAAGCACAGGCAAGGGAAGCACAGATCGAGGCGGCTTTGGAAAGAGTAAGAAGTCGTACGATGGCAATGCATCAAACTTCTGAGTTGCAGCAAGTGATTCATACAGTTCATAAAGAACTGCTCAGTCTGAACCTTTTAATCAATGGTGGTTCGTTTGTAGTGATTAATGATGATGTGGAACCAGCGTTGCGTTGCTGGGGTTCAGGAGGTACGGCTGATACTTCAGAAGAAGTATATGTACCGGATTTTGATATGCACTTTGTAAAAAACTTAATACAAGGCATTAAAAACGGCCAGGGGTTTTTTACGGAGGAATTTTCTCAAAAGGAAAAAAAGAAATACTTCACAAAATTATTTGAACATAAGCCGTGGTCAGATCTTAGTGACGAACAGAAAAATGAAACCCTTTCGGCTTCGGGCAGTTATACACGTTCTGTTGCTGTTTCAAAACATACTTCCATTTTTATCATTAATCACAAAGGAAGAAAATTTACAGAAGCTGAAAATGATATTTTAAACCGCTTTGCCAAAGTTTTCGAACAAACCTATACCCGCTTCCTCGATCTGCAAAAAGCAGAAGCACAGGCAAGAGAAGCAAGGATTCAACTTGCTCTTGAAAGAGTGCGTGCAAGAACAATGGCCATGCAAAAAAGTGAAGAGCTTAAAGAAGTGATTCAATTAATTCTGGAACAGTTCGTTCATTTGGGTCTTGAGACAGAAGCTGCCGGATTCATGATAGATTACAAGGACAGCAATGATATCAATGTTTGGGTCAGTTCGCCGCGTCATCCATTAGCGACACAAATTCATATACCTTATTTTGACCATCCGATATTTAAGCTTTTTGTTGAAGCAAAGGAAAAGGGATTTGATTTTTATACTGTCAAGCTGACCAAGGAAGAAAAGGATACTTTATTTACTCACATATTCCAACAGCTTCCAGGGTTTCCCGAGGAGTGGAAGCAGCAAATGTATGCTGCTCCCGGTTATGCAGATTCGCATGTAATGTTGAACAACATTGCGCTCTATATTCAGAATTATACCGGCATACCTTATTCCGACGTTGACAATGCAATACTTATGCGTTTTGCTAAAGCGTTTGAGCAAACCTATACTCGTTTTCTCGATTTGAAAAAAGCAGAAGCTCAGGCAAGAGAATCGCAGATAGAATTAGGATTGGAAAGAGTGAGGGCAAGAGCCATGGCGATGCAAACTTCCAATGAGTTATCCGAATTGGTGGATACTGTTTTTAAAGAACTCACCAAACTTGATTTTGAAATTAGCATGTGCATCATAAATATTATTGATGAAAATACTTTATCGAATATGGTTTGGGGCGCAAATCCCGAAACAGGCAAACCACCTGCATCATACTTTATGAAGTTTGAAGATTATCCCTTTCATCATGCCATGATGAAAGGCTATAAGGAACGAGCTTCAAAATATATTTATGTAATTGAAGGAGATGAGAAAAAAAATTATGACGAATACTTATTTAATGAAACTGAATTCAGAAAAATGCCCGCGGAAGCACAATCTGCATTAAGGGCAATGAAAAGATATGTCGCCTCTTTCTCGTTCAGCAATTTTGGCGGGTTACAGACTGTCGGTGGTGAACCATTATCTGAAGCGAATCTCGATATCCTTGCACGGTTTGGAAAAGTATTCGATCTCACCTACACCCGTTTTAATGATTTATTAAAAGCAGAAGCGCAGGCAAGAGAAGCGCAGATAGAATTGGCATTGGAAAGAGTCCGTGCCAGGACTATGGCGATGCAAAAAAGTGAAGAGCTCAAAGAAGTGATCCAGGTTGTTTATGATCAATTCGTTCACTTAAATATTAATGTAGAACATACCGGGTTTATTTTAGATTATAAAGAAAGAGATGATATGTTTATCTGGCTTGCCGATAAGCACGAAGTTCCCTCACAGGTAACCATTCCTTATTTCGATTCTTCGCATTGGAATAGTTTTATTGATGCAAAAGCAACTGGAAAAAATTTCTTTCCTACCCTTCTTTCATTTGAAGAAAAAAATAAATTTTACCAGGATCTTTTTAAATTATTCCCTGTACCAGACGAAGCAAAGGGATATTATTTTAGTTGCCCTGGCCTTGCCGGATCAACTGTATTGTTGGATAATATTAGCCTTTACATTGAGAATTTTGAGGGCATTCCTTTTACCAATGAAGAGAATGATACACTGATGCGTTTAGGAAAAGTATTTCAGCAAACCTATACCCGTTTCCTCGATCTGCAAAAAGCAGAAGCGCAGGCAAGAGAATCACAAATTCAATTAGCGCTTGAAAGAGTCCGTGCAAGAACCATGGCCATGCAAAACAGTGATGAACTGCAGGATGCTGCCATATTATTATTTCAGCAGATGAAAGCTTTGGGTGTTCAAACAGGAAGCTGCGGTTTTAATATTTGGAACAAAGATGAGAAAGCCGCAACTGTGTGGATGAGTTCAGCAGAAGGCGGGTTGCAAGCGCCGTTTAAAATGCCACACACAGAAAGTGCAATTTATAAGAATGTTTATTCAGCAATGAAAAACGGAGAGGGTCTTTTGATGAAAGAAGTTGGTGGCAAAGCTTTAAAAAAACATTTCGATTATTTATCAACACTTCCCGGAATTGGTGATGTAATAAAACACCTGAGGGAAACAGGTTATTCATTTCCTGAAACAATGGTTTATCATTTTGCATTTTTTAATAATGGTTATTTATCATTTCATCTGCATGAACATTCCACCGAAGCACCTGCTATTTTTAAACGCTTCGCAAAAGTTTTTGAACAAACCTATACCCGTTTTCTCGACTTGCAAAAAGCCGAAGCGCAGGCAAGGGAAGCAAGAATTGAGGCGGCATTGGAAAGAGTTAGAAGCAGGACAATGGGCATGCAGCATAGTAATGAATTGGCAGAAGGTGCATCATTATTATTTAAGCAGGTAAGTGATTTCGGAATTAATGTGTGGTCAAGCGGTTTTAATATCTGGCAACCTGATGGCGTTTCCTGTACTATTAATATGTGCAACCCTGATGGAAGTATTGCGGCTCCTTACCCTCTGCCACATACGGAATATATTTTCTTCCAAAAGATTTATGAAGCAAAGCAAAAAGGCGAAGATTTTCTTGTGTTGGAGACGGGAGGAAAAGAACTGGAAGAAACATACCAGTACATGTTTAGCCTTCCGGCAGTTAAAAAGATGCTTACAGGTATGGAGGATACCGGAAGCCAGATTCCAAAATTTCAGGTGAATCATTGCGCCTTTTTTTCGCAGGGTTACCTGATGTTCATTACCTACGAGCCATGCCCGGAAATGTGGGATATTTTCAAACGCTTCGCAAAGGTTTTTGAACAAACCTATACCCGTTTTCTTGATCTGCAGAAATCGGAAGCTCAGGCAAGAGAAGCAAGAATTGAAGCGGCTTTGGAAAAAGTTCGTAGCCGTTCTCTCGCCATGCATAAAAGTGATGAATTGCAGGTAGTGGTAAATGAAGTGTTTGAGAGATTAAGATCGTTAGATATTGACATGAATGTTGCCAGCATTTTTATTTTTAAGCAAAGCTCAAAAGATTGGGAGCAATGGGTGGCATCATCAGATACGGATTATTCAACACACTTTCATCTTCCTTATACTGATAATGAAATATTCAGAGAGTTGGAAGATGCAAAGAAAAGTGGAAAAGATTTTTATGCTGCACAATATTCTTTCGCACAAAAAAATGAATGGTTTAATTATGCATTTGATAATACAGAATACAGCCGCATACCCGATGAAAGGAAAAAGTTTTTACTGGAAAGTGAATTTTTCAAAATCTCTTTCGCATTGGCAAAAAAAACCGGGCTGCAGATAGCGAAATATTCCGGAGAAAATTTTTCTGAAAAAGATAACGATGCGTTAAGGCGCTTTTCAAAAGTATTTGAACAGGCATACATGCGTTTTCTAGATTTGCAAAAAGCAGAAGCTCAGGCAAGAGAAGCAAAAATAGAAGCTGCCCTTGAGCGGGTACGTGCAAGAACAATGGCTATGTACAAAAGTGAAAATCTGAGTGCAGTAGCCGAAGTAGTATTTCATGAACTGGAAAAACTTGAATTGGGTTTACTCCGATGTGGTATTGGAATCATTAATAAAGAGAAACGAAGTGCAGATGCCTGGATAACATCAGTTACAGATGAAGGAAAAACCGTACAGGTTTCCGGCACTGAATCCATGGATCTGCATCCTTTATTGCAGGGTGTATACAATGCCTGGCTGACCAATTCAGATTTTAGTTACTTATTAGAAGGTGAAGATTTAGTCCAATATTATAAAACATCAGGTACGGGTAAAGTAAGATTACCAGATTCGCAACTCATATTGTCTGCGGAGAAAATAACCACACAATATTATCACATAGCAGTATTCGAAGCGGGTGGTTTGTTTGCATTCAGTGCGAATGATTTTCCTGAAGAGGCCAAAATGGTAATGAAGCGATTTGCTGATGTATTCAATCAAAGCTATACCCGTTTCCTTGATCTTCAAAAAGCCGAAGCACAAACAAGAGAAGCAAAAATAGAAGCGGCATTGGAAAGAGTGAGAAGCAAGACCATGGCGATGCATAACAGCCGGGAAGTGGGCGAAACAGTCGTTACCTTATTTGATGAGTTGATAAAACTTGGACTTGATGAGCTGGACCGATGTGGCATTGGCATCATGCATGGCGACTATATTATGGAAGCATGGACGGCTTCAAAAACAAATGATGCGAAAGCCGATTTAGTGATAGGCCACATTAGTATGAAGCAACATCTTTTATTGCAGGGCACCTATGAAGCATGGAAAGAAAAAAAAGATTCATTTCAATATATACTGGAAGATGATGACAAAATCAATTACTTCAACATTATAAATAATCAGCCTGATTACAGGGCAAGGAGGGATATAGCTTCATTGCCCCCAAAAGTTGTTTTGACTGATTTTTATTTCAGAGAAGGATGCTTATACGCATTCTCCGATAAAGAACTTTCAACTGAAATATCAAAAATATTTACCCGGTTTGCCGGGGTATTTGGCCAAACCTATCGTCGTTATCTTGACTTACAAAAAGCAGAAGCACAGGCAAGGGAATCTGAAATACAATTGGCATTGGAAAGGGTACGGGCCAGGACGATGGCAATGCAGAAACAAGATGATTTACTTGTGGTACTTGATTTATTAGTTCAGCAACTCGTAAAACTCGGAGTGAATCTGCAAGTGGCTAATTTCAGCAACGGACTACCCGGCGGCGATTGGGATTTATGGATTGAAGTGGTAGCAGACGCTAATAATATTTTTAATAATTATGTTCATTTTCCCCGAATAGATCATCCCTATTTTCACCATGTTGAAAAAAACATTGAGACCTACAGGAAGGATGGAACAGACCTATTTAAAGACGTGTTCTCAAAAGAAGTGAAAGATTCGTGGCAGGATTACATTAATACCCAAACAATATATAAAGATTTAGCTTCTGAAGAGGTCCGGCAGTTAATGTATGAGAAGCCTGGATATAACTGGTCAATGGTCATTTTGAAAGAAACCTGGGTTTCAATTTGCAGGTACGACACAATACCTTTTAGTGATGAGGAGGATGCTTTATTAAGAAGATTTGCTAATGCATTTGGGCAAACCTATACGCGCTTTCTCGACTTGCAAAAAGCAGAAGCGCAGGTAAGGGAAGCACAAATAGAATCGGCTTTGGAAAGAGTGAGATCAAGGACAATGGCCATGCAAAATTCAGATGAACTGGCGGATCTGGTTGCTACCGTTTTTAATGAACTAAACCGTCTTGAATTTGCATTAACTAGTTGTATTATCTGGATCAACAATCCCGAATTACTAACGGCTGAAATGTGGGTGGCCAGCACCGAAATGAACAAACCGCCCGAACCCTATTACATCAAACCTTTCCGGCATCCCTATTTTAAATCAGTATTAGATGCATGGAAACAGAAAAACAAAAAATGGGTTTATGAAATGAATGTTGAGGAAAAGAAAAATTTTCAACTGCAATTTTTTAATGAGGTAGGCAACTTCCCAACACTGATGAAAAATGCATTGAAAGCTCCTGAGAGCGTAGTATATTCTGCCTCTTTTTACAATTTCGGCGCATTGGAAATTATCGGAACTGAACCTGTGACCGATGAAAAGTTTGAAATCCTGCACAGGCTTGGTAAAGTGTTCGATATGTCTTATACCCGCTTCAACGATCTGAAACAGGCAGAGGCACAGGCACAGGAGGCAAAGATTGAAGCGGCATTGGAAAGAGTGCGCTCCAGAACGATGGCTATGCAAAAAAGTGATGAATTGGCAGAAACGTCTGCAATTCTTTTCAGGCAACTGATACATTTAGGTATTGCACCAAACCGTCTGTACATTGGCGTTACAAATGATAAAAACACCGACATTGAATTTTGGATCACAGATGAAGAAGGCTCAAAAGTAAGCACCATGTTTTCCGGTGATGCCGCAAAAAATAATTCGGTGATGAAAATGTATGAGGGATGGAAGCAGCAAAAAACATCTATCGTAATTGATATGCACGGAAAAGAATTGGATGAATACTTTCATTATCTCGGCGATGAATTGCGTGTTCCTTTTCAAGGTGGGCTTTCGCAAAAAAGAAGAATACAATACATCAGTTATTTTTCCAAAGGTTTTATCGGAATGGCTTCGCCTGATGAACAGCCCGAAAAAACGGTGCTTTTATTAGACCGTTTTGCAGCAGTATTCAATCTAACCTTCACCCGTTTCAATGATTTGAAAGTTGCAGAAGCACATGCCATACAGGCCGAACAGGATTTAATAGAAATCAAAGCATCAAGAAAAAAAGCAGAAGACACACTTTCAGAATTACAGTCCACACAAAAACAACTCATCCAATCAGAAAAGATGGCATCACTTGGAGAACTTACTGCAGGCATTGCTCATGAAATACAAAACCCATTGAACTTCGTCAATAATTTTTCGGATGTAAATAAAGAATTGCTTGCAGAAATGAAAGATGAAATGGAAAAAGGAAATACAGAAGATGCAAAATCAATTGCTAATAATGTAATAGAGAACGAAGAAAAAATAAATCACCATGGTAAACGTGCAGGAGATATCGTAAAAGGTATGTTGCAACATTCACGAAGCAGCACAGGTGTAAAAGAACCCACTGATATCAATGCATTGTGTGATGAATATTTTCGATTGTCTTATCATGGTCTGAGGGCAAAGGATAAAGAATTCAATGCAACAATGAAAACAGATTTTGATAATAATATTGGAAAAATAAATATCATTCCTCAGGATATTGGAAGAGTATTGTTGAACTTATATAACAATGCTTTTTATGCGGTTCAGCAGAAGCAAAGAGAAGCAGCTGAAAAAGGGTTGCCAACCTTTGAAAGGTTGGCAACCCTGTACGAACCGAAAGTATGGGTAAGTACAAAAAAAGTTAATGACAAAGTACTACTTACAGTGAAAGACAATGGCCCCGGCATTCCTCAAAACATTGTTGATAAAATCTTCCAACCATTCTTTACTACCAAACCCACAGGAAGCGGAACCGGATTAGGATTGAGTTTGAGCTATGACATTGTGAAAGCGCATGGTGGGGAATTGAAAGTGGAAACGAAAGAAGGAGAAGGAGAAGGAAGTAAATTTATTGTTCAATTACCAATATGACTTGTATTTTAAATCACATAAATCAAATTAATCCTATAAATCATGGTTCAGACAAGCTATGATATTATTAAAGCACATGGAGGAGAAATAAAAGTAAATACAGTAGAAAATGAAGGGAGCACGTTTATTATAAATATACCAAACACAAATTAAAACATGAATCAATGAAGTTCTTAAAAATTACTGTACTGCTTCTTTTGACAGCACAGCTTTGCCAGGCGCAGGATACTACCATAATACTTTCAACAAGCATGTTAAATCAAACCAATGACCAAATTTCTTTAGGTGCATTAAATGGATGGATCTTTAAACAGGGAACGGATACAGGCCTGGCAAAATTGAATATAGATACGGCAGGCTGGAAACGATTAAGGCCAAACGAATTATCTTCAAAATATGCGGATAAGAATGGCCAGGTGGAAGGATGGTTCCGGATAAAAGTAAAATTTGACAGCTCTTTGCTCAATAAGCCAATCTATTTTGATTTTGGTAGCTGGGCGGCAACAGAATTTTATGTAGATGGAAAACCGATTGCTACAAGAGGCAATACGGGTGAGAATGGCAAGGCTTTCCGCGAATACAATGGTGATTTAGATCCCGTACCTATGCGTTTCAACACTTCGGCTCCTCATATTCTCAGCATCCACTTTGTAGGGTATCTGTCGCCTTTACCGCCGTACGATTTAAAGGCTAAAACACAATTAAATGAAATATTGACTCTTGGCGGCCCAAATTATCTCATCAATTCATTAAAGAATGCAATAACAGGTAATACTTTTACTACCTTATGGCTGATTGTTGGTGCTATCCTTTCTGTGCTTTTCTGGCTGTTACTCTTTCAAAACCCAAAAGAAAAAAATCTATTTTGGATTGCGCTTTATACCAGCGCTTTTACCATCTCTATTTATTGCGGGATAAGTATTAGTATTGGAACGGCCTACAATGAATATTTAGCTTATACCACTTTAAGTGATTTGTTTCTTCCTGGCACGTTACTGCTATTGCTGCCCATTCTTTTAATCAAAGCCTTCAAAAGAAAACTAAACAGCAAGCTTATTCTGGCTCTCATTATTTTATATGTATTGATTGCTTTAATGCCTTTTTTACCAAGTTCTTTTATTTTAATATTCAGGTTTATCGAAGTAGCTTCTCTAATTTTTGTTTTAGGTATTTGTTTATATTATGTCATTACTTCATGGAAAAAACTCAGGGGCGCTCAGTGGGCCATTGTAGCAGGGTTAATCCTTTCACTGATTTTTTTATTAGCCACGATTGTATTGGTAGTAAATTTTAAAAACCTCACACCTTATTTAGGTTATTCATATTTAACCGCCTTTTTCCTTTCTTTTCCCTTGTCCCTATTGGTTTATGTGTCTATGCGCTTTAAAGAGATTATAAAAGAGGTACAGTTAAATGCAAAGAAAGTAGTGGAACTTTCCGAAGAAAAAAAGTTACAGGCTGAAAATCAGCAAAAAGTTTTACAGGAGGAAGTCAACAAGCAAACCCAAGAAATTAGAACAACGCTTGATAATTTAAAATCCACCCAAAAACAACTCATCCAATCAGAAAAAATGGCTTCACTTGGTGAACTCACTGCCGGCATTGCGCATGAAATTCAAAACCCTTTAAACTTCGTGAATAATTTTTCTGAAGTAAATACAGAGTTGATAGACGAAGCTGGTCAGGAAATAGATAAGGGAAATATTTCTGAGGCAAAATCCATTCTTAGTGATATCAAAGAAAATGAAGAAAAAATAAACCACCATGGTAAACGTGCCGGAGATATTGTAAAAGGAATGTTGCAACACTCACGATCAATTACAGGTGTAAAAGAACCCACAGATATCAACGCATTGTCGGATGAATATTTACGATTAAGTTATCATGGCCTGAGAGCAAAGGATAAAAGTTTTAATGCAGAAATGATAACTGATTTTGATGTCAACGTTGGTAAAATAAATATCATCCCGCAGGATATTGGAAGAGTGTTACTCAATTTTTTTAATAATGCTTTTTACGCTGTAAACGAGAAAGCAAAGATATCAGCTAACAGCTATCAACCAACTGTTTCAGTATCCACAAAGAAATTAGAGAATCATGTAATCATTACCGTTAATGATAATGGTAATGGTATTCCGAAAAACATTGTTGATAAAATATTTCAGCCATTTTTTACCACCAAACCAACGGGGATTGGAACGGGATTAGGTTTAAGTTTGAGTTATGATATTGTGAAGGCGCATGGTGGGGAAATAAAAGTGAAAAGCTTGCCTGTCCGGCAGGCAGGCCCGTCTACGGAAGCGGCAGCGCAAGCTGGTAAAGTTGACGAAGGAAGTTCCTACAATATCGGGGCAGAAAATGGAACTGTATTTATTATTGAATTACCTTTTAATTAATAAAATGAAAAAAGCAGCTATTATTTTCCTGTCTTCTTGTCTCTTGTCTATCAATGCCTATAGTCAATTTTCACATGAACAATTAAACGATTTAAGGCAGCAGTTTTTACAAGCCAAAACGGATTCATCCAGAATGGTTTCCGCATCGCAGTTAGCAATTGGATTTCGATTTTCTAATATTGATTCTTCTCTCTTTTATACGAATCTGGCTATTTCATTTTCAGAAAAATTGGATCAGCCTATTGCAAAAGCAACGGCGCTTTCACTGAAAGGAGCCACTGTTCTCGAAGCCGGTAAAATACCAGAATCACTTCAGTTAGAATTTGAAGCATTGGCTATAGGTGAGAAAATAAAAGATACAAATACAGTTGGCTTTGCCTTTAACCGGATCGGGAATGTATATATGGAATTGGCCGATTACAAAAAAGCCAATGAATATTATTTGCTGTCTAAAAACTTGTTTTATAAGATTGGTGATACTGCAATGTTTTATAACGAAGTGTCAAATATTGGAAACGTTTATGCGCTGATGCACATGCCTGATTCTGCATTGTATTTTCAGCAGATTGTATATGATGCCTGGCAAAAATCAAAGAATCGAAATTTCTATACCCAATCTGAAATTATGTTTCGGATGGGTAATGCGTACAGATTAAAAGGCGATAAGGAAATGGCGCTGACTTTTTATAAAAGAGGGATTGTTGACGCAAATATTGATAATGATTTGCGAAATCTCACAATGAATAATTTATTTATCGCAGAATTATATCACGAACAGAATATCCCGGATTCCGCAATGAAGTATGCATATAATACCATTAATATCGGTAAAAAGGTTTCTTTCCGGAAGGGGATACTTGATGCATCCTTATTATTAAGCAAACTATTTTATGAAAAGGATAAATACGACAGTGCATATACTTATTTGTCAATGGCAAATGTAGAAAGAGATAGTTTGACGGGAGAAAAGCGATTTCAGGATTTGCAACGAATCTTATTGGATGAACAGGAAAAAGGACGGTTATCAGAGGAAAAACGAATTGCAATTCGAAACAGGCAAAAACAATATGCCCTACTGTCCGGATTGGGAATCTTCCTGATTATTGCCGGTATTCTTTATACTAATAACAGGCAAAAACAAAAGACGAATAAAGTTTTAGAATCCACGCTTAGCAACTTAAAATCCACCCAATCCCAACTCATTCAATCAGAAAAAATGGCCAGCCTCGGTGAACTTACGGCAGGCATTGCTCATGAAATTCAAAACCCTTTAAACTTTGTGAATAATTTTTCGGAAGTAAACAAAGAAATGCTGGAAGAGCTGAAAGCAGAACGCTTAAAGCCGAACGCAGAAAGAGATGAAATATTGGAAGGTGAACTAATAAATGATGTTATAGAAAATTCAGAAAAAATAAATCATCATGGTAAACGGGCAGGCGATATTGTAAAAGGCATCTTGCAACACTCACGGTCAAGTACAGGTGTAAAAGAACCCACAGATATAAACGCTTTGGCTGATGAATATTTGCGCCTCACCTACCAGGGCTTGCGGGCAAAGGATAAAACTTTTAATGCTGAAATGAAAACTGATTTTGATGAAAGTATTGGAAAAATAAATATCATTCCGCAGGATATTGGAAGAGTGCTACTAAATTTATATAACAATGCATTTTATGCAGTAACCGAGAAAGCAAAGCTATCAGATAACAGCTATCAGCCAACAGTTTCAGTAAAGACCAAGAGATTAGATAATCATGTACTCATTACCGTTAGTGATAATGGAGGTGGCATTCCACAGAACATTGCTAATAAAATCTTTCAACCATTCTTTACCACAAAACCCACAGGAAGTGGAACCGGATTGGGTTTGAGTTTAAGTTATGATATCGTGAAGGCGCATGGCGGGGAATTAAAAAGTAGAAAGTAAAGAAGGCGAAGGCGCGGAGTTTATTATTCATTTACCAAATTAATTTATTTTATGAAAAAAATATTACTTATAGTTTTGTTTTGTACTGTATTGTCTCATAGTGTAATGAGTCAAAAAACAAGCAAAGAAATTAACAACTTAAAGAATCAGCTATTAGAAGCGAAAGATGATTCTGTAAGAATTAGATTTATGGCTGCTTTAGCCAGCGGATACCGCTTTTCTAATGTCGATTCTTCTTTGTTTTATGCTGACATGGCAATTAATCTTGCAAATAAAATGGGCAAGCCAAAAGAGCGGGCTAGAATTTTATCTTTAAAAGGTTCAACCTTATTAGAAGCCGGCAGTTTACCTGAATCAATGAAACTTGAATTTGAAGCGCTAAATATCGGCGAAAAAATGAAGGTTACAACAATAACCGCAAGTGCGTTAAACCGGATTGGAAATATTTATATGGAATTGGGCGATTACAGGAAGGCAAATGAGTATTATTTCCGCTCAAAAGATCAAGGTCAACAGATTGGTGATACTGCAATCTACAATAATGAATTATCCAATATTGGAAATATTTATGAGCTAAGTAATATGCCCGATTCTGCTTTGTACTATCAACAGCTTGTATATAAAGAAAGTTTAAAGCATCCTACGGACAGAGGTTTCATAACATGGCCAGAGATGATGTTTAGAATGGGGAATGCTTACAAATTAAAAGGGGATAATGAAAAGGCGCTTGAATTTTATAAAAAAGGCATAGATGAGGCCTATATAGACAACGATATCAGAAACCTGACTATGAATAATTTATTCATTGCCAAACTTTACAAGGAAATGAACCTGTCTGATTCAACTATGAAATATGCGCATAAAGCTTTCAGTACAGCTCAGGCCGTTTCATTTAGAAAAGGCATTTATGATGCATCTTCAATAATCAGCGAACTATTTAAAAGTAAACAGGAATATGACAGCGCATTTAAGTATTCTTCCATAGCTGATATTGAAAGAGATAGTTTATACGGTGCGGCCCGCTTTCGGGAAATGCAGCACCTTATTTTGAATCAGCAGGAAATGCAGCAACAACTTCAGGAAGAACGCGACCGCATTGATAGCCGGAACCGGACCATTTTATTTCTAGTTGTTTTTTTGCTGGCTGCCATAATTGCATTTTACCTTTGGAATAATAATCGCAAACAAAAGAAAGTGAATGCTACGCTCCGAGAGCAGCAATTAAAAATTTCATCGCAAAACATTGAGCTGGAAAAAACCTTAAATAATCTTAAATCCACCCAATCCCAACTCATTCAATCAGAAAAAATGGCTTCGCTTGGAGAACTCACTGCGGGTATAGCGCATGAAATACAAAACCCGTTGAACTTCGTGAATAATTTTTCTGATGTAAATAAAGAGTTGCTTGCAGAAATGAAAGAGGAAATAGATAAAGGAAATACCGAAGATGCAAAAGCAATTGCTAATGATGTTATAGAAAACGAAGAAAAAATAAGTCATCATGGCAAAAGAGCCGGAGATATCGTAAAAGGAATGTTGCAACATTCTCGAAGCAGCACTGGTGTAAAAGAACCCACAGATATTAATAAACTGGCGGATGAATATTTACGATTAAGTTATCATGGATTGCGTGCAAAAGATAAGAGTTTTAATGCTGAAATGGTAACTGATTTTGATGAAAACATTGAAAAAATAAATATCATCCCGCAGGATATTGGAAGGGTGTTGTTGAATTTATACAACAACGCTTTTTATGCAGTAAGCGAGAAAGCAAAGCTATCAGATAACAGCTATCAGCCAACAGTTTCAGTAAAGACCAAGAGATTAGATAATCATGTAATCATAACCGTTAGTGACAATGGCAACGGCATTCCTCAAAAAATTGTTGATAAAATCTTTCAACCATTCTTTACCACCAAACCAACAGGAAGTGGAACAGGATTGGGCTTGAGTTTGAGTTATGATATTGTGAAAGCACATGGCGGGGAGATAAAAGTGGAAAGTAAAGAAGGTGAAGGAAGTAAGTTTGGAATTTTCTTACCAGAAAACATAATTTCATAATTTCGTAAATTTATTTGATGAAACGGTCTATATTCATTATTCTGATCTTGCTGAATATTAATTCAGTTATGTCTCAAAATCTAACCATTAGCCGTTTGCAGGATAAGCTGCGAACTGACATGACTGATTCTGCCAAATGCATGACTCTTGACAGCCTCTCGATGTACAATATGTTCTTCAATGACAAATCAGACAGTACTTTTTATTACTGTAATGAGTATGTGAACACTGCATTTGCGATCTCTGATAAAAAATACCTCGCTTTGGCTTATGCACGGTTGAGTTTTTATTATATTAATACAGGAGGATACAAAGAATCCCTGCAGGCGGCTCTTAAAGGCCTTGACCTTTCGGAACAGTATCATATTAAGGATTATCTCTCCGCATTGTATTATGACCTAGGTTGGGTTTACAGTAATTTAGATGATAGCAAAGAAGCGTCAGACAATGCCCTCAAGGGAATTTCAAATTTAGCATTCAATAAAGATCCTTTTTTCGATCAGGCACTTCACCTGTATGGAATATTTGGGGATGTTTACCTGAAGAATGGCAAAGCAGATTCTGCTCTTTTTTATTACAAAAAGATGGATTCTATTGCCGCAATTTCAAAAGAATTGGCAGCGGAAAATATTACCTACTGGTATTGGTCACAATATTATTTATTTTATAAAAAAGATTATCAAAAAGCAGACTCAGTCATATCACTCGCAATAGCAGGATGCCTGAAAACGGGAGAGTTTTTCATTAATTTTTTTTATATTTTTTCCTCTTACTCATACCTTTACCAGGGGCGAATTGCTGAAGCCATTAACCAGGCGATGGAGGCATACAAGCTGTCGTTGCCGATAACTGATCCTGCTGCTGAAATGTCTGCTGCCGGGTTGCTGAATACCTGTTATGAAAAATCCGGTAGCCGCGACAGTGCTTACCGGTATCTCAAAATAAAAGACAGTCTTAATGATGTAATGCAGGAGCATAGCAATGCTATCGAAATTCAACAGTTTCAATTTGACCAGCAGCTCGGCAAAAAAGAACAGGAAGCAGCCCATGTACTCCAAACACAAAAAAGCCGCAGTAAGATTTTAATCTATGTATTTATGACTGCCCTTATTTTTTTCCTGATCATCGCTTCGATTCAATGGAATCATAGCAAGCAAAGGAAAAAAGCAAATGCGATCCTGAAACAACAAAAAGAAGAAGTTGAGAGCACCTTATCTGAACTCAAATCAACTCAAAAACAACTCATTCAATCTGAAAAAATGGCTTCCCTCGGTGAGCTTACCGCAGGGATCGCACATGAAATTCAAAATCCTTTAAATTTCGTCAATAATTTCTCAGAAGTAAGTAATGAACTCATTGATGAAATGAAACAGGAATTATCAAAAGCAAATTATGAAGATGCCAATGCAATCGCAGATGATTTAAAACAAAACTTAGAAAAAATAAATCATCATGGCAAACGTGCAGGAGATATTGTAAAGAGTATGTTGCAACATTCAAGACAATCAAAAGGAGTAAAAGAACCAACAGATATTAATGCTTTGGCTGACGAATATTTACGATTAAGTTATCATGGATTAAGAGCAAAAGACAAATCTTTTAATTCCGAAATGATAACTGATTTTGATAACAGCATTGGAAAAATAAATATCATTCCGCAGGATATTGGAAGAGTTTTGCTCAATCTTTTTAATAATGCTTTTTACGCAGTAACCGAGAAAGCAAAGCTATCAGCTAACAGCTACCAGCCAACAGTTTCAGTAAGTACTAAGAGATTAGATAATCATGTAATCATTACCGTTAGCGACAACGGCAACGGTATTCCGAAAAATATTGTTGATAAAATCTTTCAACCATTTTTTACCACCAAACCCACAGGACAGGGAACGGGATTGGGATTGAGTTTGAGTTATGATATTGTGAAAGCGCATGGTGGAGAGATAAAGGTGGAAAGCCTGTCTGCTGAAGCGACAGCGCAAGCAGGGAAGGAAGGAGAAGGAAGTACATTTATTATTAAGTTATCAATAAATTAATATGAAAAAAAATCTATTTATACTCCTTGTGTTGTTACCGTTGACAATTTTTGCCCAGGATAACGAAGTATTCAAAATTGATTCTTTGCCAAAGCAGGGAATTTTATTGGATAAAGATTGGAAATTTATGTTGGGTGATAAGCCTGAATATGCAAACGTTGATTTTGATGATGCTGACTGGAAATCCATCAATCCGACACTGGATATTTTTAAATTGCCACAGATACCTAAAACGGGCGAAATTGTTTGGCTTCGGTTGCATTTATCCATTGATAACCCTTTGAACCGGCAATTAGTGATGTTGGTTATTCAATCCGGCGCTTCTGAAATTTATTTGAATGGAAAACTGCTTCAACTTTACGGGAATTTGAGTAACAAACCCAGTGAGATAAAAGCATATAATCCATTATTCGAACCGGTTCCATTTCCTATTCAGAAATCCGGATCACAGTTTTTGGCTGTCCGATATGCATTGCAGCCTCATATTTTTTATACCGCTATTACCGGCTCTCCAACTAATGGTTTGTACATTCGAATTAATTCTACAGAAAATGGTGTTAAAACCCTGCTACAAAAAGTAAACGTCATTGAAGAATATGTAGTGATAGTGAGCACGTCCTTTCTTTTATTTATTATTTTCCTTGCTTTGTATATATCTTATCCTGCCAAAAAAGTAAACCTGTATTTTTCGATTTATCTATTAGGCTTAACAATATGGAGTAGTATATTTTTTTACGCATATACCCATCATTATATCGAATCATGGTATTGGCTCTATAACATTTTTGTAATCGAATCCGTGATTTGCAGCCTTTTTCTACTATTTGCAGTTTATAAATTATTTGTGCATAAAACCGGGCTATTCTTTTGGGCAGTAGCAGGGGTAGGTATCATTAGTATTCCGATGGCGGCGCTGGTTTATGGATGGGGCTGGCTGGTTTTAGGAAAAGGATTTTATCTAATCATGAATCTTGATATTATAAGAGTAACCATTATTGCAGTCAAAAGGAAGAAAAGAGGAGCCTGGATAATTGCTACAGGAAGTTTTATCTATGTCATTTTCTGGGCTATGTTTTTGTATTCCGTTTCTAATCTTAATGTAGACCAGGTTTTTCAAATTAATTATTTTTTTATCATTGCATCCTATGCTATCCCTCTTTCTGTTGCCATATTTTTAGGATATGACTTTGCCCTAACCACCAGGAATTTACAATTTAAATTAGTGGAAGTAGAAAACCTTTCTGCTGAAAAGCAGCAAATACTTTCCAATCAAAATGAAATGCTGGAAAAACAGGTAAAGGAACGAACTTCTGCACTTAATGAGTCGTTGGAAAATTTAAAATCCACCCAAAAACAACTTATACAATCCGAAAAAATGGCTTCGCTTGGTGAACTTACTGCCGGCATTGCCCACGAAATACAAAACCCACTGAACTTTGTGAACAATTTTTCAGAAGTAAACAAAGAATTAATTGCAGAAATGAAACAAGAGATTAATAAAGGAAACTTTGAAGAAGTAAAAGTGATTGCAGATGATATAGATGAAAATTCAGAAAAAATAAACCACCATGGCAAACGTGCAGGCGATATCGTAAAAGGAATGTTGCAACATTCACGGTCAAGCACAGGCGTAAAGGAACCTACAGATATCAATGCATTGGCAGATGAGTATTTACGATTAAGTTATCATGGCTTGAGAGCAAAGGACAAAGGCTTCAATGCAGAAATGAAAACTGATTTTGATACATCTATTGGTAAAATAAATATCATTCCACAAGATATTGGAAGAGTGTTACTTAATCTTTTTAATAATGCTTTTTACGCAGTAAACGAACGGCAAAATGCAGTAAACGAACAAATAAGCCATAATCTTATTTCGTATGAGCCGGTTGTTTCGGTAACTACAAAAAAGTCTGGAAATAGTGTAATCATTACCGTTAGTGATAATGGAGGTGGCATTCCGCAAAATATTGTTGATAAAATATTTCAGCCATTTTTTACCACAAAACCAACAGGAGAAGGAACAGGATTGGGTTTAAGCTTGAGCTACGATATTATAAAAGCGCACGGAGGAGAATTGAAAGTAAATAGTGAAGAAAATAAGTTTACGGAATTTATTATTCAATTATCAATATGAATGGTAATTTTAAATCCTATAAATCAAATTAATCCGCGCCTGAATGAATCAGTTCGGGCAGGCTATAAATCATGGTTCAGACAATTTATGATATTATCAAAGCACATGGCGGTGAAATAAAAGTGGAGACAAAAGAAGGAGAAGCCCGCCCGGATGACCCGGTCGGACGGGGGAGTAAATTTATCATTCATTTACCCACTCAATAAAATCATGACAAAGACATTCATATTTATTCTTTTTTTTGTGGCGATCTCGAGGGATTGCGTCTCTCAAAACAAACAGATTGACAGCTTAATACAATTGGCAGGTGATTTTGAGACAAAAGGAGATTTGCCGAAAGCGTTGGAACTAAATTTTCAAGGTTTAGCAATTGCTAAAAAAAACAATTTGGTCCTTGATAAATCCAGGTGCTTATCAAGTATTGGGGATGTATTTTGGGACCTGAATGATTTTTCCAGAGCCATCAGTTCATATCAAGATGCACTAATTGCCACAAATAAGATTAAGACACAACCGGAAGTAATATCCTGGCGAATAGGGGTGGAACAGAATCTTGGGGCCGTTTTTATGCTTAATAGCCAGTTGGATTCTGCCTTTGCACACCTGCAAAAACTATTCAATGAAACTTCAGCCGGTGATGCGTCGCGCCCAACAATATTAATGTTCTTCGGCGATTTACAGTTTCGCATGGGCAAAAAAAATGAAGGGATTGACTATTTGAGACAAAGCATCTCAATATTTCAAAAAATAAATAATCCTTATTCTTTAGGCGATGCCTGCAGATTTATTTCAGAGTGCTTCAGGAAAATGAATATGATTGATTCCAGCATATTTTATGCAAAAAAAGGATTAGAGGAAGCGCGATCCGTTGGATATCGATCACCTATGTTGTATAATAGCAAAACATTGGCTGAACTCTATGAACCGACCGACATCAACAAAGCGCTTTACTATCGCAAAGTATATGATACGGTAAATGATATTTATTACGGGCCAGACAAAGTAAAGGGGTTGCAAAAGGCGCTTTCTGATGAACAGGAACGGCAGAAAATGTTGCAAACCGCATCAATTGAATATAAGAACCGATTGATAGAATATAGCTTATTAACCGGTTTGGGTATCATTCTTTTAATTGCGTACATTTTATATAGAAATAATCGTCAAAAAAAGAAAGCGAATATTTTGCTTCAGCATCAGAAAGAAAAGGTAGAAAATACCCTGGCAGAACTCAAATCCACGCAATCACAACTCATCCAATCCGAAAAAATGGCTTCGCTTGGACAACTTACTGCTGGTATCGCACACGAAATTCAAAACCCATTAAATTTCGTGAATAATTTTTCAGATGTAAATAAAGAATTGCTTGCAGAAATGAAGGATGAAATGAATAAAGGAAATATTGATGATGCAAACGCAATTGCCAATGATGTAATAGAAAACGAAGAAAAAATAAATCACCACGGCAAACGTGCAGGCGATATTGTAAAAGGAATGTTGCAACATTCACGAACCAGCACCGGCGTAAAAGAACCCACAGATATCAATGCATTGTGTGATGAATATTTGCGATTAAGTTATCATGGTCTGAGAGCAAAGGATAAAGAATTCAATGCAACCATGAAAACCGATTTTGATGAAAGCATTGGTAAAATAAATATCATTCCGCAGGATATCGGAAGAGTTTTACTCAATCTTTTTAATAATGCATTTTACGCAGTAAATGAGAAAGCAAAGCTATCAGCTAACAGCTATCAGCCAACAGTTTCAGTCACCACCAGGAAATCTGGAAATAGTGTGTTGATTACCGTTATTGATAACGGCAACGGCATTCCTAAAAATATTGTAGATAAAATCTTTCAACCATTCTTTACCACCAAACCAACAGGAAGTGGAACAGGATTGGGACTGAGTTTGAGTTATGATATAATAAAAGCACATGGAGGGGAAATAAAAGTGGAAAGTAAAGAAGGGGAAGGGAGTGAGTTTATTATTCTATTTCCTGCTGTCTGAACCAGGATTTTCATGAATACCAGATTGGCAGGATTTGATCAAAAGATCATACGGATGAAAGAGAATCATCAATTATAAAAAAATCATGCCAATCAATTAATTCTAAATACATTGCCTGTCCCGATTTTTTTGGGAGTTCAGACTATCTTAACTCTTCAATTAATTATACGAATCATCTAAATCTTAGTCAAAATTATAGTTGATTAAATATTTATTTTTTTTATAAGTATTCTTTTACGTAATTTTATTTTTGAATTCTACATACACCATAAATATCAATAAACTTAATTCAATTAATTTTTATGGTACCAAGCGATACTATATCAAAGTATTTATTTTGCTTAATTCTATGCACAATTTTTTCTTTACACTCTTTAGCGCAAAGAACTCAAATAAAAGGCTTTGCTGATATAGTTAATACTTATGAAAACGGTCAGGTTTCTTTCGGTTTTGACGAGCAAGACCTTTTTATCACTTCTGAGATTTCAGACCGTATTTCTTTTTTAGGTGAAAGCGTTTTTAAATATACACCAACCACTCCAACCGACTTTTCTGTAAGTATTGAACGGATCATTATTAAGTACAACATACAAGGCAATAACAATATTATTTTTGGAAAAATTCATACACCCTTAAATTATTGGAATGACACGTATCATCATGGTAGAGTTTTTTATCCCACAATAGAAAGACCGTTGCTTTTTGCAGCAGAAATAATACCACTACATACTACAGGTATTCAATTTCAGGGACATGATTTTGGAAAATTAAGATTTGGTTATGACGTTGTAATTGGTAACGGTCTCGGCTCTACACCGGTACTTGATAATGATAAACGGAAATCGGTTACTATTGCCATTCACATTAAACCGGTAGATAATCTTCGTTTAGGCGTATCATATTATAATGATGCTGTTTCAAAAGGCGCCAATGTAAATGGGAAAGTGATAAACTGGAAAGTAAATCAAAATCTTTTCACAGGTTCCGTGGCATATTTTGGAAAAAAATTTGAATTACTTGCGGAAGGAACTTTTGGCATTAATAAGACAGATACCACCGGTTCCAAGACCACACTTGCCCCTTACATCTATACCGGCTATAGGGTTACTGAAAAACTAATTCCATACATAAGGCTTGATTATCTCCATTTTGAAAACGGAGAAATTCTTTTTAATAAAGATAATACGACATCAATCGTAGGCGGTATCCGCTACGAGATCAATTATCTGGCTGTTGTTAAATTAGAATACCAATACCAACATGCTGAAATAGAAGGAAATATCAATAGTATAACCGCCCAATTTGCCATAGGGTTTTAGTTATGAAAAATGGATAAAAAATGATTAGAAGAAATAAAATACGGGGTTTTGCAAAGCTCATTTTTGTGATGATATTTCTTTTTTGTGGATTCTTCGTTTTTTCACAAAGTTCGTCTCTCGTGGTTATCAGCAATCAAAAAGGCGCTCCTTCCACCCTTACTTTTTCTGAATTAAAATCTATTTTTAAGGGAGAACAACAAAGATGGCGGGGTGGCACTAAAATTATGATTGCGCTTATGAAAACCAATACACCTGCCGGGAAAAATACCTCTCTTAAAATATATGGAATGGATGCCAATGAATTGAACAAGTTCTGGCTTGCACTTGTATTTCAAGGCAAGGCCGAATCACCCAATTTTTTTAATTCTCCTTCCGAATTGGAAGATTTCGTTGCACAGAATCCTGGCGCTATAGGCATATTGGACCAGGTAGTTGACAATGAGGAAATTAAAACGATATCTATCGAGGGCAAAAAATTACTATAGCTTCAAACGCATACTGAATAACGTTATTTATGCTTACAAATTTAGATAATGAGAATTAATCTTAAATCAAAAATTTGGCTTACCATACTGAGTGTTGTTTTATTATTTACCTTTTTTACGCTGTATTATTTCCCTGCTCAACAGCGAAATTTTTTGCTAAAAAATTATAATACAGAAGTACAAAATCTTGCCAATACTGTTGCCTTGGGAGTGAAGATCGCTCTTACGGAACAAAATTATAATGGCCTTGATTCTTCTATGAAATTTGTTACCACTGATCCGCGGCTTCTATTTGTAAGCACCGTTCAGTACGATACTGTTTGGAGTCGTGACCGCCAAAATTTTAAAATAAAAAAAACTATTTTCAGAACATTCCCTGATAATGAACATCCTCAGCCAGAGATACAATCAGGTAATTCAATGATAGTAAAACGGGGTATCTTCCAAACCCCGGTAATGTCAGGAGTTATATTGCTCGCTTTCACAACAAAAGAGATAAATGAAAGTCAAAAAAAAATAAGGCACGAATCTTTGATAGTAAGCGGAATTGTTCTATTAATAGGCATATTACTTGGTTTGCAACTTGCACGAAAAATATCCATTCCCTTATTGGCATTGCGTGATGCGGCTAACCTCGTAGGGGAAGGCGATTTAAGCCAAAAAGTAAAGAAAATTTCCAACGATGAAATTGGAGAATTAGGAAAAGCATTTAACAAAATGGTGGGTGATCTTTTTAAAGCAAGAAAGGAACTTGATGAGAATAACAAAACGCTACAAATGACAAATACCAGGCTGAATAATACGTTAATAGATTTAAAATCAACTCAAAAACAACTCATCCAATCCGAAAAAATGGCTTCACTCGGTGAACTCACCGCCGGCATTGCACACGAAATACAAAACCCGTTAAACTTCGTAAATAATTTTTCGGAAGTAAATACTGAATTGATTGATGAAATGAAAAACGAATTGACAAATGGCAATAATCAACAGGCAATGGAACTTGCTGACGATATCAAAGAGAATGAACAAAAAATAAATCATCACGGTAAACGGGCAGGAGATATTGTAAAAGGAATGCTTCAACATTCACAGTCAAGTACAGGTGTAAAAGAACCAACAAATATCAATGCATTGGCTGACGAATATTTACGCCTCTCCTATCATGGTTTGCGTGCAAAGGATAAAACTTTTAATGCTGAAATGAAAACTGATTTTGATACATCTATTGGAAAAATAAATATCATTCCGCAGGATATTGGAAGGGTTTTACTCAATCTTTTTAATAATGCATTTTATGCAGTAAATGAGAAAGCAAAGCTATCAGCTAACAGCTATCAGCCAACAGTTTCAGTCACCACCAGGAAATCTGGAAATAGTGTGTTGATTACCGTTATTGATAACGGCAACGGCATTCCTAAAAATA
>Ga0208717_1000025_pt1 | contig 113385 bp, 105 predicted proteins | sample NGESurF53shallow_FD_184489 | JGI IMG/M metagenome (GOLD analysis project Ga0208717, IMG submission 184489) | Arctic peat soil microbial communities from Barrow, Alaska - NGEE Surface sample F53-3 shallow (SPAdes) | ecosystem: Environmental > Terrestrial > Soil > Wetlands > Peat ... | reverse complement strand
TTTCCCCCCCCCCCCCCCGCCTATAAGTATATGAACTAAAAAAGGCAATAACAGACTTGTAAAAACTGTTGGGGGTGAACAATATTTTAAAAATATTTGCCATAACCGTTATAAAAGTTAATGACTGATTTTAAATACTACCTTACAAATGATCTCTTTAAAAGAATCGCAGAATAAAACTAACTAATGTATTTCTGTATGTTGTCATTTGGGTGTCATTATATAGGAATTCTTTTATTATTTTTTTGATTCAAATTAAAAAGTATTTATCGTTTAGAAAAAATCGAAATTTTTAAAATATTTGATCTCATCCCTTATAATTAAGGATATTCAAAATCTTTAAAATTCCTTTGTTTACTGCGGGCAATCTTTTGTTATCTTCATTTTTTAAATTGTTTTAAAATCGTTCTACCTTTTATAAGAAAAAATAAAAAAATTCATGTTCCGTAAATTTTCAAAATATGCACTTTTAATAATTATTCTGGGCAGTGCGGGTTGCACACAATCAAAAAAATATACCAAACCTACCATAGATATAGAAACCTACTATGGTGATATCATCGTGGAATTATACCCTGAAAAAGCGCCCAAAACCGTTGCAGCATTTCTTAGTTATGTAGATTCGGGCTATTATAAAAACACTTCTTTTTACAGGGTTTTAAAAAAAGATGACCAGGCGATGAATGTAGCAAAAACCCAATTGATACAGGGTGGGCTTTGGCAGACAAAATTTAAAAAACAACAAACCATTCCAGGAATTCCATTGGAAACCACTAAACAAACCGGCATTCTTCATACTGAAGGAGTTATTTCTTTGGCGCGCAATGAGGATCCCAATTCGGGCAATACCGAATTTTTTATTTGTATGGATGATGAGCCTGATTACGATTATGGCGGCGATGCCAGTCCTGATAAAAAAGGGTATGTTACTTTCGGAAAAGTGATAGATGGAATGAAATATGTAAGGCAAATTCATGAGCAACCAGATTTTGAAACCAATTTCACTCCGTCAATAAAAATCATCAATATCAAAAGACTTTAAGGAATTAGTGATTATAGTACGCAAGGGTTAAATTAGTGAATTTTTAAAGCTAAATAATTCACTGTTTTGTTCTTATTTATTTTCCATCAAACTTCCATCATTAAAGAACCGAGTTTCTCATCGGGGTTTCCGTTCCGGTGAAGTTCTTTTTAATTCGATGGTTGTAAACCGGAAAACCCCGATGGGACACCTTGCAATTGATACGGGTAATAGGACTTTTTGAAGCTAAAATCATTCACGGTTTTGTCCCTTGTGCAGTATAACTATCCGGTTACATAAATATTTTTTTTAAAAATAGTTGTGTAGCGGGTATTACATTTGTTGTATCAAAAAAGTATGATAAGCCCGCGACCCGAATTTTTATTTTGTTTATCCGCATTTATGTTGCTTTTTAAAGTTGACCTAAAAGCACAGGATAGCTTACATAGAATTACCCAACCTGTTTATGTACTCAGTTCTTTTTTTTATGATTTTCCGCAAAGTTTTGGGGCTTCAGCGGGAACTACATTTCCTGTAAGAAGTAAAAAAATTATTGCTGAATATAAAGGCGGCAAAAAAATAATAAGATATCGTGACTTAATTGTTTCAAGCGATCTTGGATTTTACCGATACCCTTTTAATAACAGCGGAATTTATTTTTTTCAATCAATTGGTAAGCGCTATCATAAAGAAAAGCCGTATTATTTTGAATGGCTGATAAGATTAGGAGCATTACGTACTTTTTACGACGGATTGGTGTATGCAGTGAATGATAACGGTGATGTGAGTGTATTAAAAGGTTACGGAAGATATTATGCAGTTACAGGTTTTACAGCAGTTTTCGGACATGACTTTGAAAGAAGCAAATACCCAAGGCCTTTTTCAATAGAGATCAAACCTGCACTGTGGGTTCAGTATCCTTACAACAGTTTTGTATTGCCACATTTTTCTGTAGAGGCAACATTTCTGTATCACTTTAAAAGTTTTAATATAGGCTTGAAACAAAAGGAGGTTGTTCAATTAAACAAATGAAACAAATTCTATGCGTCCTGTTAATCCCTTTATTGCTGCTTAGCTGCAATAAAGAAACAGTGCGTTTATCAACCAATGCCGATGAAATTTTCTGGCTTAGTAATGCAGGTGCAGATATGCCTGTTTGGGTAAGAGGTAATACGGCATCAAAGGTGATCCTATTATTTTTGAGTGGAGGCCCGGGCGACGGCTCTTATCAATTTGCCGATTTTCAAACAGATCAATTATGGAAACATTATGGAGTTGCTTACTGGGACCAGCGTGATGCAGGGGCCGCTGCAGGAAATAATAATGTGGCTAATCTCACATTAGATCAAATGATTGAAGACCTCGAAAAGCTTGTGATTGTTTTGAAATACCGTTATGGAAATGATATGGAAATATTTTTAATGGGACATAGCTTTGGCGGACTATTAGGCAGTGGTTATTTAGTAAAGGGAGATAACCAAAATAACATTCGTGGATGGATAGAAGTGGATGGAGCGCATGATTACCCTGAAAGCAATACCCTTGAGCGCCAGATGCTCATTGATACCGGTACTTCTGAAATAGAAAAAGGGCATTATGTTTTACAATGGACACCCATTGTTAATTATTGTAGTTCACACCAGGCCAATGTTTCACTTGTTATAGATTTACAAATAGATAACTATGCCGCCCAGGCAGAGAATTATGTAAACATCAATCACACTAATACAGGAGTTAATATTTTTTCACGGTCTTCGCCTCTTAGTCTTGGCATAAACCTGTATTATCTTTATTACACAACAGCTGGCAGGCAATTTCTTCAATCTTTGGAGCCAATGACATTTACTGACCAGTTACATATTATTACCATTCCTTCATTGCTTATATGGGGGAAATACGATTTTACAGTGCCTGTTGGTTCCGGCATTCATGCTCTTAATAATTTAGGCTCGGCTAATAAACAATTGGTAATAATGCCTCAATCCGGACATGTCCCGATGGATGGGAATACAGATTTATTTGCACAAACTGTAATTGAATTTGTTGAATCAGTAAGATGACAGTAAAACAAAGCAGGGAACATTTCATTTTTTTGAACCCGCAGTTAACCAGCCTCAGGCAGGCAAAGAAATAATCCCAATTTCTATTTTATATCTCCTACCATATTTTTCGGATTTACCCATTCATCAAACTGTTCAGGAGTTACATATCCTAACTTAACCGCCATTTCTTTAAGAGTAGTATTTTCTTTATGTGCTTTTTGTGCAATTTCAGCAGATTTATAATAACCGATTTTTGTATTAAGAGCAGTAACAAGCATCAAAGAATTATCAAGATGTTTTTTTATGTTTTCTTTAATAGGCTCAATTCCTTTTGCACAATTCTCATTAAAACTATTACATCCATCTCCCAGTAATCTTGCACTGTGTAAAAAATTATAAATAATCACCGGTTTAAAAACATTCAATTCAAATTGGCCGGTGGCGCCGCCAATACTGATGGCTACATCATTTCCCATTACCTGCGCAGCTATCATTGTTATTGCCTCACATTGAGTAGGATTTACTTTCCCGGGCATGATAGAAGATCCGGGTTCATTCTCGGGAATGCTGATTTCTCCAATGCCACTGCGTGGCCCGGAAGACAACATCCGGATATCATTTGCAATTTTCATAAGACTCACAGCAACTGTTTTTAATGCACCATGCGTTTCTACGATGGCATCATGAGCAGCAAGAGATTCAAATTTATTCTTAGCAGTAATAAAAGGAAGGCCGGTAAGTTCAGCTATTGTTTCTGCAACATTTACCGCATAGCCAGGAGGCGTATTAATTCCGGTTCCTACTGCTGTGCCACCAAGAGCCAGTTCGCTTAAATGTGGCAAAGTGTTTTTTATTGCTTTGATCCCATGGCCTAACTGTGATGCATACCCGCTAAATTCCTGACCGAGGGTTAAAGGAGTGGCATCCATAAAATGAGTACGGCCTATTTTTACAATGTGCATAAAATTTTTCGATTTTTTATCAAAAGTATTTTTCAGGTTTTCTAAAGCAGGTAAGGTAAGGTCGTGTAAAATTTTATAAGCGGCAATATGCATGGCAGTAGGAAACGTATCGTTACTGGATTGCGATTTGTTTACATCATCATTGGGATGAAGTGCTTTTTCTTTATCCGTAAGTTTGCCCCCATTCATTACGTGAGCCCGATTAGCAATTACTTCATTTACATTCATATTACTTTGAGTACCACTCCCCGTTTGCCACACTACCAAAGGAAATTCTTTATTCAATTTCCCGGTTAGAATTTCATCACATACTTTACTGATGAGTTCCAGTTTTTCTTTCGTTAACACACCTGCATCGGCATTGGTGATTGCAGCAGCTTTTTTCAAATAAGCAAAAGCCTGAATAATTTCTTTGGGCATTTTATTAATGTCCTGCGCGATTTTAAAATTCTCGACGCTACGCTGTGTTTGTGCGCCGTAATAGGCATCAGAAGGGACTTTCACTTCTCCCATTGTATCTTTTTCTATTCTGTAATCCATAATTTTTTTTCAGATTAATTTACAAAAATATAATGCAAATTTAAATCAATATCAGCAGAGGAAAGAGGATTCAATTTTGTAAAATATTGTCTATAGAATTTCTTTGAAACATTAGCTGCTCATTGAGAAAATTTATGGACAAAAAAATGAAAATCTATAAATAAGAATTCTAATTATTTGTTCTTTTATTGTTAAAGACCTCATCCCAACCCTTCTCCAAAGGAGAAGGAGTCTGAGTATAAAAATTCCATATAAAATAATCCGTGTAAATCCGTGTAATCCATGGCTAAAAAAATTATTTCCCTTTAAAAACCGGTTTTCTTTTTTCAATAAAAGCTGTGGTTCCTTCTTTTTTATCATCACTTATAAAAACCTGGCCGAACAGATGTACTTCTTCATTAAATCCATCTTTATCAATTTCGTAAAATGAATTCACCGCTGCTATCACTTTTGATACGGCTACCAAAGATTTTGTGAGGATCATGTTTAAAATTTCTTTTGTTTTAGGAATCAGGTTTTCCGGTGATTCTACATAGTTTACAAGACCTAAATCTTTTGCTTCGTCAGCGCCAATCATACTTCCTGTCATCATTAATTCCATTGCTTTCCCTTTACCAACGAGCATGGTTAGACGCTGAGTACCACCATAGCCGGGTATCAAACCAAGATTCACTTCAGGCTGTCCGAATTTTGCATTGGTGCTTGCCAATCTGAAATGACAAGCCATCGCTAATTCGCAACCACCTCCAAGCGCAAAGCCATTAACAGCAGCTATTACAGGCTTTGGACAATTTTCGATCTTAAAAAAAATCTCCTGTCCTTTCTGAGAAAGCAATGCGCCTTCGTCGTCTTTTACAGAAACAAATTCAGAAATATCCGCGCCCGCAACAAAAGCCTTTTCGCCTTCGCCGGTTATAATTACTCCTTTTATTATATCCTCATTATACACGGTTTCCATTGCGCCATTCAACTCATCCAACACTATTTGATTTAATGCGTTTAATTTATCCGGCCTGTTGATGGTGATGGTAAGAATATTATTATCTAACTCTGTTTTTATTGTTGAAAAAATCATAGTTATTTCTTTTTGTTTTTTAATCTTAATTCATCCAGCCTGGCAACATCCCACAAATCTTTGTCTCTTCTTGCTTTCAATTTCATGTTAATGAGAAAATCGTAAGGTGTCACATTAATAAAAATGTCAGGCAACACTTCATAAATCTCTTTCTTGCTTTCGGCTTCGTCGTAAGAAAGAGAAAAATGAGCTACTGTTAAAAAATCAATTGCAGAGTTTCCTCCGGTAGTTGCAAAAAAGGGTAGTGTAAAATCTTTTTCATAAAGAGGAGCTATATCACTTTCAGAATAGTTCATGCATAAAAGCGTTTGAATAAACACTGATTTATTTTCATTTGTAGGAGCCAGCCAAATATCCAAATCGCCTGTATTTCTATTAAACCCATGATAATTTACAGCATAACCTCCAATAATCATGTACCGGAGCTTATTTTTTTGAGCACAGGAAAAAAAAAGTAAAAATTCTTTATCTAACAGCTCCATTTTTTGATAACAATTTTTCTTTCTGAATCTTTCGGAGGATGCAAAAGTTTGGTCATCTGTTGCATTAAATATAGTTGCCTGAAACGTTCCTGAACAGTAGATTTTCTCATCTCTTCCAAATGCCAGGCTTCCTGTTCTTCAAATGATTTAAAAATATGAATTTTCTTTTCCATAATAATGAATTTAAAAACTCCTGTTTTCTTTTACCCAGTTTTTAATATAATCTGCTATCTCTGTCGTTGGCGTTCCAGGTGAAAATAATTTTCCGACACCCATCTCATTTAATTTCTTCATATCGTCTTCAGGGATAATTCCTCCGCCCGTTACCAGCATATCATTCATCCCTTTCTCTTTCATCAATGATAGTATTTTCGGAAAAATAGTATTGTGTGCTCCTGTTAAAATACTCACGCCGATAGCATCCACATCCTCTTGCAAAGCAGCATTCACGACCATTTCAGGAGTTTGCCTCAACCCCGTATAAATCACCTCCATACCGGCATCGCGAAGTGAAGTAGCGATCACTTTGGCACCTCGGTCGTGTCCGTCAAGGCCAACTTTAGCAACCAATACGCGAATTGGTCTTTGCTTTTCAGAAGATTTATTTTCGATCATAATTTTCCGTCTTTCAAAAATTTTCTATCTCAAAAACAGAAAATTATTTCATTAAAGATAAAGTATGTTCAATTCTTTTTGTGGTTTCTTCTTTTCCCAATAACGCAGCAATGTCAAAAACACCGGGGCCAAATTTTCCACCTACAAGCATAACCCTGAACGGCAACATTAATTCACCCGGTTTTAACTTACTTGCTGCGGCAAGTTCTTTAAAGGTATGTTCAATGTCAGTAACATCCCATAAATTCATTAAAGTATACGCGCGAATCAATTCAACAAAGAACTGATTTTTATTTTCATTCCATTTTGGAAGAATGGCCGTGGTATCAATTTCCGGAGGAGCTATAAAAAAGAAACTTCCCTGCTGCCAGAAATCATTTAGCAATGCGCATCTTTCTTTAATCAGTTCAATAATTTTATCCAGTTTATTTTCATCGTCTATGGATACACCGTTATATTCAAATATTTTTTTAACATCAGGCTTTAATCTCTTTACATCCGATTTTTTTATCCATTCATGATTGAACCATTTGGCTTTTTCATAATCAAATTTTGCACCATGCGCATGTACTCTGTTCATAGAAAATTTATCAACCATTTCGTTTAAAGAAAAAATTTCCTGTTCTGAACCATCGTTCCAGCCAAGCAGCGCAAGCATATTGATAAATGGTTCCGGCATAAATCCAAGTTCCTTAAATCCTTTCACAGCGCCTTTTTCAGGATCTTTCCATTCCATAGCAAAAACCGGGAATCCTAATCTCTCTCCATCTCTCTTACTCAATTTCCCATTTCCATCAGGCTTCAATATCAACGGAAGATGCGCCCATTGCGGCATTTGTTTTTCCCATCCAAAATATTTCCATAACAACACATGAACCGGGGCGCTGGGCAACCATTCCTCACCGCGGAATGAATGGGTGATCTTCATTAAGTAATCATCTACCACTACCGCAAGATGGTACGTCGGCATGCCGTCAGCTTTCAGCAAAACTTTGTCATCTACCCCATCAGTCGGCATTTGAATATCGCCGCGTATCATGTCTTTAAAATGAACATATTCATCACGTGGCATTTTAATTCTTATTACATGCGCGAAATTTATTTTTAGCAATGCTTCTGTTTCTTCTTTTGGCAACACCAAAGAATTTCGCATTTCCAGCCTGTTTTGAAAATCATATTGAACGTTATATTTCTCCTGCGCTTTCAAAGTTTCCCGCAAACTTTCAATTTCTTCAGGGGTATCAAAAGCATAATAGGCATTTCCTGATTTTACCAATTGCTCCGCATATTCCCTGTAAATATTTTTTCTTTCGCTTTGCCGGTAAGGCCCATATTCTCCGGGTCTTTGCGGACCTTCATCCGGAGAAATACCGCACCAATCGAGGCAATCCATAATGTACTGTTCCGCTCCTTCCACATACCGCGTTTGATCAGTATCCTCTATTCTCAACACAAATTCCCCATTATTTTTTTTGGCAAATAAATAATTATATAATGCGGTACGTACTCCGCCCAAATGCAAACCGCCGGTGGGACTTGGTGCAAATCTTACTCTTACTTTACTCATTTTGCAAAGATAATTGTTTGCTTTTATCCCAATAATACACGATTCTACACGTACTGTCTGACTTTAGTTCCGACTGCTATCTTAATTTATCCTGAACGAATCCCGTAAACAGTAAATCAACACCCGCCTGGCCGTCATTCATGCAGGAATAATTCAAGATTCTTATTTTATGATTATAAAAATCCTTTAAGAGTTTTGGAGAGTTTATTCAAAGATTGACTTACATGGCATGGCCTCCGACCGTGATGTTTATATTTTATATTCCCTTCTCAAATCACTTCTGAGCTGATGCAAAGGCTCGCTGATACCAACTTTATAAATATGAGGATTATTGAAACGTTTGTGCTCTTCGGGCAGCTGTTGTAATTTTTTTTGTACGAAAGCCGCTATATCATTTGGATGATAATTTTCCAATAATGATTTTCCATTTTCCATTATTGGCGAAAGCAAAGGAGTTACTTTTTTAGTATCAAGAATCATACTTTTTTCAGGATCAAAAGGGTGGATCATTTTACCCGGTACCTTATCTTTTACCAGCGCAATGGCATCTGCAATAAAAGAACCGGCATCATCAGTAAAGCGGTAAACTTGCTTGACACCGGGAAGCGTCACCTTCTGAATATTTTCGGATAGTTTTATTTTTGGTTTCCCGTTTATCTCACTCAATTTATATACACCATCAAGGGCAGCATCGGGTTGCCCGGTTGCCAAACTGGTACCTACACCAAAAACGTCTATTGGTGCTTTTTGGTCCAGTAAACTTTTGATAAGGTATTCATCTAATTGATTAGAAACCACAATTTGCACTTCATGAAACCCTGCGTCATCAAGCATCTTACGGCCTCTTTTGGAAAGATAAGCCAGGTCACCGCTATCCAGGCGGATTGCCTGAAGTTGATGCCCTTTTTCTTTCATTTCTTTGGCTACCATAATTGCATTGGGAATACCGCTTTTCAAAGTATCATAAGTATCCACAAGCAATGTGCAATTATCCGGTTCTGATTCTGCAAACTTTCTAAAAGCCGTGAGTTCATTTTCATGGCTTTGGATAAATGAATGCGCCATCGTGCCGGAAACTTCTATATCATACATTTTTGCTGCATATACATTTGACGTGCTATCGAATCCACCGGCTATTGATGCCCGGCTTGCAGAAATTCCACCTAATGCCTGCGCCCTGCGCAATCCAAATTCACTGAGATGGCGATTGCCTGCTGCATACCTTACCCTTGCAGCTTTCGTTGCAATCAATGATTGGAAATTCAAATAGTTTAATAATAAAGTTTCTATCAATTGTACCTCAGCAAGACTGCCTTCTACCTGTAGTAAGGGTTCCAGCGGAAATGCAATTTCTCCTTCAGGCATAGAGCGAATGGTTCCTTTAAATTGAAAATCTTTCAGCCACGACAAAAAATTATCATCAAACCCTTTTTTGCGCAACCATTCGATTTCACTGGGATTAAAATGCAAACTTTCAATTACGGGTAATAATTCACCTAATCCACAAAAAATTACATAGCCTCCGGCATAAGGTAACTTCCGGAAAAAATAATCAAAACATGCAGGCACATCCTGTGTGCCATTCTTATAATAAGCCCGGGCCATAGCCAGCTCATACATGTCTGTATAAAATCCTGAATCGGTATGAATTGAAAAATTTTTATCTTCCATAATTTTAAATGTAAGGATTAATTCATTTTAAAAATGAAAAATTATTGGAAATGTAAATGAAACTTCCCGGTTTGTTACAATAAAAAAAAGCCATCCTTTTACAGATAGCCCTTTTTATACCCCAAAGAAAAAAAATTTTAACTGCAGCCCATGCTGTTACCGCAGTTCAAACATTTATAACAAGTCCCGCTGCGGATGGTAATGTGTCCGCAAGTATTACAGGCGGGAGCATCGCCCTGCATATTTTTAGCTGCCCGGTTTACAGAGTCCAAACCCTGGCTTTCTTTTTTTACATGTTCGGCCCTGTATGATTTTTGCGTATGTGCTTTAATGTTAGACGCACCGGTAACTCTTATTTCACTTAATTCCGGAATCCGCTCACCAATGGTTGGCGTATTTTCATCCCATGGTTTATTTCCAAGATTTTCCACTTCGGGCTTATCCAGCACATGCACCAGGTCATTCCTCCCCAGGTATTCATAAGCCAAAGACCTAAACATGAAATCTATAATAGAAGTAGTGGTTTTTATATTGGGATGCTCTACCATTCCGGATGGCTCAAAGCGGGTGAACACAAATTTTTCTACAAACTCTTCAAGAGGAACGCCATATTGCAATCCGATGGAAATAGCTATCGCAAAGCAGTTGAGCATACTGCGCATAGTAGCGCCTTCTTTGGCCATATCAATAAATATTTCTCCCAAGGTACCATCAGTGTATTCACCTGTTCTGAGAAACAATGCCTGGCCATTTATTTTTGCTTTTTGAGTAAAGCCCCTGCGTTTTGCGGGTAATGATCTGCGCTCAACGATCATTGCCAGTTGTCTTTTTAAGGAAGTATCAGCGCTGTTTTGTACCCGCTTATTTACTTCTTCCAAAAGATCATCAACTGTCAACTGGCTCATGTTTACCAATGCGGTTTCATGTTGCTTTTCGTCAGTTTCAGAATCTTCTGTTTCGGTATTTTTCTTCTTCTTGTCACTTTTATTGCTCAGGGGCTGTGATAATTTGGAACCATCACGGTAAAGCGCACACGCTTTTAATCCTAGCTTCCAGCTTAAAAGGTAGGCTTCTGCAATTTCCTTAATGGTTCCTTCATTAGGAAGATTAATGGTTTTGGAAATAGCACCACTTAAGAAAGGCTGGGCTGCAGCCATCATGCGTATATGACCGCTGTAATGAATATACCTTTCCCCGATGTTGCCGCATTTGTTGGCACAATCAAATACCGGCAAATGTTCGTCTTTTAAATAAGGAGCGCCTTCTACTGTCATAGTGCCGCAGATGTAAACATTGGCTTCCTCAATTTGTTCGTCAGTAAATCCCAACGCTTCTAATAAACTCCATTCAAAATTATTATAGTCTTCAGCTTTAAATCCCAAACGTTGCAAACATTCTTCACCAAGATTAAATGCATTGAATACAAATCCAATCTCAAATGCAGATGGTAAGGATGTTTCAATCTTTTGAAGATCATTTTCAGTAAAACCTTTTTTAGCAAGCGATTCAAAATTGATATGCGGAGCATTTTTCAAAGTAGCGTGACCTTTTGCATAATTTACTATTTCTTCAATTTCATTTTCAGCATATTTTAAATTGCGCAAAGCCTGCGGTACACTTTGATTAATAATTTTAAAATAACCACCGCCGCTTAATTTTTTAAACTTCACCAAAGCAAAATCAGGTTCTACCCCTGTAGTATCGCAATCCATTACCAGACCTATAGTTCCTGTGGGAGCAATTACTGTGGTTTGCGCATTTCTGTACCCATATTTTTCGCCCAATATCACTGCATCGTCCCATGCCTTTGTAGCTGCTTTCAATAAATAATCAGGGCAATATTTTGCATTAATTCCCTGTGGTTTTATTTCAATTCCTTCATACGCATCCATTGCATCGTATGCCGCAGCACGATGATTGCGCATTACACGAAGCATGTGCTTTTTATTTTCTTCATACCTGCTGAAAGAGCCAAGCTGGCTTGCAAGCTCAGCAGAGGTTTTGTAGGCAATCCCGGTCATTATTGCTGTAATAGCCCCGACAATGCCACGTGCCTGATCACTGTCATAAGGAATGCCACTTACCATCAACATACTTCCCAGGTTAGCAAAGCCCAAACCGAGAGTCCGGTAATCATAACTGAGTTGTGCCACTTCCTTACTTGGAAATTGTGCCATCAACACAGATATTTCAAGAACTGTTGTCCATAACCGAACCGTATATTCAAAACCGGGAACATCAAATGAATTATCATCTTCATTAAAAAATTTACGAAGATTTACAGAGGCAAGATTGCACGCCGTATTATCCAGGAACATGTATTCGCTGCATGGATTGCTGGCTCTTATTCTTCCACCTTCAGGGCAGGTATGCCATTCATTGATGGTAGTATCATATTGTGTTCCGGGATCGGCACAACGCCACGCTGCATAAGTAATTTCATCCCATAATTTTTTTGCTTTAATAGTTTTCATGGTACGCCCATCGCTTCTGGCTTTCAATTCCCAATCACCATCTTTTTCCAGTGTATGAAAAAATTCATTGGAGATACGTACAGAGTTATTGCTATTTTGCCCACTCACAGTTTTGTAAGCTTCTCCTTCATAATCGCTGGGATAACCGGCAGCGATCAAGGCACCTACTTTCTTTTCTTCTTCTACTTTCCAGTTTACGAAAGTTTCTATTTCAGGATGGTCAATATCAAGGCACACCATTTTTGCAGCGCGCCGGGTAGTTCCACCACTTTTGATAGCGCCAGCTGCCCTGTCGCCTATTTTCAAAAAACTCATTAATCCGCTGGAAGTACCGCCGCCACTTAATTTTTCGCCTTCGCCACGGATAGAACTAAAATTAGTTCCTACTCCACTTCCATATTTAAAAATTCTTGCTTCGCGAACCCATAAGTCCATAATACCACCATCATTTACCAGGTCATCTTTTACGCTTAGGATAAAACATGCGTGCGGTTGAGGACGCTCATACGCTGATGTTGATTTTTTTAATACGCCGTCTTTTGCATCCACAAAATAATGTCCCTGTGGTTTCCCGGTAATGCCGTACACTTCGTGAAGGCCCGTATTGAACCACTGGGGAGAATTGGGCACGCATGCCTGGTTTAAAATACAATAAATTAACTCGTCATAAAAAATTTGTGCATCTTCTTTCTTAGCAAAATAATGATTCCTTTCGCCCCATACCCGCCAGCAATGTGCCATACGATGGGCTACTTGTTTTACGGATGTTTCCCTTCCTGAGCTACCGTCAGGCTGAGGCACACCTGCTTTTCTAAAATATTTTTGTGCTAAAATATCAGTAGCAATCTGACTCCATTGCCTGGGCACTTCTACATTATCCATCTGGAAAACTATTTCACCGGTAGTATTTTTAATTACCGAAGTACGATAATCATATTCAAACATATCAAACGGAGAAATGTTTTCTTTTGTAAAATGCCGTGTGAAATGAAGGCCGGAAGAAGATTCTTTTTTTACTGACATCGGGTTAATAGTATTTTTGATTTAATTAATTCTTTTTTTTGTGAAGCGGGAGAACGAAAATATTTTTTCTCACCCACAAAATACGTTTCAAAATATCAACAGTCTGTGGATAAGAATAGTTAAAATATTTTAAAAGCAAGTCAGCATTGAGTTAACCGCTTTTTGCACATTGTGGGAATAAAATAAATTAGCATTTTAAAAAAACTTGGCATTAGGATTTTTTACTATAAGTGTTAAATAATTAATTATGAAAGCAGTAATTCAAAGAGTATCAAAAGCAAGTGTAACCATTGATAATACTATAAAATCTGCAATAAAAGTTGGTTTACTGGTATTCATTGGCATTGAAGACGCTGATACTGGTGAAGATATAAAATGGCTGAGTAACAGGATAGTAAACTTGCGTATTTTTGATGATGAAAATAAAGTACCTAACCTTTCTGTGAAAGATATAAACGGTGATATTTTAGTGGTGAGTCAATTCACTTTACACGCATCTACCAAGAAAGGAAACAGGCCTTCTTATTTAAAGGCAAGTAAAGCGGAAATTGCGATTCCTGTTTATGAAAAATTGATCATTCAGTTAGCAAATGATTTGGGTAAAAAAATATTTACGGGAGAATTCGGGGCCGATATGAAGATGGAATTATTGAATGATGGCCCGGTCACAATTTTGATAGACACTAAGAATAAGGAATAACTACTAATTGTACGGATTCGTTACCGGACCTTATGAATTTTTCTTTGTATTACTTTGTGTTTTTAGCGTAATTGCAGCAAAACAACTTTTATGGAAGATATTACTTTAAAACAAGCCCAGGAAAAAGTAGATCAATGGATTAAAACCGTTGGTGTAAGATATTTTAATGAACTCACCAATCTCGGAATCTTAATGGAAGAAGTGGGAGAATTATCAAGAATAATGGTAAGGAAATTTGGTGAGCAATCTTTTAAAGAATCCGATAAAGAAAAAGAATTATCAGATGAAATGGCCGATGTGCTTTGGATTTTAATTTGTCTGGCCAACCAAACCGGAGTTGATCTCACTGATGCCTTAAAGAAAAATCTTGAAAAGAAAAATGTGAGAGATGGAGGGAGGCATAAGGGGAATGAGAAGTTGAAGTAAAATATTTTATGAAGTTCCAATGGAATTATTTCAAATCTATTTCTACACCAGCGCCTCATACAACACCTCCACCGGATGCAATGCTCTGACACCAGTTCCATCTTTTACCTGGTGGCGGCAGCTTGTGCCCGTAGCAGCAATAATCACATCAGCGGCAGTGCTTCGTACTGTAGGAAACAAAACCAGTTCACCAATCTGCATAGATAAATCATAATGTTCTTTTTCAAAACCAAATGAACCCGCCATGCCACAGCAGCCTGAAGGAATGTTTTCTGCCGAATAATTTTGAGGCAATGACATCAATTTTAAAGAAGAAGCTACAGAAGACAATGATTTTTGGTGGCAATGCCCCTGAAGTTTGATGTGCCGCTTTTCTGCAGTAAACGAACTTTTTTTAATGTTTCCTTTATCTATCTCACCGGCAATAAATTCATCTATAATAAAAACATTTTTTGATAATTTCTTTGCTACCGAAAGATTTTCATCATCTGCCAAATCAATGTATTCATCCCTGAAAGTAAGTATAGCGCTGGGTTCTATGCCAATCAAGGGAATCTCTGGTGTAACAATTTTACTGAATATGGCAATATTTTTATTGGCTATTATTTTTGCCTTTCTCAACAAACCCTTCGACATCCATGCTCTTCCGCTTTCTTCGTGAGCAGTCATCATCACTTCATAACCCAGCTTTTCCAATAATAGAATGGCCTTAATTCCTATCTCCGCATCATTGTAGTTAGTGAATTCATCACAGAATAAATATACTTTTTTATTCTCCTGGCGACTATTACTATTACCTTTCTTTTCCCTTTTCTCAAACCATTTTCTCAAACTTGTTTTAGATAAAGTCGGCATTGACCTCTTTATTGCAAAACCAGAAACACGCTTTATTGTATTACTGATCCAGGGGGTAGTCATCATCCAGTTGTAAACGCCCGGAGCAATAGATCCCAATTTTGCTGACTTATTAAAATTCGCGATTAGTTTAGAGCGAAAAGGTACCCCGTTGGCATCGTAATATTGTTGAAGAAATTCGGCCTTTAATTTGGCCACATCTACACTTGACGGGCATTCTGATTTGCAACCTTTGCAGCTAAGACATAGATCCATCACCTCATAAATTTCTTTGTGATCAAACCGGTTCATCTTTGTAGAATTGGTTAGAAATTCCCTTAGAATATTGGCTCTTGCTCTTGTAGTATCTTTTTCATTTTTGGTAGCCATATAAGAAGGGCACATAGTACCACCAGACAAATGAGTCTTGCGGCACTCACCTGTACCATTGCATTGCTCTGCGTGCTGAAGTATGTCCTGGTTATGGAAGCGGAATACGGTTTTAAACTCCGGCGTTTTTTGCCCCGGCGTATATCTGAGCATCGTATTCATCGGTGGCGTATCCACAATTTTATTCGGATTAAAAATATTATCAGGATCCCACGTGTGTTTAATACTTTCAAATAATCCGTAATTTTTTTCACCCACCATTTGTTTTATAAATTCGCCGCGAAGCCTGCCATCACCGTGTTCACCGCTTAAAGATCCCTTGTATTTTTTTACCAAATCCGCAATTTCCTGAGCTATAATTCTGAAGAGATGATTGCCTTCTGCAGTCTTTAAATTAATAATAGGTCTCAAATGTAATTCTCCCGATCCTGCGTGTGCATAATGAACAGAATATAAGCCATATTTCTTCAGAATTTTATTGAAGTCTTCGATGTAAGCAGGGAGATCATTTGTATCTACCGCAGTATCTTCAATCACGGGGACGGCTTTTTCGTCGCCGGGCAAATTGGCCAGCAAACCTAAGCCTGCCTTGCGAAGCGTCCATATTTTTTTAGTGTCATCACCAAATAATAACGGAAAATGATATCCCAAACCTACATCGCGCATTTCTCTTTCACAGGCATCTGCAGTCTCCAAAATACCCCCATGCGTAGGCGCAGAAAATTCTATTACCAAAACAGCCGCCGGATCTCCTTTTACAAAAAAACGGTTTTTGCTTTGTTCAATATTTTCTTTGGTACATTCTAAAATATAGTGATCAATTAATTCGCTGGCCAGTGGTTTATACTTTAAAGCAATAAGATTCGCCCGCAAGGCATCATCAATAGAATTAAAATGAACACATAAAAGTCCGGATCCTGAAGGAGGCAACGGGACGACATTTAATTTTATTTCGGTAATAAATGCCAGTGTGCCCTCAGATCCGGCGATTAATTTACAAAAATTAAAATCCTCTTTCCCTGCTACAAAAGGAGCCGTTTCTAATAAAATGTCCAGCGCATAACCGGTGTTTCTTCTTTCTACGCTTTTCTTTGGAAATTGATTTCTTATTTCCTGCTGGTTATCATAATTGCTCAAAAGGCTTCTTACATTTTTATAAACTGCTGATTCCAAATTATTGCCTTCGCATTTTTCATGAAATTCATCAAGGCTTACGGTTTTAAATACGGCGTCGCTTCCATCGCTCAGTAATACATTCACTTCCAGTAAATGCTCTCTCGTACTTCTGTACACAATTGAATTGGAACCGCACGAATTGTTGCCCACCATACCACCCATCATAGCACGGTTTGCTGTAGATGTTTCGGGACCGAAATATAAACCATACGGTTTTAAAAACATATTCAGTTCATCCCTGATAACGCCGGGTTGTACACGTACCCAATGCGCTTCTTTATTTAATTCAATTATTTGTATAAAGTTTTTGGAAACATCCACCACAATACCATTACCCACCACCTGTCCTGCCAAAGAAGTACCGGCAGTTCTTGGAATGATTGAAGTATGATTTGTTTTGGCAAATGAAATTAGTTTTTTCAGATCATCAACAGATGCTGGAATCGCTACGGCCAAAGGTTTTTCCTGGTAAGCCGAGGCATCTGTGGCATATAACATTCGCATCGTATCATCCATGTATAATCGCCCTTCTAACTGTTGTGATAATTCTTTCAACTCTTCGTCCATAAAATATTATTCTTTATAAAATTGTAAAGCTAAAATGTTTTAAAAAGGCAGAAAAAGTTATAGTAAATTTTTCTTAGACAGAATGTTATTTGTAGAGAAAACATCAGTAAATTTCATTTACGACTTGCAAATTACCTTGAGCCAGTCTGTCGAATAATTTGGGAATAAGCAAAGCTAAAGTTTCGCGCCGGTTGTTGACAGCGCAAAACACAAATATAATCAGAGGGATATCTTTTAGATTCTGCTGATAGGAAAGGTTACGGTCAACAGTTACAAATAGTTCAAAATTATTATCTACCATAAGCTTCAACAAATTTCCATTCTTCTCTCCCAACCAACCTTTTTCGCGTACCGTCCAGACCTCATTGTTTGCACCAAAATCGCTTTTTAGCTTCCGGGGCAAACTTTCGTCAAGCAAAATTTTCATGCAAAACTTTTTCAGTTGTCAAGCTACTTTTAGCCATTTTTAAAACCGCAAGAGCAGCATCCTTAGATACTGAAGGGAAATCATCAAGAAATTCATTCAGGTCTTCACCTCCCTCAATATAATCAAAAAGGTTTTGAACAGGTACCCGTGTTCCAGCAAATACAGGAGTTCCGCTCATGATTTCGGGGTCAATGCTAACTTGTCCGTATAACATAATAATTAATTTATTCTAAAACGAAGTTACAAAATTTCCAGGAAGCTTGCTATTTGAAAACGATTTCACGCCCATTTACAGTTATTATATTTTTCCTTCTAAATTTGCCCGATGAAAATATTGCTCTTATACTTAAAACCCTATAAATGGCTGATTGCCTTAGCGCTGTTTCTTGCCACTATGAACCAGGTATTTTCTTTATTTTCTCCATGGATTGCCGGAAGAATACTTGATTTATTTGCCAATCATCCTCATATTTTTCCTGATAAAACTCCCAGAAATGAGCACCAGTTTTTTTTTGGCGAAGGTCCATATCATGGCTTGTTATTTTTCCTGATGCTGTTGATAGGCACGGCTATGGTAAGTCGCATAGCCAAAGCTTTCCAGGATTATTTTGGAAATGTGTTGATACAAAAATTCGGCGCTACCATTTTTACTGATGGACTAAAACACAGTATGCGCTTGCCTTACCAGGATTTTGAAGATCAGAGCAGTGGTGAAACTTTATCAATTTTAACCAAGGTAAGAGCCGATACAGAAAAATTTATCACCAATTTTATTAATGTCTTTTTCGTCATTATTGTTAGCATTATTTTTATTTCCGTTTATGCGTTCAAACTGAATTGGATGATTATGCCTGTGTATGTAATTGGTATTTTAGCGATTGCAATTGTTACCAGCCTGCTTAGTAAAAAAATAAAAGTTATTCAAAAAACAATTGTTGCCGAAACCAATTCCCTGGCAGGCACCACGACTGAATCTTTAAGAAATATTGAACTGGTAAAAAGCCTGGGCTTAACCAACCAGGAAGTAAACCGGCTTAATAATAACACGTTTAAAATATTGAAACTCGAATTACGTAAAGTAAAAAGTATTCGAACACTAAGTTTCATCCAGGGAACGATGGTTAACTTTTTACAACAGTTAATTACATTTACTTTGTTGTGGCTTATTTTCAAAAATTCTATTACGCCAGGTCAATATCTATCGTTGACTTTTTATGGATTCTTTCTTTTTGGGCCAATGCAGGAAATTGGCAACATCATTATCTCTTATCGTGAGGCAGAAGCTTCCTTAAATAATTTCCATGACCTGATGGAAAAAGCTCCGGAAATAAAACCAGCAAAGCCGGAAACAATACAACAAATAGAAGAACTTGAATTCATCAATGTTTCATTCAAACATCAATCGGCTCAACAACCTGCTTTAATGGATATAAATTTTAAAGTGAAAAAAGGAGAAACGATTGCGTTCGTAGGCCCTTCAGGGTCAGGCAAAACGACCTTAGTAAAACTTTTGGTTGGTTTGTATATCCCCAGAAATGGAGAAATTTTATATAATAAAATAAACAGGGAAAACATTGATTTTGATGAATTAAGAAAACAAATTGGATTTGTAACACAGGATACACAATTGTTTGCAGGCACGATAAGAGAAAATTTACTTTTTGTAAATCCATCAGCTACAGACGAAGAAATTCTGGACGTGCTAAAAAAGGCATCCTGCAATACATTATTAGCCCGCGCTGATAAAGGCCTTGACACACTAATTGGCGAAGGTGGAGTAAAAGTTTCTGGTGGAGAAAAGCAACGTTTGTCCATTGCAAGGGCGTTGCTACGAAATCCTTATTTATTAATTTTTGATGAAGCTACTTCCTCACTGGATTCATTGACAGAAGAAGAAATTACCAATACTATTAAACATGTTTCTTCACAAAAAGAACAGATCACTATTTTGATTGCACACCGGTTAAGTACCATCATGCACGCAGATAGAATTTATGTTTTAGAAAAAGGAGAAATCATTGAAACCGGAAACCATAGCCAATTGCTTGCTAAAACAGGTTTATATTACGCTATGTGGCGGCAACAGATCGGTGAAAGAAAGAAATCGGTTATACAACCGGAATTGGCTAATTAAGCATTGGGCGTTGCCTAATGCTAAAATATTCCGCCCACTTCCGTGTCTCATCTGGTTTTCATTGCCGGGCTTTTGCCGGAACACAAATAGAAATCTGAATAATTTCCTGCCATAAAGCTGCCCGGATGACTGGTCTGACGGGGATGCACTCCGGTGGGGTTTGTTTACTGCAAGAACATTTCTTCACTTATTTATTACCCATTTCTTTATTTCTTATTTCCATTTCCAAAAGGAATATTTACCCTTATACTAAAGTTTCTTCCCATATTATAAATCCCATCATGCCCTGTAAAATTTCCCGGGTAAGGTTCAAAATATTTTAGCCGGTTGAGGCCCGATTGATACGCCACATTCATTAAATTATTTCCTAAGAATGAAATATTAAGAAACGGTTTTCCTTTTTTATTCAGGATATCCGTACCGAATCCTGCACCCAATAATTGATATCCTGCAGTTGGTGTTTCCGTGCCATTTTCCAGGTAGGCTCTGTTTTGCCTTGCATATATTTCAAATTGAACTTTTACAAAAGCGTTTGCAAAATGATTCCCTACCTTTTTGATATTAGCTCTTAATTCGGAAAGAGTATGCAATGGGGGAATGTATGGCAAATACTTAGCGCTGTCAGAGAGTTTAGTTTCTCCGGACACCCCTTCATTAGTGCCGTAAACTACGGAAAGTGAATTTTCAAAATGAAGCCAATCCCATGGATGAGGATGAATATCTATACTTAATTCGCCACCATATAAATCCGCTCTTGACGCCACAAATTTAAAAGTCTGGTTCCCGGGAACTATTACAGAATCCCCTCCTGCAGTATTCAAAAGTTTTTCATCGTAAATATAATTTTGAATGTTATTATTAAAAACATCTGCATTTATCGAAACATGTGTTGAATTGAATTCAAGTCCCAAATCCTCCTGCAAACTAAATTCGGGTTTAAAATCAGGATTTCCTATCTGGTACATATTGGTTCCCGGATGAACGCCATTAGAAGAAATTTCAGAAATATTTGGCGCTCTGTAACCTCTGCCAATATTAGCTTTCAAATTAAATTGTTTATTAATCTTGTAGGACATACCAAAGCTGCCACTGGCGCCTGAGAAGTTATGTTTGTAAGAAGAAAATGGATGGGCGGCTCCCACTGTATCGGCACCATAAACTGGAATGGAAAAATCAGGAAACGCACCATCCATAGTATATAATCCTTCATTTTGAAAATCCCTTACATCGTATCTTATGCCACCGGCAATATCAAGGTTACCTATTGTTTTCTTTGCAAAAATAAATGGTCCCAGATCGAATTGATGATAAGATGGAATGATAAATTCTGTGCCACTCGTTACATTATTGGTTTGATACATTCCATTAATTCCGGTGGTGAGGCTAAATCCATTCGTTTCGTGAAAATAATATTTAAGATCATAAATGTATGTATTCAACTTAAGGAATAATCCTGGAATTTCCGGCTGCTGTGGATGGCTATATTCCCTACGGACGTCTCTTTCAAAAGCGACGTTAAGTGTTAATCTATCTCTACCTATAAAAAAATTATTAGTGTTATAGGCTGTATAATGTTGCACAAGCTGATGCAGGGGAGTTATTTCATAAGAATTTAATTCCGCATTGCTCACTATTGGCCTGAAAATATCCGCATCTGTAATTTGTTTTGTAAATCTTCTCGTTGCAGAATCGCGGCTGCCATCAGGTATTTCCTGCAAATCATTATACATAGAAAGCCCGAGGCGGCTGTAGCCCCAGTTTTTATTGACACCCACGTTTGCAGAAGCATCCGTCTCTGCAAATCCGGTGTTATAAACCCTGCCATCGTATTTGTCTTTATAATTGGTAGCCATTTTATGAGTAAATGTTCCGCCCCAGTTATAATCATTGGTATGCCCAGCGATGCTTGCAGAATTTTCTATAAGCCTGTTATTGGTTTGATATTCTGTAAGGATATTCCCAATTATTTTTCCCTGCGGAGGAGGGTTTGCCGGCAGCAGATTTACAACACCAGCCATAGCATCTGAGCCGTAAATCAGGCTGGCAGGGCCTTTCACTATCTCTACTCTATTTACTGTGTTCTGATCTACTTCAATGCCATGTTCATCGCCCCATTGCTGGCCCTCCTGTCTTACTCCATCAAACAAAGTAAGGATTCTGTTAAAACCAAGCCCGCGTATAAAAGGTTTTGACACATTGGGGCCAGTAGTTACTTCACTTATTCCGGGCACTTTTGCAATAGCGTCAATAATATTGGTACTCAGATTCTGCTGAAGAAATTGTTTGTTGATTGAAACAATTGGAATAGGATTTCTTTTGATGGATGTAGCTCTGGAAGAACCGGTTATTACGATCTCATTTTCTTCCGTAACCGCAATTATCATCGAAAAATTTTGAGTTTTATTTTGATTAAACTCAATATTTTGAAGAATGGTTTTATAACCTATATATTTTATTTCTACAAGAAAAGTTCCAGTTGGAATATCATTGATTTGAAAATTGCCGTTGGCATCCGCGATACTCCCATTTCTGAGGTCAGAAATATAAACCGAAGCACCGGCAAGCGGCACACCTTTAGCATCCGTTATTTTTCCGGAAAGAGAATACCTCGCGGATCTTTTTTGTGCATGTACCTGCGTTGATAAAAAAACACAGACACATATTGTAAGAATAAACTGAAATGTTTTCATTTGAAAAATTTAAAGAGAGCAATTCATTTAAAAATGAATTTTGCTATAGCAAATAATAAATAATAAAAGAGCGGTCTTTTATTAATGAAATAAATTTTTTGTAATCATTATTATGCCATAGATGGAGGGCCTCTTAATCCAAAAGAAATGGATTGAGAAAAAACATTTGTAGAAATACCTGCCAAAGTATATTCAGTAAATGCAGGTAAAAGAGGATTTATCAATATTATATTCTCAAAAGTATAAGGAGCTATTACCACATTGCTTTCGCAATGGCAGTTAATACCTGATGCATTAAGTTGCGGAGAATTGGAATCAGTTAATGTTTTGCTGACAAAATCTACATGATTTGCAAACAGTTTATGCAAATATTTTGTAGGTGTATTGCTTAAAGTAAAAATTGCCAGCAACCCAACTGCAATAGATTTTCTTATGTAAATTTTCCTTTTATACAATCTCGCTGATTAATGATTTTGCAAATGTAGAACTTTCTATTTTAGAGACACTTAAATGTTTACTAAATTTTAATAAACCCCGAAATCTTTAAAATTAGGAACGGGTTTTGCCTATAACTTATTATACTGTAACTATTAATTATTAATCATTTAAAAACATTTATTATGCCAATTGTTAAAGTAATTGAGGTAATTGCTTCATCTGAAAAAAGTTTTGACGATGCTATTCAAAATGCGGTAAAAGAAGTTTCAAAAACTGTCAAGAACATTGATTCTGTTTATGTAAAAGATTTTAAAGTGCATGTAAAGGATGAAAAAATAACTACTTATGGCGTTATTTGCAAAGTCTCTTTCAGAGTAGGAGAAAAATAAATTCTTCCCTAACCCGTTCTAATGAAGGGAGTTTCATAGCTCTCTTTATTTTTTAACATACTTTTCCGTGAAGCTTTTATATAAATCTGTTTACGGTTTATATGTTGTTCGTAATTTGCAAACCTTTAAAATCTATTTAATTTTATTCAAATTAAAATGTTACAAACTGCAGAAGATATCCGCCTGCTGAATGAAAAAATAAATCATTCCGCTTCTTTTATTGATAAGATCCATGCTGAAATCGGTAAAATTATTATCGGCCAGAATCACATGGTTGAAAGGTTATTAATTGGCCTTTTGAGTAATGGACATATTTTATTGGAAGGAGTTCCCGGCCTCGCAAAAACACTTTCCATAAAATCGCTGGCTAGCACGATTAATGCAAAATTCAGCCGTATCCAGTTTACCCCTGATCTTTTACCTGCCGATGTGATCGGTACAATGATCTATAATCAACAGAAAAATGAATTTGTCGTTCGCAAGGGCCCCATATTTGCCAACTTTATTCTGGCAGACGAAATAAACCGGGCTCCCGCAAAAGTACAAAGCGCTCTCCTGGAAGCCATGCAGGAAAGACAGGTAACTATAGGCAACGATTCTTATTTATTAGAAGAGCCTTTTTTGGTATTGGCCACACAAAATCCTATTGAGCAGGAAGGCACCTATCCCTTACCGGAAGCACAGGTGGACCGGTTCATGTTGAAAGTAATTATTGATTATCCTACAAAATCGGAAGAACAGGCCATCATACGTCAAAATGTTTTGAAAATGCAACAGCCACGCATAAACGCAGTTGTCTCGTCATCAGAAATATTGAATGCACGCCAGCTAGTACGCGAAGTATATATGGACGAAAAAGTAGAGCAGTATATTATTGATATTGTATTCGCTTCCCGCTATCCCGATAAATATAACTTACCCAAAATAAAACCACTGATTTCCTATGGCGGTTCGCCACGTGCAAGTATTAACCTGGCATTGGCTGCAAAAACGTATGCCTATTTGAATAAACGAGGCTATGTAATTCCTGAAGATGTGAGAAATATATGCAGAGATGTATTGCGCCATCGTATTGGCCTTACTTATGAAGCAGAAGCAGAAAATGTAAATGTAGAAATGATCATTGATGAAATATTAAAAGCGGTGAATGTGCCGTAGAGGTTCAGGCGTCAGGCATGAGCTATCAGCTATCAGCTTTTGAGCCTGTACCAACAAACCATTTAACCATTTAAGAAAGTTTAAGAAAATCACAGTAAACAAATAAATAATAAAGATTTCGATTCAGGTATGTGAAGAAACAATTTAGCAATTCAACCATTTAACCCATTAACCATTTAACCATTTAACCATTGCCTTTAACCACCGCCGAAATAATAAAAAAAGTAAAAGAACTGGAGATCATCAGCAAGAAGATCACCACGCAGCTTTTTACAGGCGAATATCATTCCGCTTTCAAAGGAAAGGGAATGCGGTTCAGAGAAGTGAGAGAATATTATCATGGTGATGATGTAAGATTTATTGACTGGAATGTAAGCGCCCGGTATGCCCATCCTTTTACCAAAGTTTTTGAAGAAGAAAGAGAACTTACTGTAATACTTTTAGTGGATATAAGCGCCAGTTCTATGTTTGGTACTGTACATCAGAACAAAAAAAACATGATTACTGAGATAGGTGCTGTACTTACATTCAGCGCTATCAATAACAATGATAAAGTAGGTGTTATATTTTTTAGTGATAAAATAGAAAAATATATCCCACCCAAAAAAGGGAAGGAGCATGCGCTTTTTATAGTACGGGAGTTGCTTATGGCAACACCTAAGCAAACAGGAACCAGTATCCGTGAGGCTTTGAATTTCTTTTCAAGATCCAACAATCAAAAAAGCATCGCATTTATAATGAGCGATTTTATTGATGAAAATTATGAACACCGGTTACGTTCTTTAGGCCAAAGGCATGATATTATAGGTCTAAAGGTCTATGACAAAATGGACAGCCTTCTGCCGGATATCGGAATGGTAAAAGTAAGCGACCTTGAAACACAAAAGACGCAATGGCTCAATACATCCGATGCTATGGTAAGATATACTTACCATCAGAATTTTATAAATCAGAGTACCATCAGTAAAAATATATTTAAAAAAGCTGGCGCTCAATTATTGCATATCCGCACAGATGAAGATTATGTGAAAATTTTGCAACATTTTTTTAAAAGAAGAAAAAAAATCCATTAGCTCGAATTGAAGAATTGTGATTATAATATGAAGTTTGTTATTACTGGTTTAAACATTTTTATTTTGTGTTTGGCACAAAATATTTTTGCCCAATCGCCTGTTATAAAAACAACCGTTGACAAAAATAATATTCTCATAGGCCAGCAAATAAATTATCGGGTATCCACTTCAATGCCTGATAATACTTACAGGCTTGGTTGGTTTACAATGCCTGATAGTTTGGGTAATTTTATAACTATTACTAAAAATAAAATTGACTCAACTCCTTCCAACGGGAATTTAAATTTCAGCCAGGATATTGTAATAACAAGTTTTGATTCGGGACGGCAGGTAATTCCTCCGCTGGCTCTTTCCGTATCTACCCTTGATGGAGATTCTACTTTTAATATTTATACCGATTCCATTCCTGTGAATGTGTCTTATTCGCCAACAGATAGCATTGTGCCTTTTCACGATATAAAAACTATTATTGAAGTGAAAAAAACATTTCCATTGTGGGCATGGATATTGGCGGGAGTAGGAGTAGTTTTGTTAATAATTTGGATATTGTTCCTGCTGAAATTTTTCAAAAAGAAAAAAGGTACTGTTGTTTTTGAATCCAAATTGGCGCCGTATGATGAAGCTATGCAATCGTTATCTGAACTCGAAAAGGAAGATCTGGTTCAAAATAACCAGGTAAAAGAATTCCATTCCAGGTTGACTGAAATTTTTAAACGATACTTATCAAGAAAAACAAATTCGTATCAAATGCATCTTACTACTGATGAATTATTAATAGAATTAAACAATCTTGATTTATCAAAAGACCATGTAGCAGCATTTGCCAATTGCCTTCGAATGGGTAATGCGGTAAAATTTGCCCAATATATTCCTCCTGCCTATGAAAATGAAAAATGTTTTTCCCAGACAAAGGAAATGATAACAGCCATCAATAATATTGTAAATAAAAAGCCCGAAAATGATCTTTGATTATTTAAACAATATTTCTTTTGGGCAACCGTGGTTATTGTTGCTTTTTATCATCATTCCTTTATTGATTTATTGGAAATTCAGTAAAGGGAAAAAACAGGTGGCCGCCATGGGAATTTCATCTATAAAAGGATTATCTAATTCAAGATCATGGAAAAATACAGTTCAGCAATTCCCTTTTATTTTCAGGTTGCTTGCTTTAAGTTGTATTATCATTGCGCTGGCACGTCCTCAAACAAAATATGATGAAACACAAACAGAAGGTGAAGGGATAGATATCATGTTATGTATTGATGTAAGCGGGAGTATGACCTCACAGGATTTTACACCTAACCGGATGGAAGCTGCCAAAAAAGTTGCTGAGGATTTTGTAAACAGCCGCCCTAATGACCGAATTGGCGTAGTAATATTTGCAGGCGAAAGTTTTACCCAATGCCCTCTCACTACTGATCATGCTGTATTAATATCCCAGATTTCACAAATAAGAAATGGATTATTAGAAGATGGAACTGCCATCGGATCCGGATTAGCAACTGCTGTGGATCGCCTGAGAAGCAGCAAAGCAAAAAGCAAAGTAATTATTCTTCTTACCGATGGCGTAAATAACGGAGGACTGATAGATCCTAATACGGCCATGGAAATTGCAAAAGCTTTTAAAATAAAAGTATATACGATAGGTGTAGGTACTGATGGTTATGCGCCCACGCCGGTAAGTACTCCATTGGGAATCGTAATGCAAAATCAAAAAGTATCCATTGACGAAAAGTTGCTGCAAAACATTGCCGCCCAAACAGGTGGGGAATATTTCAGGGCTACCGATAATAATAGCCTTGAAAATATTTATAAGGAAATAGATAAAATGGAAAAATCAAAACTAGAGATCACTACATTCCATCGTTATTCTGAAAAATTTTATCCTTTTATATTTGCCGCAATGGCTTTACTTTTAATAGAAATTATTTTAAGATACACACTGTTTAAAAAGTTTCCTTAAGCAATCAGCTTTGAGCAATCAGCAATCAGCAATCAGCTATCAGCTATCAGCTATCAGCTATCAACTATCAACTATGAGCTATCAGTAAACAAACGAATAATTCAAATTTCTATTTAAACTAATCAACTAATCAACCAATCAACCAATCAACCAATTAACCAATCAACTAATTAACCCTTCCTCATGAAAGCTTTAGTTTACAAATCAACAGGAAGCTGGTATATAATTAAGAATGAAAAGGGAGAAGTATATAATGCCCGGATTAAAGGAAAATTTAAAATAGATGACATCACCTCTACTAATCCTATTGCTGTAGGGGATGTAGTAGAAGCAGATATTGAAGAAGGAGACGAATCAATTGTGATTTCCAAAATTTATGAAAGAAAGAATTATATCACGCGCCAATCGCCTCATAATAAACACCTGCACCATATAGTAGCCGCCAATCTCGATCAGAGTATTTTACTGGCAACATTAAAAGATCCCAAAACATCAGCCGGTTTTATGGATCGTTTCTTAGTGGCGTCTGAAGCTTATCATGTGCCGGCTATTATTGTATTTAATAAGACGGATCTCTACAAAGAAAAAGAAAAGGTGAAGTTTGAAAACATCCGGTCAATCTATGAAAAAATTGGCTATCCGGTTTATTCAATGAGCATCAATCAAAATTCTGGTATCAAAGAAGTAAAGGAATTATTAAAAGATAAAACCACTTTACTCAGCGGTCATTCAGGTGTTGGAAAGTCATCATTTATCAATTCTATTCTACCGGAAAATATCAGTAAAACCCAGGAAGTAAGCGAATGGAGTGGTAAAGGATTGCACACAACTACATTTGCTGAAATGTTTGACCTTCACTTTGGAGGAAAAATAATTGACACCCCGGGAATGAGAGAATTTGCTATGATGGATATAGAACCACATGAACTTTCACATTATTTTCCGGAGATGAAAGCGCTTATCAATAATTGCCGTTTTAATAATTGCATACATATTGAAGAGCCGGGCTGTGCTGTAAAAATAGCTGTGGAAGAAAATAAAATCTCTACTGAACGGTACTTCAGTTATTTGAACATCCTTGATAGTATTGATAATAAAAAATGGTAATTGTTAAAGAATTCATTCACTACTTTAAACCATTGAAAAATTCTTCAATAGTTCCTCATTTATTTCCCCACATACACTCCCCCTCAACATCTCTTTTGTAAATTTGCAGCTATGCAGGAATATTTACAGGGATTGAATGATGCGCAACGCGAAGCAGTATTGCATCGCGATGGGCCGATAATGATTGTAGCAGGTGCGGGAAGCGGAAAAACAAAAGTTTTAACTACCAGGATTGCGCATTTGATGGCAAACGGAGTTGACGCTTTTCAAATTCTCGCACTCACTTTTACCAATAAAGCAGCTGCGGAAATGAAAGAAAGGGTAATTCATATCCTGGGAAATAATGAGGCAAGAAATCTTTATATTGGAACTTTCCATTCAGTTTTTGCAAGAATCTTAAGAGCTGAAGCTGATAAACTCGGTTACCCCAGGAACTTCACTATTTATGACACGGATGATTCCAAAAGTGTAGTAAAAACTGTTATTAAGGAATTGAATCTGGATGATAAGCATTATAAACCTTCTACAGTTTTCAATAGAATATCAAGTGCTAAAAATAGTTTAATAACTCCCGATGAATACATGAACGATTATGGATTGCAACAGGAAGATATGCGTGCCAATCGTCCCATGATTGGCCAAATTTATACTGCCTATTGTAACCGATGTTTCAAAAACGGAGCAATGGATTTTGATGATTTATTGCTGAAGTTTTATCAATTATTAAGTACACACCCTGAAAGCCTGAGTAAATACCAGCGCAAGTTTAAATACATCTTGATTGATGAATACCAGGACACCAATACTTCGCAATATCAAATTATAAAACTACTCGGCGCTATGCATGAGAATGTAGCTGTAGTTGGAGATGACGCGCAAAGCATTTATAGTTTTCGCGGAGCAACTATTGAAAATATTTTAAGATTTCAAAAAGATTATGACGAAGTAAAAGTGGTAATGCTGGAGCAAAATTATCGTAGTTCGCAAAACATTCTGAACGTTGCCAATGAAATAATCAGCAATAATAAAGGACAGATTCCTAAAAAATTATGGACTATCAATGATGAAGGAGAAAAAATAAATTTAGTACGCACTGCTACTGATAATGATGAAGGAAAATATGTGGCTGATGCTATCCAGGAGCAGAAATTACGCAACCATTACCGTAACAGCGATTTCGCTATTTTATATCGCACTAATGCACAAAGTAGAAGTTTTGAAGAAAGCCTCCGGAGGATGAATATCGCTTACCGTATTTATGGCGGTATTAGTTTTTATCAAAGAAAAGAGATCAAAGACTTTTTAAGTTATCTGCGCGTGATCATGAATCCGAATGATGAGGAAGCACTGAAAAGAATTATCAATTATCCGGCAAGAGGAATAGGAAAAACAAGCTTGGAAAAAGCAGTTCTTTTTGCAAACCAAAATAACATTTCCATGTGGAATGTGCTGGAACGCGCTGCTGAATTCGGTTACAGAGCTTCTACGCTGGAGATCATCACCAACTTTGTGATCATGATAAAAATGTTTCAAAGTGAATTGCAAAAGAAAAACGCTTATGATCTTGCGATCCTGGTAGGCAAGCAAACTGCAATAGTGAAAGATCTTTTTAATGATAAAACTACGGAGGGGCTTGCACGTTATGAAAACTTACAGGAGTTATTAAACTCAATAAAAGAATTTACAGAAACACCTACAGATGATGGGGAATTGCTTGATAAAAGCCTGGGAAGTTATTTGCAACAAATAACTTTATTGACCGATGCCGACAATGATAAAGGCGAAAGCGATGTGGTAAAATTAATGACAATCCATGCGGCAAAAGGATTGGAATTTCCTGTAGTATTTGTAGGTGGCCTTGAAGAAACCTTGTTTCCAAATGCAATGGCAATCAATACGCGCGAAGAATTAGAAGAAGAAAGGAGGTTATTTTATGTTGCCATCACACGGGCCAAAAAAAGATTATGGCTTACCTACGCCAACAATCGGTATCGTTTTGGAAACCTTACGCAAAATGACCCCAGCAGATTTATTGACGAGCTTCCGGATGAACGGATTGACAAATCTTTCGCCGGCGGAAATATGCGTAACAATCAAACCAATCATTGGAATGCTTTTGATAAACCAAAATATCAATTTAGCCCCGATAGAAAAGAAGTAAAAACCGAGAAACCGGCTTACCTTGTTTCTACACCGGTTATAAAAATAAAAGAGCATATTCCTACTCCCGGTTTTGCGCCAAGCGATACAAGCAATTTACAAACGGGGCAAAAAATTGAGCATCAGAAATTTGGCTTTGGCGAAGTGATAAAAATGGAAGGGGCTGCTCATAATCCTGTAGCTACGGTGAAGTTTGAAAATAACGGCGAGAAGAAAATTATGTTGAATTATGCTAAGTTGAGGATTGTGGAGTAAAAAATCATTCTTAAACAAATTTCATTCAAGGATTTTAATCTTGAAATTTATGTGGATTAACCATTTTCAATCCTTTAATATTTGCAAAATCCTTTTCGTTATTAGTAATAATAGTATAGCCGTAAGCAAGAGCTGTTGCGGCAATAATAGCATCTGGTGTTTTAATTTTTTTGCCTTTACGAAGGTTTACACATTGGGTAATGACATCAGGGGTAATTTCTAAAACGATACTATCACTAATAAAATCTTTTACTTTTTGCTCAGTAGCTGAATCTGTTTTCCAACAAAGCAATTCTATTTGGGTAATAATAGAAAGATTAGGAATAGCATCAATGGCATTATCCATCAAAACCATACCGGCAGCAGAAAAAGCAGCAGAAAAGTAATCAGACACAACATTAGTATCAATTAAATATTGTTCCATTCGCTGCGCATTTGTTGTATATGTTCGTTTAATTTTTTCCCTTGTTCTTTGGTGATAATGCCTTTGTATTTTTCAGACAATTTTTCCTTAACTGCAATTTCATTTTCTTTTAATACCTTTATTAATTTAAGCTCTTCCAATTCATGCAAAAGGCCTGCTGCTCTTTGATTGGTAAGTTGAATAAGCATAGTATCCATGTTCTAAAGTATTTAAATAGAGTAAAAGTTGATGTTTAAATTATTCGTCATTTTAAAATCTTTTTAAAACGATGAATAATAATACCAAATTTACTAAAAAAAAAGTAAGCCATCTTGAATTATGTAAAGTTTATTATTCAACTTTATCCTAAACATCATAGAACTCAAAATACATACCTAAATACAATGCCAACTGCAAAGATTTTATAGGGGGAACCATTGACAACACCGACAAAATAAATGGGCAGCGTATAAGGCAGTGTTCCCTGGAGAGCAATATTTATAGAATGATTGATTTTCAATCCTACCTCCGGGTTAAAAGTAAATTTGATCAACGTCGCAGGACTTTTCATTTTCGAAATATAAGGGTCATACATACGAGTTACCTGATAATCAAAAATAAAATCTAACCCAAACTGCAAGGCTGCATAAACCCTAATATTGGATTTTTTTACAAAAGTGTAGCCCGGTCCCAGTTTTACACTCAGCAAAGTAGCATGGGTTTTATATCCCAATGCATTTGGCTGGCTAAAATTATTGTCAAGGACGCTGAAAGCAAGTGAGGGCTGAAAAAAAAGCTTACCAAAATTTCTTTGGCTGTACAATCTCATTCCTATTTCTACAGAAGGCGCTAAAGAGGTTTGGTGACCATTGAACCCATAAGAAGTCCCATTGTCATAATCAATAGTTCCAAAGTTGCCATGCACGTCCACGCCAGCAAACATTTCATTGGGATATTTATTACGTTTTTTTTCAGTTGCATTTACCTTATCGTTAAAAATATTTGCAAAAAAATTAATCAGTGCGTCCTCTTTATAAACAAGGCCATTTATTTTATCCATTTTATTTGCCGCATTTATATCTTTCAATTGACTAAGGATGTAAAGCTTATATCCATCATCAGTATATACATGACCATCATCATCTGCATACTGATAATATTCAAGCTCTTTCAGCGTATCATTTTTACTTAGAAAAAAATTGGTTCTTTTGCTATCAATAAATTTGTAAAGGGTAAACTCCCTATACTGATATATCTTTCTTAGAAAAGCATTTATATGCTCAGTAGTTTTTACACTGTCTTTTAAACCAGAAATATTAGTTATATCGTCACTATTTATTATTCTTGTCCCTGAGTAGCTTATATATGTATCGGAATTATCCACACTAAAACTTTTGCAGTTAAGAGGAGTTAAGATGATATTTTTACCTGTATTCTCATCAAAAAAAACCTCTTGTGGATTTTTTGCCCATTCCTTATAGTTATCAATCTTTCCATGAATTGTGTCGCCGGAATTTGTTACATAAATATCCTGGCAGGTAGCTGCAATAGTCACAAAAAATAGCATTCCGGTAAATAATAATTTTCTCATAGCAATTTTTTTATAAAGGAAGGGAATTTACAGAATAAAGACAAATATTTTAAATAAAATTGTTATGCTTTTTAATTATGTTTCGATAATATATATTTGAAACTGAATAAATTATGAATTTTGAAAAGCCCTTATTTTGATACAACAAACTAATAAATACCCCATATTTCTATTTCACATGCAACAGATTCCATTGTAAAAATTTAGTTCTTAACAAGCTGAAAAATGACTTCTCGTCCTAAATTATTAACTTTGCAACAATAAATATTTTGTTATGATAAAAACCGGCAATACCGTAGTAAGCATCTACACTGAAATGACTCCTAATCCGGAAACTATGAAGTTTGTAGCCAATAAACTGCTCTATCCGGGAAAAAGTGTTGATTTTCAGGATGAAGAAAGTGCTTCTTGTTCACCCCTGGCTGTGCAATTATTTGCATTCCCATTTATAAAATCGGTTTTTATAGCAAGTAATTTTGTTACTCTTACAAAGACCGATGAAACTGAAGACTGGCAGGATGTAATTCCTTCTGTAAAACAGTTTTTGAAAGAATATCTCGAAGAAGGAAATGTGATAATTAATGAAGAAGAGCTTGCTGCCAGAAAAACAGAGAGCAGCAATATAGTAAGTGCAGATGATGGTGATGTAGTAAAAAGAATAAAAGAATTATTAGAAAATTATGTGAAACCCGCTGTAGAAATGGACGGAGGCGCCATACAATTTTTAAGTTACGATAATGGGAAGGTAAACCTGATGTTGCAGGGGAGTTGCAGTGGCTGCCCTTCTTCAATGATTACTTTAAAAGCAGGAATAGAAGGAATGATGAAGCGTATGATCCCTGAGGTAAAAGAAGTAGTGGCGCAGTCGAAATAAAAAGAATTGATCTCCAATAATAGGGCGCAACGGATTGCGTCCTTTTTTTTGTCAGAATAACTTTATTTTACATCATTTAACTTTTCTAAAGACAATCAGTCATAATACTTGTCGGATATTTGATTTTGAAGTTTTTAAAAAAAAGAAATATTCAGAAAAAATATAGTTGTCCAAACTGTGATAATCTCACTATTAATAAAGTTATAAAAGGAAGATAAGATTGAAAATGATATCAAAATTTATTAAATTATTTGCCTGCGTTATCATTTTGAATTGCTTCTTTTATAGCACATCGTTTTCGCAGGAGGCAGATTCATCAACAACTTCAATAAAAAATTCTGATTCAACGGATAATGCGAAACCAAAAATAAAGCAAGTTGATTTTCCTGACGTGGTAAGGAAATTCCTGAAAATCAAAAAAAAATCCTCTGATACCTCAAAAACAAGCACTCATTTTGCATTATTACCTGCTGCCGGTTATTCACTCCAAACAGGATTTGCTGTTCTTCTTGCAGCTAATGGCACCTTTTATGCTTTTAAAAATCCGGTAGCAGACAGCCATATTTCTACACTTCTTACAAGCCTGACCTATTCTCAATATAACCAGATCATATTTCCGGTTCAAGGGGATTTGTGGACAAAAAACGGTCTTTATAATATTATTTTTGACTGGAGGTACATGGATTATCCATCCACCACTTTCGGACTAGGCGGCAAGACAACCTTAAATGATGGATATACAATAGACTTTGATTATATAAAGCTGCATGAATCTGTGATGCGAAAAATTTCAAATAATTTATTCGGGGGAGTTGGATTCTATTACGATGCATTTTGGGATGTAAGGGAAACAGGGTTGGACTCAGGTGTAAAAACCAGTTTTGATAAATATGGATTTCAAAAACAGGTGCATGCTGTGGGCATTGCCGCACGACTCCAATACGATTCGAGGGATAATCCGGTAAACCCTTCTAAAGGCACCTACTTAAATGTTGTTTACAGGCCCAACCGGACATGGATGGGAAGTTCTAATAACTGGAATTCATTTCTGGCAGAATACAGGGGATATTTTCATCTTACTCCTACTACAAAAAATGTGTTGGCTATTTGGAGCTACAACTGGCTCACTTTAGGAAAAGGCAAGCCACCTTATCTGCTTTTGCCCAGTACGGGATGGGACGATTTTTTTAACACCGGGAGAGGATATATCCAGGGAAGGTTCAGAGGAAAAAATATGGTTTATGCTGAATCAGAATACAGGTTTGGTATTAGTAAAAATGGCCTTTTTGGCGGAGTGGTTTTTGCAAACACGCAATCTTTTTCTGAAAGTCTAAACACGCAATTGCATTTGTTTACACCAGCTTTTGGCGCAGGAGCAAGAATAAAGTTCAATAAATTCACCGGTGCAAACCTTTGTATTGATTATGGCGTTGGTATAGATGGTTCCAGGGGATTTGCAGTAAACCTGGGCGAAGTTTTTTAATTATATTACCCCTAATAAATCCATTCCAGTTTATATTTGAACATTAATCTTCAATGTGAATATTTCAGAAATCTACAACCAGTTTATAACAGGAATTCAACAAACTACAGCTATTGAATTTGTTGCAGTAATATCGGGAATTACAAGCGTTTGGTTTTCGAGAAAAGAAAATATATGGGTTTATCCTACAGGATTGATTGGCACTATCCTTTATGTGTACATTAGTTTTAAAGGAAGCTTATTGGGCGAAGCGAGTGTAAATTTATATTATACTATTATGAGTATTTACGGTTGGATATTGTGGGCAAAAAGAAATCAGCAACAAGAGCACATTGTAAATATTACCTGGAGCAACAAAAAAGAATGGATGAACGAATTGTTATTTTGTGCTTCCTTTTATATCGTAATATTTTATGCGCTTTCTTATTTAAAAAAAGATTTTGCACCAGGTGCTATTCCCTGGGCCGATGCTTTTGCCAGTTCCACAGCTTTTACCGGAATGTGGCTGATGGCAAGAAAAAAAGTGGAAAGCTGGTATTGGTGGATTGCAACTAACATAGCATCTATCCCATTATATTTTATCAAGCATTATGTATTTACAAGTGTTTATTACCTGATACTTTTGATAATGGCAGTTTGGGGATTGGTTGAATGGCAGAGACGCGCCAATGAATACTTATTAAAAACAGAAGAAATACCTGAATGGAAGCAATAAAAAAAATTGTAGTAATAGGTCCTGAATCAACTGGGAAAAGCACGTTATGTGAAAAACTTGCTTCACACTATAACACTTTTTGGGTACCGGAATACGCAAGAGAATATTTAGAAAAAAATGGCGTGGAATATAATTATGATGATTTACTCACGATTGCGAAAGGGCAGATAGAATTGGAGGAAGGTATCAGGCAACAGCAATCAGGCAACAGCTATCAGCTATCAGATTCAAACTCACCATTCACCACTCACCATTCACCACTCACCACTCACCACTCACTTCTTTTCATAGACACTGACCTCTACGTAATAAAAGTGTGGGCAGAATTTGTATTTAATAAATGCCAGAACTGGATTCTTAATCGCATTGCAGAAAGAAAATACGATTTGTATTTATTATGCGATGTTGACTTGCCCTGGGTAGAAGATGAATTAAGGGAATATCCTGATAAAAAGACAAGGGAGAAATTATTTCTTTTTTATAAGGACTTAATGGTAAACCAGCCTACGCCCTGGTGTATTATCTCAGGGAATTATGAAGAAAGATTTGAGAAGGCGATAACATTTATTGAAGCCTCAATTACATAAAGAATTGTTCTGAAATAATTTTCCCGTCTTTTACTTTATAAACACAAATTTCTGACGTTGTTGAGCGCTCTTTGCCTTTCATGGTAACATCCATGTTTAAAGAAAGCGCAATCATATTTCCCGCAACTAAAGGATCAGAAACGTTGCATCCATGGCTTGCTTCCACCATAGACTCAAATTTTTTCCCCTTTTTTAAAATAGCTTCTAATCCTTTTGTTTCTTTTTCAAAACCGGCAAAGGCTTCCGGTTCAATACTTACAGCGTCTTCTGCGAATAATTCTTTTTGGGCCTGTTCAAAATTTCCCTGGTTGCAAAGTTCAGCAAGACGATGGGCAATTTGTGGGACTGTCATGGTTTTAATTTTTAAGGAAAATCTGCAAAATCCTTACCAAAAAACAATTACACCAAAAAGATATTCTTCGGACAGCAAACAAACTTTAATCGCAGATTCTTATTTTTAATTAAAAGAATTTGAATAATTATTAATATTTTTAATTTTAATTTTAAAAAAACCCAATTCTTATGGAACAATCAACCATCATTATTAAAGATACAAGTGCAAACCCTGCACCGTTGGGTCTTCTTGCATTTGGAACCACCACTGTTTTACTAAATCTGTATAACGCGGGAATTTTTGAAATGAATTCGATGATCCTTGCCATGGGAATTTTTTATGGAGGCATTGCACAAATAATCGCAGGAATAATGGAATCGAAAAAGAACAATACTTTCGGATTCGTGGCCTTTGTTTCTTATGGTTCTTTTTGGCTCACATTGGTTGCGTTGATCGCAATTCCAAAATTAGGATGGGTGCCCGCGGCTTCGGAAAGCGCAATGATTTCCTATCTTATTATGTGGGGAATTTTTACCGGACTTCTTTTTATAGGAACTCTTCGCATCAGCAGATCACTGCAATTTATTTTTGCTACTTTAACCATCTTATATTTTTTATTGGCGCTTTGCGAAAATTCCACCAATGCCTCATTAAAAACTTTCACGGCTTATGAAGGAATTATTTGCGGAGCATCCGCTATTTACACCGGCGCCGGCGCACTATTGAATGAAATTTATGGCAAGACCGTGTTTCCATTAGGTTCCGTTATTAAAAAATAATCCCGATTTATTCTATGCGTGGTTCTTCGCCTGCAGATTATTAGTTATTGCTTATTCACCTGAAAAGGGAAGATTTTATAGTAAACAAACAAATTCAATAGATTCCAAACTGTAGAAAAAACATCACACTTTAAATAAATATTTTCTCCGCTTTTAAAATGCTTTCAGGTTTCCCTACGTCTATAAATTTTGAACTACTATGATCAAAAGCAGTTATAGCGTGTGTTTTAGCCAATTCGAGATAAACATCTACCATAGAGAATTTTCCGGTCTTTTTAATTAACGGGAATATTTTTGGTGAAATAATATGAATACCGCTAAACGCTTTTTGTATGTATTTTCCTGATTCCCTGCTAATTTTCCGATCGCCGGTCTTTTCATTTTTCCATCCGCACAAATGATCAAATTCATCAAACAAAAAATAACGGGAAGTAAAACGGGAAGTAACGGCAAGCGTGGCGAGAGGATTATCTTTTTTATGTTGTGAGATCATTTCCTGCAGGTTCATGTCAGTTAAAATGTCAACATTGATTACTACAAAAGGTGCCTTTTCAGTTTCAAAAAACCAGGCTGCTTTTTTTATTCCCCCACCCGTTTCCAGCACTTCATTTGTTTCATCAGAAATAGAAATTTGGCTTCCAAATCCATTGTTTGATGTTATCAATTCAATAATCTGACCTGCAAAATGATGCACATTTATAATTACTTCTTTTATTCCAAAAGATGCGAGGTACTCAATATTTCTTTGTAAAAGGGTTTTCCCATTTACCATCGCCAAAGCTTTAGGATGCTTATCCGTAAATGGTTTCAGGCGTGTGCCAAGACCTGCGGCAAGTATCATTGCTTTCATTTATAAAAATTTTGATAAAAGAAATGGTAAAGAAACCAACATTAATTTTTTTACAGTAAACCCACTAATAATTCAATTTTTTGTTTGTCGCTGAATTATTTTTAAAATCCTTTTTTCTCATGAATATCCTGTTCAATATGGTTTAATTCAATTTTTATTTTGAATTTATTTCTTAAATACCTGGCGAGAGCATCTGCCGCATATACGCTTCGATGCTGGCCACCGGTACAACCAAAACTGATCGTTAAGGATTCAAAATTTCTTTTGAGATAATCTTCAACAGAAATATCAACTACGTTATAAACACCATTCAAAAATTCAGCCATATTTGTTTGCTGTTCCAGGAAATCCATCACAGGTTTATCTCTACCAGTCAGCGTTTTGAATTCTTCAAAGCGCCCCGGATTCAATAATCCCCTGCAATCGAAAACGAAACCACCACCGTTGGTACTTCTATCTTTCGGGTACCCCGTTTTTAAATATGAAAAACTATTGATGGTAACAATCAATGGCGTTAGATCGTTTGCCTGGGTAGGTTTGAAGCGATTGATTATTTCATTATTTACAATCAGGCCAAGAATGCGTTCATATTCGGGTAAAGCAATTCCCATCTTTTTATTCGCAAGAAACCATTTTATGTTAGTAAGTGCAAGAGGAATACTTGTTAAGAATTGCGCTTTTCTTTCAAAAAGTCCCCTGAATCCATAAGCTCCCAAAACCTGCATCAGTCTTATTAATACATACCCGTTGTATTGGCTTGTAAAACGAATCCGGTCAATTGGTTTGTTTAAAATTTCACTTATACAATCCATGTAATGTTCCAGCAAAGAATTTTTCCAATCATCAGAAAGATTAGCGCGCGCCTGCCATAACAAAGAAGCTACATCATATTGTAAAGCGCCTTTCATCCCGCCCTGGTAATCTATAAAATTCACTTCCTCATTTTGAATATAAATATTCCTGCTTTGGAAATCCCGAAACATAAAATATTTGTATTCCACATGAGTGAGATAGGTGCTCAGCGCTTCAAAATCATCAATGAGCTTTTCTTTATCATAAGGGATTTTAAGCGTATCTAAAAAATAATATTTAAAATACAAAAGATCACTCAGGATGGCTTGTTTCCCAAATTCTTTGGAGGTGAGACAATAGGAATCATCAAGGTTTTGAATCCCTTTGATCTGTAGAAAAGCAAGTGATTTTAAACTTTTTTTAAATAGCTCATATACATAGTTGTCCTGGCCATATTTTTCCAGTTCATTTAAAAGAGAAATTCTTCCAAAGTCTTGCTGAACATACATTCTATCATCATCTGATGTAAAATATATTTTAGGAACAGGTGCATTTATTTTTGAAAAATGTTGGGTAAAATATAAAAAGGTAGCGCTCTCTCTCAGGTTTTCATTATAGGTAGCGATGAAAGAATTTTTTTCAGTTTCTATGCGGAAATAAATTCTATCACCACCTGATTTAGGAAGTTTTTCAAAGTTTTGGATTGGCTCCGTGATAGAACTTTCAAAGAAAGCTTTGATATTATCTGAAACTTGCTGCATGTAAAAAGATTAGTGGTAAAAATAAAGGATTTTGCAAAAGGAAATTCGTAATTGGAAAAGTTAATTGTTACATCTGCTACAATGATTAAAGCATGGTTGAGAGTAAATTTTCATGTTGTAAAACCAAACTTTGTAAAAATTAAAAAGCATTATACAAAATAAGCTACATTTGAAGACTGTTTGAACATGCAACATTAAATGTTTATTCAGGATTTCCAAATGATCCTTCCTTATCAAATCGAAACAACCGCAATCCCATTTTGCACTTTTATAAAAATCTATTATAAATTATAATTCATTTTGAAACAATCAATCAAAGTAAAAGAAATTTTAAGTAAATAAAATTAAGTATCAAAAATGAAACTCCATTCCGAACATTTTAAGTGGATTATTATGTTGCAGATTTTTACAGGTTCCATTTATTCATGCGAAAATCATCGCGATGCTGCAGATATGACTCAATTAATGGCCAAAAATGAAATAGTTAATAAATTACATAAAGTGAATTCCCTTGATATTACAGGATTTAAAGAAGAAACGATTCATAACCCTCCTGATACCAATTTTAAAAAAATGATCAGGTACGTTTTGTATATTACTTATATTGATTCCAATAAAATATTACAAAATAAAAAGGGGATTGTTCTTTTTACTCCTGATGGAAAATCAATTATTAATTCTGAAATAACCGACAGATAGGTTTTATAAATCCAATAAATTTTTTTACAAAATGACTTTATTAAAGAAAAGGTTTTTATCCTTAGATGTATTCAGGGGAATGACCATTTGTTTTATGATCATCGTAAATACGTCAGGAAGTGGCGCTGTACCCTATTTTCCCCTTTCGCACGCTGCCTGGCATGGCTTTACGCCCACTGATCTTGTATTTCCATCTTTTTTATTCGCGGTGGGAAACGCAATGAGTTTTTCCCTGGATAAATACAGGCAAATCAGTAATTCAGCCTTTCTAACTAAAATAATTAAGAGAACTATTTTGATTTTTCTATTAGGGTTTTTAATGTACTGGTTTCCTTTCTTTAGACTGGATGCAGCAGGACATATTATTGCTGCTCCCTTAAGCGATACCCGTATTATGGGCGTGTTGCAGAGGATCGCATTGTGTTATTTTTTTGGATCCTTAATGGTTTATTATTTATCTACCAAAAATGTAATGATAGTAAGTGTTTTATTGTTAATAGGCTATTGGATTATTTTGCTCGTATTTGGTAATCATTCGCAACCCTTCAGCCTGTTGGGTAACGCTGAGTTAAGTCTTGATAAATTTTTAATGGGCAACAATCATATGTATCATGGAGAGCAAATCCCTTTCGATCCTGAAGGATGGTTAAGTACGATGCCTGCAATTGTAAATGTGGTGATAGGTTATTTTGCAGGAAGATATATTCAGAAGAAAGATAAAAGTTTTGAATGTCTTGCTAAATTAATGCTTGTTGGATCTTTACTGATTTTTATTGCAATATGCTGGAACCTTGTATTTCCAATTAATAAAAGAATATGGACCAGTTCCTTTGTATTGGTTACTTCAGGCCTTGATTTGATTATTATTTCCGCTCTCATTTATGTCCTTGAAATTAAAAAATGGAATCAGATTCGATGGAATCATTTTTTTGAGATCTTCGGAAGAAATCCACTTTTTATATACATTCTTTCAGAGTTATTAGTGGTAATTCTTTTTATGATCATGGTAAGCCCGCACGAAAATTTATTCGATTATGTTAACAGGATCTTTTTCCAGGTAATAGCTCCTGGCTCTTTAGGTTCATTTTTATTTGCTATCTGTTATATGCTCGTTTGCTGGTGTATTGGTTGGTGGCTTAATAAGAGAAAGATTTATGTAAGGGTTTAATCAAAAACGACAGGTCGAAATGTCTTTAAGGTTAATAAGATGAAATACACCAGGCATGGCGCTTTTATCCAGGAAAACCAATTTCGAATTCAACCTGTCAATACCAATTATATTTTTATGAATTACTTCTTTCCTATCAATGGTAAGTCCATTCTTAATTGCAAAATTTTAAAAATGGTTCATCAATTTTTTATATTCTTTTTTCTTCTTTTCTTCCTTTATCAATGACACTATTATTCCAATAAGAAAAAGAGCAATTATAATAAAACCAGTTATGTAAAAAATAGAATTCACAGCAAATAATTTTAATGATCTTTAATTACGGATTGAAGAGAATTATCCACTTCTACAATCTTAAAATATTTTCTGCCTGAAGGAACTTCCCAACTTACGTTTTGGCCTTTTCTGAAACCAAGCAGCGCAGTTCCTATTGGTGCCAGCACAGACACTTTCTTTTGCTTAATATCCGCATTTTGTGGCAATACAATAGTAATTGCCAAATCGCGCTTTGTGCCCATGTCTTTAATGACTACTTTCGAATCAAGCCGCACTACATCAGCCGGAAAATCTTCTTCCTTTACAATTTGAGCTTTGTTGATTTCTTCATATAGTTTTCTGAAATTTTCCTTTTCATTTACCTTCATTCCATGCAGGTTTTTGACGTATCCATTTAAAATTTCAAAATCGTTTTTTAAAAGTAATACCGGGTTTTCATTTACTGTAATTGTTGAGTTTGTCATGATAATTTAATTTTAAAAGTTATTATTTTAGGTTATTAATAAAGTATTTATCAGAAGATCTCTGCTAAAGAATCAAAAGAGTAATTAAAATAGATTTGATGTAAAATGTAAAAAGTGATGAATCCCCGTAATAAGTTTTTAAATATTATACGGGGAAAAAGCTTCTAAGACAGTAAGCTTTGAATGAGGCATTTTATATGCAATATCAATACACTTACAAGCGGGCGCAGTAATAATTGCGTCGCCTAAAAAATGATTTTGTATATGTAATATTTTTTGCACTATAGTGAAAGTACGACAATAAAAGAATAAGAAAGTTAAAGAAAGGGAAAAATTATATACCCTGGGAATCAAAATTGGTACAGAAGAAACGGTGCCTGAAAAAGTTTGATGGAAATTGAGATGGGAATTTTGCAATAAAAAAATTCTAAAAAATTTTATAAAATAGATTCCAGTTCTTTCAGATGATGAATGGTATAGGTAGGTCCTTCACAACGATCTGCATTGATATGATTTACAAAAATAGAATCCATTCCTGCATTTTTTGCTCCCAGGATATCGGCATTCAGATTATCGCCGATCATGATACTTTCATCCATTTTCCCTTTTGCTTTTTTCAATGCATATTCAAAGATTTCTTTTTTTGGTTTCACAGAATTGGAAATTTCGGAAGTAACTATACTCTTAAAATACTTAGTGAGATTAGCGCTCTCCAATTTGATTCTTTGGGTTTTTTCAAATCCATTGGTGAGGAGATGAAGAGAATAATTCTTTTGGGTGAGGTAATCTAATATCTCATAAGTGTATTCAAAAACTTTCTTTTTTGTAGGAAGTATTTCCAGAAAATATTCACTCATGTCTTTTGACAGTTTTTCATCTGCTATTTGAAAATCAAGTAAAGTGCGCCACATTCTTTTCCATTTCAATTCTTCTACAGTGATATATCCTTTTTCAAAACGATTCCATAAAGTAGCATTATGATTAAGATAAATCAAATAAAATTCATTGAAAGTACCGATGGCTTTTGACTCAAGTTTGAAATGTTGATATAGCTCTTTGAGCGACTCCTGTGCGTTGGCATCAAAATCCCAAAGAGTATGATCAAGGTCAAAAAAGAGATGTTGATATTTCACCGGATTATGTTTAATAATGTCAGGTTTAGATTTTAGATTTGCCTATAAGTAAAAAAATGAATTAAATTGATAAATATTGTAATATCTGGTGCCAGCAAAGGTATAGGAAAAGCCATTGCAGAAAAATTTGCGGCTGCGAAAAATAACATTTTCATTTGCTCAAGAAATGAACTTCAGCTAACTGGTACAACAAATGATCTCAATAAAAAATATGGTAACCAGGTTCGATCTTTTGCTGCCGACCTTACTCAAAAAAATGATGTTTTAAAATTTGCTGATTGGATCCTGGATAAATGTGAAACTGTAGATGTATTGGTCAATAATGCCGGCGACTTTATTCCCGGAAGCATTTTTAATGAAGAAGAAGGAACTTTGGAAAAAATGATCTCAGTTAATTTGTTCAGCGCTTATTATCTCACGCGCGCTTTACTTCCCGCTATGATGAAAAATAAATCAGGGCATATTTTTAACATGAGTTCTATTGCTTCGCTAAGCGCATACCATAATGGTGGTTCGTATAGTATCAGCAAATACGCGCTAATGGGTTTTAGTAAAAACCTGAGAGAAGAAATGAAATCATTTAATATAAAAGTAACCACAGTTTATCCGGGAGCTGTTTATACCTCTTCATGGAAAGATTCCGGTGTGCTTCCACAAAGAATCATGGAAGCAGATGATATTGCCAATATGATTTATGCAGCTTCTTTACTTTCTTCGCAGGCATGTGTGGAAGATATTGTGATAAGGCCCATATTAGGCGATCTACCTTAAAGTATTTTTAACAACAGCTTATTCTATTAACCTTTTTTTAAATTCAATTACAAGTATTTTTGTAACTCATCTTTAGCTGAAGAAATGGTTACATTTTTACGATCCGGTTTCAATAAAATATTTGTTCATTTAATTTTTCTTACAGCAATTTTAATTGGGAACAATTGTTTTGCCCAGGTCAAATTTTCTGTTGTTTGCCCTAAAACAATTGGTAAAAATGATTTACTCCAGATCCAGTTTAAGGTAGAAAATGGCTCTAATGTTGAAAATATTATTCCACCAAATTTTAAGAATTTTAATATTGTAAGCGGCCCCAACCAGGAAAGCAGCACCAGTAATATTAATGGACAGGTTAGCCAATACGTGGCTATGGGTTATTCTTTGCAACCAAAGTCTGTAGGAACCTTTACCATAGGGTCGGCCAAAGCGATTGTGGATGGAAAAGATTATGAAAGTAGTCCGGTAACTATTAAAGTGACTAATACTTCTACGTCGCCACAAAATAGTAATTCTAATAATTCTGCTAATGCTCTGCCGGGTTTCCCTTCATTACCTAATTTTAATTTTGATTTCCCTACTGCGCCGGTTACCCATCAGTTTGATGATTATATTTTAAAGCCCGGAGAAAACGTAGCAGAGAAAACTCAAAAAAACCTTTTTATAAAATTAGATGTAAGCAAAACGAGTTGTTACGTTGGAGAACCTATAGTAGCCTCATTTAAACTTTATACACGTCTTCATTCTGAAACTACAGTTACAGATGCTCCTTCTTTTAATGGATTTTCTGTAAACGATCTTCCTGTAAGTAACGATGCCAGCATGGAAAAATATAATGGCCGCATGTACAATGTTTATACTTTGAGAAAAGTAGAATTGTATCCATTGCAGCCAGGCCAGGTTACACTTGATCCTGTCATAGCTGATAACAAGGTAACTTTCATAAAATCTCAATATGCCAATTCTCAAAACAATGATGATTTTTTTGGTATGCTTGAGAATTTTGGTGATGCAGGTATCCCTGCAGACGGATTGGTAGAAAAAAATATTACTTTAAAAACCCCAACTGTTACTATTACAATAAAGCCATTGCCTGTGAAAGATAAGCCTTCTGATTTCAGAGGGGCAGTTGGCGATTTTACTATTTCATCATCATTGGCAAAAAATAATATTACTACAGATGACGCAGGAAATTTGAAAATTACAATAAGTGGAAAAGGAAATATTCAATTGATAAATGCGCTCGTCATTAATTGGCCGGTGGGCATTGATGGTTATGATGCACAGATAAAAGATAATGTAGATAAATCAGAGGTTCCCATGCAGGGAAGTAAAGTATTTACCTTTCCTTTTACTGTCTCAAAACCGGGAAATTATAAAATTGATTCTATTGCATTATCCTATTTTGATCCTGAAACCACCACTTATAAAACAATACATACTTCTACGTTGGAGATCCAGGTAGGCAAAGGAAACGGAGTTCCTAAAAATTCTTATGCAAAAAATTCAGGTAACAATGAAGAGAGCAATCACGAATTGTTTTCAAAAAGAACAGAATTTATAGGGGGTATTGTGTTAATACTTGGAATTATTTTATTGATTATTTTGAGTATCATCAAGAAAAATAAAAATAAAAATCTTTTGGAAACAAAAATTAAACTGGATGATCTGAAAAATAAAAATGAAGAAAAGGAATTTAAAATTCCGGAAAACCCTTTACTGAAAGCACATGAAAAACTTGTAGCTCAGGATAGCAAAGCATTCTTTTATACACTTGATTCTTCTTTAAAAAATTACTTGGCTGCAAAATTTAAAGTACCTGCTAATGAACTTACTAAAAGAAGATTGACTGAAGAATTGGATAAGTGTAATGTAAGTCTTGGTACTTCTCTGATGCTTACCTCACTTCTGGATGAAGTGGAAATTAATTTATATGCGCCACCTGGCAATACCAATCATCTGAATGCCATTTTTGAAAAAGCGTCTGAAGTAGTATCACTCCTGGAAAAACAAGTTTGTATATAAAGGGAGAAGAATTAAGAATTAAGAATTGAGAATTGAGAAATAAGAAAGTGAAGAATTGAATCCTCCTCTGGAAGACAGCAAACGAACAAATATCCAATGTTTATATTTCGGAAAAAAAAGAAAAATTCCAGGATGTCTATAAAAATAAAAATGTTTTAATTCAAAAACATTAATAGAAATGAGAAATAAGAAAGTGAAGAATTGAATATTCCTTTTGAGGATAGCAAACCAACAAATATTCAATGTTTCCATTTCGGAAAAAGAGAAAATTCCAGGATGTCTATAAAAAAATAAAAACGTTTTAATTCAAAACATTCGTGAACTTGTACCCGATGCCTCTTACCGAATGAAAATATTTTGGATTGCGGCTATCATCTTCAAAATACTTTCTGAAATTTAAAATAAAATTATCAACTGTGCGGGTAGTAGGATATACATTGTAGCCCCATACAGATTGTAAAATTTTTTCCCGGGTAACTACTTCGTTTTTATTTTCGATCAGCAATTTTAGCAGCATTATCTCTTTCTTGGTAAGGGCTATTGATATGCCAGTTTTGTTGGTGCATTCCAAAGATTTAAAATTGATTATATTTTTACCAAAATTATATTCTTCAGCTACTGGCTCTTTAGCCGAAATCTTTTTGCTTTTATTAATTAACATTCTGACTCTTATCAATAACTCTTCCAGGCTGAATGGTTTGGTTACATAATCATCAGCTCCTTTTTTGAGTCCCAATACTCTATCAGCACTTTGATTCTTGGCGCTCAACATAAGAATTGGAATTTCACTATTGCTTAATCTTATATTTTCACACACCGCGATTCCATCTATTTCCGGAAGCATTACATCCAGAATAATGAGATCGAAATATTCATTTTGAAGGGCTTTCAACGCTTCTACACCGTTGTAAGCTGAGGCAACATTATACCCTTCTATTTCAAAATTTAATTTCAAGGTGTCCTGTAAATTTTCTTCATCTTCTACGAGCAAGATGGAAAGTTTTCTTGATTGCATAATTAAAATGATTAATGATTATTAATTTTTTGAAATTTTAAACCGCATTTCAAAAATACATCCACGTGGAATATTATTTCTCATACTTATTTCTCCGTGATGTTGCTTTACAATTTCTTTCGTGAGGTAAAGACCTAAGCCTGTTCCTTTGGTTTGCATTTGTGCCTCTCTGAAATACTTTTCAAAAATTCTTCCTTTTTCCTGTGTCGTAATGCCCTTGCCTTCATCTATCACCTGTAGTATGATCTTCCGGTTATTCTGAAATACTTTTATCAAAACTACATCGTCTTTTCCTGAATACTTAATTGCATTGTCTAAAAGATTGTTAATGGCTAGTTGTAATAAAAGCTTGTCACCGGTAATAATAATACCATCTTTTAAGTCCGCTTCTATTTTTCTCTCAGGGAAACGGCTCATGAGATCTTCGGCGCAATCATTGGCAAAAGTGGCAAAATCAAATTTTTCATTGGTAAGTTTATAGCCACCGAAGTCTATTTGATTCACCAAAAGCATATTATTACACAAGGCATTGAGACGGTCGGCTTCCTCAATGGTATTTTGTATCAATTTATTCAGTTGAACAGAATTGAGTTTCCTCATTTGCATAGTTTCCAGGTTGAGTTTGGTAACCGCAATGGGAGTTTTCAATTCATGTGTCAGCGCCATCATAAAATTTTGCTGCTGGAGTGATTGTGTCAGTTGTTCCCTTATAAGCCTGAAAATAAGTATGGCTCCCGCTAATATCAGCAGGAGAAAGGTAATACCTTCGCTGTAGTATTGAATGGTTTTCCTTTCTTTTTCCCTTTCTATTCTTTTTTCGATTTTCACATGCTGTACTCCAGTGGCATCTATCGTTCTGGTTTCATAGAAATATAGTTGTGTATTTTGTTTGTTGAGTGTGACGAACCAAAAAGTAAAAGCAGCGAGGATATAAGCCAGCAAAAACCAGTAAAAAATATAAATAATGCGGAGGGATTTTACTTTAAATCTACTTTTAAGAATCGGATAAGACATAAATTAAGTATTTGAGAGAAAAGCCCGGATGCACAATAGAGATATAGGACAGACACGATCTACATTTTTATCTTTTCAATACGTACCCCAATATTCAAAATATATTTCAAAGGATTTTCGCGCATGATCTGCGCAATGGAAAAAGTATAATCGCCTGGCTTTTTAAAAGAAAGAGGTCCGGGAGTAATATTTTTTCTTACTTCAAATATATCGTCCGTTCCGGTGCCATCCCATCCTTGTGAATCGTTGGCCAATACCAGGTTTATATTTTGATAATGCATGGAATCGCCCGGGGAATCGGAACCCACCCTAAGCCAAATATTATTGTAATTATACAAATCAGTATGTCGCAAAATAATATATACATTATAAAGGGAAGTAGTATCACTGATATGAAAAGTAAATGTGGGTACGTCAGTGTAATACCATTGCTGCGATGGGATCGTAGACTGCTTTTCAAAAAGATCAATCTTTATGCAGGAAAAAAAAGTGACGGAAATAATTAGTACAGAAAAAAGTTTTTTCAAGATAATTTTTTTACAAAAATAATTCGTTTTCATTGAGATAGTAAGTCTACAAAATATTGAAAGTCTGTTCTTTTATTTTCTCAAGTTCATCTTTCATAAGCACTACGCATTTTTGTATATCTGCATCATAAGCCTTTGAGCCGGTTGTATTAATTTCTCGACCAATTTCCTGGACCACAAAAGAAAGTTTTTTTCCCTTTGCTCCTTCGGAATCGTTGAGGATGGATATAAGATATTCGCAATGGCTTTTCAGTCTTACCTGCTCCTCCCTGATATCTATTTTTTCAATGTAATAGATCAGTTCCTGCTCAAGCCGGTTTGTATCATAATTTTCTTTCCCCACATTTTCTTCAAGAAGTTTTACTAATTCATTCTTCATACTTTTCCTTCTTTGAGGCTCCAGTTTTAATATTTCTTCTTCCTGGTTATTAATATTTTTTATGCGAAGCAGCAACTCTGTCTTCAGTGATTTCCCTTCTTCTATTCTATGAGTATCCAGTTCTTGTAAAGCACCCTGAATAACGCTTTTCAAATGATTCCAGTCATCTACATTCAGCACCTCATTACTCGGCGATACTACTTCAGGTAGTCTTAATAAAGCAGCCAGAACAGCATTGGTGTCAATAGATAATTCTGACGCCAGTACTTCAATTTGACGGTAATAAGATTTAATAAGATCCGTGTTAATAACAACCGGTTTGGTAGCACCATTTTGTTTGATCACTATCAGGCATTCAATAGTGCCACGTAACAAATACTCCTGTATCAAATTTCTTATATCAAATTCATACGTTTTCATGATTGGAGGAATCTTTAAATTGATATCAAGTTGTTTTCCGTTGAGTGATTTTATTTCTACCAAATATGTTTTATCACCCATGGTTTGCTCCGCTCTTCCAAAGCCTGTCATTGATTTAAGCATCTTAATTTACTTTTTTTTAATTTTGAGCAAGTTATACAATTCTTCCTGAGTTATTTCTTTCATTTTCCCTGAATGTAAATTTGCTAATGTAATATCTTCTATCCTGCGTCTTATTAATCTTAAAGTAGGGTATCCAACTCCTGCTGTCATTTTTCTCACTTGCCTGTTTTTACCTTCTGTTAAAATTATTTTAATCCAGCTATCCGGAATGGATTTTCTGAAACGTATCGGAGGATTTCTTTTATCTACTGATGGCGAAGATGAAAATTTTTCTGCGCTGCATTTTTTTGTTCGCACCATTTTCCCATTGATATTTATTAAGATTCCTTGTTTTAATTTATCAATAGCCTCTTGTGTAATTTCTCCTTCCACCTGAACCCAATATTCTCTTTCATGCCCGCGAAGCGGATCCAATAAAAAATGATTCAGCTTTTTATCGTCGGTTAAGATAAGCAATCCCTCGCTATCATAGTCTAAACGTCCTACGGGGCATACGTTTGAGGGGACGCTAAAAAAATTCTTCAATGTTTGTTTTCCATCAGATGAAGAAAATTGAGAAAGTACATTGAAAGGTTTGTTCACAACAAAATAATGATTCAAAATAATGATTTAAAAAGATTGCTGATTAGTTTATCAAATGTTCATTCATAAAAAATAATAAAGCCCGTCAGAAAATGCACGGGCTTTGTTATATGGATGGGTTAGTAAGTACAGGAAAAAAAATTCCTTACACAATATTAAAAATAATTTTTGCTAACTAAAAAAATATTTACGATTTTTTTATCAACATTTTAAAATCATCTGTGGATAAAGTCAAGAAAATGGATCGTCAGAGATTTGTTTTTATTTTTAATTTTTTGAAAAAATCAAACCTTTAGGATTTTGAAATTCCCGTTTTGGAATTGGAAAAAACTTTTTTAATTTGATTCACTCTTTAATAAATGTATTTTTTAATTTTTTATTGTCTTTGATTTAAATATTTTTTAAAATCTGTTTTTTTAACTTCTTTCCTCAATCACATTAGTTGCATACAAAAATCAAAACTTACCTTTGATGCTTAATTTTTTTATATGCAGTTCCCTTCTCCTGTTTCAGCACAATGGATCGCTGATTTTATCAATGCAAAAATATCCGGTAATGTGAATTCCTCTGCTTCCGGCATCAATGAAATTCATAAAGTAAAAAGCGGCGATATCGTTTTTGTGGATCATCCAAAATATTACGACGCCTGCCTGAATAGCGCTGCCACCTTCATTATTATCAATGCTGATAAAGAAGTTCCGCCTGAAAAGACTTTGTTCATTGTTGATGATCCTTTTGAAGCGTATTTAAAAATTGTGAATCATTTTAAGCCTTTCACCCCATCCGATAAAATGATCAGTGATACTTCCCGTATTGGAAAGAACACGATTCTGATGCCCAATGTTTTTTTAGGGAACAACGTAACTGTGGGGGAGAATTGTATTGTTCATCCAAATGTAACCTTATATGACGATTGTGTTATTGGCAATAATGTTGAAATACATTCAGGATCAGTAATCGGTGGTGATGCATTTTATTTTAACACAAAAAAAAACAGGGAAGACTGGTTTAAAAAAATGCAAAGTTGCGGCAAAGTTATAATTCATGATCATGTTGAAATAGGCGCCAACTGCACAATAGACAGAGGTGTAAGTGATGCTACTATTATAGGAAGCGGAACAAAATTAGATAACCTCGTTCATGTAGGGCATGATGTGGTAATGGGGAAAAACTGTTTGATTGCCGCGCAGGTCGGCATCGCGGGCGGCACCATTTTAGGAGATGGCGTTACGCTTTGGGGACAGGTGGGGGTGAACAAAACAATCACCATTGGCGATAATGCTGTTGTGATGGGACAAGGCGGAGTAACTTCAAGCATTGAAGGAAATAAAACATATTGGGGCACTCCTATCCAGGAATTTTACAGCAAGAGAAAAGAATTAGTCTTAATAAAAAGACTTCCGGAAATATGGGAAAAAATAAAGGGGTTATGAATGATGAATCGTGAAAAAATTATCAATTATCCGGATTATAATCATAAGGTAGCATATCTCCCATCTTTTTAAAACCGAGGTAACCATTAGTAATAATATCTTCCTGGTCATAGAAGTAACCATTAGGTTCAATAAAAAAAGATTCGCCCTTTGGAAAAATAATGGTAGATAATTCAAAATCTTTTTTTACCGTGGAGTCCATATTCAAATATGCTTTTTCTGGTTTTGCTTTTTTATAAATCACGGCAACCTCACTTTGGTTGGGATAAAATTCAAGCGTTTTGGTACTGTCATCCATTTTATAATTCAGAGCTCCATAGAGGTTTTCGAGATGGATTGGAAAATCTTCACCATTATTATTCACTACAAACTGAAGTTCAAATCCATCTTCCTGCAATGTGCGCGAATAAATACCCCGCATCAATTGCAGCAAAGAACCTTTGTATGCAATGGCGCGATTTTCGGCCCATATTTTTTGTTGAGCTGAGTCTCCCTGCATTTCTTCAAAAAGAGGATACCCAATAAATAAATTGGTTTTGGTATTATAATAATTGGTAAAAGAATCAATGGCAAATTTCAGAGTATATCCCAAAGCAAAATTATCTACAACGAGTGGTTCTTTGGCCAACACTTTTAAACGATCTCTTTTTTTACTAAAATAAAAATGAAGTATTTCAGGATTTTTGATCACACATTGTTTGGCAAATTTTGATTGCCCAACAAAATTATCTGTGAAGAAAGCACCGTATTTTGCCCAACCATCTTTCACTTCATTGCTTAAAGAAATGGTTACTGCTTCGAGAGATTTTACTTCAGGATTTAATTCAATTATCAAACTATCGTTTTGAGCTGAAGCATGGTTAATTCGGATACTTTCTGTTTCATACCCTGTGTATGTTGCGGCCAAAGAATACCCACCGTCCGGAAGCCTGATGCTAAAATTTCCAGCTGAATCACTTGCTTCGCCAATAGTAGTATTCTGTGCAAATACCGATGCGCCTTGCAATGGCATCCTTGTATCTTTATCAATCACTTTTCCTTTTACTACATAGTAGGATGTTTGTGCGTTCAGTAAAAACGCAGATGGTAAAAGGAAAAAAATAAAAATAAAAATTGAGGTAAATAATTTTTGGTGACTGGTTTTCATTGGGATTATTTAATATTAAAGATGGTATTTTTCTTTCAGGGTGGAGGTGGTATGTAATATGGTATCTTTTATTTGGGTGAATTGCAATTGTGGTAGTGCTTTTAAGATTTTACCATTGTCGAAATATACTTTTGCCTGTGCTGTACGGGCGGTTTCTTTTGTCAATAAATGTTTTTTGGCAGTAAATTTTGTTTTGAATCCTTCCAATCTCCAAATCATTTCTGCCAAAAAAGAAGTCACTCTTTTGTAAGGTGGTTTTTTCCCAAAAGAACGTGCTATCAATGAAAATATTTCTTTGTAAGATAAATTCTCCCCGTTTACAATAAAACGTTGAGCGGTAATTTCGCTATTCATTAACAAGATCATCACACGAGCTACGTCGCGTACATCTACAAATCCTGAAACACCTTCTGTAAACCAGGGAAATTCATTATATGCATTTTTAAATATTGCGGAAGAGCCGGTTTCCCAATTTTCGCCACCTAATATTAAAGTTGGATTTACAATCACAGCCTCCAGTCCTTCGCCAATGCCGCGCCACACCTCGATCTCACCAAGATATTTTGATTTTCCATAAATACTGTTACTGGTTTCTTCTGTCCAGTTCATTTGTTCCGTAACTATTTCATCTTCTCTTATTCTGCCCAGGGCCGCAACAGAACTTACATGAACTAATTTTTTAACACTGGCATCAATACAGGCGTTTACCACATTGGCAGTTCCTTCAATATTTATTTTTAAAAGTTCGCGTTTATCCTTCGGATCATAAGAAACTTTAGCAGCGCTGTGATAGACGTGTGTAATTCCTTCCATTATTTCTCCGAGACGTGATACATCCAAAATATCACATTGAGTAATTTCAAGATTAGGATGAGAAATGGAAAGCGGGGTAGTGTGATAAATCGCTTTTACATTTTCGCCGGTCGCAAGCAACTGCCTGACGAGTTCATTACCTACCAATCCTGCCCCACCTGTTACAAGGATTTCTTTTTGACTTGATTCTCTTTTGTGAAAGTTTTCTTGTAGCATTTCGGGATTACGGATGATTTATTTGAAGAATGTAAATTAATTCATCCTTTTTACTTATGAGAATAATTATAAAATCCTTTACCAGTCTTTTTTCCTAATTCATTATTTTTTACTTTTTCAATTTGAAGAGGCGAAGGCTCAAAACGCTTTACATTATAAAATGCTTTGTACATACTTTGAGTAACCGAAAGGTTAATATCCATTCCAATGAGATCCATCAATTGAAACGGCCCCATTTTAAATCCGGTCGCTTTTAAAATCTCATCCACTTCTTCATAAGATGCAATTCCTTCTTCAACAATTTTGAGAGATTCCAGGTAATATTGCCTCGCCACACGGTTTACAATAAAACCTGGCGAATCTTTACACATTATGGGATTCTTTCCCATTTGTTTACAAATATCAAAAACAGTTTTCGTTACTTCATCAATGGTTTGGCGGCCTTTTACTACTTCCACCAGTTTCATAATATAAGCAGGATTAAAAAAGTGCATACCCACAACTCTTTCAGGAAAAATTATTTTTTCCTGGATAGATGTAACAGAAAGTGAAGAAGTATTGGTAGCAAAAATGACTTCCTCATTATTGTATTTTGCCAGATCATTAAAGAGAGCAACTTTAGCTTCTTCCTTTTCAATAATTGCCTCAATGATTACAAAACCTGTGCAATCTTTTATATCAGAGACAAATTGAATCCGGCTGAAAATATTTTCTTTTTCCTTTACAGAAATTTTATTTTTATCAATTAAATATTGCAGATTTTTTTTAATAAAGTTTTTTGCATTTTGGAGTGCATTTTCATTTACATCAAAAAGAATAGTATTGAAACCGCTTTGTGCGGCCACTTGAGCGATACCGCTTCCCATAGTTCCTGCTCCGCAAACGCAAATGGTTATTGTCATGTCAAATTGCTTTCTACAGTAAAAAAACAAATATTGAAGATTCTTATTTTAGGTTTATTGTCAAGGTTCAGAATAGTGAAAATGAGATTTTATTTAATAGAAACCTATACCCATTTTGTCTCTTAATTTTTTTGAATAATTAAAGGATCTTCTTTGTGTTTAATTGTCTGCAATATTTACTTGTTCAGACTTATAACTTTTGATTTTTCTTATTCTGGTAATTTGATCTTTATTTTCATAAGAAACTTTTTACAGTAAACAAATAAATATGCAGAATTCTTACTTTCATAATCAATTAGAAATAAAGGTGTTTATACTATTAATTGGGAATTCTCATAAATTGAATCAATGTCATTTACTTTAATCCTGAATTTCGTTCCATGATTTCTAAGAGAAGTGCCTCTAACTCCAGTTGTCCTTGCATCGAAATCAATATATATTTTCCCTTCTTTTATTGCCTCGCATATGTTTATCATATCTAAATTCCAATAAGCCATTGCACTATTGTAGATAACTTGTTTTTTCTCTTTATCAACAATTCCATGCACAAGTATAAGCCGCCTTAATTTTGCCGCAATTGCATTAAGAATTATGTTATTATCCCAATATGGCTCAATGCTTAAATTATTTATATTTGATACCGTAATTTTATTGTTTTTATTATCAATAAAAAAACCGCGCTCAGATTTTCCACTAATCGTATGCCTGAAACTTATTTGACCTTTCGCATTTTCCCACCCAAAAGCATCAACAAGTTTATTCATTATTCCTTTCGGCTGCGGGTCTTTATGAAATAAAGTTAACAGAGCATTTCCCCCATGAAACTTGATCTCCCAGTCTAACAAATCAGGTGAATCTAAATTATTCTCTTTAACATTTAAAAGAAATTCTAAGGTGTTACCGGGAGCACCGGCACCTTTAAAATTTGGAGGTATATCAACCGATCCCATTTCAATTATTTCTCGAATTACCTTAAAAGCAGTTTTTGAGGATTGAGGAATTTTCGATTTCATCAGTTGGCTTTAGAAACAAATGTATTGATTCTTTTTTTTGCCATGTCACAATAATTCGGAGAAATCTCAATTCCAATATAATTGCGGTCATTTATTATAGCAGCTATTCCCGTAGTTCCTGATCCAAAAAAGGGATCTAATATAATTTCAGATGTAGTAGATTTTATTATTCTATCTATTAAATCAACAGGAAAGGGTGCCGGGTGCGGATTTTTCATTTCCTGTTTAAATTCCCAAACATCACCAAAGGCATTCGCCTTAGGAGCTAATTTGAATTTTGGCTTTGCAATCATGTAAATTACTTCATAGGTAGGCAAAAAATATCCAGGATTAAAGTTTATACCTCCTTTCCTTTTCCATATTATTATTTGCCTAACAGGTAATCCTTTTATTATATCGTTCCTATCTTGTATCAGACCGTCTTGAACTCTCCACTTGTGGTTATAAAAAATTGCACCGGAATCTTTAATTAACCTAAACATTTCTTTTAAACAATTATTTTGCCACTTAGCATATTCATTATGTGGCATACAATCATTATAATCTGAATAACCATTCTGTAATGCTGCACCTGCCCATTTTCCTGTTTTGGTATTATGGCTCATACCATTACCGGTAGAGTTTTTAAGATTATATGGCGGAGATGTAATTACTAAATCTATTGAGTTAGAATCCATTGTTTTCATAACCGTAAGAGAATCGCCGCAAATAATATTATCAAACTTACAGGTCTTTTTGCGTTCAATCTTTTGTTCAAATAAACTTCCGTTTATTGCTATCATATTAGTTAATCTTTTAGATTTTTAATAAATTTTATTTCAATGGCCCGTTTTGCAAAAATAAATAATACTAATTATAATAGCAAGTATGTACTAAATTTTTTAGTTAATATCTTCCCTGAGAAATAAGATATATTAACCAAGTTAAGTATTCTTCTTATAGGATTTGCATTTTTTTATAAGACGTTATGAATTAATTTGGAACCACTGAAATTTATGCTAAGAAATCGTTTTTACTTCAAAGCTCATTCAAAAAAGTTTTTGCATTCCTGCTTTTGATTTTTCTCTCAGAAGCTAATTTTGCCTGTTGCATTCCTTTTGCTATGGAAGATTTTGCCTGTTTTAGATTCCTTTTTAATAGAAACAAAATCAAAATTCTTTAAAAGATCAAGAAAGAAATGATATTTTCTTTCCTCTACTTCGATAATAATTTCTTTCATAATCAAATTTAACTAAATCTTTCAATTACACCGCACTTTCAAACTGCTTCAAAAATCGTACATCATTTTCACTGAAGATGCGCAAATCTTTTATCTGGTATTTCAGCATTGTGATCCTTTCTATACCCATTCCAAAAGCAAATCCTGAATATTTATGTGAGTCAATTCCACAATTTTCCAATACATTCGGATGTACCATGCCGCAGCCTAAAATTTCTACCCATCCGGTGCGTTTACAAACATTACAGCCTTTGCCGCCACAAATCAGGCAGGTAATATCCATTTCTGCACTCGGCTCAGTAAAAGGAAAATAAGATGGGCGAAAACGTACTTTGATTTCTTTTCCAAACATTTCCTGTACAAAGAAATAAAGTGTTTGTTTCAGATCGGCAAAGGAAACCGAATCGGCGATATATAAACCTTCTACCTGGTGAAAAAAACAATGTGCCCTGGCGCTGATTGTTTCATTGCGGTAAACCCGGCCCGGACAAATAATCCTGATCGGCAGATTCCCTTTTTCCATTTCTCTTACCTGCACGCTACTTGTATGAGTGCGTAGCATCCAGTCGGGATTTTTTGAAACAAAAAATGTATCCTGCATATCCCGCGCTGGATGCGTTTCAGGTAAATTTAATGCTGTAAAATTGTGCCAGTCATCTTCAATTTCCGGTCCTTCTGCCACCGCAAATCCAAGGCGTTGAAAAATAGAAACTATTTTATTTCTTACAATACTTATTGGATGCCTGCTTCCTGTTGGCAATGAGTCTCCCGGCAAACTTAGATCAATTGTACTTTCTGTTGTTTGTGTTCTATTACCCGTTGCCTGCTTAATCTCTTCATATTTATTTTCTGCAAATAACTTTAATTCATTCAATGCTTTACCCATCTCTCTTTTCTCTTCAGAAGGCACATTTTTCATTTCACCCATGAGCAATTTAACTGATCCATTTGACCCTAAAAATTGAATCCGGAATTTTTCGTCAGGATCTTTCCCATCGCCTGAAAAATTGATTATTTCTTCTTTTAATTTATCTATTTGAGTCAGGATATTTTCCATAAATGCAAAAATAAGCCAAACGGATTTTACTATTCCTAATCGTAAAGGAATTTAAAAATTATTATTTCTAAAAATACAATTTTGCATTTTATCTGTTAGGTTTGCCCAAAAAGCACAAGAACTGATGCACGATTTGCACGAATTTTTATTACCGGTTAATGTATCCTCTTTCAATGATGATATTGCCTATAGCGGAAGCCAGATGGCTAGTGTTATAAAAATTTATGAAGATGAATTTCCTGATTTGGAAAATGTAGATATCGTTATCGTTGGAATCAATGAATTCCGCGGCGCAGGTTTTGTAGCTAAAGAGAATGCAGCTGATGCAGTGAGAAAAAAGTTTTATCAGTTTTATTATTGGCATAAAGATATTTACATCGCCGATATTGGAAATGTCAAAAGTGGCGCAACTCTGGCCGATAGTTATTCTGTAATAGCCATTGTGGTAAAAGAATTGTTGCAAATGAATAAAACAATTATCATTTTAGGAGGATCGCATGATAATACATTAGCTCAATACTTTGCCTATAAAGAAATAAATAAAATAATTGACGCCACGGTGATAGACGCTACCATAGATTTAAAAAGCGAGTCTTCATTAAGGAGCGAAAATTTTTTGATGGAAATGCTCACCGGTGAACCTAATATGGTAAGACATTATAATCATATCGGATTTCAAAGTTATTTGGTACACCCCCACATGCTCGAAACGATGGATAAACTTCGTTTTGATTGTTTCAGAGTGGGTACTGTAAAAGAGCAGATAGGCGAAATGGAACCCGTAATTAGAAATTCAGATATGCTTAGTTTTGATATTGCCGCCATAAAAAACAGTGATGCGCCGGCTTCTGTATGCAGTCCCAATGGATTTAACGGTGAAGAAGCGTGTAGTCTTACCCGTTATGCAGGCATGAGCAATTCAATTACTTCTATGGGAATATACGGCTTTAACGCATCTAATGATATTCATGGTCTTACTGCTTTACAAATAGCACAAATGCTTTGGTATTTTATTGATGGTAAAAATAAAAGCAGGCAGGAGGCGGCATTACAAGACAAATCCAGTTTTAATGAGTACCACACTGTTTTTGCAGAAGTGGATACCATTTTTATTCAAAGTAAAAAGACCGGAAGATGGTGGATGCAGCTGCCAAATAAAAAGATGATTGCCTGCAGCTATAAAGATTATTTATTCGCCAGCAACAACGAAATTCCGGAACGATGGCTGAGGGCGCAGGAAAGAGAATTGTAACCCCACCCGATCTGTAAAAATCCAATAACAATGTATGTTTCTATTCAGAATAGAAATTACAGCTATTAGTTCATCAAAACTTTCCATTCTCCTAACCTGGATAAATAAAAAAAGAAATTTTAAAGAAAAGTTCGTTTACTGTAATCAAAGGGATAGTTTTGAATCCATTTCTTCCAAAAAAATAAACTTATTTTTAATTTTCTCTGTACTTTACAATCAATTAAAACTTATTTTTTAAACCAAAACCAAAACAAATATGGAAGACCAGGTAATTCCGGCAGATCTAGCCGAGAATAAAAAAGGAAAGCATCCTAAGGCCCTTTATATTCTTTTCATGACAGAAATGTGGGAAAGGTTTGCTTATTATTTAATGGTTGGAATTTTATTCTTGTATTTGATTGACGACAAGACGGGCGGTAAAGGAATGACCGAAAAAATGGGCGCTGATGTGGTGGGAAGCTTTATAGCGCTTGTTTATTTAACTCCGTTCATAGGCGGTTTAATTGCGGACAGATACCTGGGTTACATCAAATCAATTTTCCTGGGTGGTACGCTAATGGCACTCGGATATTTCGGACTTGCGTTTCCAGGCAATACCGCATTGTATGTTTCTCTTTTATTAATTATTGTGGGAAATGGATTTTTTAAACCAAACATTTCTACCATTCTTGGAAATATTTATAACCGGGAAGACCTGAAACCAATAAAGGATAATGCTTACAACATTTTTTATATGGGTATTAATATAGGTGCATTATTCTGCAATTTTGTAGCTGCCTATTTACGAAATCAATACGGATGGGGTTATGCTTTTGCAGCTGCCGGCGTAGGCTTGGTAATAGGAATGATCATACTTGCAAGTTCTTTAAAAGGAGTCAGAATAGGAGAAGTAAAAAAAGAAAAAAGAGCTGAAGACATGCCAATAAGTAAAATTTTCGGTTATGTTTTTCTGCCGGCTATTATCGCGGCTATCATTGGATGGATGGTTCCAACTTTGCTTTTTGGATCAACAATAATGGGCAGCAAATCTAATGACGCATTTATTTTTGCATGTCTTCCTATCATTGCTTTTTACATTTCGCTCTATGTAAAAGCTAAAGGTCAGGAGAAGAGGGGAATCGGAGCTTTGTTATTTATTTTTGGAATTTCTATTATTTTCTGGACAATCTATAATCAAAATTCTACTGCGCTTACTTTGTGGGCGCAAAATCAAACTGACAGAACTGTATCTCCAACAGCTCAGAAAATTGCAGGTTCCCTTGGTTTTCTACAAACCGTAAGTGATACACCACGTTTGGTAAATAAAGTTGATGAACATTTTGTACCCCTTAAAGACCAAGCAGCCGTTACTGCACCCTATGACGATCTTAATGTAAAATTGATAGACGGAAATATAGTAGATAAAAAAACCAAAATCATACAAATCATGGGACCGGATCCCTATTTTAATAACGTACCCAAAAGCCAGTGGCCACCGAGCGGCAGAGAAAAACTGGCCAATACCGAATTATTCCAATCTATAAACCCACTTTTTATTATCATACTTACTCCATTGCTGGTTCTGCTATTTAGTTATTTGCGAAAACGAAAAAGAGAAGTTACTACTGCTTCGAAATTTGGAATGGCGCTGTTTATTTCCGGGTGCTCTGCATTAATAATGATTTTTGCCATCATGTCGGTATCTTCTGTTTACCAGGATAAAACATCTCCATACTGGCTCTGGGGTACCTACTTTGTTTTCACGATAAGTGAATTATTATTAAGTCCTATAGGTTTATCCCTTGTTTCCAAATTGGCACCGTCAAGGCTTACGGCACTCCTTATGGGGGGATGGTTTTTGTCCACCGCTATTGGAGGGAAACTTGCAGGAGTGATGACTAGCTTTTGGGATGATTTTACAGACAAAAAAATGTATTTTCTGATTCTTGTAGTCGCAGCATTTATTGGCGGGATTTTAATTTTCAGCAGATTGAAATCTTTAAATTCAATTGTAAAAGAAAAAACCGGATCTGCATAAATATTTTTAGAAAAAAACCGAAACCAGGGGAATAAAATCTTCTTCGGGTTTTTTTATAAAATTTAAGGATGGTTGTACGTGTCATTTTAAATTTATACGTATATTTATAAAAAAATAATGAAAACAAAACTCACTTTAAGCATTGATGAAGAAAAAGTAAAAAAGATAAAAGAATATTCAAAAACCGAAGGAATAAGTGTTTCAAAAATTGTGGAAGAAAGCATTGACAAAATAATTGTGAAGCGTCCAACTAAAAAACTGGACGCAACCAAATTGATTGGTATTTTAGGGAAAGCACCAAAAGATTTTGATTGGAAAAAACAACGTACAGAATATTTAATGAAGAAATATGGATTATAATTTATTCCTCGATTCTGATGTTATTTTAGATGTGGTCTTACAAAGAGAAGGCTTTTATCAGGACAGTTTCCCGTTATTTAAAATGAGGGAAGAGCAGACTGCTTTATTATACACTTCATCTTCTGTGATAATGAATGTGCAGTATGTAAGTACTACATTTATTGGTAAGGATAAAGCGATTGAAGGAATTAAATATTTACTCAATTTTATTGAAATAATTGATTGTAATAAAAAAGTACTTGTTAAGGCTTATAATACAAAATGCAGGGATATCGAAGATACCGTTCAATATTTTACAGCTATTCACGCAGAAATAATCACATTCTTTATTTCAAGAAATATTAAGGATTATAAGAACATTGAAGAAATATTTCTGCCCGTTCTAACCCCCACCCAATTCTTAAAATTCTTTAAACAAAATTCATAATCTCATACTTTTTCCCAAGAATTTTTTCATCATCGGCACCAAGCCAATTGTGTAACATAGTGGCATACACGCTTTTAAAATCTACAGTATATTTCAAATCTCCCTGGTTCAAATCATTTAAGTCGGGCATGGGATTCAACAATCCTTTTTCTTTTAATCCACCCCCGATGAAAAACATATTGTTTGCAGTACCATGATCCGTACCACCACTCGCATTTTGAGCCACCCTTCTTCCAAATTCACTAAAAGTCATCACAACTACATCCTGAAAACGGTTGTTGCTTTTTAAATCATTTACAAAAGCGCTCATAGCATCATTCAATTCTGTAAATAATCTTTTTTGTTGACTCTCCTGGTTTACATGAGTATCAAAACTACCAAGGCTTACATAATAAACTTTAGTATTGATATCGCTTAAAATAAGGGAACAAATAGTTTTTAAATTCCTGCCCAAATCGGTAGCAGGATAAGTTTGCGAAGATGGGTGTTGCCGGCTCTGCTCATAAATATAATCTGCACTGTTAAGTGTTTCACTTAACGTTTTATAGAGATAATCCACTGTAGGTTCTTCTGTATCGTGGCTTGCATTTATTTCTCTAAAATATTTTTCGTTACTTGTATTAAACAATTTTTTTGGATCTCTTAATGCTAATCCTTTTAAGTTTTCGCCTTTTAAAGCCAGGCTTAACACATCATCTATTTCAAGAGCCTGGGTAGGCTTATCGCAGCCACTGCACTGCGCATCCAGGTATCGCCCGAGCCACCCTGTAGATACATATTGATTGCTATCGCTGGAGGATTGCCAAATATCCATACTGCGGAAATGCGAACGATCAGGATTAGGATAACCCACATTATTCATGATCCCAATATTTCCTTCATCAAATAATTGTTTAAAATAAATCAGTGCAGGATTTAATCCTGCTTCGTCTGTTAACTGCAGCGCCTGATCTTTTTGTATTCCCAGCATTGGTCTTGATTTATAATAAATATCATTACGCACCGGAATAACTGTATTCAATCCATCATTGCCCCCGCTAAATTGTAGCACAACCATTACTTTATTCCCGGGGGGTACCGTAGCTTTTTTTTCTAAAGCTTTTAAAAACCTGGGCATCATCAAAGATGCGGTAGCCAACGAACCGATCTGTAAAAATTCTTTACGTTTAAAAAGCATAAAATATAATTTTATTTCCCATTAGGGTTAGATTTTTTTAACACAACTGGTATTCGGGAGTACTCATCAATTCTATTATTGTTGATTTTATAAAATCTTCTCTTGAAGTATTGTCAATATATCTTTTAAGTACATTAGGATTGATAGAACTCTTTGTTTGAAATACAAATTCATTCACTTTTTGAAGAAGATCTTCTTTGGGCGTATTGCTAAATACTTTTGTTACAGAATCCCAATCAACATTTACCTGGAGTTGGTTAGGCTTTGGTTTTATATCCGCTCCTTCCATACCCATCATTACATCATCATCATCTTTAGGTCTTAAGGTAAATTGGTCAGCGTTTGTAAGTATTTGGGGAAGACGCATTCTGAACATCAATGCGCTGCTGTCTATCCAGTTTTTACCCCCGGGCCATCCGGCCACATTGGGGGGATAAAACAAAACCTGGCCCAATACGCGTTGAAATAATAATTGTGACTCCGGTTTCTCTAATTCCATAGGTATTAACCTTCTCACTCCAACTATCAATTCTACCGGAGATTTTATCCTTGTACCAATATTCTTTTCTTCAAAAAACCAGTTGCTGAGAAAAATATCATTCATGAGTTTTTGCAAATTGTAATTGCTTTGATAGAATTTTTCTGCAAGAGATTCTATTCTTTCATTGTCAATATCCTCATTTACAAAATATTGATAGATCTTTCGTGTGATAAATTTTGCAGTAGCTTTTTGTTCCAGGATAATATCAATAGCATCATCGCCATCAAAGTTTCCTGTTTTGCCCAAAAAAGTTTTGGTGCCGTTATCATGTAAAAAAGGGCGGTCAACAAATTCCCCTTGCAGATTAAAACCCCATCCGGTATAGGCTCTTGCGCCTTCTTTCACATCGTTTTCTGTATAATTTCCTCTGCCCATGGTAAAAAGTTCCATCACTTCGCGGGCAAAGTTTTCGTTAGGATGTTGTTTTTTATTTTGCTGATTATTGAGAAAAGACAGCATAGCCGGGCTCTTGCTCACTTCACGAAGTAAATCTCCAAAATTTCCCAAAGCATTTTGCCTAATTACATCCAGCAATTGTTGCTGAAAATAAATGTTGATTACTCTGCAGGCAAAATGCCCATGCCAGAAAAGGCTCATCTTTTCACGAAACTGTGCTTCGCTGTTTATCATTTCAGTGAGCCAGGTAAGATTCAGGTTTTTAATATCGTCAACAGATTGTTTTCTAAATTGTTGCTTCTGTTCTTTTGTTAGATTTTGCATCTTTCCCAAATCCTCCATACCTTTTACAAGTCCGTCAATGACATTACTGGCAACATTTAGAGAATTCGGTTCTTTAGACGATGTTTTTAATAAAATATGGTATAATTCTTTTTGTGAAACTTCACCAATTTGGTTTACATTTTCGGCCATTGGGCCGAAAGCGGCGCGCCAAAGTAAGTGCTGATTCTTTACCTGATTAGACAACGGCATAATTATTCTGTTGAAGAAGAGCGATTGGATAAATTCTTTTTAACTAAAAAAAATAGACTAAATGAAAAACTTGAAGTTTAATGAATTATTGTTTTCTTAAAATAAATTTACAATTTTATTATTATGTTTTTATGACTTATTTGTTGACCTGCTGTTTATATATCCGGCGACTTAAATTTTTTCTGGAACTTAGATAGAACCATCACTTTATTTCAATAATTCCTGGATATCCGGATCGGCCTGAAGGTTATTCATCTGCCTGAGAATCCATGGGTAGCGATAGGCTACTCTGGCCGACATAGGTTGTATAGTAAATAATTTGGGATTGGGAAGACAAGAAGCGATCATGGCTGCTTCTTTCCTTGATAAATCTTTAGAATGTTTATTGAAATAGTGCTTCGCAGCAGCTTCCACTCCAAAATATCCTTCTCCGGTTTCTGCGACATTAAGATACATTTGTAAAATGCGTTTCTTACCCCATACAAGTTCGATCATGAAGGTAAAATATACTTCGAATCCTTTACGAAAATAGCCCCCATGCTGCCATAAAAAAACATTTTTGGCTACCTGTTGACTTATAGTACTTGCTCCATGCAATGATTTACTCTTTTGATTATGCTTCATTGCCTTTTGAATGCTTTTAAAATCGAAACCATTATGGTCAGGGAATAACTGATCTTCGCCAGACATCACAGCCAGCTTTATATTATTGCCCATTTCATTATAACTGATATAATGCCTGTGGAGGCCTTCTCCACTTAGCACGCTATTGATTTGTGTAATTGTTATGGGAGGATTTACCCATTTGCATAAAACGATATAAAACAATGAAAGGAGGAATCCGTATAAAAAAAATTTAAAAAAAGTACGAGCTAATCTTCGTAATAAACCTTTCCTTCTAAAATATGATTTTATATCCAACAGAAAACAATTTACAATTTCACTTTTATATAATCAAGGGTATATTTCTTTCCCAGCTTAAAATTTTTATTACCAGTCTTCATTAGTAAATATCCAATTCCGGCAACCGCAGCCGCGCCAATTATCAATTGAGGGCTGGCATGATATTCGGTATTCGGTTTTGTAAAGATCCAGGTTACCAATCCTGCTGTAGCCAGTAAAATTCCACCACCGAATAAAGCTGCACCGGAACTTTTCCAATCAAAATTCTTTCTTTCTTTGCCAAATGATATTATATCATGATAGTTGATACCGAAATTGTAAGTAGCTACAGTATCCAATACATAAAATCCCATCCTGGTAAGTGCCTGCCTTACATCATACTGAACCAGGAAAACAGTATCTCTTTGAATGGAAGTAACGGAAGCATCGTAATAGCGGTCCTGGGTAGAAAAGATCATTTCACTTCCGGGAAAAAAAGTCTCAAAAGTATGATTGTTCTTTTTCAAAATAAGAAGATCGGATTGAGCGGAGCATGCACTGGCCATGAAAATGATACTGAAAAAAATAAATAGGGAACGCATATTGTTACAATTTTCTAACAAAGATCAAAACTCCAAAAAGAAGTACAGTACCAAAAATAAATAATATAATTCCAGAAACTTTGTTTATCAATCTAATATTTTTGACTGTTAGTTTTTTACGCAATTTACCTGCCAGAGTTACTTTTACTACATCGGCGCTCATATTAAATAAAAGAGCTGTTGCAAAAATGATAATACGGTCACGAATTGTATGAGATACAGCAATAGCAGTAGCAGCAGTAAGCCAAAAGGCAATTACAGCAGGATTAAGTGTATTTAATAAAAATCCCTGCAAGGCAATTTTTGCATGATCGCTACTTTTTAATGGTGGCAAAGAAATATTTTCCGGATGGATAGATACTTTCTTTAAGAAAATATAAAAGATTCCCATTCCCATTAAAAAGGCGCTACCGACAATCCCAATCTGCATCTTAAAGTCGAGCATTGTGGTTACTAATTCTGAAAAAAGATTGCTTAAAACAACCAGTAAAAAATCGCTGATCCAAACGCCAATTACAAAGCTATATCCGCCAGAGTGCCCATTATTAATACTTTGCTTAATGATTGCGAAAATGACAGGCCCGACAGATATTACAAGCAACAATCCCATGGCCAGCCCTTTGAGCATAGCTTCAATAATATCTACCATTTACAGACAAGAGATTTTAATTTTTAATAGAAAAGATGAAAAAACTTTAATAATATTAAAGATAGCAAAGAATAGTAAAGAATAGTAAAGAATGGGTATCGTAATAAATAAATTAAACCATAACTCCTTTAAGGTATTTTTGCCATTCATCGAGCATTTTACCTTTTAATACCCTGGGAAATTTATTTTGGCCTCCGACTTTACCTTTTGATTTCATAAAATTCATAAATGTCTCTTCGCTCAATACATCTACGAATATTTCTTTAAGTGCATGTTTTCTTTCTACCTCATAATCATCATTCAATTCTTTTAATTTTTCATCAATTAAAAATTTAAGTGTTTCAGGTTTTATTTTATCGTCAGTGGCAATATACCAATGATGCGCAAAAAAATCTTTATAAGGAACCCCTGCTACTGTGAATTCTCCAATAGAAATATTAAGCTCTTCACTTACAAGGTTGATAGCCTTATTCATGTTGTCCACACTTAAGTGTTCGCCTACCATACTCAAAAAGTGCTGTGTGCGGCCCGTGATTATTATCTCACATTTATCTACATCCACAAATTGTACCGTATCCCCTATCAGATAACGCCAGGTGCCCGCATTAGTACTGATCAATATAGCGTAATTTTTATTCTTTTCTACTTCATGTATCATTAAAGCCTCAGGATTTGCAACCATATTCCCTTCTGAATCAAAATTGTATTGATCGAATGGCACAAATTCAAAGAAGATATTATTATTGATGGCCAGCTTCATCCCTTCGGCATTTTGCTTGTTTTGGTAAGCAAGAAAACCTTCACTTGCCAAATATGTTTCTATATAAGTAATCGGCTTGCCCAATAATCTATTAAATCCTTTTTTATAAGGCTCAAGTGCTACGCCACCGTGTACGTAAAAAGCAAGATTTGGCCATATTTCATGAATGTTTTTAAGTTGGTATCTTTCAATCACTTTTTCCATACACAATTGAACCCAGGCGGGTACTCCTACTAAAAACGCAATGTCCCATTCCGGCGCTCTTTCTACGATTTCATCTAATTTCTTTGACCAATTGGTTTCCCTGGCAATTTTCTTCCCTGGTTTATACATCCCCTGAAACCAAAAGGGAATATTTTTCGCCTGAATACCGCTTAAATCTCCCGCATAATACGTAGTGCTTTTTTGCAAATGCGTACTACCCCCCAACATCAACCAACCTTTTCCCACATATTTTTTTGGAACATTGTTGTACGAAGCCAGGCTTATCAATTGTTTAAAACAAGTAAGAGTATTAGCTCTTATCAATTCTTTTGTAACAGGAATGTACTTACTCGAAGATTCACTGGTTCCACTGCTTAAAGCAAAAAATTTAATAGCACCCGGCCAGCAAATATCACGTTTGCCATCGAGCGCTCTGAACCACCACTCCCTAAAAATGGTTTCATAATTGAATGTAGGTACTACCAATTGAAAGTTTTTCCCCGGATGCCTGCTTAAAAGAATCTGATCAAAGAGATATTTTTGCCCAAATTCTGTAAAACGAGCTCTTTTTAATAATTTCTCTAAAACCTTCAACTGCTGCCTCTTAGGAGAACTTTCAGGAATATTTAGTACCCGGGATAATGATCTTGGAAGTTTTATATCAATAAATGCCATTCCTATTTGATAGTTGTTGACTGCAACAAATTTAAGGAATAGTTAATGTAGATGTGTCATTAATTTATAAATGGCTTGTATTAATGGCTTTAAACTGAATTTGATTTTACAATTATATTGTTCCATTCCCTCATTTGGTTGTTTAATCTTCATTTCCCTCCAATTAATAACTCTACTATACCACTTACTAAATGGGAGAAAATTGTAAGCAAAAAATAATGAATTTTATAATGTAAAAATAAAAAGGCATTTATGCCAATAAGAATGAACCTAAAAAATTAAACTAGAGTCTTCAATAAACATAGTGTGTGTAGTTTTTAATCAGGTCATCCTCCGCTTTTAAGTGGGGGATTTTTTTTAGTAAATTTTGGATAGTTCCCATAATTTATCAGATAATTTTTAGTTCAAAAACGTAATTTTTTAATATCAAGAAAAAAATTGCCTTAATTTTATACAGTTTCGTTTACTTTTATTCATATTTTACGGAGTTTATTTCCAGGATGTTGAATACTTAAATTAAAAAAAAATTAAAATTAATTCTTATAAATGTACAACCATATCTGGAAAAAATACTTGCCCATTATCAAAATTTTAATGAAAAAATCAATTTTGGAAGAACAACTGCTGGATCTTAACAGGATTGATTTTGAAAGAGCCGGTACAGGTCGCAAAGCCGGTTATAAATTTAAAATAGAATTTACTGATGGTAAGGTCGGAAATGTGATAAGCGGTTCTGCACTGGCCATGCACCTGGCACAAGTTATCATGGAAGATGATAATGCAAAACAAATTTTAACAGATCATAATTTTGAAATTAGCCTGAATACAAAATTCCAATTGGCTATCAGGAATATTGCTAAATAATTATCTTTAAGGCTTACACCCGGTTGAATTAAATTAAACTGAAGCCCGATAAAGATACAAATCCTTAATATTTGTTTGTTTGCTGTATTTGATAATGATTATGTTGCTTTCCCGGTTGAGGATTCAATAAATTGGCTCTTTTGTATTTATTTAAAAAAATAGTCCCGACAAGGAGATCATTATTTCAATTTCTCCTGCTCCTTCCACATTTCATTAAATGTCTTTTTGCTAATCTCAAGTGGGACATGGTGTATATTCCAATCTTTGAACAGCATATTCACCACTTTTGTTTTCAATCCGCCACTTCCAGTATTCATCATTCCTCTTTTTAAAGATGCCTGTTTCCATATTTTCCATGCCATCTTTTCAGAAAAGGATGTCATTCCCTGTTCCACACTTTCATTGCGGTTGACTAATAATAATTCATGCAGATTTATTTTTACAGGACATACTTCGGTACAGGCTCCGCACAAAGAGGATGCGTAACTTAAATGCTTATATTCTTCCAATCCCTGTAAATTTGGGGTAATCACGCTTCCAATAGGTCCGCTGTAGGTAACCCCGTAAGAATGGCCGCCGATATTTTTATAAACCGGGCATACATTCAGGCAAGCACCACAACGAATACAATAAAGACTTTCGCGCTGGCGTGGACTGGCTAAAATATTAGTTCGATTATTATCTAAAAAAATTACATACATTTCTTCAGGGCCATCTGTCTCCCCCGGTTGCCTGGGTCCGCAAATAATACTATTGTAAACTGTTACTTTTTGACCGGTTCCGTAAGTAGCTAATAAAGGCCAAAGCAAAGCCAGGTCTGTAATTGATGGAATCATTTTTTCTATTCCGATAATGGCGATATGTGTTTTGGGCCACGCAGAACTTAACCGTGCATTTCCTTCATTTTCTGTAATGGCAATACCTCCAATATCAGAAATAACAAAATTAGCGCCGGTAATTCCAATCTCGGCCTGCACATATTTCTCTCTTAATTTTTCTCTTGCAACCAAGGTTAATTCCGCGGGAGAAAGTTTGGAAGACGTTCCTAATTTATTTGCAAAAAGTTTAGCTACATCCTCTTTGCTTTTGTGCATAGCCGGGGTTACAATATGATAAGGTGGTTCTCCGTCCAACTGTTGAATATATTCCCCCAAATCGGTTTCGATACTTTCAATTCCATTCTCTTCTAAAAAATGATTGAGATGAATTTCCTCAGTAACCATGCTTTTGCTTTTCACAATGGTTTTGCAATTCTTCTCTTTACAAATGGCAAGGATCTCGTCTAAAGCTTCCTGAGAGTTTTGTGCCCAGATGACTTTGCCGCCACGGTTGGTAAAATGCATTTCAAATTCTTCCAGGTGCTCATGCAAATTTTCTAATGCACGCCATTTAATATTTTTTGCTCTTTCTTTTACCAGGTTATTATCTGCAAACTGTAGTTTAGCCTTTGGTACAACAGCATTGTATCTACCTATATTAAAATTAATTTTCTGTCGGTGTTCAAGGTCGGCGCTTTTAATAGTGCTTTTTGCTTTGAAGGTGGATTCGTTTTCGGTCATGGTAAACTTTATATTATTTCTAATTCCCAAAATTCTTTCGGTGAAACAATTTTCGTGTTTTTGTATTTTTTCATTAAAAAATGCTTGGCATTTCCTGTAATTAAATAATCGGCATTACAAGTTTCGGCAAGCTCAAGAAGCTTGTTATCAGCTTCATCTTTAATAATATCAATTTTAACCGAAGGGGAATATTTGATGCCAAATTTCTTAATATCTGAAAGTAATATTTTTGACCTTACTTCATAATCAGGGTATTTGAAGAATTTAATTCTATTTAATACATCAATGTATTCGTTTAATAAGTCATCAGAAATACAAAGCTCAATTTGTCTTTTCATTAATACATAATCAAAAATTACAAAAGGATAACTACGCTGTATAAGAGAAGAGACTAAAACATTTGTATCAATTATTAACTTTAGCATTTTTTCTTACAGCTTTAATCTCTTTATCAATTTCTTCCATAGTTATTTTTGAAAACCCATATTTCTTACCAAGTTTTACAGATTCCCTTAAATTTTGTCTTGCCATTTCTCTTGAAACAATATCAAGAAGTTCTGAAAAAGATAACTTATCTTCTTTTAAACCAAATTTATTAAATTCCAATTCTGAAATAGATATATTAAGTGTACGCATGCGTTGTATTTTTTCTTAATCAAATTTAATCATTTTCACTTCAGCACGCCCAACTCTTTCCCCACTTTTGTAAATGCTTCAATTGCTTTATCCAAATGTTTCTGCTCATGCGCTGCGCTTAATTGAACACGGATTCTCGCCTGCCCTTTTGCCACTACAGGAAAGAAAAACCCGATTACATAAATATCCTCTTCCAATAATTTTGCAGCAAAATTTTGCGCCAGTACTGCATCGTATAACATGATTGGTACAATTGGATGGTCGCCTGGTTTAATATCAAATCCTGCTTCGGTCATTTTTTTTCTGAAATATTTTGTATTGTTTTCTAATTTGTCGCGCAGTTCTGTCGTTTCGCTGAGTAAATCAAAAACCGCAATAGATGCGCCTACGATGCTTGGTGCAACAGTATTGCTAAATAAATAAGGGCGGCTGCGCTGACGAAGCATCTCAACAATTTCTTTTTTGCCTGAAGTAAATCCTCCATTGGCACCACCAAGCGCTTTACCTAATGTACCTGTTATGATATCTATCTTTCCTGTAACGCCACAATATTCCGGAGTTCCACGCCCTGTTTTTCCAATAAATCCTGTAGAATGTGAATCATCTACCATAACTACTGCATCATATTTATCTGCTAACCCGCAAATTTTATCAAGCTGCGCAATAGTACCATCCATGCTGAAAGAGCCATCTGTAACGATAATCCGGCTTCTTAAATCCTTAGTTTCTTTTAATTTATTTTCCAACTCTTGCATATTATTATGCTCATAACGGAAGCGCTGTGCCTTACATAAACGTACACCATCTATAATGCTCGCATGATTCAAAGCATCAGAAATGATGGCATCATTTTCGCCAAATAATGGCTCAAAAACGCCGCCGTTTGCGTCAAAGCAGGCAGCATATAAAATGGTATCTTCTGTTCCTAAAAAATCAGAAATCTTTTTTTCCAGTTCTTTATGAATATCCTGCGTACCACAAATAAAACGCACACTGCTTAATCCATATCCTCTTTCTTTATTGGTTTTATTGGCCGCTTCGATCACTCGCGGATGATCCGATAATCCTAAATAATTATTAGCGCAAAAATTCAACACTGTTTTGCCTCCAACTTGTATTTCGGCTCCCTGTGCGCTGGTAATAATTCTTTCATTTTTAAAAAGCCCGGCTTCTTTTATTTCTTCTAATTCCTTTCCTATTCGTTTTGCAAAATTTTCGTTCATACTTGTTTATTTTTGATATGGCAAACCTACATGAAATCAATAAATTTCGCAGCTAAAAAGTATTTTTTAAATGGATTGTAACTTTTGAAAGCAGTTGTGCGTATAATATAGAAACCAGGCGGATGTGATAATTAATTACTCTTAATTGTATGACTGAGAAAGAATATAATGAATGTGTAAATCTGTATGCAGATAATGTGTACCGGTTTATTGTAAAGAATTTAAGGCATGAAGAAGACGCAAAAGATGTAGTGCAGGCTTCTTTTGAAAAAATGTGGATCAATAGGGAAAAAGTGGAAAATGAAAGGAGCAAATCCTATTTATTTACAGTGGCCTATCATCAAATGATTGATCTGATAAGAAAAAATAAAAGAGTGAAACTCGAAGAAGATTTTTCCTCATCAACAAAAACAACAAAGGAACCGGAATATCAATTGAAAGAAATTTTAAATGACGCCTTATACAGATTAAACGAAACTCAGCGAAGCCTTGTTCTGTTAAAGGATTATGAAGGATATAATTATGAGGAGATTGCTATAATTACTTCTTTAAGTGTAAGCCAGGTAAAAGTTTATCTCCACCGGGCAAGAATACAATTGAAAAATTATTTGGTGAAACCCGAAAACGTACTTTAAAATGAACATCAACAGAAATAATTACGAAGAATTTTTTTTACTGTATGCTGATAATGAATTATCAAAAACAGAAAGAAAAGTAGTTGAAATATTCGTCCAGGAAAATCCTGATCTGAAAGAAGAGTTCAGCATGTTGAAACTTACCATAAATTCTCCCGATGAAAGAGTAAAACTTGCAGATAAATCATTTTTAATGAAAAAAGAATCTGCATCATTTATTAATGAGAATAATTACGAAGAGATATTTGTACTTTATCATGACGATGAACTTGCCGAAGAACAAAAAACAGAAACAGATAAGTTTATAAATCAAAATCCAAAATATAAAAACGATTTTGAATTAATAGGAAAAGCAAAATTAGCCTCTGATATTTCTATTGTATTCCCCAATAAAAAACAATTGTACAGGAAAGAAAAATTAGGAAAAATAATTCCTTTGATTTTATGGAGGTCTTTAGCGGCGGCTGTTTTCATTGGTTTTGGTCTATGGATTGGTTTCTCCTATTATAATAAAAACAAAGTAACACAAGCCGTTGCAGTGAATACACATAATACTATAAATAAACCAGTAACAACAGATATTACCACTATTCCTGAAAAACAGGATAAAGAAAAAAAAGATATAGCCTCAACAAGAAAAAAAACCGAAACAAGAAAAGTAAAAAAGGAAGAAGAAAAAATTAAAAAGCCTTTTTTGAAAGTGCAAAAAATGAAGGATAATGATATAGCAAAAAATAATGTAAAAATTAAAAGTCCATTAACAGCAAAAAAAATTAAAAAAAATCAATCAGAAATTGAGCCTGAAATAGTTGCTGCAACCAAGCCGCTAAAAACCGTTCCTGTTATTGAAGAAAATACTCAAATCCCTTTGCCAGGCGCCAATGCACAACATATAGACAAGATTGAGCCTGAATCTCAAAATACAATGCATGCCCAAACAGTATCTTATTTAGCCGATGCAAGTACCAACAATGGAAATTATGTTTTTTATGATATACCTGCAGAAGAATTCAGGAAATCAAAAATAGGTGGATTCCTAAAAAAAATAAGGAGGGTAGTAGAAAGGAATAATCCTATAACCCGCTTGTTTGCAGCCGATGAAGAGCAAGTCGCTGCAAAATAATTTATCAATATTCAATCACTGGCATATAAATTTTAAAAATGAAAAAGACAATTTTAATCCTGAGTGTAATGCTAACAGCCAATGCAGTTCTCGCACAGACCGATTCAATAAAAGTATCCAGGCAAAATGATACAATCCGTATTGGAGGTATGATCATCCTGAAAAAAGGAGAATCTAATGAAAAAAAGCGCGTGAGCGTTACCATTGGTAACCGCCAAAGAGAAAGAAGTAATTCCAATATAAGCACCTCCTCTTTTATTGTAGATTTAGGATTTGCCAACTGGACCGACAAAACAAATTACGCCAATGCCACATCTGATGGATACCTGGTCAATAGACCCGGCTCTCCTGATTTGAGCGCTAATGATCTAAAATTAAGAACCATCAAATCAGTCAATGTAAATATTTGGTTTTTTATGCAAAGACTCAACTTAATAAAGCATTATGTAAACCTGAAATACGGGCTGGGCCTGGAACTGAATAATTACCGTTTTAATTCAAACATAAGTTTCAATGAGGGTGGCGCGAATCCATACAATTCTTTACAAAATATTCCACATTCATTTATATTCAGAGATTCAATAAATTTTTCAAAAAATAAATTAGCTGCAGATTATGTAACTGTTCCGCTAATGTTGAATTTTCGCACTAATCCAAATGACAACAAAAAAGGAATTAGCCTCAGCGGCGGTGTGAGCATGGGATATTTATACAGTAGCCGCAATAAACAAAAAAGCGATGAAAGAGGAAAGCATAAAAACCGGGGTGACTATGATCTTCAACAATGGAAATTTTCTTATGTAGGCGAACTGGGGCTTGGTCCGGTACATTTATATGGATCTTACACCCCAAAATCTATTTTTAAAAATGATTTGAATTTCACTCCTTATAATATTGGAATAAGATTAAGCAACTGGTAAAATTCTTATGTGTGTTGGTTTTAATTCTAAAACCTGCTTTCAAAAAGAGCAGGTTTTTTTTTAAATAAAAAAATAAGAATCCTTAATAATTATTCATTTACTGCAACGCAATTTTCGATTCTTTTGAAAAGAAATTTTTTTCAGGAAGAATAAAAATAAAAAACGGGAATGTTGAATATTTGTTGCCTGCCCGAATGGTACAGGCGGCATTTACTGAAGCGGGAAATCAATCATTTAATATAGAAAGATTAAGTTTAAACCCTGGTAATACATTCTCGCCGGAAAGGATATTATTGAAACCAGTTACTTTATCACTTGTTCCATTTTTTCTAAAAATTATTACTGTTTTATCTTCAGGATTTATAAGCCAGGCGAGCGAACATCCATTTTTAATCCATTTACCCATTTTCGAAGTAAGCGATTTTAAATTATCGGATTTACTTTTTAATTCAATTACAAAATCGGGACAGATGTGTGCAAATTGATTTCTTTCATTATCGCTTAACTGATTCCATTTTTTTATTGTTAGCCAACTCGCGTCAGGCGAGCGAACCGAGCCATCTGGCAATGTAAATCCTGTGGAGGAATCGAAACAAACGCCTGATTTTTTTCTTCTATTCCAGATTACTAATTCTGTTAACAAATTCGTATTCTTAATTCCTGTATTAGCGTTAGTCGGTGGCATAATAATGATTTGTTTATTCTCATCTCTTTCAATGCGCCATAAATCATTTTGCTGGCAGAAATCAAAGAATTCTTTCTCCGACATAGAATCAGATAAATCTCCTATAATTGGCAAAGTGATGTCATTTACTGAAATTTCCATAAACCAAATTTACTAAATTTTATTTACTCAGATGCATGCTTCTTTCTCTATACAATTGCCTGAAATAAGGGTCGCGCAAATCTTTTATAAACCGAATCGCTTCGCCGGTGCTTTTCATTTCGGGGCCAAGTTCTTTGTTTACCCCCGGAAATTTATTGAAAGAAAATACAGGTTCTTTTATGGCAAATCCTTTTAGTTTTTTCTCAAAAGTAAAATCCTTCAGTTTTGCTTCACCAAGCATTATTTTAGTAGCAATATTCAGATAAGGAATTTGGTATGCTTTGGCGATAAACGGAGTAGTACGTGATGCGCGTGGATTGGCTTCGATAACATATACGATACCATCCTTAATGGCAAATTGTATATTGATCAGGCCTTTTATATGCAAAGCGCGGGCAATCTTTTCAGAATATTCTTCCATAGCCTGTACAATCAATGGCGATAAATTAAATTGAGGTAAAACGGCATTACTATCGCCACTGTGAATTCCTGCCGGTTCGATATGCTCCATCACGCCCATAACATGAAAAGTTTCTCCGTCAAATATGGCATCAATCTCCGCTTCCTGGCAACGGTCTAAAAACTGGTCAATCAAAATTTTATTTCCCGGCAAATGCTTTAATAAACTTAAAACACCGTTTTCCAATTCTTCATCATTTAAAACAATTCTCATTCTTTGGCCTCCGAGTACATAACTCGGCCTCACCAAAACCGGATAACCCACTTTATGTGCAATTTCAATTGCCTCGTCTGTATCGTGTGCAGTCCCATATTTTGGATAAGGGATTTCCAGCTCTTTCAGCGTATCGCTAAAGCGCCCGCGGTCTTCGGCAATATCCATACTATCATAAGAAGTACCGATTATTTTGATACCTTTTTCATACAATCTCTTTGCAAGTTTTAGTGCCGTTTGGCCGCCCAATTGAACAATGACGCCGTAAGGTTTTTCCAACTCAATAATTTCCCAGATATGCTCCCAGAAAACGGGTTCAAAATACAATTTATCAGCAATATCAAAATCGGTAGAAACCGTTTCAGGATTGCAATTGATCATGATGGCTTCCATACCGCATTCTTTGATGGCAAGCAATCCGTGTACACAGCAATAATCAAATTCGATTCCCTGGCCTATGCGGTTTGGACCACTGCCTAATACAATAATTTTCTTCTTTGAAGAAGGGGTAGATTCGTTGTAGATAATGTTAGAGTTCATTGGCATTTGTAAGTGAGAGCTTGATTATAAAGTATTATTTATGGTTCATAAAGGTCCAAAGCTTTAATAAATTTAAAATCTTTTTTATTAAATGTAAATAATTTAAGATTAAGCAATAGTGCTGTGGCAGCTATAAAGGCATCGGCTAACAATAGCCCGTGGCTGGATGAATAATTGATGATTAAATCTTTGGCACTTTTGCTAATTTCATCAGATATTGGAATATTATAAAAGGACTCAAGTTGTTTAATAATACGGTTCTTCTCAATATTGGTTTTATTGCCTTGTATCATTTCAATGACTGTAATAACAGATACACAAAGTTGAATATCCTTTTTTTCAAAATCAAAAAATGCGTTTTCCGCAACCAGATTAAACTTTTTACTTTTATCAAAAAAGTTAATCAGAACATCGGAATCAATTAATACGCTTTCTTTCTTATCCATGCTTTTTTTCTAATAACGGATGGTTCTTCAAAATTGAGATCAGTTAAAGATCCGGCCATTTCCCGTGCATTAAACTTCTTTTTTGGCTTTGAAATCTTTACTCCTTTTTCAATTATAAAATCATTTTCGTTCTCATTCATAATTGATTCAATATCTAAAACCTTTGCTAAAGTCTTTATTGCATTTAATGCTTTTTTATTCTCGGATTTTAAAATTAATGTTTGCATTTTAAATCTTATTTCCTTAAAGTTAAACAAATATTTACTCAAAAGTGCTATAAAAATAAGGCGTCTTCGCTTCAAACTCTGCACTGCACGTATCTACCATTTTATAAACCCTGGTAATTCCCAACGCTTTTCTTTTTTCATAAATATCTTCATCTGTACTTCCATCTTTCATTATTTTCGCTATCTGTTCATCACTAAAACCAAGTTGCTTAGCCTCTTTCAAAAGTTCAGGAGTAATAGTTTCTAAAGTAACTACAGCAAGTGCTTTTTCGCAATTGCATATTTTTTGTATCTGGTAAATAAACCAACGGTCTATTCCTGTAGATTCACAAATCCTTTTTACACTTACCCCTATCATCAATGCATCTTTTATCCTGAAGATCCTATCCCACTTAGGTATTTTTAAATATTCGACAATCTCTTCCGCATGCATCAGGCTTTTTCCATAATACCCCAGGCCAACTGCGTCATTTTCTAAACTCTGACAAGCTTTTTGAACTGCTTCGGCAAAACTTCTTCCGATGGCCATCACTTCGCCTACCGATTTCATTTGAAATCCAAGAGTATCATCTGCTCCTTTAAACTTATCAAAATTCCAGCGTGGAATTTTTACAATTACATAATCCAGTGCCGGTTCAAAATAAGCGGATGTGGTTTTTGTAATTTGATTTTTTAATTCATCCAAAGTAAATCCAACAGCAAGTTTGGCCGCAATTTTCGCAATTGGATAACCAGTTGCTTTGCTTGCCAAGGCGGAAGAACGGCTCACACGCGGATTAATTTCAATGGCAATAATATTTTCTGTGTGTGGATCTAACGCAAATTGCACATTGCAGCCGCCTGCAAAATTTCCAAGATTCCGCATCATAGCAATCGCGGTGTTTCTCATTTTTTGATAGGCCGTATCGCTCAATGTCATAGCGGGAGCCACGGTTATTGAATCTCCGGTGTGCACCCCCATCGGATCAAAATTTTCTACCGTACAAATGATTACTACATTATCATTATCATCGCGTAGCAATTCCAGTTCAAATTCTTTCCATCCCATCATCGCTTTTTCTACCAGCACTTCATGCATCGGCGAAGCGGTCAATCCACGGTTCAGCGCTTCATCAAGGTTTGCTTTATGAAAAACCAGGCTTCCGCCGGTACCCCCTAGCGTAAATGATGGCCGGATTACTAAAGGAAATCCAATTTCCTGCGCGATTTCTTTTCCTTCTAAAAATGAATTAGCAATTTTTGCCGGCGCAACAGGGATTTTCATTTCTATCATCCATTCCCTGAATTTTTCGCGGTCTTCGGCTTTATCAATTGCTTTAATATCCACTCCTATCAGCCTTATATTATTTTTCTCCCATACTCCCATTTCATCGGCTTCTTTTGCAAGATTAAGCGCTGTTTGTCCGCCCATGGTTGCCAACACGGCATCAATCCTGTATTCGGTTTCAAGGTTTTCATCAATAATTTGCTCAATACTTTCTACTGTGAGTGGAAGCAGGTAAACTTTATCAGACATCATCGGATCGGTCATGATGGTGGCTGGATTGCTGTTAATAAGAATCACTTTGATTCCTTCTTCGCGCAAGCTGCGTGCAGCCTGGGTTCCGGAATAATCAAATTCGCAGGCCTGGCCAATAACAATCGGACCTGAACCTATAATCAATACTGTTTTAATGGATTTGTCGCGTGGCATGAAATTATAATGTGTGGCCGCCAAAAATAAACGAAAGTGTTGAAATGTGAGGAAGAAAAAATCTTATTAACAAAAACCAGTTTTGTAAAGACAGTTGTTACTCCAATTAGAAAAATTAAAACAACTCTTGTATCTTTATCTTTTAACTTTGAATGAATGTTAACAATCAATGAAATACGAACTTTTGTAAGCGAAATAGTAGCTGAATACAAACCGGAAAAAGTTTACTTATTCGGCTCTTATGCAAATAATACCGCTACCGAAGACAGTGATATTGATTTATTCATTATAAAAAAGACCACTCAAAAAAAATCAGAACGCCATATTAAGGTGAGAGAAGCAATCAAAACTTATCCTTATGTTGGGATGGATATTATTGTTTATAATCCTGATGAATTAAAATCGGGGATGAAGGATGTACTCAATATTGGAAAAGAGGCCATTAAAACAGGAAAGCTTTTATATGAAAGAATTTGAAAGATGGTTCAAAAAAGCCGAGGAAGATCTTTATGTTATTAAACATCTCTTAACCTTAAATGATGCACCTCCCACAATTTGTTGTTTTCATGCGCAACAGGCAGTTGAAAAATATTTGAAAGCATATCTAATTACAAAAAATATCCTTGTTCCTAAAACACACGATCTTGAATTATTAGTAAAATTATCAACCCGCATAAATCCTCTTTTTAATGATATTTTATCAAAAGCCATCAGTTTGAGTAATTATTCTGTTATTCCCCGTTACCCGGACATGTTAGATGATCTAACAATTGAGGATGCAAAAAATGCTTATCAAAAAGCCCTTGACATCAAACATTTTATTTTGAAAAATTTCTTTTAAAATAAAAATGCTGCGTTTTCAGAAATTAAAAATCGTGAATATTTGTGCTTTTACTGTCCGTCGTCAAATAAAAAAACAGGCCTTTCTCCAAAAGCCTGCCTTTTTAAATTCCTACGGAGTAGAAATATTTTTATAAAAAAAACCGCTTCTCATTACCATACAAATTCTTAAACATTTTTTTTAAGACGTATAATTTATCTATCCACGCATTTTCGTCTTTAGCTCTATATTCATCCATATAATGTTCTACTTTTTCCACAGTGTCTTCAGCATTATCCAATAAATAATTAGTTTGATCTTTTAAATGATTGCATAAAGATTCCCTTTTTTCTTTAGGCATATTAAAAAATCTTACTAAAGCTAATCCTGCTGCTGCTCCGAATATTATTGCTGCTAACTGATCTGTTTTTGCCATAATGATTAAAATTTTAAGTTCTTAGCTTTGCGCGAATATGAATATCATCTTTTTTAAAAAATATACACTACACAAATCGTTCCTGTTTTTTGTAATGCTGTTTTTTTATCGGACAGCAAATGCCCAGTTTTTCCCGCCAAAAAATTATCCAAAAAATTATTTTATATACCCGGTGGATGCCAGGATAAGCCTTGCAGCTAACTTTGGCGAGTTGCGGCCAAATCATTACCACATGGGGCTTGATTGCCGAACCAACCAGGTGGTAAATCGTCCGGTAAAAGCTGCGGCCGACGGCTACATAGCGCGGGTAACCATTGCTCCTTTTGGTTTTGGGCAGGCAATTTATATCAATCATCCCAATGGGCTAACTACAGTTTACGGCCATTTGAATAGTTTTTTCCCCGTTTTGGAAAAATATGTAAAAGAGAAACAATATCAACAGGAATCCTGGAAGGTTGACCTTACTTTTCCGCCCACGCAGTTTCCGGTGAAAAAAGGGCAATTTATCGCCTTAAGCGGAAGCACCGGCGGTTCGCAAGGACCTCATTGTCATTTTGAGATCAGGGATACCAAAACAGATAAAGTTTTAAATGAATTGTTGTTTGGATTGCCGATACCTGATGATGTACCTCCTACAATTGTCCGGCTTGCGATGTACGATAGAAACAAAAGTACTTATAGCCAGGTTCCTCAATATATTCCCATAAAAAAAGAAAATGGGAAATATGTTACTGTAAAAAATATAATTCCTATAAATTCTGATAAAATAAGTTTTGGAATTTCGGCCAATGACAAACAATCCGGTTCCAATAATCCAAACGGAATTTATGAGGCGGTAATTTATATTGATGAGGTTCCCCTTTCAGCTTTCGAACTTGACAGCATTAGTTATGATGAAACCCGTTATGTAAATGCAAATATTGACTACAAAACCCGCGCATCCGGCGGCCCTTACATTCAGCATCTGTCGAGGTTACCCGGCTATCCGCAAGGTGTTTACAAAGATATACATGGCAATGGTGTTATTGAATTAGAAGATACAAGTGTTCATCAAATAAAAATTGTAGTAAAAGATGCCAATGGAAATACATCATTACTTGAATTTAAAATAAGAAAAGGAGTGGTGGCAGAAAATACAACCCCACAAAATATCTCTCACGATCAAAAGGAATTTATCCCGGGTTTTGTGAATGTTTTTGAAAATGAAAACCTTCAAATTTATTTGCATGCTGCTACTTTGTACGATTCTGTCGCTTTTACCCAATCTGAAAAAGTATCTGAATCGCCTTATGCATATTCTTTGGTACATTCTGTCCTTTCGGGGTTGATACCGGCGCAGGATTATTTTACCGTCAGAATTAAAACTGATAAACCCATACCGGATAATCTGGCTGATAAAATAGTAATGAAAAGAACCTGGAAAGACAACAGTGATGTAGTAAAAGCAACAAAAGATGGAAATTGGTATTCAGCTAAATTCAATGCTTTTGGGGATTTTGAGCTTATAGCCGATGATGAACCACCAGTAATTAATGTAAGTTTTCATGATAATGCCAATCTTTCTCATGCAAGAACTATCGTCATTACTCCAAAAGATAATAATGACGACATCAAAAATTTCCGTGCTGAATTGGATGGAAAATGGCTTCGTTTTACCAACGATAAAGGACGTTTATTTATTTATACTTTTGATGAAAAATGCCCGGCAGGAAAACATGAGTTAAAGATTTCGGTAGAGGATGAAGCAGGAAATAAAACAGAAAGAATATTGCATTTTACACGATAAAAATATACAAATGACACAATTAACAGAAGGTCAAAAAGCGCCCGACTTTAAGGCAAAAGATCAGAATGGGAATGCTGTTTCTCTAAAAGATTTTCACGGTAAAAAAGTGGTACTCTATTTTTATCCTGAAGATGATACACCCACCTGCACCATTGAAGCCTGTAACCTGAGAGATAATTATGCGGATCTTAAAAAAGCAGGATTGGTGGTATTAGGCGTAAGCCCTGATGATAAAAAGAAGCATAAAAAATTTGAAGAAAAATATGATCTTCCTTTTACTTTATTGGAAGACCCTGAAAAAAAAATCATTGATAAATATGGTGTTTGGGGAGAAAAAAATTTGTATGGGAGAAAATACATGGGACTTCACCGCACTACTTTTTTGATTGATGAAAACGGGATAATTTTTAAAATTTTTAAAAAGCCAAAATCAAAAATCCATAGCGAAGAAATCTTAAAAGCAATTGGATGAAATAAATAAAATCTGTTAAGTAAATCTGAAAATATAAATCTCTGTTTTTTGTTGTTTTACTGCCTTTTATAGACCAATTTATATTCGGCCGCCATCCGGTAGCCAGGTAAGAAGTATGTTTAATAAGAAGAAGAAATGACCAACTATCGTAATTGAAAATTTTTATTGGTACTGATATTGCGTGATTTTATTTCGATAATTTAAACAATAATGATATGGAACATAAAAAAGAATTAGACGAGCTAAACAAGAAATCTCTTGACAAAATTGATGAATACCTTAAGACAAAAAAAAATTTGGGTAAAGAGCATCATGAAAAACTAAACGAAGCCAAAAAGAAATGGCAGTCTTCATGGTCCGATCTCATGGATGTATTAGTGTCTTTGGAAAGGGTTGAAATTTAAGGTTTCCCCTGCTAAATTTTAGTTGTAGGCACAAGGCATGCCTTGTGCCTACGGGAGAATACCGGGAGAAAAGTAAGGTTTCTAAGACGGAATTATTTTTAAAAATGGATTAATGGAAAATTATTATTTAAGATTCCAAAATCATAACGATTATTATTAACCAAAGAGCTGAAGAAAGAAATGAGGTAGTTCGTAAATCTGATGCCGAAATTTTAAGATAATAACGGACGTCTTTCGACATGAGCATTGCAAATAAAATAAGTACAGTGAGCAAAATTATGTAAGCCGCCAACCATCTGCGAGGTTAGAAGGGTTATTGTCTGTATGAAGAGATCTTCGCAAAAAAGTAGTCAGAAACATCAATGTCATAAGTAAATAGTAGAATAAACAAATTGCCCATCCAAACTTATTTCTCTTTACTAAAAGAATAACACTAATTACCGGGAGTATTAGTATAATAAAAACAAGTCCCCAATCTATATTTTTTTCAATTTGAAAGCCGTGGTATAAATCAAAAAGAAAATCGAATAATATAAAAATATGTAGAAAACAGATAGAAAGATAAGAGGAGAAAAATACTTGCTTTTTTCCACGTCTTTTGTTTCAAAATCAATTAATAAATCTTTTTCGTGATCCATATAAGAGTTTGAATTTCGGCAACAAATAATGCTGCGGGAAAAATAAAAGCGACAAGTGCAAATCAAAAATTGTCCAAATTTCTTCGTTTACTGTAACCCATTCCTACTTCTTCAAAACATCTTCAAACAAATGATAAATCCTTTTGTATTCATCTGTCCAACTCGATGGATCTTCAAAATCGTGATTTTCCATCGGGTAAGGAGCGAGTTCCCAATTGTCCTTTCCTAATTCAATTAATCGTTGTGTTACTTTTACAATGTCCTGGAAATGTACATTCTGATCTACTATGCCGTGGCACATTAATAAATGTCCTTTTAAACCATCCACAAAATAAATTGGTGAGCTTCTTTTATAAGCAAGACTATCTTCGTAGGGCTTATTTAAAATTTCAGATGTGTATCCATTATTATAATTTGCCCAGTCTGAAACTGAACGCTGTCCTGAGCCTGCAGCAAAAACATCCGGAGTGGTAAACATCGCCATCAATGTAATAAAGCCGCCATAAGAGCCGCCGTAAATGCCTATTCTTTTAGGATCTACGCCAAAAGTTTTTACTAAATAATTCGCGGCATCTACATTATCAGTCAGGTCTTTTCCGCCCATGTGGCGATAAATTGCGGTGCGCCAATCGCGGCCATAGCCGGCGCTTCCGCGATAATCAACATCCATCACGTAATAACCATGATCGGCCAGCAAATTGTTAAACATTGTTTCCCGGAAATAATAACTCCACCATTTATCAATGTTTTGTAAATAACCGGCGCCATGTACAAATATTACAGCGGGCTTATGTACATCAGGATGAGCGGGTTTGTAAACTCTTCCATGAACCAATGCTCCGTCTCTTGCAGCAAAAGTAAAGATCTCAGGATCGCGCCATGAGTACGATTTATATTCATTGCTTTCTGCTTTGGTAGTTATTTGTTCAGGCTTTGCACCTGCTTTGTTTTCCTGCAAATACAGTTCCGGTGGTTTGGTAGTATAAGAATAAAGTATGGCAATGTTTTTTTCGTCAGGTGAAATTGTTACTTCGTTTCCGCCAACCATACTCGTAATTTTTTCGGTTTTACTATCGGCGATGCGTAAACGATAATATTGATATTGCACCGGTTCAATTTCATTAGTCTCCAGATAAAAATATTTTTTATCATTAGAAAGTTGCGCGTCTAATATTTCATAGTTACCTGAAGTATATGCTTTCTTTTTCCCGGTTTCTACATTTACAGAATACAAATGCGAAAAACCAGTTACTTCGGACTGGTACCAATAATTATTTTCGTCTATCCACCCGGTGTTATAAATTCCGGGGCCTCCGATCCATGCGCTGTCATGCTGACGATCTAATAATCGCAATTTTTTCTCTTCCGTATCCCAAAGCATGAGCCACCGGTCCTTATGATCCTGAGCGCGAATATCCAGCACAAGATTAGTTCCGTTAGGAGACCATTTTGCTGAAGCAAAAAATACATTCCGCAAAGCGTTTTCTTTTTTTCTTTTGGCGAGTTCCGTTGGATAATCTTTCATGAATTCAGGAATATCCCTTATTCCTTCTATTGAATCTGTTTTTACTTCAAACACGCTATCCATCTGCCTGTCGTAAATAAAGAATTGATAGGTTCCTTCAGGCTCTCCTACTTTTTCACGGCCAGGTATTTCCGTTGTATAACCAGATTCAGTAACATAATTAGGAACAATAGTTGACTTCCTTTTTCCTGCAGGCTGGTACAATCTATAACTTACAAATTTCCCATCCGGACTTATAGAGAGATCCCGGATAATTTTATCGCCAATATTTATTTTTTTTAATTCTTTTCTCCGGGTAACGCTGTCATATAATTCTCCGAGATGATTTTTTTCTTCACGTTCTCTCAGAACCTTCATGTATTGGATTTGTTCATTTTTCAACCATTGATCTTCCGGGGAAAGTTTTTCTGTTTTTTTGTCTTCATCACCGCTCTGAATATTGGTAAGTTGGCGGGTTTGGCCATTCTCAATATTCCATGCAAATAAATTCTGGTCAAGTGTATAAACAATTTCTTTTTCATTAAAAGAAAATTGCGGATTGTATTCTGTTTCGGTTGTTTGAGTAATACGATGTATTTTATTTGCTTTTATTTCTTTATAAAAAATATCTCCATTATTTTCATAAACATAGGCGGTTCGCTTTAAATTATAAATTGCACTATTAGCGCTTACCACATTTTGCTTTTGAAACACACTTGCTTTTTGAGGGATTTTATTTTCATTAGTAATATAATATAACGAATCTGATGGTGCTTCCTCCGGGTTCCAGTTAAAGAAAAGCTCAGTTCCATCTGCGTTCCAGAAAGGATCTGAAGGAGAAGTTCCTATCCATTTCGGATCGCTCATTATTTTTTCTATAGTTAATGAATCAAGTCCTGGCTGGCAAAAAGAAATTGTGGGAATCAATAGAAATAAAAATGATATTATTTTGAACATAAAAAAAATTTACCATAAATGTATTAATAAATAAAGTTGGAAAGGCTTTTTCTAAAAACAGGAAGATATTACTGACATTTGCGCGTATATAAATATGCGCTATAAATTTCAACTTTCTAAATTGTTGAAAATTGATAAATAATTATGAATACAAAAAATAAAGTTCGTTGGGCAATATTAGGCGCCGGAAGAATTGCCAATGCATTTACCAAAGATTTTCCATTAATGCACAATGCAGAGCTGGTAGCTGTCGCGTCAGGTGACAGAGAAAGAGCAAAAAATTTTGCGGCTCAATATCATATTCCAAAGGCATTGAGTTATGATGAACTATATTCTGCCGAAGACATAGATGCGGTTTATATTTCTACCACTCATAATTTTCATTTTGAACAGGCGCTTACCTGTTTGCAACATAATAAAGCAGTTTTGTGTGAAAAACCAATTACGGTAAATGACATTGAATTCAAAAAATTAATGGCTATTTCAAAAACAAAGAATGTTTTTTTGATGGAAGCTATGTGGACTTATTTTTTGCCCGCAATTCAAAAAGCGAGACAATGGCTGGATGAAGGAAGAATTGGAAAGTTAAAAGTAATACAGGCAGATTTTGCTGTGTCACTGGAAAAAAATATGGAAGGCCGTATTTATAATCCAAAACTTGCCGGAGGTTCTTTACTTGACCTCGGCATTTATCCCATAGCCATGGCTTATTATTTTACAAACAGAGTTCCGGAAAAAATAGCAGCATCTGCAGCAATGACTGAAACGGTGGTTGACGAAAGCCTGGGAATGATTTTTCAATATGGCGATGTTACGGCAACTTTATTTTCTTCCATCATAACCCGCATGACAAATAAGCTAAGAATATTTGGCGAAGAAGGTTATATAGAAATTCCTGAGTTCTGGAGATCTCATGGCTGCAAATTATATGACAAGGATTATAATCTTATAGATTCTTTTGACGACAACCGTGAAGTGCATGGATTTATTTTTGAAATGCAGCATGCCAACGATATGATAATGTCCGGCAACTTCGAAAGCCCGGTAATGTCTCATGCGCGCAGTAACGATATCCAGGAAACCATGATGGAGATTCGTAAACAAATCGGATTGAAATATCCTTTTGAAAATTTTTAGTCTTTAATTCAGTTCACCACATTTATCAGTGTTCCAATATGATCAATAGAAATTTTTATTTCATCGTTTGATTGTAATCTGAAATCATTGCCCGGAACAATGCCAGTCCCTGTCATTATAAGACATCCGGTAGGAAAGGAACATTCACGATACACGAATGAAACCAATTCTTCTAATGTTCTTTTCATTTGATTGATGCCAACACTTCCTTCGAAGACTTTTACATTTTCTCTTTTAATTTCAAGATAAATGTTTGCGTCTTTGTCAAGCGGGTGCTCTGTTACATAAATACAAGGGCCTAAAGAGGCGCAGCCATCATACGTTTTTGCTTGCGGGAGGTACAAAGGATTTTCACCTTCAATGCTACGGCTGCTCATATCGTTTCCAATAGTATAACCGATTATTTTCCCCGAAGAAGTGACAACCAAAGTGAGTTCAGGTTCCGGCACATCCCATGTTGAATCTTTTCGGATTTTTACTTTGCCACCATGGCCAACAATCCTGTGCGGCGTTGATTTAAAAAATACTTCAGGTCGTTCTGCCTCATATACTCTTGCATAAAAATCACCGCCTCCTGCACCTTTACTTTCTTCCTGCCTTCCTTGTTTGCTTCGAAGGTAAGTAACACCGCAGGCCCAAAGTTCCTGGCTACCTATGGGTACTAATATATCTTCTGTAATTTTATTTCCATTTTCGATTGGAGTTGATGATTGCGTAAACTTTTCAATTTTTTGAAAAAGATGATCATCATTAATAAACAAATCCCAATTGTCTTTTAATAAAAAAAATTGATTGTTTTTTTCAATTACAATTCCTGATTTGGTTTTATAAATTTTCATTTTATAAAAATAGTTTATCTGGATGAATGACTGTTTTTGTTCAAATAGAAAAACAGTAAACCAACAAATTCTTATTGTTTTGATTTTATAAACTTCGCCACTTCTATCATTGGCGCTATCCAGATGTCTTTTTCATTTTGTTTCAAAAAATGTAATAATCCGCTATGTGCTTGCAATGAAACATTTATATTATGTTCGCCGCCCACTCCATGAAAAAGAAAGACCAATAGCGTATGCGTTTGCATTGCCTTTTTTACCAATGCAATCATTTCATCGGCAGATGCTCCATTCTCCATGTAGCAACCAACATTATTCAAACTGACTTTATCAATCGGCAACATTTCAGGCGTAACGCCACGGGCAGCGACGAATTTATATTTCATATAATCAAGGTATGCTGAATCATGAATTTTCATATCACCACACGGATACGCAAATGTTCTTTCATTTTTTCCATCAATGGCCTTTAAAATATTATTCATGGCAAGTATTTCATTATCCATTCTTGTCACATCATAATTGGTAAGGTCATAATCGGGCTTTACAAAAGACCTTCCGGGAAGGCTTCCATCGCAGGGATGCCAAATGGTGTGATTCGCCAGTTCATGGCCTTCGGCAGCCGCTTTTCTCCATCCATCTATTTGAGCATTTAATCCGTAAAAATAATCGGAGATATAAAAGGTTCCTTTCAATCCAAGAGAATCCAATGCCGGAATTACATTGCTCAAATCAATATTCAATCCGTCATCGTAGGTTAGTACTACTGCACATGATTTATGATTCCAGGTGGTATCCGTTTGCGAATACACATTTCCGGTAGATACAAAGAGTATAAATAAAATGGTAATAATTTTTTGAACGCTTTGATGATATTTCATAATTTCTTTTTTGATAATTTTTTATTGAGCCTTTTTTTCATAATTCAAATTTTTGCTTGCCCACGGTATGAAATATTTAAAATTTGGAGCATCGGTATGTCCGCCATCGTGCTGGCGCCAGGCAAGCTGTCCATCAAGCAAGCCTATATTTACAGGTGGCATGTACTCTTTCATATAATCATTTGAAACACCCAAATCTTTAGCTCCCAATAATTTATATACAACGCCGGCGGCGATAATTGCTCTGTAGCTTCCCCGGTGGTCGAGCCAGTTGGCATCGCCTTTAGCAGGGATACCATAACTCAGAAACATCGGTCGCGGCGCACACAATGCAATCAGCTCATGTGAATCAACAGGTAAATCGCAACCGGTCATTTTCCCAAATTTTGATTCTTCAGTTCCATACTTTAAAAAGTTTCCGACCATCCAATAAAATTCACCGCCGGTAAGGCTTTCCACAGCTTCGCCAAAATTGCGGCGCAATAATGTAGCGCCACCTTTACCAGGCGATCCAACCAATGCAGTGGCGAAGCGTGGTTCAAAAGCCAGCGTTACCAAAGCAGCTTTTCCATATCTTGACACGCCTTCAATTCCCACTTTTTTTGCGTCCACTAAATTATCGGTTTCCAAATAATCCAATGCACGTGCAGCGCCCCAGCTCCATGCCCGTAATGCTCCCCAATCATCAGGTTTGCGTGGCTGGCCTTTGTTCGCCAAACCGATAATACCCTTGGTTAATCCATCACCATTATCAGCCTGGATGCTGTTCGGGTCAATGATACAATAGCCCCAACCCGCTGCAAGTAATTGCTCTGTTGGTGATGCATCACCTGCAGGAGGCGGTGCAAAAAAATTAAAACTCAGTTTGGTAACAGGTGAATAAGCAGGATATTTATCGAAGATGTCTTTCACTGCTGGATTTGTTTTTACCATCATTTCTTTGAATGTTGTATTCAATGTTTCCATGTCATCATTGGATGGCTGGGCAGGTGAAGGAAATGAAGGCTGGCCAAACATCATCAATATCGGGACGGGACCTTTTACATTCATTGGTACTACCAGTATCATTTTAATATCAACATTAATTAACGGATAGGAGCTGTTATCTACATGGCCAACGATTTCCTTTGCGATTACCGGTATGAATCCCCGAAAAATAAATTCATGGTCTATAACTTTTACAGTCCACGTTACTTTGGGAACATTATTAGGAATTCTTCCGTAAACTTCGCGTTCATAATCCTCAACAATCTGGGGCCGGCGAACTTTCCACCACATTTCAGGGGTCGTTACTTTTTTACCATCATTAGTGGTGAGAATATCCGGCAACTTCGGACAAGGGTCTGCTTTGCTAGTGTCATAGTTTGCATGATTGGGTGCAGATGGATTGCCGCTGGGCCCGGGCCGAAGGGATTTAATGCCCAATTGTTTCATCATGTTTTCCTGGTTCTGCTGCGATGTAAAGTTTACGGGTTTCGGATAGGAAACACCGTTAATTAAAGTATCCTGTGCAAGCGTAACGTCAGTGATAGCGATTGCTATTAAAAGGAAGAAGAGTTTTTTCATTGGAAAATATTTATATGGCTTTGCATTTATTTTTAGTTCAAGATTAGCTATTCATTATTTATATTGATATAATTTGACTTTTTGAATATTCCAATCACCAACAGGGATTCTTAAATGTCTGCCTTGATGGTCCTGGTCTCCATTCATTCGTCTTCCGGGAATCCATTTGCCATCTTCATAAATTCCTTCATCAGCTTGTAAAATTCCAACTGAATTTTTGTCTGAATTATTAACTGTAAACGTAACAACCACACCGGTTCCTGCTATGATAAAATCATTTTCATCAGTCTGGATAATAATGGCCCCACTCATTGGCCAATCAGGATTTTTAGCTTCGGGTGACCAACCCAAAGTATAATCATGCGATATGGTGAGTTTGTAATTACCTAAAATGATTTCTTGTTTTTTATTCGATGTATCCAATAAGACGCCATCCATTTTTCCTGTGCCGATATTATTTAAAATTTCAGGAGATAACTGTGATAAAATCGAGTATGCTTTACCGATAGGTTCATCCTCCGGATGCTCTGTTGATTCAATAGAAAATGGTGAGAAGCCAATGGCCTGGTAATGCCCGATAGCATAGAATACCTGTGCAGCATTTGACTTTTCAAAGCGTATCTCTGGAATAAACAATGGATTGTTCCTTCTTGTATAGAGGTCACAATAATGTTTGAAATAAGGATTGTAAAAATCCGGAGATAATATATCAATGGCGGGAGCGGCAGCCTGCCATATATCCATTAAATGTGGTAATGGCCCGGCGCTTGGATATTGACCTGGCTGTACATTGCGATAATTCAATGCGGCATTTACGTACATAGGTAAACGATATTCTTTCTTTCCTGCGGCCGCAATTGTATTCGTATATTTTGCATAATACCAAGCCTGGAACAATTCATCGGTTGCGAGGCTTTTGCCAAAAACTTTTTCCCAATTTCCTTTTGTTGCAAAATTTGTTTTTGACCAATGCACTTTCAATTCAGGAACGAGTGAGTCTTCATTTTTAATCAAATAATCCAGTAACTCTTTTGGCACTTCGGTGTTAAAAGCTTTGTTAGCCTCTGCTGTGTATTCTCTCGCTTCTGTGAGCATTCCGATTTCATTTTCTACCTGCATCATAATAACGGTGTGCGATGTATCTGTTTCTTTTAAATGCTTCATCAATTCTACAAAAGCTTTTTTATCCGAATCAAGATTGTTTTTGCTGAAAGCAGAAAGAATTTCTAATCCTTTACCAGCGGTGTTTTGCGCACGTGGAAAACGTTTTTGATTTGTTTTAATCCAGGCAGGCGCATAACAGCTCATGCTGTTTTTCCAGGAACCAAACCACAGTAAAACAACTTTTAAATTGTTTTTCCTGCTGCTATTTATGATGCTATCTAATAAATCGAAATCAAATTTTCCTTCTTCGGGTTCTATCAAATCCCAATAAGCGGGTACGAGAATCGTATTCAGATTCATGGCTTTAAACTTTGTCCAGAAGGGACGCATGTAATCAAGACTCGATGCAGTTGAATTGCCCAATTCACCGCCTAACACCAAAAATGGTTTTCCTTCAACAATCAATTCTTTTGTTGAACCTTTTTTCTGTAAGTGAGGAATAGATTGGCTATACAATTTAGAATTGTACAGTAAAAGAACAAATAAGCTGAAAAAGAAAATAGCTTTGATTATTTTTTTCATACAAATATTTTTTATTCATCTGTTCTAAAAGGCGCTGCCGGCAAACCTTCTTTATTAATGAGATTCGGATTCACCGGGTCATCTGCCCAGGCATAACGCACATATTTTGGATTTGGAACTTCTTCGCTTGATAGGACTAATTTGTCACCATCAATTTTTGCATCCGCCCAAACAAATTTTTTGTCTTCACCTGCAATCGCAAATTCAGCCGGGGGTTCGCCATCATTGGTGGTTAATCCCGTTCCGGTATGAGTAAATGAAATAATTATTTTATTTCCTTCAATAGTTTGTGACTGATATAACGGTCCCGAATACACGATGTTTTCTCCATAAGCTATTTTTTCTGCAGCCAAAGCCAGGCGGTCGCCAACAGGTTTTTTACGGTCAGGATGAATATCATTCCATTCGCCTAAATCAATGGCAACTGCCATCGCGGTATTCGGAACAGACAGGGATTTTGCCTGCGCCTCTCTAAATGTTGCCCACTGGCTTTCTGCTGGAAGGTAATTGTAATCTCCAAAACCCGGAAGCTGCACAAATAAAAATGGCAAATCTCCTTCATTCCATTTGCTGCGCCAATCGGTAATCATAGCCGGTTGCAACTTCGCATATTCATCAGGGTTACTTGTATTGCTTTCGCCCTGGTACCAAACAAAACCTTTGATAGTATAATCAATCAATGGAGCAATCATTGAATTGTATAAAGCGGTCGGCTGATTTTGTAAGGAAATACCAAAGCCGCCAAATCCGTGATGAGACTCATCTAACAATCCAACTTTGTATTGCCAATAACCGGTTAAATCAATAGTATCATTATCGGTAATTAATTCATAAGGTTTATCAGGCACAAAACCACCTTTGTCAAAATTGTTAGTAACACGGACTACAAATAAATTTTTTCCGGCTTTTAAAACTCCATTAGGAATCGGGTAACGACGCTGCGGGTACATATAACCGGTAGAACCCACCTTGATGCCATTAATGTATAATTCATCTGCATCTACAATGCGGCCAAGGAAAACTTTCGCAGGCACATTCGTCATGGAAGCGGGCACATCAATTTCCCTGCGATACCAAACCACACCATTCAAACCTTTTGCACCTTCATCTGCCCAAAAGCCCGGAATGGCAATGCGATGCCATTCTTTAGGCTGATAGGAAGGAGAAAACCATTTTTCAACAATCCCTTTATCTTCCGGCCTTTTTATTTTTTGTGCAGCAGCAAAAACTTTCCTGTTAACTCCATTTACATAAGCAGTGTCTTTATTTTTATCAACTGTTTTCAGAATGTCCGGAAATGATTTCAAACTTTCTTCACTCATCATAGATTCGATAGGAATGCCGCCCCAGCTTGCATTGATGATGCCAATCGGCACATGATATTTTTGATACAAAGCCTTCGCAAAAAAATAAGCAACCGCAGAGAATTCTTTTACATCCGTTGGATTTGCCCACTTCCATGAACCAGATGGTAGGTCCTGTTGAGGACTCACCAGATTAGTCGTATTTGGTACCCAAAATTGCCTTATGTCAGGATAGTTGGCATTTGGGATTTCATTTGGATAATACACACTATGCAGCTTCATTTGATGCACCATGTTTGATTGCCCGGCACAAAACCAAACGTCGCCAATCAAAATATCATGAAGACTTATTTTATTCTTGCCCGAAATGTCCATCGTATATGGACCTCCGGCTTTCATCGGAGATAATTGCAATTTCCATTTGCCATCATTGCTTGTTTTGGTTTTGTAAGTTTTGCCATTGAATTTGACACTTACTTTTTCACCTTTAGAAGCCCATCCCCAAATATTTATTTTACTATCCCGTTGCAGTATCATGCTGTCTCTGATAATGTGTGGTAAGGTTATTTGAGCATCTGCATAAACAGTTACAAACAAACAAAAACAAATAGTGATTAATTTATTCATCTTAATTTATCATTTAATTTTTTTTGCAAATCTCAATATGGCTTTGTTTGTTCACATGAACTATGTTTCGCAATAAGCAAACAAATAAGCAAGATTTTTGTTTTATAAAATCAAGCTTCTTAAATCAATGCTTTTAAACCATTATACGGTTCTATTGTTTTTATAAAACCATTTTCATCATATTCAATCTTTGTAACTTTTATGCTGCGCAAATGCGTTACTCCTTTACTTAAACTGCTATCATGATAAAACAAATACCATTCACCTTTAAACTCAACAATAGAATGATGCGATGTCCATCCTACAACAGGATTTAAAATTCTTCCCGCATATTTAAAAGGCCCGTAAGGATTATCGCCAATAGCATAACAAATAAAATGTGTATCACCTGTTGAATAAGAAAAATAATATTTGCCATTATACTTATGCATCCATGAGGCTTCAAAGAATCTTCTTTGGGTATCGCCCTGCAACAAAGAATTACCATTTTCATCAATGATCACAACATCTTTTGGCGTTTCGGCAAATTCTAATAAATCATTGCTAAGCTTTACAACTTTAGAACAAAGAGCAGGCTCATTATCTTTTGGCAAATGTGCCACAGGGCTTTCAGGATTTTCAGCATTAAATGTTCCGTTTCGCCAGCGTTGTAGTTGTCCGCCCCAAATGCCACAGAAGTACATGTAATAGTTGCCATCATCATCTTTTAGCACTGCAGGGTCAATTGAGAAACTTTTTTTGATGGCTTCGGGTTGTGGTATGAACGGGCCTGTTGGCGAATCGCTTATTGCCACACCAATCCGGAAAATTCCATCATAATCTTTTGCCGGAAAGAAGAGATAATATTTACCATCTTTTTCATTGGCATCCGGCGCCCACATTTGCTTTTCAGCCCAGGGCACATCGTTTACATGCAACGCAATACCATTGTCTTTTGCTTCGCTTGTTGGTGAGTCCATTGATATGACATGATAATCTTCCATCGCGAAATGACTTCCCAAATCATCAAATGCATCACCTGCATCTATATCATGTGAAGGATAGATATAAATTTTTCCATCGAACACATGCGCAGAAGGGTCTGCGGTGTAAATGTTTTTTATCAATGGCTGTGATATGGCTTTTTGATTCAGTTCATCAAAATCAATATGTTCAATACTTTCTTCAGGCATGATACAATATTTTTATTAAACCTGCCAGGTTTTTAAAACCTGGCAGGTTTGTTAAACAACTTTATTTACTTCTTCTTTCTATTAAATCACTTTCAATCTGTACTTCCATTTTTTTATTTATTTTATAAAAGAACAACAATCCGGCACCTAATAGGAATGGTATTGCCGGATAAATACTTACCAGCATTTGCGTTCCATGAACTGCCTGTGCAGATTGCATATCACTATTTGGTACATAATGATATAATCCTAAAATCCATGTAAGTATTGCTGCGCCAATACTTAGGCCTGCCTTTAAGCCAACCATCATCGCAGAAAAAATGATTGCAGTTGCCCTGCGGTTATTTTTCCATTCACTGTAATCTGCAACATCTGCAATCATTGCCCACAACAATGGAATCGTAAGACCATAAAAAAATCCATGCAAAATTTGTGAGATAAAAATTAATTGAACTGCTTTTGGCGGATAAAAAATAAATGCCATAATGAATAAAGTTGAAATGAAAAGACATATTCCAAACACATCTCTTTTACCATATTTATCTGCAAATCTTTTGGAGAGCATAATACCAATAATCATAAAAATAATTCCACCGGCATTGAATAAACCAAAGCCCGCAGAGACAGGGTCTTCGCCAAAAAAGTTCATGCCAATGTTAGAAAGAAAATGCGTGATAGGATTTATAAAATTGGTTAAGCTTTCTTTGTCAACATAGTTTTTAAAATAGTAAACATAACCTCCGCCTTTCATTGCCAATGTGATGAACACTAATGTTGTCAGCACCAGCATAATAATCCACGGCTGGTTTTTAGACAAATCACCCAGGTCTTCTTTTATGCTTGACTTTTGTTCCGGCTTCGGAACAATGCGTTCCCTGGTGGTTAAGAAAGTAATCAGCAACATAACGGTTCCTATGATGGCGAGCCATGTCATTACTTTTTCTATACCTATTGATTTATCGCCACCGCCTGCTGTTTCAATAATAGAAAGCATGAACACCTGCACAAAAAACTGAGCAAACATAACGGCAACAAAGCGATAAGAAGACAAGCTGTTCCGCTCTTTCATATTACCCGTGATAACTCCGCTCAGCGCCGAATAAGGCAAGTTATTGGCTGCATAAAACAATAACAATAATGTATAAGTAATAACCGCATAAATTAGTTTTCCTTTATAAGAAAAATGTGGCGTACTGAATGCCAATAACGCAATCACACCAAGTGGAATGGCTGTAAATAAAATCCAAGGCCTGAATTTCCCCCACCTGGAGTGGGTTCTGTCGGCAAGCGCGCCGATAATCGGGTTAAAGCCGAATGCAGCTACCAGACCTACCGTGAGAATGATTACCGATGCATCTTTGGGTTGAAGGCCATAAATATCGGTATAAAAATAAGCGAGGTAAGTCACCAATGTTTGAAAGACTAAGTTGGCAGCGAGGTCTCCCAAACTGTACCCAACTTTTTCCAATACAGATAATTTCTGTGAACTGTAAGGCAACTTTTGCGCTTTTTGTTGTTCTGCTAACATTACTTCCGGGAGGCTCATAAATTGTTGATTAAATTGATAATGATTAATTATTTTTTGCTGTCGCAATTACGCTATAAAATGCGGGCTTTGGTTTGAAATTTCTGTCGAATAATAATGGATAATTGGTGCGTCCGCGAATAGGAAATCCATTCAACCAAGACTGTCCGTCATTCACGCCCCAGAAAGTAACGCGGCTGATATCTTTTTTATATTTCATAAAAAGTGTAAACAAATCGGCGTATGATTTTGCCAATAATTGCTGAGCAGAATCCGATAAACCAGTTGTATATGGATTCATTTTCGCAGTTCCCTGCGTGGTAGCACTTACATCTGCTGTTGTCTTATCCCATGGATTTGGCAAGACGCTTAAATCAAGTTCACTAAACATAACCTTGATACCCAAAGCAGAAAATTCTTTTATGCTTTCTTCAATATCCTTCATCGGAACATCACCGGATTTCCAATGTCCTTGTATCCCAACACCATCAATGCGTACGCCAGCGGCTTGTATCTTTTTTATCAGGGCAATAGCGCCGGCTCTTTTAGCAGGTTGTTCTATGTTGTAATCGTTGTAATATAATTGTGAATGAGGAGATGCTTTTTGTGCAAGACGAAACGCTTCAACAATATAATCATCTCCTAGTTTATCAAGAAAAATATCTTTGCGTAAAGTGCCATCTTCATTTAATGCTTCATTTACTACATCCCATGAATATACTTTTCCATCATAGCGGCCGGCCACTTTTGCTATGTGATTTTCCATATATTGCTTTACAGAATCTGCACTCTGCATGTGACGCATGAACGCGGGCAATTGGCTATGCCAAATAAGATTGTGTGCATTTATTTTGATATGGTTCGTTTTTGCAAATGCCACCAGCTTGTCAGCAAGCTCAAAGTTATAAGTGTCCCATCCGGGATGAATTTCTTCGGCTTTCATACAATTTTCCGGGGTGACAGCATTGAATTGTTGTTTGATTATTCTATCTCCGGCAGTATCTTTTCCTTCTATCTGCCACGCATTCATAGCCGTGCCAATAAGGAAATCTTTTTTGAAAGCATCTTTTAAAGAAGGTGTTTGTGCTTCTGCACTTCCGGCACTTAACAGGACTGCAGCGAAAAGAATAGTTGAAAGTTTTTTTAGCATGATTTATTTATTTTTAGAATTAATATTTGTTTCAGGAGGCCCAAGATGACTGGGTGTTAATCCGCCAAAATCAAGAACCAATTTTTGTAAAACCACAGCAGGACTTACCATCCAGTATTTAACAATATGCTTACCTGGTTTTAAAATTTGATGCTCTGTTGATTTAATAATAATGTTATTAGCAACCCATTGCTCCCAAGTTCTTTCATTTTTATCATCTTTATTGATAGAAACGATTTGCGGCTTTTCATTATCAATCGAAATGGCATATTGTAAGCCCAGGCTATCGTTTTCAAAATTTAATGTTGGTGAGAAATAAGCATCCAGTTTTAGGGTGCCTGTATCATAAACATAGATATCATATTGCAGGTAAGGATTACCGTTAGTAAGTATTTTTTCATTAGCAGTAACCGGAAATGTTGTAATGCCATCCCCATCTTTTCCGATACCGGGAATTACTTTCCATTTTATTTGTTTGTTTACTGCTTTGGAATAATTTGCTGCCTCAATCGAAACGTATCCGTTGTTTTCATAAAAAATATTTCCCTTTGCATTTTTTGGAATGAGGCTTACCGATGTTTTGTCTTTTACATCTACTTTTACACTTACATCTTTTTGCGAATTATCCGAAACGTATTTCACTTCGGGCATTTTATTAAAAGGCGGTTGTTGCCAGTAGGTATAACCGATATGCGTTTGGTCCATCATGTGATTCCATTTGCCATTTGCCAACTCATGGTTGTATTGATAAGAAAGCAATGAGTCAGTTTGATAATATTTCTTTGCTTCATCAGCATATTTATTGGCAGCCATATTATTTTCGGAAGCAAACTTTCTGTTCTTTGCGACGGCTACATACAACTCATTTAAATTCACAAAAGCCTTTACAGGAAAAAGTACCAATTCAAAATAAGCATCTTTATATTCTGTGGGTAATTCAGCATTTATTTTTTCTGCATCTGCAACAAGTTGCTGATATTGCTTTATGACCCTGTCTGCCTCATCATAATTTGTCAGGCTGTAGGTTTCCGGTGATAGTAATTCAGGTTTTCTACGGGAAATGTATTGAGAATATTTTTGAAGAATGTCTCCTATCTTGTTTGCATATTCTTGTCCGAATTGTTCGGAAGCCCACATCTTGTAATAATTCTCAATGTTATCAATCGTTATTTTTTTTGTGTTCCATGCATAATCAAGGAAAAAGGATATTGGTAATTCCATCGGCTTCAAATCGCCCACATTTACAATCCAGATTCTATCTACGCCGTAAGAATATGCAAGATGCATTTGTTCCCAAACTCTTGCGATATTATTTGTGTTGATCCATTTATAATTTCTTGGGCCGCCAACATAATCGAAGTGATAATAAATTCCGTAGCCACCACTTCGGGGTTTAGCATTTAGTTTTGGAAGCCTGCGAAGATTTCCCCAATTATCATCGCTAAAAAGTAAAGTAACGTCATCGGGTACACGCATCCCTTTATCATAATAATCCTGTACTTCTTTGTACAAAGCCCAATCCTGTGGCGTTTCTGATGCAGGTTTGCCGGTAACTTCTGCAATTATTTTTCGCTGGTCAGCTACAATTTTTTCGAGCAAAGCAATATTGCTTCCTTCCGTCATCGGCATATCGCCATTGCCGCGCATACCAATGGTGACAATCGTTTCACGGTGGTCCATATTTTCAATTCCCTGTTTCCAGAAAGCACGAAGCACACTGTCATTTGTTTGATAATTCCATGCGCCTTTATGTTCATGCCTCCATTCTTCTGTTGCCTGGTTCATCGGTTCCTGGTGTGAGGTGCCCATTACAATTCCATACTTATTTGCCATTACAGGATTCAGGGTGTCGTCATTATTAAATGCATTTCCCCACATGGCAGGCCACAGATAATTTCCTTTTAAACGCAACAATAATTCAAATACTTTTTCATAAAAAAGATGATTAAAGTTTCCGAAATTTTCATGTACCCAACCTGATAATGCAGGGGCTTCGTCATTCAAAAAGATGCCACGATATTTTACTGAAGGTGGGCCAAATTGGTACGTTCCATTTTTTATAAACACTTCTTTCTTTTTCTTTATTGGAATATCTGCCCAATAATACCAGGGGGAGACTCCCATATCTTTTGAAATTTCAAAAACACCATACGCGGCTCCTCTTTTATCACTACCAGCAATTACTAATGCCCGTTCTATTCCTTTAAAGGGATTTTTTATTATTTGAACCTGGTAGGATTCCCATTTATTTTTGATAGAATCAACATTTATTTTTTTTGATTGAATTAATTGCTGAATCAGTTTGGAGTCTTTTATAGTACCGATAATAATTGCATTGTTTGCTTTCGAAGGAAGTTCATTACTGATATCAGGTTTTTTGCCCGTAACCATTTCTACATCATTTTGGAACAGTGATGCGGATTTTTGAATTAGCCAGTCATCATTTTTATCAGTATAAATGGTAGTTGCTGAGTTAGCGACAATTGGAAAATCTTCCCTTTCCTTTTTATCCGAAATAAAGTTTTGAGAAAAACTTTTTAATAAGAATAAAAATGTGAAGAAGAGATAAAGGGTTACAATTTTCATTCTTAAAATTTTATTTTGACGTAATAAAAAAGCGCGATTATAAAATGCCGGTTTTTTATTCCCCTCATTTGGAAGGGTTAGTGGAGGCTTCTAAAATCCTATCGAATTGCCTCCATCTACCGGCAGCACCACTCCTGTGATATAAGCCGATTCTGAACTTGCCAAAAACAATGCTGCGTCTCCAATATCAGAAGGCAAACCCAATTCTCCCATCGGCGTTCTTGACAACACTTTGCTTTTTCTTTCTTTATCATTATTTAATGCTTTGGCCGACATATCTGTTGCAATAAAACCAGGTGCGATGCAGTTTACACGAATTCCTTTCGGAGAAAGTTCTACTGCCATTGCCCTTGTCATGGCTTCTATGGCGCCTTTGGAAGCGCTATATGCAATCACTTTTGGCAAACCATATTGCGATGCCATCGAACTGATATTGACGATGCTTCCTCTTTTATTTTCAATCATTGATTTTACGACCTCCCGTGAGATAGTAAAAATGGATTCCACATTGGTAAGCATTATTTTTTGAAAATCTTCATCCGTTACTTCCGTAAAATCCTTTTTTAAATTGATACCTGCGTTATTAACAAGTATATCAATCCGTGAATATTTTTTTTCTAATTTCTTTATTAATGCAGGAATTTCTGAAAGTTCATTTAGGTCAAAAGATACTATATGGCAAAGCGCTCCCAGCTTTCCTTTTGCGGCATTCAGCTTTTCCTTGTTACGCCCGATAATGATAGTTGTGATATTGTTTTTTATAAATTTTTCGGTAATTGCAAATCCAATTCCAGACGCTCCACCGGTGACAATGGCAATTTTTTTGGTATCATTTTTTCCCATTACTTTTTTCTTTTTTTATTTCCAATTTCTTTATGGATGGAAGAGTTTAACTTCGTTTTCTTTTTTTGCGAGGATCCCCTAATGATAAGTTCTGATCTTAAAATGATAGTATTGGTTGTTTGAATGCTGGAATTTCCTTGTAAATGATTAATAAGATTATTCGCAGCAACTTCTCCCATTTCGTAACCCTGGTAATTAATAGTGGTAAGATTAGGTTCGATGACTTCAGAGACAGGATCATTATTAAAACCCACAAATGCAATATCTTCAGGAATTTTAATGGAGGCCTTTTTTAAGGCCAGCATACAGCCTACAGCGCAATTGTCATTAGCTACAAAAACCCCATCCGGTAATGGTTTCATTCTAATTATTTGTTCAGCTGCCTCGGCACCGTCTGAAAATCCCAGATGTCCTATTATCACATTTTTTTTATTGAAGGCGATCTGATGGTCTTCCAACGCTTGTCTGTATCCCCTTAAACGGTCGCTATAAACATTTTGCTTTGAGGGCGCAGTAATATGTATAATTCGTTCACATCCTTGTTCTATAAGGTGTTTTGTGGCGTTATAGGCTGATTCATAGTTATCAATTAGAATGCTAATAGTTTTAGCATGGGGCATAGTACGGTCAAAGAAGACAAGTGGTATATCTTTTTTGAAAAATGATTCAAAGTGATCAAGATTCTTAGTATCAAAGGCCAGCGATACCAGCAGTCCGTCTACACGTCCGTTAAACAAGGTTTTCGCACCTTCCACTTCCTTAGCGTATTGTTCAGAAGATTGACTTATGATTAAATTGTAGCCGTATTTGTTAGCGACGTTTTCTATACCGGAAATTACTGACGCCTGAAAATTGCTGGTTAACCTTCCTACTATGACTCCAATAGTATTTGTTTTTTGGCTTCGAAGATTTTTAGCAAAATAGTTTGAACGATAACTCATTTCTTCCGCCGTCTTGAAAACTTTTTTCCTGGTTTTTTTATTAACAACAGGGTCATCTTTTAGGGCGCGACTTACTGTAGCAATCGAAATATTCAATTTGCTGGCGATGTCATAAATCGTAATCTCTTTTTCTTTGATCATATTTTTTAAAACCTAAATTAAATTTTATTTAAATTTTATTTTTTATTGTATTTGAATTGACTCTCTTTTTAAGGAAGATTTCCTGATAATAAGATTCGATCTTATAATAATTGTATTGGTATTTTGTATATTCCCAATTCCTTTCAGGTGATTAATAAGATTTCTTGCCGCCACTTCTCCTACATCTATGCCGGGATAATTGATAGTTGATAGCGCAGGTTCTACCAATGTACAAATGGCATCATTATTAAATCCAACGATCGCGATATCTTCCGGAATTTTGATGTTATTTTCCTTTAGAGTGCGCATGACTACAGCCGCTACGAAATCATTGGTAATGAAGACGCCGTCCGGTAAAGGATCCATGTTAAGCATTTGCATTGCCGATTCAATTGCGGCGCTTTCGGAAAGATCATTAATGATCAATAAATTTTCATCATAAGGAATTCCATTGTCGGACAAGGCATTTTTATATCCCTTAAACCTTTTAGAATATACATTTCGTTTGAGGCTCGACGTTATATGAACAATTTTTTTGCATCCCTGTTGTATCAAATGTTGTGTAGCCTGGTAACCGCATTTCTCATTATCAATTACCACTACCGTATTTTTCCCATCCTGTTCCACCCGGTCAAAAAATATTACGGGAACATTTTTTTCTTTGAATGGTTTAAAGTGATCCAAATTTCTTGTACCAAAAGAAAGAGATGCAATTAGTCCATCCACTCTTTTATTGAAAAGGTTTTTTGCATTGGCTATTTCTTTACTAAAACTTTCGGATGAATGCGCAATAATAAGGTCATAACCGGCTTCTGTGGTTACTTTTTCAACACCTGCCAACACAGAAGTAATGAAATTACTGTTTAATTCATGAACGATGATTCCAATCGTATTGGTAGTTTGGTTACGCAGGTTTCTCGCAAAGTGATTGGTGCGATAGCCCATTTTTGTCGCTAAATCAAAAATCTTCTTTTTTGTCGGTTTACTGACAACAGGATCGTTTTTTAAAGCCCGGCTTACTGTAGCAATAGAAATATTCAACGCTGAAGCAATATCATAAATGGTAACTTCCTTCTCTTTTGGCATTTAAAATCGTTTACATATAAAGCAATAGTGTAAAACTAATTAAAAATAACATTTTAAAACTTTTTTTTAGAAAAAAAATGTAAACGCTTACATTTTAATAAAAAAATCCTACTTTAGCAGTATTAATTGTGAAAAGCACACTTAATAAATATGAGAAAGAATTGCTTGGATGATGATGGAGACTCACTGTTGACAGTAGTTTCACCAAAGAGATTTCTCTCGTTTTGAATTATGGGTTTACAATTTTTGGCTGGCCAGAAGTTGAAAAAAAATAAAAAAATTAAGTTTTTGGGTTAAAAAGCGGGAAATCAAAAAATTATTTTAAAATTTTTTTGGATTAAAAAAATATCGGTTTTCAAAAGATATACTTTATTAATTATAACGATGATTAAAAAAATAAATTTACTAATCAACGATTTATCAATTTCTATACTTTAAAATTTAAAACTGCAATCATGAAAGGTTTATTCAAACTACATCCTTTTCTTCCTGAGTTCGGGAAGTACAAAAAGGTGCTTCTCTTACTTATTTTATCATTTACTTTGTTTACTCTTAATGGTTATTCTCAAAATTCATTATCGGTAAAAGGTAGAATAGTTAATGAAGAAGGACAGCCTATACGTGGCTCGTCAATTACTGTCAAAGGATTAACGACAGGAGCAAGTACAAATAATAATGGCGATTTTGAAATTAGTGTTCCGCCGAATAGTACTTTAGAAATTACTTCTTTAGGTTATCTGTCTAAAGAAGTTGTTGTAAACAGTGAGTCTTTTTTAAACATTACGATGCAGCAATCTGTAACCGGTCTTAATGAAGTAGTCGTTATTGGTTACGGTTCGCAAAGAAAAGAAGCTATAACAGGATCGGTTTCTTCCATAAGCGGAGAAAAACTGAACCAGGTTCCATCATCTAATATCTCCGACGCTTTGCAAGGAAGACTACCAGGTGTTCAAATATCGCAAACGTCAACGCAGCCTGGGTCTACAATGCAGATTCTGATTCGTGGGCAGCGTTCAATTTCCGCGAGCAATGCCCCACTGATAGTGCTCGATGGTATTCCTTTTTCGGGTTCTTTCAGCGACATCGATCCTGAAAATGTTAAGAGTATCAGTGTTCTGAAGGATGCTTCAGCAACCGCCATTTATGGTTCGCGTGGTGCCAATGGTGTAATATTAATAACTACTAACAAAGGAGCGATCGGACAAAAGGCTAAAATTAGTTATAATAGTTATTATGGTATGCACAAACTTTGGGCTCCTTTCCCCATGATGAACGGTCCTGAATTTGATAGTCTTCGCGTTCGGGCCGGTAAGTACACAAATGGATCGTCTGAAGCTGAGGGCGTAAATACCGATTGGCAAAAGTTGTTTTACAGGCCATCTTCTCCCGTTACCAACCAAAACGTAGATGTTTCAGGCGGTTCGGCAAAGGGTAGCTACCACTTCGGATTAGGCTATTACGATGACCAATCCCTGGTTCCTACTCAGGATTTTAAACGATTTTCCATTAATAGTTCAATTGATCAGGGCGTAGGAAAGTACATCCGTGTCGGTTTTACTACTAATACGGACTATAACACTTCACAAGGCTCACAGGTGGGATTATATAACATACTGAGCATGTCTCCACTCGCAAGCCCATATAATGCTGATGGTTCATTGAGACAAAGTATACAGATGCCTTTGGATAATGACTGGAATGAAACAAGATCTATTGTAGATAGTTTAAAAAATCAGTGGTTAAACCCGATCAAAACTCTTGGAACATACAATAATCTTTACGGAGAAATAAACATTCCCGGAGTCAAAGGTTTAAAATACCGTGTCAATGTAGGGTTGAATTATAGCACAACTGATAATGACAGTTATACCGGTACAGGTATAACAAGCACGAATGCTACAACTCCTTCCGTAGCGACAATAATCCATACAGTAACACTTAATAAAACAATTGAAAACCTGTTGACATACGATCATTACTTTGGTTCTAAGAGCCATTTAAACTTGACGGGGTTGTACTCGGCCGAGCAAGACACTTACAACGGCTCAGATATATCAGCACAAGGTATTCCTAATGATCAGTTCCAGTTCTATAACCTGGGACAAGCTCTTGGTCAAATAACCATCAATCCTAACTACCAAAGCTATACGCAGAGCGGCCTAGAATCGTGGATGGGGCGTGCTATATATGAATATTCAGATCGCTACATGCTAACTGCTATCGTGAGGTCAGATGGTTCTTCAATACTGGCACCGGGTCATCAATGGCATACCTATCCTGCTGTTTCGGCTGGATGGAATATCGCAAATGAATCTTTCATGAAAGGAATCACCCCGATAAATGAATTAAAGCTGCGTGTAGGTTATGGGGAAACTTCCAACCAGGCAGTTGCGCCTTATTCCACACTTGGACAATTAAGCACAAGTCCTTACAACTTTGGTCCATCTAATGATGTAGTAGGATACTATGTATCTTCACTCCCAAATCCTAATTTAGGATGGGAATATTCAAAGACCTGGAACTATGGGTTGGACTTTTCCCTCCTGAACAATCGTCTTTCCGGTACGGTAGAATATTATATCACGAAAACAAATGATCTTCTGCTGGGGGTAAATCTGCCACCTACGACTGGCGTAGGAAGTTATACAGCAAATGTTGGGAATACTCAAAACAAAGGTGTTGAACTTTCGCTGACAGGTATTATATTGAGTAATCATAATGGATGGTCATGGACAGCCGGATTCAATCTATATAGCAACCAGAATAAATTGGTATCACTTGCTTCAGGCCAAACCCAGAATATAGGGAACAATTGGTTTGTAGGCCACCCTCTCAATGTAATTTACGACTACAAGAAAATAGGACTTTGGCAAGCGAAAGATCCCAATCTGACTTCATATGAACCAGGTGGTAATGTAGGAATGATTAAGGTACAGTATACCGGTACTTTTAATTCAGATGGTACGCCTACCAGGGCAATCGGACCTGCAGATGAGCAAGTCCAGAATTTAGATCCAAAATTCCAGGGCGGCTTTAACACTACCGTGGCCTACAAAAATTTTGATTTTACAATGGTTGGTCTCTTCCAAAGTGGTGGTATGCTTGTCAGTACATTGTATTCATCAGCAGGTTACCTTAATTTATTAAGTGGACGTAGGAATAACGTAAATGTAGACTATTGGACACCTACAAATACTAACGCTTTGTATCCAAAACCCGGAGGAATCGCAGATGGTGATAATCCTAAATACGGTAGCACCCTTGGTTACTTTAGTGCTTCATATCTAAAGGTGCAAACCCTGGCTCTAGGGTATAACTTTACCAATATGAGTTGGATGAGAAACTCAGGTATTAGCAGGCTAAGACTTTACGTCATGGTACAGAATCCATTTGTGATGTTCTCTCCATACTATACACAAACAGGAATGGATCCTCAAACCAATTCTTACGGAGATCAAAATGCAGCAGTACCATACGCACAAAGCCTTCACCGCATTTTGACTATTGGTACCAACACGCCGGAAACGCGCAACTATCTCCTTGGCATTAATTTGACATTTTAAAATCATATAATCATGAGAAGTCTAATCAAAAAAATTTATCTAAGCGCTGCAGCAATACTGATGTTGATGCTGCTTTTAACTTCATGCTCAAAAATTCTACAAGAAACACCTCGTAGTATTTACACCCCTGCTTTTTTCAGCACGCCAGCTGGTGTTAGCGGAGGGATAACTTCGTTATATGCTAATCTGCGAAACATTTACGGAAATGCATACTACTATAACACAGGCGAAACCGGTACTGATGAAGTTACTTATGCTCAAAGTGCAGATCAAAACTTTAAGGTCATGGACCTTTCCGGCCAGGGAGATATTACTTCTCAGACCAGCCGTTCCGATGTGCTGTGGAATAATTCATTTGGCGCTATCAACACCGCCAGCGGGGTTATTCAAAACGGTTCAGCAGCAGGAGTTTCTCCTGCATTGGTTGCAGAAGCAAGGTTCTTCCGTGCATTCTACTATTTTCAATTGGTGCAGACGTTCGGTGGGGTTCCTTTGGATTTAGGCTCTGGAATATTAAAGTTCAACACCAATCCAGTGGCGCTTTCTACACGAAATACAGTACCAGACGTATATACTCAGGCTATATTCCCTGACCTTGATAGTGCTGTTAACGATTTACCGGTATCTCCTAGGGTAACAGGAGGTGTGACTCAAAACGTTGCACGACTTTATTTGGCAAAAGCTTATCTGACATATGCATGGTGGTTGCTAAATCCAAACAGTATTCCAACTTATCCGGCAGCGGACCGGACTGATCCTGACGGACAAACTTCCCAATATTATTATCAACAAGCATATAACATCGCAACCACAGCAATCAACAATCCGGGCCCTTACGGTTTAATGCCAACATTTTATGACTTGCACAATGGCGCAAACGACTATAACAAAGAAGAAATGCTGTATGCAGACCATACTCAGTTAAACGAGTTATCTAACGGATCCAGTCTTACCTATGGCAGTGGTGGAGGTGAGGATAACTTTGCCGGTTGGATGATGACCTGGAATTATACAGTACTTAGAAGTAGCAACTCCAGCTCATCATGGACACCTGTTAGTTCTGTTCAGCGTGCAGCAACTCAACCTCTGGGTCGTCCCTGGACACGTATGGCTCCCACAATTGGAGCTATCACTAATACTTTTGCTGATAAAACTAATGATTCCCGCTACGACGGCACTTTTACTACCACTTACCGTGGTAACTGGAATTTAAGTGGCACAGGTATTACCCAAACAACCTTATATAATGCAAATAATTTGCCGGTTCAGCCTGGTGGGGCCATTCTTACGTTTCTCGACCAGCCGAATCCCGCTATTACCTATCCCAGTGGTGCTGGTAATAGTAATATAGGCGCAGGTACATTACCGGGAAGATCTGATTTTGTGGTAGGGCCTGACGGTATCAGCAGAGTCGTATATCCCGGGTTATGGAAACTTGGTGTTTACAGGACCGACAATAATGGTACATTGGGACAACCAAATGCCGCCAGTACCCGTCCTTTCGTGATTGCTTATTTCTCACAGTTCTACTTTATTGGTGCCGAAGCGGCCGTGATGGGCGCTACTACCCAAACTGGTCAGGATGCGAGTGACCTGATTAATGTGATTCGTGCACGTGCCGGCATGTGGGATTATGATAATAACGGAGATGTCCCTTTAATAGAAGATAATAGCGCAGCAATGATAGCTGCCACGCCCGCCACAATAACCATTGATTATATTTTGGCGGAACGTTCACGTGAGTATTTTGGAGATGGCAGACGTTGGCTCGATTTGGTACGTACACAGGAATGGGGAAATCTGGCTTCCTCATACCAGATTGCAAGTTCAACTTATGGAGATCATACTGCAACAACGACAACCCGCACCATTCAACCATATCTGTACCTGCGTCCTATTCCGATAGGTCAGCTAAATGATATGCAGATTAGTGCGGCAGATCTGGCAGCATACCAAAATCCTACATATCAATAAAACTAATTTTATAAAATGAAACAGGCCTTAAAATAAAAGGCTTGTTTTTTCGCAATCCGGAATTCAAAATGTTTTTTTCTCATAATCAAGTAAAGATCGGAGGATGAATTCTTTCGTCCTCCCCTTCTTTTTTTTAAATCTTTCATTAAAACTAATTTTATCTTTAAATAATCTGAAAATAATTTAACCCCTGGTGATCGAAACCAAACCGGTATTGATATTTAGTTTCAAAGAATGTTCGATTAATCTCAATTAGGAGATTGTTTTATTGATATTGTTTTCAATTTTTTATTAGCTCAACAAAAATTAGTATATACACTTAAATTGTCATGAATAGAATTTTATTCATTTTTGGAGCTGCAATTTTGCTTTTTAGTTGTAAGAAGCAAACAGCTAATGTAACCTCCCAATCCAACCCTACACCTAAAATTGATACTTCTGCCAGTGCTGTTGTAATTGATGCAAGTATGGCACAACAAACCATTTATGGGTTCGGCGGAGCAGATATAATTGATTGGACGGGAGATTTAACTGCTGCTCAAAGAGATACTGCTTTTTCTCCGACGAGCGGAATTGGATTAAGCATTGTTCGTGTACGCGTTCCCGTTGATAGTTCAGAGTTCAGCCAGGCAAAAGCAACTATTGACGTATGTAAGTCTTATGGAGGATCTGCTATCGCATCCGTTTGGAGTGCGCCGGCTTCTATGAAAACAAATGGCAGCACCATAGGCGGAACAATTAAGGCAACTTCTTATACTGGCTTAGCAGCATATATGAAAGCATTTAATACAGCCTCTGGTGGATTAGTCGCCATCAGCCCGACAAACGAACCTAATATTTCAGTAACGTACGAATCGATGCAAATGTCAGCTTCTGAAGTTGCAGATTTTGTTGCTGCAGAAGGTGATAGTTGCGGAGCGCCTATTATGGCTCCGGAACCTTTTAATATGGGCCAAACGTTTATTAATACTTATTTAAGCAATGATTCTGCAAAATCAAAAACTGCTTTTATTGCCGGACATATTTATGGTGCGACACCTTATGTTTTGTCAGTAGATAAGCCTGTATGGATGACAGAGCATTATATCAATTCGAACCTCAGCGGGGACGATTGGCCTAATGCCATGAATGCTGCTAAAGAGATCAATGATTGTATGAGTGCAGGTTGGGGCGCTTATGTATGGTGGTATATCAGGAGAAGCTATGGACCAATAAGTGAAAGTGGTAATATCCAGAAATTGGGATATGTGATGGCACAATATGCAAGATATATACGTCCCGGGTATTCGAAAATATCCTGTACAGAAAACCCCTCGACCGGTATTTATGTTACTGCTTATAAAAGTGGTTCTAAAATAGTTGTTGTTGCTATTAATCAAAATTCATCTGAAATTTATCTTCCATTCAATTTGAATGGAGCATCTGCTTCTGGTTTTACAAAGTACACAACCACAGGTTCATCAAACCTGGTGTCTGGCAATGTTTCCATTTCGGGAAGTGATTTTGGTATTATCCTTCCGGGGATGAGTATAATAACCCTTGTGTCTGATTAATATAGATCTCGCCAGAGGAAGTCATAGGAGAACGACAAAAAACTGGAGAATAAAAATATTATTTTCGAATTCGCGGTTATTAAAAATTTAGATTTTTTAATATTCAAAGAGTATGTGGAGATAAGACATTTCATCCTTTATTTTATTTTTTCAGAAAAATAAGAACCATTAATAAAACTTTGTTCACTGTAAGCTATTTGAACTAAATTAGTCAACTATGCAATCGGAATAAAATTATGAATCCAACAAATGGAAATATATCAAATCCAAAATAAATTTTTATGAAAAAACTTGCTATTGCTTCTTTATTTGTTTTATGCTATTGGAATTCTTCTGCTCAGAACTATCATAACTTTAAAGTATCGGTTTATTGCCGTGCCTATGAGGTAAAACAAATGGGGGACACGACTAATTATTTAAAGCCATTGTGGAATGAAATATCACGACAATTAAAAATAGATAAAGTATATCTCGAAACGCATCGCGATCTGATCATCGTAGATCAAAAGACTTTAGACATTGCTAAAAAGTTTTTTAAAGACAGGGGTATTGAAGTTGCCGGTGGTATCACACTTACCATAAGTGAACCAAACCGTTTTCAAACATTCTGTTACAGCAATCCTGATGACCGGAAATATGTGAAAAAATTAAGTGAGTACACTGCGAAAAATTTTGATGAATTTATATTGGATGATTTCTTTTTTACCAATTGTAAAGATGACGGAGCCATAAAGGATAAAGGCGACAGAAGCTGGACGCAGTATCGATTGCAGTTGATGACAGAAGCTGCAAAAACATTGATTGTCGGGCCCGCAAAAGCGGTTAATCCCAAAGTAAAAGTGATCGTGAAATTCCCAAATTGGTATGAACATTTCCAGGGTCTTGGTTTTAATCTGAAGGATGAACCGAGCATATTTGATGGCATTTATACAGGCACCGAAACAAGGGATGCGGTTATGTCAGCGCAACATCTTCAACCATATCATGGTTACAATATCATCCGCTATTTTGAAAATATTGCTCCGAGGAAAAATG